>JACCDS010737577.1_pt1 | contig 25701 bp, 19 predicted proteins | sample 7446441 | NCBI WGS metagenome assembly JACCDS01 (sample SAMN15323445, study PRJNA562643) | freshwater metagenome | isolation source: river surface water | place: USA:Blue River Watershed | collected 2017-08-17 | reverse complement strand
GAAAGTATTTGGCCTATATTAGACCCTTATAAACTTATCATCAACCCTAAAAAACTTTTACTATGAGCAAATTTAGCGAAGTAAAAAATCTAGTAATGAGCTTGGAAGCTGACTTCGAAAAGTTCTACGACAAAGGAAATCAAGCTGCTGGTACCCGTGTTAGAAAAGGTATGCAGGATTTGAAAAACCTAGCGCAAGCAATCCGTACTGAAGTACAGGACAAGAAGAACGCTGGTTGATTCTAAAATAAAAAAGGTGGGTAAACCCACCTTTTTTTATGCCCTTAAATTTAAGTGAAGCCCTAAAACTCCACTTTATTATTTTCTACCCGTACATCAGCCAAACGCTTACTTGGATCAATCTCTACAGATTTGATTGTATCCATCGCTCTTTTTAGATTGATCGTATGTGTAGGATGTGTCCAAGGCCAATCTTGGCTCAATACAAGATTGGGAGCATTTGCCTCCGATTTTTTCTCCCCACGCATGATTTCCAAAGGCAGATACACCAATTCCTTGGTTCCATCTTTGTAAGTGATCACCACATCCACTGGCATAGGCATCGCTCCTACTCGTTCCAAGGTGATGGAAGTGCCCTCTTCCGAGGCCTTCACTTCTTTGACTGCATAATCAATGGTCTTGGTGGAATTCACGAAGTACTCCTTGTACCAATCCAACTCCAAGCCACTTTCTTTTTCCATTACTCGAACCAAGTCATTGACATTGGGATGCTTAAACTTCCAGGTATTCCAGTAACGAAGCATTCCACGATCACGGGCTTCTTCCCCGATTACATAGCCCAACTGAGCCAAGAAAACTGCTCCTTTGCTGTAGGCTGCAGCACTATAGGCTGAATTGGTCTGGTAATGATCTGCATGGGTGGACATGGGCTCTTCCAAACCCGACTTGACCAACTTATAGTATCCACCATAAGAACCACGATGCGGTGCAGCACTTGCTTGAAAGATCGAAGCCATGGCCAAATTCGACGCATAAGAAGTAAAGCCCTCATCCATCCAAGGGTACAAGGACTCATTGGATGCCAGTACACCATGAAACCAGCTATGTGCCAATTCGTGCACCATCACCCCTACTAAACTCGGTAAGGAGCGCTCACCCGTAATCAAGGTAGACATGGCATATTCCATACCGCCATCGCCGCCTTGTACTACAGAGAATTGCTTGTACGGATATTGACCGAAATGTTGTGACAAGTAGTCAATAGCCTTGGGAGTATACTCCTTTAGCTTTTCCCAGTTTTCTGTGGTCTTCTCTCCAGGAATGTAAAAATGATGCACGGTGATCCCGTTTGCCATCTGCACCTTGTCGTGCTTGTACTTGTTGTCCGCTGCCCACATAAAGTCATGGACCTGAGGTGCTACAAAATGCCAAGTCAATGTTTTCCCTTTGGGCTCCGAAACTTTTATGCCCTCATCCTGATAGCCATGACCGATTTTATTTGGATTTTGAAGGTATCCTGTACCGCCTAAAGTATAGGTTTTATCAATGGTGATTTTCACATCAAAATCTCCCCAAATCCCATAGAATTCTCTTCCTACATAGGGATTGGCATGCCAACCTTGCTCATCGTAATTAGCCATCTTGGGATACCATTGAGACATGGAATAGCGAACTCCCTCTTCGGAATCTCTTCCGGATCGTCTTACTTGAAGCGGAACCTGGCCTTCAAAGGCCATTTCAAATTTCACAGTAGAATTTGGCAGGATGGGTTGATCCAAATCCACCTCCAAAATCGTTCCCACCTCAGTAAAGCGTACTGGCTTGCCATTCATGGTCAGCTTAGTGGCATGGAGGTAGCCAATTTCTTCAGGAGTCAATTTAGATATCCGATCCTTTACCCGCTGATCCGGGTCTGCGATTGTTCTGGAGCGAACATCCATCATGCTCCCCGGCTGGAAGGCATTGTAATACAAATGGTAAAATACCCGCGTCAAGGTATCTGGAGAATTGTTGGTATAGGAAAGCGACTGCACACCTGTATATTGGTTGGTCACCACATCCATGTCTACCTCCATCTTGTAGGAAACTGCTTGTTGAAAACGCCCATTCTGGGCATATCCAAGGCTAATTGCCATAAAAAAGAAAAGTCCTAGCCAGGACCTAAATCTATAATTTGCCATTTTTTAATTTTTCTTAAAGAAAATCAAAATGCGAGCTTTCCCCAAACCATGCATAAAAAAATAGTTCTGCTTCTCAAACAATCCCTTCCTTTGAAGTAAATTGAACCTTGAAAATCAGTAAAATTGGTTTAATTGGAAAAAATTGAAACACACCTTTAGTCACATGAAAAAATTAGTTCTTTTTATTTTCCTGGCTATGCTGCAACTAGGCGTGCAGGCACAGCAGGTCAACATGGACGTATTTAAATCCATGAAAGCCCGAAGCATCGGTCCTGGTGCCATGAGCGGTAGAATTACAGCCATCGATGCAGTGCACGATGATCCCACTACCATCTATGCTGGATCTGCCTCTGGCGGCCTTTGGAAGTCTACTTCGGGAGGGATTACCTGGGAACCTATTTTTGATAATGAAAAGGTGCATTCGATTGGTGCCATTTCCATCTATCAAAAAAATCCTAATATCATTTGGGTAGGTACTGGAGAAGGAAACCCAAGAAACTCCCTGAACATGGGCTATGGTGTATACCGGTCCATGGATGCTGGAAAAACCTGGCAACTCATGGGACTTGAAAAAACCCGTGCCATCCACCGAATCATCGTGCATCCGGATGATCCCAACACCGTTTTTGTAGGGGCTATTGGCTCACCTTGGGGAACTCAAGAAGAACGTGGCGTGTACAAGACCACCGATGGAGGAAAAACCTGGAAGAAAATCTTGTATGTAGATACCAAAACTGGTGTGGGTGAAATGATCATGGATCCCAACAACCCCAACAAGATCTTTGTCAACATGTGGGAACACAGACGCTACCCTTGGTTTTTTGAATCTGGAGGAGCTAGCTCAGGACTTTATGTAACCCAGGATGGCGGAGAAAACTGGAAGAAATTAACTGCTGAGGAAAACGGACTTCCGAAAGGAAACCTAGGAAGAATGGGATTGGCCATCTCCAAAGCAAACAGCAGTAAAGTATATGCATTGATCGAATCCTCTAAAAATGCACTGTACGTCTCTGAAGATGGTGGAGGCAAATTCACCATGATCAATGACAAAGCAGAGATTGGTGACCGACCTTTCTATTACTTTGAGATCCATGCAGATCCTAAAAACGAAAACAGACTCTACACCTTGTACTCCAGAGTAGGAATTACAGAAGATGGAGGTAAGAGTTTCAGAGAACTTCTTTCTTACGAAGGAGTGCACCCCGATCACCATGCCTGGTACATCAATCCGAACGACCCTTCCCTATTGATCAATGGTAACGATGGAGGATTGAATGTGTCCAGAGATATGGGTAAAACCTGGTTTTTCGCAGAAGGAATTACTGTAGGTCAGTTTTATCACATCAATGTGGACAATGAAGTACCTTACAATGTCTATGGCGGAATGCAAGACAATGGCTCTTGGACAGGACCAGCTTACCTCTGGAGAGGTGATGGCATTCGAAATACCTACTGGCAAGAAGTTTCCTTTGGAGATGGATTCGATGTAGTGTCTCACCCTGCCAACTCCAGATATGGCTACACCATGTCTCAAGGAGGTAATGTGAGCCGTTTTGACAAACTCACCGGTCACAACCGTACCATCCGCCCTACGCACCCAGACAAGGATGTTTTCCTTCGCTACAACTGGAATGCAGCAATTGCACAGGACCCACACGATGTCAATACCGTGTACTATGCTTCACAATTTTTGCATAAGTCCAAAGATTCTGGCGAAACCTGGGAAATCATTTCTCCAGATTTGACCACCAACGATTCCACCAAGCAGCGTCAGCAGAAAACAGGTGGATTGACCTTTGACATCACTGGAGCAGAAAATCACACCACCATCATCGCAATTGCCCCTTCTCCTGTAGACAAGAATGTGATCTGGGTGGGTACAGACGATGGAAACCTTCAGGTGACACAGGATGGTGGAAAAACCTGGACCAACGTAGCATCCAAATTGACTGGCCTTCCTAAGGCTTCTTGGATTCCACAAGTACAGGCATCCAAATACAATGCAGGCGAAGTCTGGGTGATTGCCAACAACTACCGCAACAATGACTTTGCTGCCTATGCGTACCATAGCGCAGATTATGGAAAGACCTTTACACGTATCGCAGATGATTCGAAAGTATGGGGCTTTACCCTATCCATCAAGCAAGATCCTACCGAACCAAACCTAGTTTTCTTGGGTACTGAGTTCGGACTATACGTTTCTTTTGACAAAGCCAAAACTTGGAACAAATGGGAGCATGGCTATCCTAAGGCAGTGTCTACCTATGACATGACCATTCAAGAGCGTGAGGCTGACTTGGTGATCGGTACCTTTGGACGTGCAATCTATGTTTTGGATGACATCCGTCCCCTACGTGCCTTTGCCAAGAATGGTGGAAAAGCACCGGCTGGTAAAATCACTGCCTTCCCGGCTCCTGATGCCTACCAAGCAGAAATTCAGCAGCCACATGGCGAACGCTTCATGGCTTCTGCCAAGTATGCTGGTGAAAACAGAGTGTTTGGGGGTCGTTTGAGTTATTTGATTCAAGACGAAAAAGAAAAGTTAGACTCCTTGACTGTAAAAATCTTTGCAGCCTCTGGAGAGCAGATCAGAACCTTGAAAACGCTTCCTTCCAAAGGAGTCAATCGAATCATTTGGAATCTAGACCGCAAATCTTCTGCTGAAATGACTGGCGGCTGGGGCGGTGGTCAAGGTGGCGGAGGTAGAAGCCGTGGATTCTTTGAGCCAAGTGGTGGAGATGCACTTCCAGGCACCTACAAAGTGGTGATGGAATATGGAGGAGAGTCTTCCGAAACTTCCATCACGGTACATGCAGATCCTAGAATCCAGCCTACACTTTCCAATTTGGAAGCCAAAGACAACTTCTTGAAAAAGGTGGAAGCACTTTCTTCCGAAGTGACCGCAACTACCAAAAAATTGGACGAAGCACAAAAGGTAATCGATAAGGTGAATTCACTCATTAAGGACGTGAAGACCGATGATGCCAAAGCCCTTGAAACTGCTGCAAAAGACATCAAGAAAAAGTTGGATGCAGCTCGCGAAGCCTTTACAGGACCAAGAGTAGAAGGTCAGGGCATTGTTCGGAACTTGTTCCCTACCACCATGACCCATCTATTTGCACCTAGAAGTTATGCTAGTTCAAGCTATGCAGCCCCTGGTGCTACAGAAGAACGATTGCTAGGTCATGCCAAAGAGGCCGCTGCAGCAGCAATCGCCAAGGTGGAAGCCTTCATCCAAGGGGATTGGAAAGCCTTCGAAGAGAAGGTGAAAGCCACACCTATCGACTTGTTTCAGAACATCAAAAAATAAGTGAACCTAATTCCCTAATGAAAAGCATCCTGAGCAATCGGGATGCTTTTTTTAACGCTTCTAATTATGTCAAACACGCAAATTCTACGGAATGCTTTGCTGGGCACAGGTGTCCTATTTGGGATATTCCTGGCCTTGGATTATTCCTTAGATAGTCGCGTTTGGGAGGGAATGGTGATCAGTAAATCTGCCTTGACTGTGGAATACTGCGAGTTTAATCATCCCGAACGGCTATTTCATCAACCGATGAATACCTATTCCAATTTGATTTACTTTTTTTATGGTCTGCTCATATTTCAATTGGGATGGAAAGACTGGAAAACCTCTGCAAATCGGGAAGCAAACACGGTTGGCAAATTTCCCTATTTATCCCTGCTGCTTGCTGCCAACTTCATTTATTTGAGCCTTGGGTCTGCTTTTTTCCATTCTTCCCTGACTTGGATAGGCCAGCGCATGGACATGAATGCCACTTACGGCCTTACCCTCAGTTTAATCTGCATCGGGATGGTTCAGGTAGTCGTGAAAAAAGAGCTCTCCAACCAATTCCAGCTTATTTTGCTGTTAGGGATGCTTTTGCTCATAGTTGGATTCCTTCCCCTCGCCTTGCAAATTTCAAGTGCTGTTTTATTGCCGGCTTTGTTTTTGGTATTGCTCCTACTCGGTATTGGCAATTACCTTCAATACCGGAGCCAACGAAGTCCTCTTCTTCTTATCCTGAGCTTTGTGCTATTGGCCGTTGCTATCCAAGTTCGCACGCTAGATGTAGCCAAGATCAATTGTGATCCCTTGTCCATCTGGCAAGGACATGCGCTGTGGCATTTTCTTACCGCAACGAGCAGCTTGTGTATCTATTTCTACTTCAGAAGGGTCAAAAACCTGAAGCATTTCAAAAAGTTAAATGCCTAAACGAAGTTTTGCATTTTTGTTTCAAATCATCCGTTCAACTATTGCAGCTGGAGTAGCGATAATTGAGGAACAGCGTGTAGATTTGAAAATCAATACTTGACTTTACTTGGTTTGAATTCTACAAGCAAAAAAATATCCTGGAAAACCGCAGCCGGCATCGTCATTGCCAACATGATTGGGACGGGGGTATTTACCAGCCTTGGATTCCAATTGGAGGCAGTTCAAAATACCTGGACCATTGTGTTGCTTTGGACGCTTGGAGGCATCATGGCGCTGATTGGAGCCTTGGTGTATGCAGAGTTGGGTACCCATTTCCGGCGCACGGGAGGAGACTACATCTTCCTTTCTGAAACCATTCACCCACTGGTGGGCTACCTCTATGCTTGGGTATCGTTGGTGGTCGGTTTTTCTGCCCCCATTGCGATTGCTGCGATGGCCATGAACAATTACCTCAGACCTGTTTTTGGGGAAACGCTGCTTCCAGGACTTATTTTTTTGGTGCTCATTCCTGTTGTTCATATTTTTTCTGTGAGCAGTTCAGCCAAATTTCAAAACGGGATGACGCTCCTGAAAATTGGCTTTGTATTGGCCTTGATCGCCTTGGGTTTAGGTTATTCGAATACTATTGATACTTCCGCTTTCAATTTTACGGGTACTTGGAAGGAAGAAGTACTCCTACCCGGCTTTGCCGTTTCCTTAATTTATGTGTTTTATGCCTATACAGGATGGAATTCTGCGGCCTATATCATTGAGGAAGTAGATCAGCCCAAGAAAAACCTACCCAAAGCATTGATTGGGGCCACCCTGCTAGTGATGGTCATTTACATTCTGCTGCAACTTGTGTTGCTCAAACACGCATCAGTAACCCAATTGGCGGGACAGGTTCAAGTAGCGGATATTGCTTTCGGCAATCTTTTTGGTCCAAATGGAGCGATTTGGGTCAGCCTTTTTATTGGAATTCAATTGATTGCTACCATCTCAGGTTATGCTTGGGTGGGTCCACGAGTCACCTATGCGATGGCCAAAGACTACAAATTATGGAAGCCGCTCGCAAAGGTCAACGCAAATGAAATCCCCGTTCGAGCGATTGTTGTGAATACGGGCATAAGCTTGATTCTATTCGTATCGGGCTCCTTTGAACAAATCATGCTTTATGCAGGATTTATCCTACAACTCATGAGCACGGTTACGGTCTACTCCTCCCTAAAAATCAAAAACCAGGAAGGATTTAAAACTCCTTTCAAACCCATTCCCCAACTCATTTACATCGGATTTAGTGTAGCGCTCATGGGATACCTGCTGGTAGATCGCCCCAAGGAGAGTTTGGCAGGAATCGGGATTTTGGCTTTGGGTTGGGCGGTCTATGCCCTGGATAAAAAAGTCAAGTGATCACTTCGATTTAACAATCCAATACGCGCCTATGGTAGTTGATTTGACCCAAATGATAGTTAAAATGCCCGTACAGGTGCATCAAGAAATAGCCAATAGTCATTTGGTAACCAAAAAATGAATGGATGGATAGGTCTCCCAACTTATTGGGATCTAGGGAAACTAGGGATTTTTCTACTTGTTCTTTTACCAAATCCAACTCATTAAGCAATGTAGCTCTTGATTTTCCAGTTGCTCCAAACTCCTGTTCTCGATCACGCTGATAGGTAAATCCACCTAGGTCAGCCGTGATAAACTGCCTCAAATTTCCAAGGAGATGTAAGGCCAAATTCCCTCCAGAATTCGCGATTTTACCCTCTACCATCCAAAGTTTTTCTTCCTGCTGATACGCTAGAAGTTCCTCTTGCAACTTGGATAAATCTCTTTGAAACAACAGGTTAAGTTCTTTGGTATTCATAAAAAGGGAAGGAAAAGGGAAATGAAACAAAGGGTCTGAAAGGCAAACAGAATCCGCCTTTCTCTAGGAATCAAACTTGAGGAAAATACCTACTTTGGTGATTCAGTATCAATCACATTTTTCCGTTGGCCATATTTGCTGGCAGAAGGCTCAGATTTGGGCTCATTTACCGCAGGGGCCTCTGATTTAGGTGCTGCAGAATATGGTTTTGGTGCCGATCCTGAACTCTGACTTGGTTTCTTTTTCTTCTTCTTTTTCTTTTTGAAGGAAGGATCAGGCGTATTTGTAGCACTTGAAGAAGAGGGAGCATTTGCCTTGGGCGCTTCTCCTCCGGTGTAGGAAGGTCCTTTTTCCAAGTGAGCAGGAAGCGGGTTTTGAGTGACTGCCATTCCTATCAACTTCTCAATTCGCACAAATTTGGGTTGATCCTTAGGATTGACAAAGGTGATGGCCTCTCCCTTGGCATCCGCACGTGCTGTACGGCCTACACGGTGTACGTAATCTTCTGGATCTCCGGGAGTATCGTAATTGATAACCAATTCAATACCTACCACATCGATTCCCCTAGAAATGATATCTGTTCCGATGAGAATTTTCACTGCCTTATTTTTGAAAGCAGACATGATCTTCTCACGTTCCAATTGCTCCAAATCCGAGTGAAATGCCTCAACATCAAATCCTTTTTTGAGAACCTTGAAGAGTGCCTTCACCTTGTCTTTGGTGGAACAGAAAATGATCACTGCTTCGTACTGCTTCTGAGAAAGGATATGCCGAACCAACTCCTCTTTCTGGGTGTCGTACACCGAATACATGGATTGCGTCACCCCAGAGGCTGTTTTGCCGATGGCAATGGAAATTTCCTCCGGCTTGTTCAGAATCTTCATGCTGAACTGACGGATTTTTGGTGGCATGGTCGCCGAAAAAAGGATGGTTTGACGGTTTTGTGGAAGATAGTTGACGATTTTCAAGATATCATCCGAAAAACCCATGTCCATCATGCGATCCGCCTCATCCAATACCAAATGTTCGAGGGTACTCAAGTCGATTTTTCCTCCAGCCAAAAGCGCAATTAGGCGGCCTGGAGTAGCGACTACGATCTCCGCACCAGTTTCTAGGGCCTTTTTTTGTTGCTCCCATACAATTCCATCTCCTCCCCCATAAATAGGTACTGAGCTGATTCCTAGAAAATACGAAAATCCCTGAATTTGTTGATCTATTTGAATGGCCAATTCCCGAGTCGGTGCCAAGATCAAAGTATTGAGCGAGGTTGCTCCAGATTTTGAAATCTTATTGAGAATGGGCAACACAAAAGCGGCTGTTTTGCCAGTTCCAGTTTGCGCACAAGCAATCAGGTCTTTTCCCGTTAAAATGACAGGAATCGCTTTTTCCTGAATGGGAGTGGGCTTATCAAAACCCATGGCATCAAGACCTTCTTGTAAAGAGGCCTCAAAATTGAAGGTAAGAAAATTCAAATTGAGCTAATTTTTAAGAAATAAAAGGGTCGAAATCTGACCGAATACTCAAATATACGGGATTTTGGGACAAGTTGGCTCCTAAAGGAGTGGTAAATGGAAGGAAAGGATGAATCTTTCGAAAGCAGAATGCCAAAAACCGAATTAGAATTAAAGAAGCTGAAGTTCAAGTATTTGATTAATTTGGTTGACGGCAAACGCAAGTCAAAAGAAAAATTAACCGGTGCTGCACTTTTTCTTTGTCGGCATCTTCATTTTTCCGAGTTTGGTGAATCTTAAATTACCTGATCTGACTTGAGCCAATTCCTTATGAAAAAACTCCTCTTTCTTCTTTTATTCCTGTCTTCTTTGGACGCTAGTGCGCAAGGACTTCCTGGCCTAGGGGCGGGCACTACCCCCAACAACCGGCCTATTTTGCATGGTAAAAACTGGGTAGCCATCACGGGTAAGCCCCTAGCCGCTACTGCAGGAGCAATCATTTTCCAGCAAGGCGGTAATGCCGTAGACGCGGCTTGCGCAATGATTGCGGCCACATCCACCATGTGGGACGTACTGTCATGGGGTGGAGAAACGCAGGCTTTGATCTACAATCCCAACACCAAAAAAGTAATTGCTATCAATGCGATGGGCGTAGCGCCTACTGGGGCTACGGTAGAATTTTACAAAGGTGAGGGCATGGACTACCCTCCTCAATTCGGTCCCCTAGCCGCTACTACACCCGGTACACCGGGGGGAATCCTGACTATGCTTGCTGAATATGGCAAATTGAGTTTGGAGCAAGTGCTGAAGCCAGCCATGGACTTGGCCAAAGGCTACCCGATCGAAGCGCAAACAGCCAATGCCATCGAAAACAACAAATCCAAAATCAAAGACTGGCCCTATTCCAAAAAGGTGTTCCTCCCCCATTTGGGTGAATCCAGAGAGGCTCCTGTAGCCGGGGAAATCTTTGTACAAGAAGATTTGTACCAAACCCTGCTCAAACTAGTGGAAGCAGAGCGAGCCGCATTGAAAGCGAAGAAATCGAGAAAAGAGGCCATCTATGCTGCCTACGATCGCTTTTACAAGGGAGATATTGCCAAGGAAATCGTACGCGGTACCCGAGAGCAAGGTGGCTTGTTTACCGAAGCGGATTTGGCCAACTGGAAGGTGAAAATTGAAGAACCCCTTCAAGTCAACTACCGAGGAATCGATGTGTACAAAATGCAGGAATGGACCCAAGGACCCGCTTTGCTGCAATCCCTGAATATTCTGGAGAATTTTGATCTCAAATCCATGGGATACAATTCCACCAATTACATCCATACCGTCTACCAAGCCATGAGTTTGGCCTTTGCTGATCGAGATTTTTACTATGGAGATCCTGCATTTGTGCAATCACCGATAAAAGGCCTCCTTTCCAAAGAATATGCTAAGGAACGGGCTGCACTTATTGGGCCCATCAACAATCCAAAATTAGGTGCAGGTGACCCCTACCCATTTCAAGGAGGAAGTAACCCTTACCTGCACTTGTTGAATAAAAACAAGGAAAAAATTGCAAGTCTTAGCGCTTCTGAAATTTCAAATTCAGTAGATGCCAAGTTTTTGGCTGATTTTCAGAGTGGCACGACCTCGGTGGAAGCCGCAGACGCAGAAGGATGGGTCGTATCGGTTACTCCTTCAGGAGGCTGGATCCCAGCCGTCATTGCAGGGAATACGGGCGTAGGACTCTCCCAACGCATGCAGAGCTTTGTACTGGATGAAAACCTCAACCCCTACAACCTGCCCGAGCCAGGTAAGCGACCACGCGTAACCCTAACCCCAAGTATGGCGCTGAAAGACGGTAAGCCTTACCTTGCTTTTGCGGTGCAAGGAGGCGATTCCCAAGACCAAAACTTGTTGCAATTCTTTTTGAACATGGTAGAGTTTGACATGAATGTGCAGGAAGCAGTAGAAGCCCCCAACTTCAACTCCTACCAGATGCAAAGTAGTTTTGGAGATCATGAGATCCGTCCAGGAGCCATTACGCTTCGGGAGGATACCCCAGAATGGGTAAGAAGAGATTTGCTCAAACGAGGCTATACGATGGAATTCTGGAACAAAACATCTGGACCACTCACCGCCATTTGGATCGATTGGAAACATGGAAGTTTCTGGGGTGGAGCAAGTAACTACGGAGACGATTACGGCATAGCCTGGTAACAAGAGCCGAAAAAGGGGAATATCTGACTTATTCCCCTTTTTTATGAGCTTCCTGAACTCGACTCTATTTGTTTTTTGCTAGTGGAATGGTTTGTTGTGCATGAACATGCCCGTTTTCTCCTTTGATCTCGACGAGCACCTCACCTTTGGCCCAATCAAAACTTACCAAGCCATAGTTGAGCTGGGCAATCAAGTTAGACACACGCAAGCTATTCTTCTCCTCTGCAATCCCGGACCAGGTATGGGTCAGACCACTAGCGGTGACTTCGTATAGACCCTTTGGAAATCGTGAATCTACCAACTTCATGATCTCTGCGATGTGACGATCCCCACTCAATAAAATTGGATTTTGAACGCCCGAGTTGGCAATTAGATTCAGTAATTTTTCCCGCTCCTGAGGAAAATTAGCCCATTTTTCATAGGCATGTTCCGTTGGCAAAAATTGAATTCCAGATACTATAAAATTGACCCGAGCGGTACTCGTCTTCAATTCATTTTCAAGCCATTTCCATTGCGCATCGCCCAAAATTTGACCTGTGGGATTGATTTGATAGACACGATTTACTCGAGTAAGCGTATCTCTAAAGTAACGGCCATCCAACAAGATCACTTTTACTTGCTGATTCCCTTCTCCATAGATATGCGCGGAATAACCTCCCTCCCGCTTTCGTTCGGGTGCATCTAGAGGAACATTCAAAAAATCAAACATCAAGTCTCGAGAGGCTTTTTTCTGAGCAAAGTGCTTGCCTCCATCGTTGATGCCGTAATCGTGGTCATCCCATATCCCAATCAAGGGCGTGCTGGCTTTCAAAAGCTGGTAATCGGAATTGGCATTCTGCTTCGCATACTTGGCACGGAGGGTGTCCATTACATGGGAATCCCCATAAATATTATCCCCCATCCACACCCATAAGTCTGGGTGATCTGCTGCGATAGGTTTCCAAAGCGGCTGCGGAGCATCTTGGCGATTGCAGGAGCCGAAGGCCATTTTTCGAAAAAAAATTTTACTCTCTTGTCCAAATGAAACAAGGAAGTTGAAAAAGAAAATGAGGAAAGCAAAAACGAAACTATTTAAAACTTTTTTCATCCGAATGACCGATTAGAATTTGTTTCAATTTAGAAAATTTCTCTAAGAAATGAAAAATAAAAAATTAGTAACCTATTGATTATCAATAATAAAATAACAGAATAAGAATTTTTCGAGCCCCCGTTTTTTAAATGCAATAATATTGCATTATTTTTATGCAATATTATTGCATATGCAGGTCCAGCTATATCCAAATAAGGAACTCAAAAAGGAATACAACTCCTTAAAATGTCCCTTTACAAAAAAAATACAATGAGGTTTTTTGCATTATTCCTGTTAATAATTTGCATTCCATGCCTTTTGCTGGCTCAAACTACACGAAATTTTGATCCTCCATCAATTCCCCATGAGGTAATTGCTACCAAAACCATCGAAAAAATTACATTGGACGGAGTTTTAGCAGAACAGAGTTGGAAACTAGCTGCTCCAATAACCGATTTTTTCGCCATGGAACCCAGACAAGGTCAAAAAATCCTAAATCCAACCCTCGTAAAGATTTTGTTCGATGATGAAAACCTTTATGTAGGTGCATTTTGTCAAGACAGCCTTGGAAAAAAAGGAATTCGAGTTCAGGACTTAAAACGTGATTTTTTATACGGGGAAAACGATGCATTCTTAATCCAATTAGATCCACAGAATCTAAAACGATTTGCCGTAAGCTTTCAAACTACACCTCATGGAAACCAAAGAGACCTTCAAGTCTTTGATGATTCATTCAAAGACACGGATTGGGATGCACTATGGAAGGTAAGAACTACCCTAGTGGATAGCGGCTTTGTAGTAGAAATGTCAATCCCCTTTAAATCCATTCGCTACACCCTACCCGAAGATTCAAATGAACCTATATCTTGGGGGATAACCCTAGCAAGATTGGCTCGAAAAACTTACGAACAAAGTGTTTTTCCTGCAATTCCTCAAGCATTCAGTCCATATAGAATGACTTATGCAGCCCAACTTAAGGGCCTAGAACTCCCAAAACCCGCTGTTAATTTTCGACTTCAACCCTATGGCATAATTCAATCCAGTACAACACAAAATTTATCTGGTGAGAAAATAAACCAAGCTAATTGGAAAACAGGTGGCGAAGCGAAATGGGCCATTACTCCAAGTTCAGTTTTAGACCTAACTTTCAATACAGATTTTGCCCAAGCAGATGTTGACAGAGCTGTCAATAACCTAACACGCTTTAATGTTTTTTTTCCAGAACGCAGACAATTTTTTCTGGAGAACAATGGCGTTTATGCTGGGGCAGATAATTCGGGGATTAAACCTTTTTTTAGTAGGTCCATCGGTTTGTCAAATTCACAATTTAATTCAACCCCAATTCCTATTAATGCAGGGCTGAGATGGACGGATAGAAATCAAAATCGAACCATTTCTGGTTTGTATGTACATCAACAAGGAACTGAATTTCAAGCTCCAATCAACTTTTCCGTTTTTAGGTACCTCAAAAATTATGGGAAGCAAAATAATGTTGGGGTGATGCTGACTCAAAAAAACAATGAAAACATTCCTGAAAAAGGTTTTGAAAGTCAATTCAACACTACACTTACATTAGATGGATTAATTCGGCCGAATGATTCCTGGACTATAAAATACCTTGCAAGTACCTCTCGGCAAAATTCAAATGACAGCATCGGGTTTGCTGGCTCACTCTATGTGGGTTGGTTTCCAAATAACTGGTATGCTGGTTGGGTTACTCAAGCAGTTAGTGAAAAGTATATACCAGGTATGGGATTTGTATTTGCAAACAATACGATCAACCATAATCCAGGAGGTTATTACATCTGGAGGCCAAGCAAGGGCTGGCTATCTAAATGGGTTAGACGATGGGATCCTGGACTATTTTTGAATTGGTTTCAAACTTCCTCAACCCTAGCTACCCAAGAGATCAGTATTGATATTTTTCCGATTTACATCAGGACAAGAAGCAACGCATTAATTACCTACACCTTTTCACCTACCCGACAGAATTTTGATTTTTCTTTTCCCATTTTAGGGCAATCCATTAATTCAGGCCAATACAATTACAACAGACATCAGTTTAGATACCAGATGGATCAATCTAAAAAATTCAGTCTAGATACAAAAGGTTCTACAGGTGGCTACTACAATGGACAACTTCGCAGTTTTTCAATTATGGCTAGAATAGCTCCTATTCCTCAAATAGCCTCAGAGTTGGGATTTGAACATAATTCTTTTACCAATTTCGGGAACAAAAAAGTCAACTTTACTACAGATTTATTTACTGCGGGGATTCGATTGGCTGCCAACCCGAGACTTCAACTCTCTGGCTTTTACCAGTACAATACTTTTGATAAAAATGGAAGAGTAAACATTAGAGGAAGCTGGGAATTTGCACCCTTAAGTTTTTTTCACCTAGTTTTTAATGAAAGCTCAATTCAATACACACCAATTCAAAACAGATCTACCATCACTAAACTAAGCTACCTCAAACAATTTTAGAAAATTGGTCAATCTGAAACACCAATCAAAATTCCAACAGAGAATTAGCTAGCCCTTTTGAATCTCTTCACCAAAAATCTCCTTGACAACCCAGCCCTTCCCCCATTCTTCTTGCTCTTCTTGGGTCCAGAGTTCTGGGAAAAAAATCACTTTCTGAAAACGAGGAGGCAAGTATTTCTGCCAGTTGGTTCCACCCGTAGCAGCAATGTCTACCGGGTCACGCTGCAAGTACCTGACGGCAGACTTGTAATGGGCCAAAGGCCAAAAAACATTGGCTTTCAAATCAAATTGACGCATCAACTCACGCAAATCCTCGGAAGTACTGCCCAACTCGGTATACCGCTTCCAAAGATTCTTGCTTCGGTAGTTTTCAATCAATTCCACCAAGCCTTTTCGGTACTTGCCTTCAAAACTTTTTAAAGTCAAGGTTTTTTGACCCGTAGCCAATTCGATAGCCCCTTGCTGCCAGTATAAGTTTTCAAACAAGGGAATGGCATCCGCCTTGGAATCAAATTGATCTCGTTTCCCTACCGTCACCAGGTGCCATACATCCGTAGCCATCAACTCAATTTCTCGAAATTGGGCACTTTGAAAGCCGGAAGACGGAAGAAGAGACATTCTAAACTTAAGAAACTGCTCCTTTTCCATTCCTTTCCACATCATGGCGAAGGAACTGATCAGGTGATCAAAATACATGCCTATTCGCTCCAACCTATTCTTAAAAAAATCTTCAGAAATGGGCTGCTGTTCGGCGATTTGCTCCATTTCAGAAAGGATCAACTTGAAGTACAACTCCGTGATCTGGTGGTAGATGATGAATATTTTCTCGTCTTTGAAACTCGTTTTAGGCTGCTGCAAAGACAATAAGGTATCCAAATTGATGTACTCCCAATAGGTCAGGTAATCTGCATACAACAAGCCTTCCAAGTAAGAAAGCATGTCTTGACCAGAGGCTTTAAACTTTTCTTGCAGCAGGTCAATCTTGGCTAAAATCTTTGGGTCTATTTGGGTTTTTTCCATCGGAATTTTTAAAAAAGGTAGTTTTTTCAGCACCTTTCTGCTTAATTTCACAGCAGAATTTAGTAGCCTAATAAAGGCAAAATTGAAGTATTCCTACGTATAAACCAAATAAACTATGGAGAGCGGCACCATCCACAAATCGCTGAAACAAGATCAGTTTGAAGGAGTAGATTTTCTGGATTTAGATGACTTGTTGACCGAGGAACAAAAGTTGATCCGCTCATCCATCCGTGATTTTGTCAAAAAAGAAATTTCTCCGTACATCGAAGATTGGGCTCAAAAGGCTCATTTTCCGTACGAAATCGTAAGAAAATTTGGTGAAGTGGGCGCTTTCGGTCCCCAACTTCCTGAAGAATACGGTTGCGGTGGCCTAGATTACATCTCCTACGGCCTAATCATGCAGGAAATCGAACGTGGAGACTCCGGCATGCGCTCCACAGCCTCTGTGCAAGGATCTTTGGTCATGTATCCCATCTACAAGTTTGGCTCTGAAGAGCAGCGCAAAAAATACTTACCTAAACTCGCATCTGGTGAGCTATTGGGTTGCTTCGGACTCACCGAGCCAGACCATGGTTCCAACCCAAGCGGCATGGTGACCAACTTCAAAGATATGGGTGACCACTACCTGCTTAATGGAGCAAAAATGTGGATTTCCAACTCTCCCAAAGCAGATATTGCTGTGGTATGGGCCAAAAATGAGGAAGGCCGAATTCATGGCCTAATCGTGGAGCGTGGAATGGAAGGATTTACTACCCCTGAAACCCACAACAAATGGTCACTCCGTGCCTCCTGTACCGGGGAATTGGTATTTGACAACGTAAAGGTTCCTAAAGAAAATCTTTTGCCTGGTAAGTCTGGATTAGGTGCTCCAATGATGTGCCTCGACTCTGCTCGTTTTGGCATTGCCTGGGGTGCTATCGGTGCTGCCATGGATTGCTATGAATCTGCACGGAAGTATGCTGCCGAGCGAATTCAATTTGGAAAGCCCATTGCTGGATTTCAGTTGACCCAGAAAAAATTAGCAGAAATGCTCACTGAAATCACCAAGGCCCAATTGCTGGCATGGAAAGTAGGAAAGATGATGAATGAAGGCACTGCCAAGACTGTTCACATCTCCATGGCCAAGCGAAACAATGTGGAAATGGCCCTGAATATCGCCCGCGAGGCTCGACAGATTCATGGGGGCATGGGAATCACCGGAGAATACCCCATCATGCGCCACATGATGAATTTAGAATCTGTACTTACTTACGAAGGAACACACGATATCCACTTGTTGATCCTAGGCAACGAAATCACGGGACTTCCTGCTTTCAAATAACTAGGATAAACCTAAAGTGCACTTCAAAAAAGAGCCCCGTTTAAATTCGGGGCTCTTTTTTAATCCCATTTACTTGGATTCGCTAACATTTCTTGGATATCCTTCACGAATGGATTGGGATTCCCGGTGAGCAGGTAATAAAAAAGTCGTGTATCATCGGGATTCACTTCATTTCCAATTTTCGAAGCCTCAAGTCGACTGTACAACCAAGCCCATGATCCCTTGTCAAATGGCTTGGGCTCTTTATTTAGAGCATCATTCAACCAAGCAAATGCAGTTAATGGAGCCTTGAGGCTTTCAATTCCCTTGGTCTCATTGACCAAAGAGACCATTTGCAATTGGTTGCCTTCAAAACTTTCTCGGAGTTTATCACAGGTCCATCCTGTATGCGTCTCCCCTTCACCTGGGCTATCTGCATGCTCCTGATCCCAGGTCGAGTATGTAATCACGCGCACGTGTTTAAGTCTGGAGGAATCAGCCTCTGCCAAGGAAGTTCCAACGATTTCCAAAGGACCAGAAGCAAGTATAGTCAATGGATTTTTCTCCGAACTCTTGTTGATAAGTTGGGTGATTTCAATGATTGCAAAATTTGGTGCAGAAACCGCTTCGATAAACTTGGTTTTTTTGAATCCAAACTGCTTGGCTCCTAAAAAAGCACTTTCCCGCATCTGGGCCTCAGATCCTGCATGGGTTTTATTGGATCCCCAAGTGTGACTACTGAAGGCATACACCATCACCTGCTCTTGGATTTCTTTTGAAGCCATTAACGCTAAGGTCAAGGGCGTCGCTCCCCACTCACCTTTACCATGCTCATTACCATCGGTAACCACCACAATCCGCTCACCTGTGTAGGGAACAGTTTGAGCACTCAACCCGAAACTCAAGGTCAGGCAAAAAACAAGCGAAATTTTAGTTATTTTCAGGTTTAACATCATATAGTTAATATTTTGTTATTCATTTGGTTAAATCACTATATTTTTAAAGAAATTTAGGTGGATTATGCTCAATTTTTAGAGCGTAATCTCCTAGTCTACCCGACTTTTAATGACCAGCAACTGAACCGGATTAACTGGGTCATTGGTGAAAATGTAAATGTTACGCTGATCAATTCCTTTTCTTCCAATGGGATCAAACACCAGGTTCAATTCCATTTTTTCCCCTGGCAAAAGAACAGACTTTGGATATTCTAAAATTAGACAAGGGCAATTGCCCTGTACCTTGCGAATCTCCAAGCTCTCTTTTCCTAAATTTGTTAGCGTAATGGACCTCCGCTGTACAGCATTGGAACTGATCTCCCCCAACTGAATTATTTTTTGACTCATCAACAGTTGAGGAACTTCTTCTAGTCTTTCCTTAGAAATGGGCGAAAAATAGTCAAAAAGGTCAGCCAAGACCTCCAATTCCATTTTTTCTTCCTCATTCCCCCAGCTGATCCAAATCTTATCGGAGACCGCACCTAATTCGGGACGTTGTTTTGCCTCATAACTGATCTTCAGTAAGCCTCTTTCCTGGGGACGAACCAAGTCTTGAACCTGTTGGATTTGAATGTAAGCGGGTGTTTTCGGATGGAATACCTGCTTTTCTAGAACCTGGGGTCCGTAATTGAAAAATTCGAGGTATTTCACCTTGGGCTCGTTGTCAAACACATCCCCCATGCTGACTTTTTTCATTCGAAAACCCAAGAATCCTAACTTGACAGGATAATTTCGGTCTAAATTGGTCGGATAAGGAATCGCAATGCCTTCAATGTAAAGTGAGTCCTGTACCTGTCCTTGATTGCCTTTGACGAGGACCAATTTGGAAAAGAAACCTGCTGCTGAACTGGGATCAAAATCAACTGAAATTTTACCTGACTCACCCGCATCCAAAGAATCCTTGGAATAGGATACCGTGGTACAGCCACAATCAGTGACTACCTCTTGGATCGCAAAATGATTTCCCTGATTGAGGGTATACTCGAAAGTTACAGACTGTAAGCCTTGCTCCTCCAGTACTGTCCCCAAATCAATCCGGTTGACCTTCCACACCAACTTGGCTACCGCTTGCTGTTGGGCATAAGTTTCAAATCCTACTAAAAGCCCTGAAAAAAGAAATAAAAACAGCCGAATCATGCCTGCAAGTAACAAAAAAATATGGCAGTTATGTAGCCTGATTTAGTTAATTTGCATGAAAATTGACCCAATGGCAAGAGTATTAACAGGGATTCAAAGTTCAGGTAGACCCCACCTCGGCAATATTTTAGGAGCAATAGTTCCTGCTATTCAATTGATTGAACAAAACAGCAAGGAGGAATCATTCATCTTCATTGCAGATTTTCATTCGCTTACCAGTCAAAAGGATGGAGCCATACGCAAACAGAATACCTTAGCAGTAGCTGCTGCTTGGTTGGCTTTTGGACTAGATATTGAAAAGACAGTTTTTTACCGCCAATCCCGAATCCCAGAAGTGGCTGAACTGAATTGGTACCTCAATTGCTTTGCACCCTTCCCCATGCTTGCCAATGCACATAGCTTTAAGGACAAATCGTCTCGTTTGGCAGATGTGAATGCGGGTCTATTTACTTACCCAGTACTCATGGCTGCGGACATTTTACTGTATTCCGCCAACTTGGTTCCCGTTGGAAAAGACCAGCTCCAACACTTGGAAATGGCTCGAGACCTAGCGAGTACCTTCAATCATGTGATGGAGGAAGACATTCTGACGCTTCCTGAAGCACGGATTGCAGAAGATGTAATGACTATCCCAGGTACGGATGGCCAGAAAATGAGCAAATCCTACCAAAACATCTTGGATATTTTCTTGCCTGAGAAGGAACTTAAGAAAAATGTAAATGCCATCATTACGGACAGCACTCCTTTGGAAGAACCCAAAGATCCAGATACCTGTACCGTATTCAAATTGTATAGTTTGATGGCTTCACCTGCACAAACGCAGGCCTTGCGTGCACAGTACCTCGGGGGGAACTTTGGGTATGGGCATGCCAAGAAAGAACTGCTAGACTTGCTACTAACTCGCTATGCCAAAGAGAGAGAGTTATTTGATTTCTTTATGAACCATCCTGAGGAAATCGAAAAACGATTAATCGCAGGCGAGGAGAAAGCTCGTCGAGTCGCGCTTCCGCTTCTGAATCGTGTCCGTGAAAAATTAGGCTTCTTGTAAGATTTTTATCAACGCACTTCCCGAAAATATTCCCGATCAAAAATTCGAGAGTAAATCCACTGAGGAACCCTATCGTGGTAGGGCATGAGATCCTGAAGCACTTTTTTCTGAGTTTGGTGGGCCTGCATCACTTGTAAGGTTCGGGAGAAATAGGCTTGCGTTCCAACCGAAAAATCAGGTTCAGGCAACCCTTTTTCAGGATCCTTTGGGTAATTTTTCTGAAATCCAGCCGAAAGCTGTAAGGCTACCTCAATCTGCTTTTTGCTCAAAGTGACCTGAAAAAGTTGCTTGGGTACAAATCCCTGCTCTCCTCGATACTTCAGAAATACCTGCTCCACGGCTTCACCAGTGAGGCGATGGTCAGCATGTCCGTACAAGCCGACCTTGGAATCATAAGAAAGAAGGACATCGGGCTTTTGGTCTTGAATCAGCGCATGGACCACCTTCATCAGGCTATCCATACCCAGTTCATCTATCCCGCCATCGGCGTAGTCCAACTGAATCAAACTAGCTACTCCCAGAATCTGAGCGCTTTGCTGCATTTCACCCGTACGCAGGCGAGCCAATTCTTGCTCCGAAGGAATGTTGGCCGCATTTCCTTTTTCCCCTCGGGTCAAGCAAACCAAGGTGACCTGATGCCCTGCGGCCTGGAGTCCCATGACCGTACCCGCCACGGTTACCTCATCGTCAGGATGAGGAAAAATAGCCAATACGCGTTTTGGGGGGCTGGAAGGAATCAATTCTTCCCGCTTCGGTACCTCCGAATCATGCAGCATACTCCTACCCCAACCGATGAGGATCAGCGGGGAGCAAACCAGCAGGACGAGTAGAAAAACTAAAATGCCTTTCCCTACCTTCTTCATTCGGAACGCTTCAAGGTGCTCAGGTAACTGACTAGATCACGGATTTCACGCTTCGACAATAAGGTACCCATCGGAGGCATGCTTGAAGCGCCTAAGGCGGTAGAAGCTATCTCCTTTTTGGCAATTTCTTTCACTTCCGAACCCACCTGTACCCGCATGCTGTCTTTTTTATCTTCTAAGAGCAGGCCGGTAACCTTATCTCCTGCTACTAGGGTGAGGGTAATGGTTCCATATCCAGGAGCCAATCGCTTGCTTGGCTCCACCAAGGCGATTAATAGATCTTGCTTGGAAAGGGTCTTTCCTATGTTATCCAATGCAGGGCCAGCATTGCCGCCCATATCATCGTAAGCATGGCAGCGGATACATTGGGCTGTTTGGTTTTGGAAGAAAATGTTACGCCCACTTTCCACATTGCCTTCAGCAAGCGCGCCCGCATATTTTTTCCAAGGTTCCCCACCTGCTTTTTGATCAAGCAAGGACTCGTATTGGGTTTTGAGAGGGGCCGAACCTGTAGCAAGTACCGCTTCCTCCAACTCCACCCAGGTTCCTTCTGGGAGTTTGCCCAACTTAAAGTCTTCCAAAATGCTAGTCCATTCCTTAAAATCCTTGCTTCCTGCCAAACTACCCAAAGTAATCAAAGCGGTCTGCTGCTCTGCAAGAGTTCTTTTCTTCAAAATCTCCATCAACAAGGGCACTTTTTGGTCATTGGGAAGGGAAGTCTGGGCGATCAAGCCTAGTCCTGCTACGCGTACCGCTTCGGATACGTCGCGCATGGCATAACTGATGGCTTCACTGAGATTGGGTGCAGACATGGCTACCAAGGCCTGAAGGGCTTCTACTTTGACCTCTTGGGAAGGGTCGGTTTTTAACTTTCCAAATAAAAAGGTTGCCATTTCCTGCATTCCCAACTTACCCATGGCCTTGATGGATTCCTTTCTCAATTCCACTGCAGGACTTTTCGCTTGCGTTTCTAGCGTTGCTGCTACTTTTCGATTGATCAACGCAGCATCACGGCTTACTTCACCTCTGTACCTTCCATCCACACGGTCCAAAACAGATGGTTTCGCCCAAGTTCCAAGAGCGGCCAAAGACTCTTGCTTTAGTACCTGAGAAATCCCCGGTTTGGCAAGGAATGCGATTACTGCATTCAGATTCTCTTCTTTACCTAAGCGATGATTGGCACTGATTGCCCGTCGAATCAAGGGTTCGTTGGAAAAAGGAGTGGAAGCCAGGATGGCTGCCAATTTAGGCATCGCAGCAGGCACGGATAAATCATCGTGAATGGCTCGGGCAGCTTCCGTGACGATATCCTCTTCTGCATCCCCCAAGAACTTGGCTAGCTCAGGGGATGCCAAGCGTCTCAAAGCAATGACTGCTCCCATACGAACGGCCTTGGAAGGATGTGTAGAAAGTGCTGCCAAAGGAGCCACCTGCCCGATTTGCGACAAGGCATAGGAAGCCCCATGACGCAAAAAGGCATCCTCGTCGTTATTTGCGGCCAACAATTGAATCAAGGGTTGAATTGCAGTCATATCCTTTGCTCTACCCAATGCCTCAGCGCTGAAGAACCGTACCCGTGCATTTGGATGAGTCAGATTCGCAATCAACTCCTTGCTAGCCTCTTTGTATCGAATGTCGCCTAACCATTTGGCGGCCTGGGCTTGAATCTCTGGGTCGCTATCTTTCAGAAGACCAACAAGGGGCTTGGCATAGGACCTGTCCTCCAATCGTGCCATTTGGCTCAATCCCAAAATCCCATGGATGCGTGCAAGTTGGTTGCTTTTGTCTGTGATCGCCTGCTGGAACTGGGCAGCCCCTTTTTGGCCACGCTTGACCAACTCAAATTGCGCTTTGCGACGGATCCGCATGTCGTTAAAATATAATTTTGACTTCAAGTCAGTTTCTGGTAGTTTTTTGTAATCGGCCTTAATTTCAGCTTCGGTTTGCTTTTGCAAGGCCCAGCCTTTGGCTGTCTCATCTGTCAATTTCCAAATCCGTCCATACCCCTTATCATTCCAACCGTTTACCCAATCCGCCATAAACATTGAACCATCGGGAGCAAAATCAATTCCTGTGGGTAGAAAATTCCCTACTATTTTTTCTGTTTTGGTGAGTTCAAATGACGCTCCTTTGGGCTTCAATTGGAAGGCATGCAATCCAGAACCAGCAGCATTTCCTACAAACTCTACCACAAAAAAATGATCCTTCCAGCGTTCTCCTAGACCAGCACCTGGGTTAAATACCATGCCGGTAGGACCACTCACATAGTTCATCAGTGGCGGGGTAATGTAAGAAGCCTGTCCCTCCCAACGAGGCAGATACATTTTTTCATCCATCCACACCTTGTAGGTATTGTTGTTGGGATCTCTGTACTTGCCAAACTGCCAGTTGATGCGCCATCCGGTATCGGAACCTCGGGTGATGTATACCAAGCGTTCCTTTTCACCTGCATGATCCCCATCGTTGTCTACAGAGATGAGGTTGGTATACTGATCAAACACAAACTCGTGGGTATTCCGTAGCCCCCCTGCAAAAATTTCGAAATCAGATCCATCCGGGTTGGATCGCGCAATGACCCCATTATTGGAGTGGTTGTATTCGGTCCCATCGTCTCCTTTTCCATTAAAACCAATGTCTCCAATGCCCCAATAGATGCGTCCGTCTGGTCCCATTTCTACGCCGGACATGCCATGCGCACCAAAACCGATGTGAATGCCATAGCCGTGTGAAAGGGATTTCTTTTCATCCATAATCCCATCCCCGTTCGTATCCTGCAATCTCCACATGTCTGGACCTGCTGCTACATACAAGGCATCATCGGTCTTCAATACTCCACCGGCCACGTCGGTAACCTCCTCATGGAAATCGTACACTTGCTTTTGTCCCCAGTCTGCAAGGCCATCTCCATCTGTATCTTTTAATTGAAAGACCTCATTTCGCTCTTCGAGCATATCCTTCCAATCGTGGGACCCATCCCCATTTAAGTCAGCCAACCATTCGTTTTGAGCCGAACGCTCTGGAGACAATTCAGTACGAAGGAAATTTCGCTTATCCTCAATCGTCTGCAAAGCAATGGAACGGATTTCCCAATCCTGGTGTCCTCGGATATCAAATTCAGCATTATTCCTGCGTGGCGAACGGGTATAATAAATGGAACCATCGTCTGCTACCTGCAAGGCGATAGGATCCTTCACCAAAGAATCTGTCCCCCAAACTTCCATCTTCAATCCCTCCGCAAGGATAGGAGTCACTGAATTGCGTGCCGCTTCTGCTTGAATGGCTACTTCTTCTTTGGTAAGGGTGGTGATGCGTAAATCCACAGGTTCTTTCTCTTTGCAAGCTGAGATTACTGTGAAAAAAAGGATCGATAAGACTCCAAGAATTCGAAAAACAGGATTGATTTTGGGCATGGGTTCAGATGAATTAACTGCTTGAAAATATAAAAAAAGAAAATACCAACCGAATTCTGGATGCAACTGTCAACCTAATTTGAAAAGAGCAAAAAGGACAGAAGTTGGATAAACTAGGAGTTTCCAAAATCAAAACATTTGACTGGATTTTTGATTCAAAAAACACCAAGGGGGTAATAACTGTAAAAATTGGCTAACCCTAGGACTGAATGGGCATTATAGCCGAATTGAGGCGAGTAAAAATATCCCAAAAAAAACAAAAACCACTCAAATTGAGTGGTTTCTAGTAGTCCGTACGGGAATCGAACCCGTGTTTTATCCGTGAAAGGGATACGTCCTAACCCCTAGACGAACGGACCATGAAAAAAAACAAATGCGAAAACTGCTTTACTATGCGTTTTCAGTAGTCCGTACGGGAATCGAACCCGTGTTTTATCCGTGAAAGGGATACGTCCTAACCCCTAGACGAACGGACCATTTGACCCACAAAAAGGTGGCTTTTTCAAAGGTTGTGCAAATATAG
>JACCDS010552914.1_pt1 | contig 25702 bp, 20 predicted proteins | sample 7446441 | NCBI WGS metagenome assembly JACCDS01 (sample SAMN15323445, study PRJNA562643) | freshwater metagenome | isolation source: river surface water | place: USA:Blue River Watershed | collected 2017-08-17 | reverse complement strand
CAGACCATGATTCTTGCGTGCGCGGTGGTGCTGGTCCTGTACCTGGTGTGGTTGCTGTTACTTACACCAATCCAGAAAAAGCGCGATCAGTTGTATCAAGCTAACACCAGCTCCACCCAAACCCTGGGGCGGGTGCAAATTCTTGCCGCGCAAATCCAGCAATTGCGTGCACAGGGCAATGCGAGTACGAATGAAAATATTAACGGTTTGATTGATTCCACCTTGCGCAATAATGGGCTGCAAATGAGTCTGTTGCAGCCTGGAGCCAATGGTGAAGTTCGTGTTCGTCTGGATAAAGCTGCCTACCAACCCTTGATGCAATGGTTATACGAAATGGAATACAAGCAGGGCATTAACGTAACGGATTTGTCCCTGGCCTCCACTAATGACCCTGGGCAAGTCACCGTTAATTTGCGCCTGCAAAAAGCGCAGTGATAAACACGATATATCCGTTGTTCGATAGCAGCGCGTCTCGACTTTGTTAACAGAAATTAAAAAGAAAATTCTATGAGCAGCATTCCCGATTTACTTAAAGCCAAGAAAAAACTCTGGATCAGCTTGGGTGTTGTGCTGTTTCTGGTGTTTGTGCTGAGTAATATTCCCGCCATTTGGGGCGCGTGGGTATTAACGCGCGGCACAGGTTTGGCGATGAGCGGTGTTACCGGCAGCGTGTGGAATGGCAAGGCGAGTCTCGCCAGTTTGCAAATGAATGGTCAGGAGCACTCGCTCGGGCAATTAAGTTGGAAATTAAATCCACTGTCACTGATAACACGTTGCGCACAGGTAGCCACCAAATTGCCCGCGCAAGAATTTACCGGTGAGGTTTGTGCCGGTGCAAATGGAGAGGTCGAGGTGCACAATGCCGATATCTCCGTGCCATCGTCGATATTGCAAAGCAAAATTCCCGTACCCATTCAAGGCCAGTTTTCTTCTCATATAGATTCACTGCAGTTGCGCGGCAATGTGCTTGGAAAGTTAAAAGGCAATTTCACGTGGAGTGGTGCGCGAGTAAACACCGGTACAAATTGGTTGGATATAGGAAGTTATGCGGCTGAATTGGTCGATAATGGTAACAACGGCGTCAGCGCAAAACTGTTCCAGCTTTCTGGCCCGCTGGAGGTGAATTTGCAGATTGAATTGGCCGCACCGGCAGGGGGCCGGGTGACTGGAGAATTTGCCGGCCCTCAGACCTTTTTCGAATCGGCCAATGCGCAAGATGTATTGGCGATGTTTGCCCAGCTTGAAAAAGTGGATGCTGAAAATAAACATCATTACCGTGTCGACTTGAATTTGTAATTTATGTGGCGGATATTCTGCGCACTGTTGCTCTGTGTTGTCGCTGGGTGTGCTCAGGCAAAATGGCACGGCGATACCCAAGACATCATGGGTACCAAAGTTAGTGTTACTTTGTATCTGGATGATGATGTAAAAGCCGAGCAAGCAGTGGTCGCCGTAATGGACGAGATGCGCCGTATTGATGCGACCTTCAGTCCCTACATTGAAACCAGCGAACTCTATAAAGTTAATCAGCTCGCCCCTAAAGCCAGCGCGCAAAAGCCATTAACAATTTCGGCTGAGCTAGCGCGTATCATCGATAAATCCCTCTATTACAGCCGCCTTAGTGATGGTGTGTTTGATATCACTTTCGCATCTCTCGCGCGCTATTACGATTACCGAAAAAAGTTAACGCCCAGCGAGCAGCAACGCGAAGAATTGTTACCGGCCATTAATTACCACTTTATTCATTTGGATAAAAAAAATAACACTCTCTGGTTTGAACACCCCAAGGTGTATATCGATTTGGGTGGCATCGCCAAAGGCTATGCAGTAGATCAGGCGATCGAAATACTGAAAGGTTTCGGCGTTAGTCATGCGAGCGTTACTGCCGGCGGAGATAGTCGCGTGATGGGAAATAAATTGGGTCGCCCCTGGCTGGTGGGAATTAAAAATCCGCGCGCAGACAAAGTGGCAATTACCTTGCCTCTGGAAGATGTTGCTGTTTCCACGTCGGGTGATTACGAGCGCTACTTTATCGATGATAAGGGTGAGCGTGTGCATCACATCATCAACCCGCGCACGGGGAAATCTCCAGTCAGTGGTGTTAATAGTGTGACGATTATTGGGCCGGTGGGTATAGATACGGATGCTCTCTCTACCACCGTGTTTATTTTGGGTGTAGACAAAGGCCTGGCGCTGATCAATAAGTTGCCCGGCTTCGACGCGGTAGTTATTACCACCGAAGGTAAGGTGCTCTACAGTCAGGGTTTGGCCGTTCCACAATAGATTTGCCTATCAGATCACTTTTTTTCTGGCCGCGTGACGCGCAAATTTTCGTACAATAGCGGCTGCGCTTCTCTCCTCGCGTTTTTCCTATCACACGTTTATGTTTTCTCGTTTTCTCTCTCAAGGAGTAGTTATGAAATTTTATTGGGGACTTCTTTTCATCAGTTTGTTATTGGGCGCTTGTGGCGGTGGTGGGGGCGGTGGCTCTTCATCGGGCGGTAGCTCTTCATCAACACCTATTGGGGGCAACCCTATCGGGGGCAATTGCGGCACCGAGGGAACGCTGTTTGCCGATTGCGTGAACAAGAGCTGGGGCGTTTTCAAAGCCTTCAATTACGAAGTCGCTACGGGTAAGGGCTCCGAATATACCACTGAAGCCAATGCCGGTAACGTGCAGTGGAAATTAGTGGATTCCCCGGCCGCGGGACGCAACAAAGTTGTTGAGGTGAGCTTTGGTTTAAAGAGTGGTTTTAATAGCCAGATCTACCTCAATACCGAGCCGACTGATCGCAGTGATTACGCAACGGGCACTATTAAGTTTGATATAAACGTGCAGAGTTTCGGCAACGCCTACGACGCGAATAAAGGGCAAATGTTATTTGAAGTGGTAGTAGAGTGTGTGTGGCCCTGCTTGTCGCATTCAGCCAAGGTTCCTGTCAGTTTTCTAAATCAGTGGCAAACGGTTGAGCTTAAGGTCGCCGATTTGGTCCGTGATGGTCTGGATTTGAAAAAAGTTAATACCGGTTTCATGATTCGCCCGTCTATTGATGACGGTGTGCAAACAGGGGTTGTATTCCAACTGGATAACATCCAATGGATCAAAGGGGCCGGCAGCATCTCCTCATCCAAAGAAGTGTTCGTGGAGCATTTCAATACCGAGGCATCGGCTAACAACTGGAAGTTTGTAAATTACGCGGGTGGAATCAGTGAGATTCACAAACATCTTTCTCAGGGCTTGGGTGCATTTCCAGAGTGGACCAGCAGTCTGGATCACTGGGCATTGGAAACGCAACTGAGCAAGCCAATTAGCATCAAAAACAAAACGGCAAGTCTGCAAATCAAATTACTCTCCAGCATTGTTTCTGGCTTCGCCTATCCAATGGAGTTTGCGTTGGTGGCGACAGATGGTGCCGGGCGTGAAGCAGCGACTGAGCGTTTCACTAGCCAGGCATTTCCCGATAAAGAGTGGGTAATGATTAGCACGCAATTGGGCAGTAGCTTTGCCGGTGGTTTTAACGCCAGTGATGTACGCAAGTTGGCCATTCATGTTTACGCTACGGGTACCCCTTTGCCTTCCGGCTATATTTATCTGGATACGATCCGTATCACCGAGTAATTTCCTGTTGTAAGCCCTTCCTCCGCTATAAACACTGGGAAATAGCGGAGGAGTTGTCCCTCTCCGAAAACCATCTAAGCTATCCTTAATTCTCACTTTTTGACCGGCCTTGTCACTTTTGTGCAGGGCGTGATCATCGCCTAAAAAAAATCACTCAAGCGCCAGATCAACTGTGCTCAAAGTCACATCCAATATCCGGATTGGCTTCTAGAATGATTTATTCACGGTAGCTGTGAGTGTCAAAAACAGGCAGCGGCAATGGGCGCGCTGACAAAAAATCCCGGGCTGAGATAACTATTGGCCTGATGTGAAACTGGAGAGAGACATGATTCAACCCCTGCGCCATTGGTTGCGCCTGGCTGTGCTGTTGTCGCTGTTGTGCCCCTTGCTGCTTAGCCCGTTGCGCGCCTTGGCGCAGGAAGCGGGTAATGTGGAGTCCCTGAAAGAATCGGTGCTGACCCTCAATCGCGATTTACTCATTCTGGAAGAGGAGCTGCTCTATCCCGCCAGTACGCAGGTGGCGGTGTACGTGTCCATGGATTTGGGCGCTTTCTTTAATTTGGATGCAATCAAACTGGAAATTGATGGCCAATTGGTAGCGAGCGAGCTCTACACCGACAAGCAAACCAAAGCCCTGTTTCGCGGCGGCGTGCAGCGTTTGTATGTCGGCAATTTAAAAACTGGCGAGCATGAAATCAGCGCCTTTTTTACCGGGCGCGGCCCCCAAAAAGATTACAAACGCGGCGCAAAACTGGTGATCAGCAAGGCGCAAGATCCGGTAGTGCTGGAATTGCGCATAGTGGATTCTACCGCGCAGTTGCAACCGGAATTTACTATTAAGCAATGGCAAATGTAATGCGTGCCGCTGCGCTCTTTCGGCATCAATCGCTCGTGCTTGCACTGGCGAGCCTCGCCTGTCTTCCGGGCGTAGAGGCAAAAGAAAAGATGAAAACCTCAGTGGCAGATTTACGCTACGGTGTGGCGCTCTACCACTACTACCAGCAGGATTATATTCCAGCGCTCTCTGAACTCATGGTCGCTGACACACGCGATGGAATTCAGGGCCACAGCGATAATCCGGAATTGATTGCCGGCGGCATCAGCCTCGCGTTTGGTATGCAGCATCACGCAGAAAGTGTATTCACCACTATATTGCAAGATGAACGTCGCCCCGAGCATGTTCGCGATGCGGCCTGGTTTTATTTAGGCAAATTGCATTACATTCGCGGGGATCAGGCAGCGGCAGAACAAAGTTTTGCACGCGTCAGTAGCAACTTTAAACCGTCCCTGCGCGCTCAATTGCAGGCACTGCAATTCAATATTCGTATTCGTAACAATAACTTTGCCGAGGTCAAACCCGAAGACCTTGAGGAATTACGCAGCTGGAATCCTTACGCACTTTATAACCTTGGCGCTGCTCATGCGCGCGCAGGCAACTTTAAAAGTGCGCAGGAGTTTTTCGAGGAGCTGGCGGATATCGACATTTCCGCTAGCCCTTCGCGTCAGAAAGAAGAATGGGCGCTGCAAGATAAAGCCTATACCGCACTTGGCTATTCATTTCTGGCAGAAAAAAAATACCGCGCGGCGATTCGTGAATTCACCAAAGTGCGCCTGGAAGGTCCGCTCGCCAATCAGGCATTGCTTGGTTACGGTTGGGCTGCTGTTGCGCAAGAGGAATACGCCGTTGCGCTTAAGCCCTGGCAGGTATTGCGCCAGCGCAGTTTAATGCAACCCGCGGTGCAGGAATCGCTACTTGCCATTCCTTACGCTTACGAAAAGCTGGATGCGCAAGGCGAAGCCGTTAAGGAATATCACACCGCTGAAGAGCTGCTTGCCCGTGAAATACAATTAATTCGCGAGATGCGCGCAACCCTTACGCAAGGTGAATTACTGACGTTGGTGGGCAGCGAAGCATTTTCGGATAAAGAGGCAAAAAAAATTCTGCGCGGTGATGGCACGGCCGAGGGAGCACCTACGGCGGTCATTACCGATGATGGACAAAACTGGCTCAAGCTGGATAAAACCAGCGTGATCAAAACGCGCTCCGCGTACTTAAATGAATTGTTTGCTAAAAATTCATTTCAAACCTCTGTGCTGGATTTGCGCGATTTGCTGCGCATCCAAACGCTCTTGCAACAATGGCAACCCAAGCTGGAGGCCTATCGCGAACTGTTGTTGGAAAAACAAGCAAGCCGCAGCCGTCACGAGCAACAAAGCGCGCAACAATTATTGGCCAAAAAACAGCAGGCGTTAAGTGTTGAACGAGATCAGCTGGCCGCGCGTTTGCAAACTATTGCGAGCGCGGAAAATTATATCGCGCTGGCTGATGAGGATACGCGTGCACTCTATCAGCGGATCGAGCGCGGCGAAAAAACAATTCAGCAAATGCAGGCGGCGGGGCAAAACACAGCCGATGTGGAATCGCGCTTAAATATGTTTAAAGGTATTTTGCTGTGGCGTGCGGCGCAGGCATTTCCAGAGCGGATGGCCGAACAGCACGCCGAATTAAAAACGATTAACGATGCGCTCGCCACTATCGCGGCAACACGCCAGCGAATTGAAGAAGTCACGCTCACCAGCATGGACATTCAGCCCGTGTTGGCTCGGTTGGATGTGTTGCGCAAAGACGTGAATAGTAATTTGCAGCACACCGAACAATTAATTGACCAGCAGAGTGCCAGTTTGCGTGAGCAAGTGGATGCGCAGCTCGCAACCCACGAGAAACGCCTGAACAATTATTTAGCGCAGGCGCATCTCGCGGTGGCGCGTTTGTATGATGCCGAATTGAGGAAGCAACCCGAATGATTTTCCTCACTAAACAGTCAACCCGGTCGCGCACGACAAGAGTGACATTACTCGCGCTCATTATCGCCAGCAGCGTTCATTTACAAGGTTGCGGTACCTTCGGCATTGGCGACGATGGACGCGGTAAAACGCTGGCGGATTTGCCCGATGCAAAAATTCCCAATGCCAAAACCAAAGTAGAAGTATTGGATATGGCGCGCATTGAACAGAGTTATCAGCGTGCACTCGCCGCCGCGGAAGAGCCGGCCTTGCGTCAGCAAATTATGGTGCGTATTGCTGACCTTGAAATGGCACGCAGTGAAAAAGCACAGCTGGACGCAACTGATACCCGTCGTCAGTATGACAAGCCGATTGCGCTCTACAATGAGCTGTTAAAAATGCAGGGCGCGGCGGCGCCATCCGCTAAAGGTATTCAGGCGGATCAATTGCGCTACAAGCTGGCCAAAGCGATGTCACTCGATGGACGCACTGAAGAGGCGTCGGTGATCCTCGACCAATTAGCGCAAACCAATCCCGATTCGCCATTTATGGCGGAGACACAATTTCGCCGCGCGGAGAAATCTTTTGCTGATGGTGACTACGCAGCTGCCGAGCGCAACTACGACGCGGTGGTAAAAGGCAATAATGTGGAGCTGCAACAAAACGCACTCTATATGAAAGGTTGGGCGCAATTTAAGCGTGGTGATTACGACCTCGCACTGAAATCATTTGCCGGCGTGCTCGATCAATTAATTGGTCACGCCACCAATCCGCAAGATGTGGATGCGGCGCTAACCGATATTGGGCTCTCCAAAGCGAATCTGGTAAAAGATACGTTACGTGTTATGGGGCTGTCATTATCGTATCTGGACGGTGCAAAATCCATTAGCGAATTGCAGCTCGCGTTGGGTGGCCCACGCGCTTACGAATATTTGCTTTACCAACAGCTCGGTCAATTATATCTGGAGCAAAAGCGCTTCACGGATAGCGCTGAAACCTATCAGCATTTTGTGCAGCACAACCCCAATTCCGATTTTTCGCCCAGCTTTAGCATTAAAGCGATTGATGTTTACCAACAGGGCGACTTCCCCAGTTTAATCCTGCCTGCCAAACAGGAATTTGTGGAGCGTTATGGAATTAGCAGCAACTTTTGGACGCAACGGAAAGGTGCAATCGGCGACAATGCGCTCGCCTACTTGCATCAATCCCTGCAAGAGCTAGCGCAATACGAACACGCCCAGGCACAAACTTTAAAGGCAACCAATAAAGCGGATTCCACAGCCGCGTTTGCGCGCGCGGCAAAATGGTATCGCGAATTTGTGCAAACCTTTGCCAAGGATGCGCAGGTTGCAGAGATGACCTTTTTGCTAGCCGAATGTTTGAATGAATCCGGTGATTTAATTCCCGCCATGGAAGCCTATGAGCAAGTTGCCTATGGCTACATGGACCAGTTGCGCGGAGCCGACGCCGGCTACGCCGCAATTTTAATTCCGCAGCAACTAATACAGTCGGCGCGCAGCCTGCCGGATAATCGCATGGAAGAATGGCAAAATCGCAAGATACAAAATGCGTTGAACTTTGCCGATGTTTACAAAAATGATCCGCGCGCGGTGGTGGTATTGGCAGAAGCAGCGAACGATTTACTGCAACAAAATCGCTACGTGGATGCAAAAAACATCGCCGAACGGGTGATTGCCTGGCAGCCACCGGCGGAAGGTTCGCTGCAATTTACCAGTTGGTTAATTCTGGGGCATAGCCGTTTTGAAACCAAAGAATATGCGGCGGCGGAACAAGCCTATGTGCAGGTATTAAATTTACTGCCCGCCCATGGTAAAACCCCCGGCGCACCCAGTGCGCAACAAGTGCGCGAACGCATTGCCGCCAGTATTTATCGCCAGGCGGAGGCGAGCCTTGAATTTGGCGATAAGGATGCGGCGATTGCGCAACTGCTGCGTATTACGCAAGTCACCCCGGATACCGAAGTGGCGATTAAAGCGCAGTACGATGCAGGTGTTTATTTAATGGATCAGGAAAAATGGACCCAAGCGGAAAATGTGTACACCTCATTCCGAAAAAAATATCCGCAACATGCATTAGCGGCAACGCTGCCGGCCAAAATGGTATTGATCTATCAAAACCAGAATAAATGGCAACAAGCTGCCGATGAGTTAGTGGTGATGGAGCGCACCAGTACTGATCCGGATGTAAAACGCCAGTCGCTCTATATGGGCGCTGAGTTGTACGAAAAATCGGGCAAGCTTTCACAGGCCATCGAACAATACCAGCGTTACGCTACGCAATATCCTCGGCCGTTGGCGAATAACCTGGAAGCGCAATTTAAATTAACAGAGTTATACAAAACATCCGCCAATCGCGATAAGCGCAATTACTGGTTGCAGAATATTGTGAATACGCACAATCGCGCGGGCAGTGAGAAGTCTGATCGCTCAACCTGGTTAGCGGCGAGCGCGCAGACTGAAATATCCCAGGCGAGTTACGATGAATTTGCACGCATATCCTTGACCCTTCCGCTAAAAGCCAGCTTGCAGCGTAAGCGTGCAGCTATGGAAAAAGCAATTAAAGCCCAGGAGCAAATCCTTGCCTATGGCGTGAGTGAATTTACGACCGAAGCCAGTTTTAAAATTGGCGAGGTCTATGCGCAATTGAGTCGCGACCTGATGAATTCGCAGCGACCCAAAGATCTGGATGAATTAGCGCTGGAGCAATACGAAATTTTACTGGAGGAACAGGCTTATCCGTTTGAGGAAAAGGCGATTGAAATCCATCAGGCCAATGCCCAGCGCAGCTGGAAAGGCACTTACGATGCCGGCGTAAAACGCAGCTTTGCGGCGCTCGCCAAATTATTGCCCGGCCGTTACAACAAATCTGAAATGCGTTTGGAGGTGAGCGATGAGATTCACTAAACGCTATTGGTTGTTGATGGCAGGAATCATCTTACTGCAGGCCTGTTCGTCGTCGGCACCGAAAAAAACGGCTGGCAAAAAACCGGCAGCTGATGAGCCGGTAGCGGTTGTACCAGCAGGTACATCTATTCTGCCGGCAGGGCCGGTTACCCCTAATCCTTATTTGCAAAATAAACCATCAATCAGCAGTGCCGCCGCGCAACAATTTGCCAATGCCACGCGCGCGATGCGCAACAAGCAATGGCAGCAGGCGGAAACCTTGCTGCAACAATTGGTAGCGCAAAATACCAAATTGTCTGGTGCCTATTTGAATTTGGGATTGATCTACCGTGCACAGAAAGAAGATAAACGTGCGGAGCAGGCGTTTACCGACGCGATCAATGCCAACCACACTAATCTGGATGCTTACAACCAGTTGGCTATTTTGCAGCGCGAACAGGGGCGCTTTAATGACGCAGAGAGCAATTATAAAAAGGCCTTAAGCATTTGGCCCTTTCATGCAGAGAGTCATCGCAATATCGGCATACTTTATGATTTGTACTTCGGCAAAAATGCGGAGGCGTTGGCGCACTTTGAGGCTTACCAGCAATTGCGCGGCGATGGCGACAAGCAAGTGACCGGTTGGATTGCGGATTTGCAGCGACGTTTGGGGATTGCGCCCAAACCGAAAGCGACACCCGTCACAGAAAATGCGGCGGCAGATGTTGACGCTGATGGAGAAGCAGCGACGAGTGAAGCGGTAAAAGAGTCGAGTGAAGTCGTTGAAGAGGCTAGCGATGAGTAAATTATTTGCCCAAGTCTGTTGCTTTGTGTCGATTATTGTCAGTTTGCCGGCGCTCGCGCAAACGAACGAGGCATCTGCTGAGTCGGCGGCTGCCAGCGCGCCAGCAAAAGCTGATGCGGACAATAAAACCGCATCAACAAATGCAAGCGGAAAAAAAATGGTGCGCGAAGCCAATATTAATCTGCGTACTACGGTAACGGGCAACCAGGAACAACCGCGGGTGATGTATATCCTCCCCTGGCAGTCGCCCACCAGTCCGGATTTGGAAATGGAGATGCTCAGTAGCCAGCAAGAAGCAGTATTTGGTCACGTAGAGCGCGATGAAATGCAGCGCAGCCTGGAAGCATCGGGCGAGTGGGACGATAGCACGGCTGAGTAATTTCTTTTAAACACGAATACAACTTAAAACATTTTTATTGTGAGGCTTTGGTTATGGATTCTCTGATTCGTTTTTTCCAGGAAGGCGGCGCCTTCATGTATCCCATCGCCGTGGTATTGGTAGTGGGGTTGGCGATTGCGATTGAACGCTGGTTGGTTTTAATGAATGCCAAGAGTTCCAATCGCCAAGCGTTTGATCGTATTTTGCCGCTGTTGCAAAAAAAGGATTACAACGGTGTGCTGAATGTCGGTAAATCCAGCGATGCCCCTATCGCGCGTATTATCGCTGCCGGTATCGCGCGCATGGCCCAATCGCCACGTCGCGATGATATTGAATTGGCGATGGAGGAAGGTGTTATGGAGGCCATGCCGCGTTTGGAAAAGCGCACCGCGTATCTCGCGACCCTCGCCAATATCGCTACCCTGCTGGGATTGTTGGGTACCATTATCGGTTTGATCCAGGCATTTACGGCGGTTGCCAGCGCCGACCCGGCAGAAAAAGCAGCACTGCTCTCGTCATCAATTGCCGTTGCAATGAATACCACGGCGTTTGGTCTGGTCGCGGCAATTCCGTTATTGTTGATCCACTCAATGTTGCAAAGCAAAACCACAGAAATTATTGATAGCCTGGAAATGGCGGGCGTTAAGTGCCTGAATATTATTTCCCATGTTCAGGATGTACCGCGTACCCGTACGCAGGATACCGGTGCTACCAAACCACAATCTGCACAATAACGATTGAACCTGTTGAATTGTAAGAGCGAGGTTCAATCTCATGCGCATTAAACGGCGATTTAAAGAGGACCCGGATCTTGACATCACCTCCTTTATGAACTTGATGATCATATTGGTACCGGTGTTGTTGATGAGCATGGTGCTCTCGCGCACAACAGTCCTGGATTTAAAATTACCGGACATGGCGGACTCCAGCATTCCAATGACGGAAGAGCCGCCACAACAACTCGAATTAATTATTCGCGCCGATAAATTTGAAGTGAATTATCCGGCAGGCATTAAATTAAAGTGGGTCGAAAAAACCGCTGATGGCGAATATGATTTCAAAATGCTGGCGAGTGTGTTGCAAGAAACAAAACGCCTGCTGGAAGACAAAGGCATCCAGAAAAAAGATATTTATATTCTCTCGGAAAAAGACACCGACTACCAAACGCTCGTCACCACTATGGATACCGTGCGCTCGTTTAAAGCCGTGGTAGCGGCTAATCTCGTTGATGCAGAATTATTCCCGGAAATTTCGTTGGGTGATGCTCCTCCGCCAGGTCAGTCCACCGGTGCGGTAGCGCCAGCGGGAGGTGCGCAATGAAACAGTCGCTGCGCGCCAAGCGTATGGCTAAACATCATCGTCGTTTGAATCAGGCCTCCAAGTTAAACCTGGTTTCCTTGATGGATATTTTTACCATTTTGGTATTTTTCCTGTTGGTGAATTCCGGTGATGTAGAAGTATTGCAAACCGATAAAAGTATTAAATTGCCCGCGTCTTTTTCTGAACAGGTACCGGAAAATAATCTCGTGGTATTAGTTAGCGCGACTGACGTGGTGGTGGGTGGCCGTGCGGTAGGTACAGTGACTGATCTGATAGCGTCCACCAGCGATTTGTACGCGCCTTTGCAGCAGGAATTGAAATACCAGGCTGAGCGCGCTGGCCCCTTGGCTGAAAAAGATAAGCTCACTGGCCGCCCGGTAACCATCATGGCGGATCAAAAAGTGCCTTATCAGTTGCTGAAGAAAATTATGGCAACCTGTGCTGCTGCTGAGTATCGCGATATTTCTCTCGCCGTCACCAAAAAGGAATTGCCTGCTAATTCCGGTGGGGGAGGCTGATATGGCTCTTGCCCTGAATTTGGAATTACCCTGGAGCTCGTCGATTGATGACGACAAGCGCTACAACAAAATTTTGTTGGTGTGCATTGTTGTATTGCTCGCGGTGAGTGTGGTGGTCACGGTTATTAAAGTCCCGGAATTGGCGCGCGCTGAAAAAGAAAAGCTACCGCCGCAACTGGCGCGTGTGGTGCTGGAAAAGCAGGAGCTTCCACCACCAAAACCGATTGAACCACCAAAACCGGAAGAGAAAAAACCGGAAGAAAAGAAACCCGAGGAAAAAAAGCCTGAACCGGTGGAAGCAAAGCCAGAGCCCAAGCCAGTTGAAAAGCCCAGGCAGCCGTCCAAGTTACCACCCAAGGAAGCTGTTGAGCGCGCACGCGAGCAGGCTGAAAGCCAGGTGAGCCAATTTAAGGATGATCTCGCTGAAATGCGCGAGATGATGCAAACCTCGGCGATAGAAACGGCAGCGACTACAGTGACTAATAGTACGGGTGAAGCAGCTCAGGTTGATCGCGCCATGATTACCAGCGGCGCCAAGGTTGCCAGTGGTGGCATCAATACCGCTGCCATGAGTCGCGATACCGGCGGAGTTGCATTGTCCGGGCGTGAGACGACCAAGGTGAAAAGCGGTCTCGCTGAAGCGGGTAAAAAAACCGGTGCAGCTAAAGCGGGCAATAGCGATGGTGCTGGCGGTGCAGCGCGCAGTGAGGAGGAAATCCGCAAGATCATGGAGCAGCACAAAGGTGCTATCTATTCGATTTACAACCGCGCCCTGCGCCAAAATCCTGCCCTGCAAGGCAAGATGGTGGTGAAAATAGTGATCGACCCCAATGGCCGAATTGTCGAGGCGAGTCTGGTATCGAGTGAATTGGGTGATTCCGCGTTAGAGAGCAAGATCCTCCAACGTATTAAGCTCATCACATTTCCAGCATCCAATGTGGCGCGCACAACCATTACCCAAACCTTCGATTTCCTGCCGCAATAACGCTAACCCACGGTTCAGTTAACACTGACCGTGGGAGCTATATCACATTGGCGATCCATTCCATTTAACGTGTACGCGACGACTTTTTTACCCTTTTTGCATAAATTGATTGTAATCGGTTACATTTTTGATAATAATGGCGTCGCTAAGGCCTTTTTATTCATGGTTATGCAGTGGTAATCGGTTACAGTTTTGTTGGTTGAATGCTCAATCACCAGGCTCCGAATATCCTTGTATGTTAGTGATTAATTGTTCAGCCATAGCCCGCTGTTGTGTTTTTTTCTACCCCGGCTTGCCGGGGTTTTTTCATTTGCGCCCTAGTGAATCCTCCCGCAAAATGCTTCTGCACTTCAGCCGCAATCAGCCTATTCACTTCATTTCTCGCCAGGGGCGGCGCTGCGAATTGGGAAACTCTCTTATGTCACAAGCATTGCGTGCGGCCGCGAGCCGACTAGAAAGCTGGATTAAAAACGATGCCCTGCCACTGTGGCTGGAGCGTGGAATTGAACCCAAGACCAACGCCAATTATGAGCGTTTAACCCCGGCCGGAGTACCGGACCTCGAGTCCAGTACGCGCGTGAGGGTGCAAGCGCGCCAAGCATTTTTCTTTGCCGCGGCCTACCATCGCGGTTGGTGTGAGCAGGGGAAACCGGTTGCTAAAAACCTGCTGACGTTCGTGCACAATGTTGCCGCGCATCCAACGGCAGGTGGCGGTTACACGCATCTGCTGGATAACAATTTTGTGGTAGTAGATACCAAGCAAGACCTCTACGACCACGCCTTCTTTTTGCTCGCCAATGCCTGGTGTTATCGCGCGTTCAACGAACAATCCTATCTTGATGAAGCGGATAAATTAATTGCGCATTTGGATGCGCACTTCGGCTCCGCCGTGGGTGGTTGGATCGAAGGCGATTACGCCTACGCCTGTCGCCGCCAGAATCCGCACATGCATTTATTTGAAGCCTTCCTCGCGCTTTACGATGCAACCGGCAATGCAAAATATTTAGCGCGCGTTGGCGAATTATTTGCGCTCTTCCAGTCACATTTTTTTGATGAAACTCACGGTGTGTTGTTTGAATTTTTCGACGATAGCTGGACTCGTTTACCCAATGCCAAAGGCGATACGGTAGAGCCCGGCCATATGATGGAATGGGTTTGGCTGCTGGATTGGTATCACCGCCGCACCGGTCGCCCGGTTGCGCTTTACACCAAAGCGCTTTACGCGCGCGGTTTGGAAATCGGTATGGATAAATCCGGTTTGCTATTTGATGCAGTGTCATACACGGGTGACGTTATCGATCGCAACAAACGCTGCTGGGGTATTACCGAATTAATCAAAGCCAGCCTGGTGCAAATTCGCGACGGTAACCCTAATGCCGAAGCCATTGCCGTTAAAGGCGTGGACGATTTATTTACTTATTATTTGTGTGCATCAACACCGGGCTCCTATGTGGACCAGCGCGGTGCCAATGATGAAGTGGTCGTTGATGTAGCGCCCGCCAGCACGCTCTACCATTTAATTGTTGCGGCGATGGAATTGCTGGATCACGTGAACGCCGCGGTAAAGTAAACATTATTTTCGTTGTTGGAGTACCTGCAGGTACTCCTATTTTTTTGCTGCTCTACACAGGCAAAGTTTGCCACTAATGAACTATTTGTTTGTTAGAAAAAAATTAGCTCTGCATCTGGATATTGAGCTGCCACAATTATCTCCGCAATCCAATTTGCTTGAACCCATTCCGCTTTTTTCCGGTGCGTAACTCGATAATGCGCTCCGCATCGCATCACCATGCTTTCATCGCCTGCTGTATAGGCTCTCTGAGTAAATCACCTTGTAATCGAGGGAATAATGAAAATCTCAAAAATTCCGTTGCGGCGTTATGCTGCGACTTTTTGTGGAATGCTGGCACTGCATTCTGCTTCCAGCTACGCAGCCCGCTGCGAGTACGTTGTGCAAAGTGAATGGAACAATGGCTTTGTTGCCGCTGTGCGAATCACGAATGACACTCAAACGGCAATTAGCAGTTGGTCTGTTTCCTGGCGGTATACCGACGGTTCAACCCGCACTGGAGGTTGGAACGCCAACATTAGCGGAAGTAATCCTTATACCGCGACCGGCATGGGCTGGAACGACCGGATAAATCCCGGGCAGACGGTTGAGTTTGGTGTACAGGGCAATAAAGGTGTGGCTAATGCGCCCGCCCAACGGCCCAGTGTAACGGGCAGTGTGTGTAGTGGTGCGGTTTCCAGTATTCCATCCTCCAGCAGCAGTGCGCGCACGTCGAGTAGTTCATCAGTCCCGGCAACGAGCAGCTCGGCGGTATTCACTTCCAGTAGCATAGCGTCTTCAAGCTCGTCCGTTTTCACGAGCGTATCGCGATCATCCAGCTCAATTTCACTGTCTAGCTCGGTTGCATCGTCCAGCTCAATTGTATCGTCCAGTTCAGTTCTTTCTTCGCATTCAGTTGCGTCCTCTAGCTCAGTTGCATCCTCCAGTCTGGTGTCGAGCAGTATGAGTTCGCGCACAAGCAGTTCGGTCAGTTCAATCGATGCACATCCATTGGATAATCCTTTTGTGGGTGCGCGCTGGTACATTGATCCCAACTGGTCAGCAAAAGCCCGTGGTGAAGTTGGTGGCGATAAAATTGCCAACTACAACACCGCTATTTGGATGGATCGCATTGGGGCGATAGATCCTGCAGAAGGCTTCGGTTTGCGTGATCATTTGGATGCAGCTCTGGAGCAAGGCGCGAACCTGATTCAGATAGTTGTTTATGACCTGCCCAATCGCGATTGCCATGCACTTGCGTCTAACGGTGAATTGACCCAGGGACCAAACGGAAGCGCGCGTTATCGCAGTGAATACATTGATGCAGTGGCGAATATTTTCGCTGATAGCAAATACCGCAATCTGCGCATTATTGCGATCATTGAACCTGACTCATTGCCCAACCTCGTGACGAATCTAAGTGATCCTGATTGTCAGCTCGCGACCGATGCGGCGCATGGGTATATTGCCAATACGCAGTACACGCTCAATAAACTGTCGCAAATTCCAAACGTCTACAGCTATGTGGATATCGGCCACTCAGGTTGGTTGGGTTGGGATGATAACTTCACTAAGGCGGTTACTTTGATCGCCAATGCAATCAAAGGCACCACCAATGGTGTGCGCTCCATTGCCGGCTTTGTGTCTAATACATCGGGTTACACACCTGTGTACGAACCCTTCCTGGACTCGTTGGCGAATAGTGCTATGCCGGGCAGCGGTGGTGGCACTCAGGTGCGTCAGGCAAAATTCTATGAGTGGAATCCGCACTTTAGCGAAGTAGCGTTTGTGCAAGCTTGGCGAACCAAAATGATTGCGGCGGGATTCCCTCAATCTATCGGCATGTTGGTCGACACCTCGCGCAATGGCTGGGGTGGTCCGAATCGTCCAACAGCGCAATCCATCAGTACCCAGGTTGATTCCTTTGTCGATCAATCCCGCGTTGATCGTCGTATCCATCGAGGCAATTGGTGTAACCAACCCGGTGGTATTGGTGAGCGCCCACAAGCCACGCCTGCACCGGGTCTGGACGCCTATGTTTGGGTGAAACCGCCAGGTGAATCTGATGGTGCATCGTCCCTGGAGTTGTCGTTTGATCCACTGGATCCGGCCAAGGGCTTTGATCGCATGTGCGACCCAACGTACACCTTTACCGAAGGCAATAATTCCAACCTGGGCACAGGTGCCCTCGCCAATGCCCCGGTTGCAGGCCGTTGGTTCCCGGAAGCGTTCCAATTGTTGGTGAGAAATGCATACCCAAGCCTTGATCCGGTCTCCAGTGCAGCATCCTCAAGTTCAGTACGCAGTTCCATCAGTTCTATGCGCAGTTCCAGCAGTCTGGTAATCAGCTCATCGCTCTCGAGTACGGCGCTTTCAAGTTCTGCGGCGTCCAGCTCGGTGCGGGCCACAAGCTCTGCCGTTAGCTCGAGTTTATCGTCATCCAGGGCAAGTTCGTCGGTTCTAAGTTCGTCGGCGAGCAGCATGTCAGTGCCAGCGTCTTCCAGTGTGAGATCCTCGTCCAGTAGCTCAGTGTCGGATGTGGTTCGCACCGACTGCCCCGCTGCGCCACCTGCGACTCAATTTGGCTCCTGGGCGCCCTACAACACCAATGATGAAGCGCAAAAGGTGGTGAAAAATTATCGCGAGCTGATGGTGAAAATGCCGGCCTTCAATAACGGCAACATCGCTTTGCCGTATAACCTCTATCAACCATCACAGGCTGCTGCCAATCCACAAGCGAAATATCCACTGGTGATTTATTTACACGGTGGCGGCGAGCGCGGTAGTAATGAAGAGCATTTAACATCGCGCCACGCGCTGCCATTTTTTGCATCGAGCAATTCGTTGTTAACGCCGGAAAATCGCCAAGGCAAACCCGCTTATATTGTTGCGCCCCAATGCCAATGTGAATTTTATAGTAACGAATGGTCATCAGGTGGCGGCGCTCCTTTCTCTATCAGCGGCAACCCTTCTCGCTATGGCAAAGCCTTGACGGATTTAATTGAGCACCTGAAAACGATTTATCAAATCGATCCTGATCGCATTTATGTCACCGGCATTTCCATGGGCGGTGGTGGCTCCTGGGAATTGGCCGCGCGCCGGCCTGATTTAATTGCGGCGGCGGTACCTATGTCGGGGCATCCAGTTAGCAGCAATCACGCGCAAGCTGTTGCCAATTCCAAAGTGGTTATTTGGTCACAACAGGGCGAAGGCGATGAAAATAACTCCGTGACTGATACCGAAAATACGGTGAGTGCAATTCGCACTGCGGGTGGTTGTGCGACCATGAATAAATTTCCGCGTGGCACTACCGCCATGGTAGATCCAGGTGATCCACCAAATGGCAATGACTTGCAGCACACAGTATGGATGCGCGCCTATATGAATCCGCAACTGTGGGACTATGTGTTCTCCATCAAGCGCGCGCACACCGGTGTGATGACTAGCTCCAGCTCGTCCAGCATTCGCTCCAGTTCATCGGTTAGCAGCTTGGTAAGCAGTAGTATGTCGAGCACTTCATCCCTGAGTAGTGTGGTGAGTTCGTCGATTCGCTCGTCGAGTTCTTCGTCGCTGCCAAGATCCTCATCCAGTTCCAGCATTGCTGACCGCAACTTGTATATCGCGCCCAAGGCGCAAGTGGCTCCAGTGATAGATGGTGCAGTGGACTCTGTGTGGGCGCAGGCGAGTTGGGCACCGATCAACGTATTCTGGTTGGGAACTCAATCTAATCCAAGCGCCGCCGATTACACCGGTCAATACAAAGCCCTGTGGGATCAAAACTATTTGTATCTGTTGTTCGATATTACCGATGATCGCATCTACGATCGCACCCGCGATGCGTTGAGTAATTATTGGGAAGATGACACGGTAGAAATTTTTATCGACGAAAATAAAAATGGCGGTCAGCACCAGTACAACACCAGTGCCTGGGCGTATCACGTCAGCACCTATGGCGATGTTGTGGACTACACCACCTCTGGACCTAAATTGTTGAATGACCACATAGATGTCCGCATGGTCAGCAACGGCGATAAACATTATTGGGAAATGCGCGTGCGTATTTACGGTGAGAATTATTCAGATTCTCTGGCAAATACTCCGCTGACGCTCACAGCCGGTAAGTTGATGGGATTCTCTGCCAGTTACATCGATAATGATGGCAGTGCACAGCGCGAAAGCATGATGGGCTCAGTGGATACCCAGGGTCACAAAAACAACCAGGGTTATTTGGATGCAAGCGTATTTGGCTCCATGAGATTGGTTGAATAATCTGTGTATGAATGAAAAAGCCGCCTCACAAGGGCGGCTTTTTTATAGCTCTGGACCATTGATAGACATCATTTACTATTTTCAGTGCAATCAACAACAACAGCCCGCCAATTGGATTATTGTTTTCCGCAATAAAAAATCCACCTCCGATAATTGCGAAGTGCAAAACGACGATACGTTTGTAAGGCGCGGACATTATGTGCTCGACTTTTTCCTCGCTGGGCCAATGGGTTATTGCATCGCGCAGCCAATCAATTAATTGATAACTGGCCAGTGCCAACAGCGGCCAGCCAAGTTGATGTTGGCTCACAATCAATGCAATTAAATAAGTGATATCACCAAATTGGGAGCGATACTGTTCATCGGGTGCGAAGAACAACACAATAAAACATCCATGGGCCAGGCAAAAAATGCCGTAATGTACGCTGAAAAGAATCGATGGAAATATCCGGCCAGCAACTTGTGAGAAATTCTGGTAGGGGTAAGCCATCAATTTTAAAACGGTGAAGGCGCCAATGATTAAATTTTCCAGCCAATATAAAAAAATCAGGTCGAAGCTTTTCCAGTCCCAATGAAAAACTCCATAAGCAGGCACCAGGTTGAGTAAAATCAAGCTGGCAAGAAAGATAAAATTGTTACCGCGTGTTTGATTGCTCATATCGAAGTTACCCGTAACTCGGCATTGATTATTGTTGGTTGCCGTTAATTACTTGCCGCCAATAAAAAGCGCGCCATTAAGCGCGCTTTTCGTGTTTTTCATAACAACAGTTATTATTTCTTGCCCGGCACAGGCCCCGTACTTTTACGAATAATAAATTCTGTTGGCAAAACGCATTCGCGCTGGCTCAGCGGTTCACCCTCAATTACTTTCAATAACATATCCATTGCCATCTTGCCCATTTCTTCCGCCGGTTGCGAAATGGTGGTCAGGCTTGGGTCCGAGTATTTGGCGTAGGCGATGTCGTCAAAGCCGGTCACGGAAATATCTTCAGGAATACGAATGCCCTGGCTCTTCAGGGTTTGCATGGCGCCAATCGCCATTTCATCGTTCATGGAGAAAATTGCCGTAGGGCGATTTTTCATGTTGCAGAACTGGAAGGCAGCGTTCAGGCCGGACCACATGGTGAAGTCGCCTTCGGCAATCAAATCTTTTTCAAAGGGAATGCCCGCTTCGGCGAGCGCTTCTTTGTAACCCTCGAGACGATCGATTGCGTGGGGGTTGTCTTTTAAACCGGAGATAACGCCGATGCGTTTGTGCCCGAGCGAAATCAAATAATTCACCATGCTTTTGGCCGCACCGCGGTTGTCGATCCGGATCGCCGGGCCGGTGGTGTATTCGCAGCCGCAGGCATTAACACAGGGAACATCGGCGGGGATGTTGTTCTGGCTTTTTTCCGAGCTGGGGCGCAATTGCACTATGCCGTCGGCAAGGCGGGTTTCGACGCGGCGGATATATTCCAGCTCGCGCTCTGGAGTGCCGCGCGTATCGCCCAGCAGCACGGCATAGCCTTTCTGGTGAGCGCGATCCTCCAGGGCGCGGATGAACAGCGAGTAAAAGGGGTTGGCGATATCGGGAACCAGTACCACAACGGCATAGGCGCGCGCCGAGCGAAAGTTGCGTGCGAGCATGTTCGGTCTATAGCCGACTTCGGCAATTGCCTTGTGCACTTTATCCAGGCTTTCCGGGGAAACTTTCTCAGGGTTGCTGAGCGCGCGCGACACAGTAGCTACGGAAACACCCGCCAGGCGGGCGACATCGCGAATATTGGACATAAAAGTGACCTTAGGGGAGCCGGTAAAGAGCTAGTTGATATTGAATTTATTGGGGTTTTGCTTATTTGCGTGAAAATTTACTACAGCGCGCCAAAAGAGACTAGAAAAAAAACATGTAAACGGTTACATTAGCCTTCTGTGACGAACCTTATGGTCGGCTGTGCTATATCTTGGCTGTGAAAGGTTTGTCGATTGCAGTTCCCCTGAGTCTCAGTCCTTACCGGTAACTCCGGAAGCTACTGCACGGATGTGCTGGGCCAGAAAAGAAAAGCGATCACCTCGTCCACTGAATTGGCGATCCACATAATAAATTGGTGTGTGTTCATGAATCTTCCTTTGCTGGATATAGCGATTATTCTCGCTTACGTTGTAGCAACTCTGGTGGTTGGCTTTTGGATTTCCAAACGAGCATCCAAGGATATTAAAAGTTATTTCCTGGGAGGTAATAAGCTTTCCTGGTGGCAGTTGGGCTTATCCAACGCCTCAGGGATGTTCGATATTTCCGGCACTATGTGGATGGTGTATCTACTCTTTGTCTATGGCTTGAGTAGCGTTTATATCCCTTGGTTGTGGCCGGTATTCAACCAAATTTTCCTGATGATTTTTCTCGCCAGCTGGCTGCGCCGTTCCGGTGTAATGACCGGCGCTGAGTGGATAACGTTCCGTTTTGGTGATGGTAAGGGCGCGCGGCTTTCGCATTTGATTGTGGTGTTGTTTGCGCTGGTCAATGTGATTGGTTTTATCGCCTATGGATTTATCGGGATTGGCAAATTTGCGGCAGTATTTATGCCTTGGCAACTGTCGTCCGATCCGCACATGAACGATGTCTTTTACGGCTTGCTAATCACCCTGGTAACCACCGTTTATGTGGTGAAGGGCGGTATGTTCAGCGTGGTGTTTACCGAAGTGTTGCAGTTCATCATCATGACGATTGCCTGTGTGGCGGTGGGGGTGATTGCAATGCAGCGCGTTTCGCCCGAGTTGCTCGCGAGCCTGGTGCCGGCGGATTGGAATCATTTATGGATGGGTGGCAGTCTGGATCTGGATTGGTCCAAACAATTGGCCGCAGCCAACGATAAAATTCTCGCCGACGGTTATTCCCCGTTTACCGTATTTTTTATGCTGGTGTTGTTTAAAGGGATATTACAGAGCCTCGCTGGCCCGCAACCTACATACGATATGCAGCGTGTACTCTCGGCTAAATCACCCAAAGAGGCAGCCAAAATGAGTGGCTTCGTTTCGCTGGTGCTGTTGTTTCCTCGCTATATGTTGATTACTGGTTTGGGTGTCCTGGCTATCGCATTGTTTATGCCGCAGTTGAATGCCATGGGTAAGAATATCGATTTTGAACAAATCCTGCCGATGGTGCTCGCTGGCGATATTTTGCCGAGCGGTTTATTAGGTTTGTTAATTGCGGGCTTGCTCGCCGCGTTCATGTCGACCTTCGCTGCAACCGTGAATGCGGCGCCGGCTTACGTGATTAACGATATTTACAAGCGTTACATCAATCCCAATGCCGACGCCAAAACCTATGTCAGCATGAGTTATTTGGTATCGATTCTATTCGTTATTTTTGGGGTGGCGATTGGTTTTTTCATTCCGAGTCTCAACCAAATTATTGGATGGATAGTGAGTGCGCTTTACGGCGGCTATACCGCGGCAAATTTACTCAAATGGTATTGGTGGCGCTTTAACGGCTTCGGTTATTTCTGGGGCATGGTAACCGGCTTCGCGATAGCCTTCCCGTTAATTTTTACCGATGTGTCGCCAATCAAAGCCTTCCCTTTTATGTTTCTCGCCTGCGTGGTGGCCTGCGTGGTTGGCTCATTGTTAACTGCTCCGGACGATATGGATGTCCTGAAAAAATTCTATCTTAAAGTTCGTCCTTGGGGCTTCTGGGGGCCGGTGCTGGCCGCGGTGCAGCAAGATTACCCACAGGTGCAAGCGAATAAAAATTCTGGCCGCGATGCCATCAATGTGGTGGTGGGCGTTGTGTGGCAAACCTCGCTAACGGCGGCGCCGATTTTTATGGTGATCCAACATTGGCAGGAATTTGCGATTGCTATGGCGGTGGTCATTGCAACCAGCATTTTCCTGTGGATTAACTGGTATAAAAAACTGGAAGACTATCCAGCGGATACTCCGGCAGATGTACTGAAAGGTACCAATGACGAGCACCTGCTCAATAAAAGTTAAGTGAATAATTTGCGCTGCAGCCAGCTGGGTTGTTAATGGCTGCGGCGAAAAAAATTTAATATCAGTTGTAATCGATTACTTAAATGCATGGTGCTTTTTAAGTAATGAATATGAATTTGGGCGAACATTAGTAACATCAGAATTTGACTCATTGGAGTAAACAATATGAGCAGCTTTAACGACAAAGCCAGAGCGCTGTTGCAGCAGCACAATGCATTGGTAACCAAAAAAAATAGCAAGAAGGCAAATGGCAATGGCATTTACGATTGCTATGAAAACCCTATCCTGACTGCTGAGCATGCTCCCATTTTCTGGCGCTACGATTTAAATGAAAAAACCAATCCATTTTTGATGGAGCGTCAGGGGGTAAATGCCGCATTTAACTCCGGTGCCATGTTGTGGAATGGAAGGTATATTTTGGCAGTGCGCGTAGAAGGTGTAGATCGCAAATCTTTTTTTGCCATCGCTGAAAGCCCTAACGGTATCGACAATTTCCGTTTCTGGGATTATCCCATCACCATGCCGGAGACCGATCGCCCGGATACCAATGTGTACGATATGCGGTTAACTGCTCATGAAGATGGCTGGATTTACGGTTTGTTTTGTACCGAGCGCAAAGATGAAACTCGCCCGAACGACACCTCGGCAGCAGAAGCGCAATGCGGTATCGCACGCACTAAAGATTTAATTACCTGGGAGCGTCTGCCGGATTTGATTACTTATTCCGGCCAGCAGCGCAACGTGGTCCTACATCCGGAATTTGTTGATGGCAAATACGCGCTCTACACCCGCCCGCAAGATGGTTTTATCAGTGTGGGCGCCGGTGGCGGCGTGGGTTGGGGCTTAACCGACACCATGACCAATGCCGAAGTAAAATCCGAAGTCATTGTGGACCCCAAGGTGTATCACACCATTAAAGAAGTTAAAAATGGCCAGGGCCCCGCGCCCATAAAAACCGCAGAAGGCTGGTTGCATTTGGCACACGGCGTGCGCAACACCGCGGCCGGTTTGCGTTATACCTTGTACATGTTCATGACTGAGCTGGAACGCCCGTGGGTGATCAGTCACAGACCTGCCGGTCACTTTATTGCACCCCACGGCGAAGAACGTGTGGGCGATGTGTCCAACGTGACTTTCTCCAACGGCTGGATTGTGAATGAAAAAAATGAAGTGTTTATTTATTACGCCTCATCCGACACGCGCATGCATGTTGCGACTTCTACCGTGGAAAAGCTGATCGACTATTGCAAAAACACCCCGGAAGATGGCCTGCGTTCAGCGGCATCCGTAGCGGTGCGCAATGAATTGATCAGTGCCAATTTAAAAGTGTTGAATGAGTTGGTGTAACCGCATGAATGCAGTTGTATTGCCGGCGCGTTTTGCGCCGTTGCCGCAAGAATTTCATGCGGAATTAATTGCCATTGCCGACTGGTGGGCGCAGCATGCACCCGACCAGGCGCAAGGTGGTTTTTACGGAGAGATTTCCGCGGATAACCAGCCAGTAACGCAAGCGAGCAAGGGGATTATTTTAAATGCGCGCATCCTCTGGTTTTTTAGCGAAGTCGCGCAAGTAGTGGATAACCCCGATTATCGTCGTAATGCGCAGCGCGCTTACGATTACATAGTTGCATATTTTGTCGATAGCGAATTTGGTGGTGTTTATTGGGAGTTGGATGCAACAGGCCAGCCCATCAATACCAAGAAACAAATCTACGCCCAGGCATTTACCATTTACGCGCTCTGCGCCTATTACCAGTTAACGCAGGACGAGCAGGCCTTACACCTGGCGCAATCCTGTTTTTCCTTAATTGAGCAACACGGTATTGATCGCGCGCGCGAAGGATATTTGGAAGCGTTTACGCGCGAATGGGGTGTGATTGCCGATTTGCGGTTGAGTGAAAAAGATCTGAATTATCCCAAATCACAAAATACCCATTTGCATATTCTGGAAGCCTATACACGTTTGTATCAGGTTGATAAACGTGAATCGGTAAAAGCAGCCTTGCGTTATAACATCGAGATGTTTGATAAATACATGATCGATAGAAATACGCATCATCTGCGCATGTTTATGGATCTGGAGTGGAAAGACTTTTCGCCCGGTTATACCTACGGTCATGACATTGAAGCCAGTTGGTTAATTGCCCAGGCATTGGAGTCGCTGGGTGATGATGCTTACACCGAATTTCTCACTCCAACTTTGCTGAACATCGCCGAAGTGACCTTGCAAGAAGGTATTGGTGCATACGGGCAGGTGCTGGACTCTTACGATTTTGCTACTCAAGCCGTGAATGTCGATACCGTCTGGTGGGTGCAGGCAGAAGCACTGGTTGGATTTTTGTTCGCCTATGCAATGACCGGTGAAACGCGTTATTACGAGACGACAAAAAATATTTGGCAATTTATTAAAACCTATCAAATCGACCATAAAAATGGTGAATGGTTTTGGTTGTCCAGTTTGCAGGCCCGCGCAGCAGATGCTTACTACAAGGTCGGTTTCTGGAAATGCCCTTATCACAATGGTCGCGCGATGTTGGAAGCTGTGCGCTATCTGCAAAAAGTGGCTTGAGCAGAACAATAAACTCCATTAGAAAAACGTTGT
>JACCDS011885271.1_pt1 | contig 25713 bp, 22 predicted proteins | sample 7446441 | NCBI WGS metagenome assembly JACCDS01 (sample SAMN15323445, study PRJNA562643) | freshwater metagenome | isolation source: river surface water | place: USA:Blue River Watershed | collected 2017-08-17 | reverse complement strand
GAAGAAAATAAGCCGGGTTGGTTTAAGCGGGTGTTGCACATCGGCTTGAATCCAAAACCTCCAACAAGCCCATATTCGCTTGAGCAGCTGCAAAGCAAACTGCCAACGGGCGATGCGTTTGAAAAGGCCCCTCGTTCCGATCGTGACGAAGAAAAAGCAAATCCGGATGCGCCTGGTTATTTGATTGTGGTAACTGGTACTGAAGGGAATTTCGTGGTGCGCGTGCGCGACCCCTATGGCAAGCGTTTAACTCCCCACGAAGCCCGCGAGTTGTTAACCGTATTGCGTAAAAACCTGATTTAATGACCGCATCACTGCGCTTTGCTTCACTGGGAAGTGGTAGTCGTGGCAACTCGACACTGGTGGAGTGGGGCGCAGGAACCCTGTTAATTGATTGTGGGTTTAGCGTTAAAGAAACCAATCAGCGACTTGAGCGATTGGGCAAGCGTGCGGAAGATTTGACTGCGATACTGGTTACCCATGAGCATGCCGATCATATAAAGGGTGTTGCTCCGCTGGCGCGACGCTATGATCTACCGGTCTACATGACCCCGGGTACATTTCAAAGTCGCGATCTCGGCGAATTGCCGGATCTGCGTTTGATCGAAGGATACGCGCCCTTTGAACTGGATCAGCTTGGTATTACGCCTGTAGCGGTTCCCCATGATGCGAGGGAGCCTGCGCAGTTTATTTTTGAATACGCGGGAATCCGGTTGGGGATATTGACGGATCTGGGTAGCATTACCGCCCATGTGGAAGAGCACTATCAGGGTCTCGATGCCATGGTGCTGGAAGCTAACCATGATCCATTTATGTTGGCTTCAGGGCCTTATCCCCCTTCGCTCAAGCAGCGGGTTGGCGGCTTGTGGGGGCACCTTAGCAACCAACAAGCAGCGGGTTTTTTGCAGCGCCTGGAGTGTTCGCGTTTGCAGCACTTGGTTGTGGCGCATATCAGCCAACAAAATAATTCGCTGGAGCTGGCTCAGGCCGCTCTGGCACCTGTCACGGCTGAGGTTAAACACATAACCTATGCCTGTCAGAATCAGGGTTTCGACTGGTTATCAGTTTTTTAAATTTTACTTTTTACAGACATAGCAGGCCATTCAATGGAAAAGCGCGAACAACTTTACGCTGGCAAAGCCAAATCCATCTACAGAACTGACGATCCTGATCAGGTGATCATGCTGTTTCGCAATGATACCTCTGCGTTTGATGGTAAGCGCGTAGAGCAGCTTGACCGCAAGGGTATGGTGAACAATAAGTTCAATGCGTTCATTATGACCAAGTTGCAAGAGGCGGGCATTCCTACTCATTTCGTTAAGCAGCTCTCTGATACTGAATCCCTGGTAAAAACCATGAAGATGATCCCGGTCGAGTGCGTGGTGCGCAATCTGGCTGCCGGTTCATTGGTGCGTCGTTTGGGCGTACAGGAAGGCTTGGAGTTAAATCCACCTACCTTCGAGCTGTTTCTGAAAAACGATGCGTTGGGCGACCCAATGGTCAACGAATACCATGTGCAGTCTTTTGGTTGGGCAACTCCCGAGCAAATGGCACGCATGAAAGAGCTGACCTTCAAGATCAACGCGGTTTTAAAAGATCTATTTGCAGCGGGAAATATGCTGTTGGTGGATTTCAAAGTGGAATTTGGGGTTCACAAAGGCGAAGTGATTCTTGGCGACGAGTTCTCACCAGACGGTTGTCGTTTGTGGGATAAAGACACCCGCGAAAAGCTGGATAAGGATCGTTTCCGTCAAAACCTGGGTAATGTAGTTGAGTCTTACGAGTTGGTTGGCCAGCGCTTGGGCTTAACCTTCTGATTTCAGCTGGATGAAAAAAAGGGGCTTTGGCCCCTTTTTTTATAAGGTTATTTTGTGTGATTGTTTCGTCGAAAAGTCGCCGCAGTGATTTTTGACGAATCCTGCCTATAATCAAACAATAATTTGGTCCAGGCATTGGGCCTACCACTTGTGGAGAACTATAGTGAACGAACGCCGCTTATTTGAACGTACATCAACCTCGGTACGCGTAGAAATGTCTCATCCGAGCTTTGGGACTATTGTTGGTTTTGCCAGAGATATTTCTGATGGCGGTGCACAGGTGCAAATTGAAAACCAGGTGTGCCCACCGGTTGGTACCGAAGTGATGGTGAAGTTTAAGAAGGCTGTTGGTGCAATCAATGCGGAGCCGGTGCGCATGCGCGTAGTACATCAATTGCGCAATACTATTGGTCTGATGTTTGTGCGCGGTGCCGTATAAGTTTTAGCGCCCCTAATAGGGGCGCATTCCCTCCCGGAATTCATTCCGTTGTATCAAGATTTGCTACATTGCTCGGGAAATTTTAAGTCCGGTTTTTGGTGCTGCAAATTTGCTGCTAATTGATACAGATCTTTGCAGCTCATGCCCGGATTGTACGTGGTATCGAGCTGTTGCAGATGTAGTAGATTCAACAGCGGAGCCGGGTTTTTAATTGAATTGTTATTGATCAGCAATACGCCTAATCGCCCTAATTTCCCCAACGTATTTATATCGCTTATCTGGTTGTTGGCCAGATTAAGCTCCGTCAGCGCAAAAAATTTATCCAATCCTGTCAGCGAGATAATCCCGGCGTTACTGCAATTTAGTCGTGTTAACTCCTCGGCTTTGGTAATTTTTAAATCGTAAATCGTTTGCTCAACACACGCGTGTAATTTTACATCGGCAATCTGGTAGTTGGTAAATAAAGGTGCTGGGGTATACACCGTTTTATCGTTTAGGCTTACAGAATAATTTTTACAACCCTGGAATAAAGTGCTGCACAAAAGCGTTAACGCGAGTAAAGGAAATTGAATTTTCATAGTGAGAATCCTGTTGTTGTTAGCCCGTTATTTTCAGGTAACGGCGACGACGATTTCTAGAAGTGTGAAATGGTGTTCACTTTAAACAGATAGCTGAATGGCGGCAATGCTAGAATTTGCAATTCAGTATTGGTTCAGTTGAAGACATCGAAAATTCACCTGTAGAGGTTAAGATTTCACATCGACAATCTGTAAGCGGCAATGTTCTGGGCTCTGTAAAACATTTACGCGAATTGCCGGTCTGACAAAAACAACATGCATGTTCTATTGGAGGTTTACCATGAAATACCTGATCGCTTTGATCCTTTCTGTTGGCCTGATTGGTTGTACCACAACTGATCCTTATACCGGTGAGCAAAAAACCAGTAAAACGGCAAAAGGGGCGGGTATAGGTGCAATTGCTGGCGCTGTATTGGGCGCTGCTACTGGCGATAACGCCAAGGATCGCCGTGAGCGCGCGTTAAAGGGCGCAGTATTGGGTGGCGCGGTTGGCGGAGGGGTGGGTAATTATATGGATCGCCAAGAGGCCAAATTACGCAAAGAGCTGCAAGGCACTGGCGTACAGGTACAACGCGATGGCGATAACCTGACATTGGTTATGCCGGGCAACATCACTTTCGCCACTAACAGCGCTGATATTCGCTCAGACTTTTTTGATGTGTTGAACTCAGTGGCAAAAGTACTGGCTGAATTCAACAAAACTTCCATCCGTGTGACCGGTCATACCGACTCGACCGGTGGTGACAAGATCAATCTGCCGCTTAGTGAGCGTCGTGCAGACAGTGTTGCCATGTATCTACGTAGCCAGAAGGTGAGCAGTGCCCGTATCCAGTCCTATGGCTATGGTTCTCGCTACCCGGTAGCGAGTAACGATACAACAACAGGTCGTGAGCAAAACCGCCGCGTAGAGTTGGAGTTGGTTCCGAACGAACAATAATCTCTTATCTGTAGGTACAAAGCCGCCTTGGGAAACCGGGCGGCTTTTTTATTTTTAAAAATCAACAAGTTAGAATTGTGTGCTAATTTTTTAGCAGGATTTGCTTGACTGGATATTTATAGGTGCTAATTTATTAGCATGATGCTAAAAAAGCAGCATGTCTGATAGGTGCAGCACCTTGCTCAAAAGATTACTTAACAAGGTTATTACTATGACATTCGATGACTTGGATAAAACCGCTGCCGCTCAACTGAGTCGTCGCGAGCGGCAAATAATGGATGCGTTGTTTGAGGCGGGGGAGCTATCAGCCCAGGATGTGCGCGCCGCTATTCACGATGCCCCAAGCTATTCCGCTGTGCGCGCGCTTCTGGCAAAACTGGTAGAGAAAAAAATCGTCGACTTTCGCGAGGACGGTCCTCGCTACATTTATTTCCCGGTTGTTGCGCAGGAGGAAGCACGTGCTTCGGCGCTGCATAAGTTGCTCAAAACATTTTTTGGCGGTTCTACGACTGCAGCGGTTAACGCTTTGTTGGGTATGCAGCGCGAAAAGTTAAACGCAGATGAGGTGCGTCAGTTGCAAGAGGCGATTGATGCCGCTGCGCGCGACGAAAAATCCAGCGCGGGGAATTAAGTGGTCTAGCCAACGTGTTGCAGCATTTTTATAACAACAAGCAGGTGCTTTATGAATACCCAATTTGTTGCCAGCATCATTGTTTCCGGAGTAATCAAACCCATCGCGTTGCTCCTGTTAATTGCAGTACTGGGTTGGTTTGTACGAAAAAAATCTGCCTCCTTGCAACACTTTGTGCTTAGTCTTGGCGTTATCAGTTTATTTATTCTAAGCTCGCTTGCCATTGGTTTGGCAGATGTTAGGTTTGCTGTATTTCCATCCTTGGCGCAGTTGTTTCAAATACCAGAGGCATGGCTGATTGCTCTGAATCAGTGGCTTGTTGATTATTCATCTCTTCGCCATTTTCTACTGATTGCGGGAATCTATTTATTACCAGCCACATTTTTATTGTTCTATTTGTTGGCGGGAATTTTCGGGTTGTGGTTGCAGGCTCGCAAGTCTGAATCCGTTCAGTCTCCACAATTAATTAACCAGTTGGATGCCTTGCGCCAGTTGATAGACATCCAGCGTCCCATTCAATTAGTGGTATCGCGTGATGTGGATTCACCGCAGACCTGGGGATTGTTTCGCCCAGTGATTATGTTGCCACGCGAGGTGTTGTTATGGGATGAAGACAAACAGCTTAGCGTATTGATTCATGAGTTGGGGCATATTGCTCGCTGGGATTGGCTGACGACTCTGTTGGTAAAAATCACCTGCGCGTGTTTTTGGTTTTTGTTGCCGGTCTGGTGGATCGCGCGTCAAATTTATCAACAAGCCGAAATCGCGTGCGATGATTACATTTTTAAGTTGCGCGATAAGCACTTGGTATACGCACAAAATCTGTTGGCGATTGCCGGCACTGAAAAGCCGGTGCCGCACACGGAAAGCTTGCGTATGCGTGGTCATTCGCCGGTATATCAACGCATTATGGCGCTTTTGGATAAGCAGCGCCCACATCAGTCAGTACCTATGGAGGATGCGCAGTACTGGGTAATTTGCGCCGTATTATTGCTAGCATTTTTTGCCAGTGTGCAATTAATTCCGCTGCAGGAGCAATTGCGTAAACAGGCGAATTATTTACTATCGATTCAGTGGCCCGATGAAGAATCTGAAATTGTTGCATCGGAAAATGGCGCAGTCGTCAAAGAGGAATTTAGCTGGGAGTTATTGCAACGATTGAAACCGATCGAGCCACACCCCTTGCCGCGGGATTTTATGGAGGAAACCCTGGTCAGTGTTGCGAAACCGAATAAGCAAGATCTACAAGAGGATGTCGTCATACCCAATGCGAGTGAGCAATCCACTGCCATTCAAATTCCCTCGATTCAGGTGCAGGGATATTTGCCGCTGGAGTTAGCCACCCCTGAATATCCAGCCAGTGCTTTGCAAAAAGGGCTGGAAGGTTGGGTCAGAGTTGAGTTTTCAATTGATTCACAGGGGGGCATTGTTGATCCACAGATTGTCGAGCACGAACCTTCTGCGATTTTCGATCGTGCGGTGTTAAGCGCATTAAAAAAATCTCGTTATCGCCCTCAATTATTAGATGGTCAGCCAGTCATTGTGCATGGCGTAACTGAAACTTTCCGTTTTCAACTCACACCCGCCAACCCCGGCACGCGCCGACGATAAAGTCGCTCCTCGTTTTTTCCTGCTAACACTTATTTTTCTAAGGCCCATCCCGGGCAGGGCCAGTTATTGCCCGAAAAAACCAGAGGCATAATCATGACTAAATCTATTGCTCACCCACCTTTTGAAAATAGTTACTACCCGCATTCAAACCCGCTCTTACGTGCGCTTGGCGTATCCCCATTAGCGATAGTGGTTACCTTGCTGTTGCTCTACGCAATGCAACAGCTAATTCATATGGATGCACCTACGGTTGAGGGGAAACCAATACAAAAAATTCCCCCAATTAATATGAATATGCCAACAGAAATTACTGTGCGTCATGAGGAGCCACCAATTCGTCCGGTCGTTATTGAACAGCCTCCCAAGGTATCGGTGATCCCGCCAATCGATGTGGAAATCGACCCTGGAATGCCGGGTATGGGTGGGCCAATTGTTACTGAAAAAACCCCTATAAAAGGCATTGCCGCAGTAGGTCAAATGACTCCTTTTATAAGGATTCCGCCGCAATATCCACAAACGGCATTGAGCAAGGGCATTGAAGGTTATGTGGATGTAATGTTTGATGTAACTGAACTGGGCACCACCGATAACATTCGTATTATTGCCTATGAGCCTTCCAGTGTTTTTAACAATGCTGTGCTCAAAGCAATTAAAAATTGGAAATACAAACCCAATGTGGTGGATGGTGTTCCGGTGAGGACGCCGGATGTGCGTGATCGCGTGCGCTTTAATATGGATAAGCAGTGATTGCCTCTCCAGGACGCAGAAGGGATAATGGGTTTATTCTTTCAGTTTTCAGTCCCGGTTATGAACGACGCAATTGCTATTTTATCTAACAACGCTTCCACATCAGCCCAAGCCGAGGCACTTGCGCAGCTCCTGCAAGTGCCGTTATTGCGCGATCAGTCGCCTGAAATTATTACTGAGTATAATTTCGTAGTGCTATTTGATACAGCGAATATTGTGTTGCAGCAAACCGGACGCAAGGCGCCAGGGCCGATATTGGCAGAGTTTACCGAAGGGGCCGTAGACCACCGGCGTAAATTTGGTGGCGGCAAGGGGCAAATGATCGCGAAAGCGGTGGGCGTTAAAGCGGGTTGTTTTCCAAACGTGTTAGACGCAACAGCAGGTTTGGGTAAAGATAGTTTTGTGTTGGCTAGCCTTGGTTGTGTGGTGACCATGTTGGAGCGTTCGCCAATTGTGCAAGCGTTGTTGGGTGATGGGTTAAAACGCGCAGCACATTTTGCACAAGATCAAGATACAGAATTATATGCACTGCTGCAAAAAATGACGCTAGTAACGCAAGACAGTCGTGAATATTTAACTGGACTTACGGAAGAAAATTTTCCCGATGTAATTTATCTCGATCCCATGTTTCCCGAGCGACAAAAAAGTGCCGATGTAAAAAAGGAGATGGCAGCATTTCATTCGATAGTTGGTGCGGATGAGGACGCAGACGCCCTCTTGCCGCTCGCATTAACACGCGTTAATTATCGCGTCGTCGTCAAACGCCCGCGCAAAGCGCCGTTTTTGAATGGCCAGACACCTTCCTATCAATTGGAAGGAAAATCCAGTCGTTACGATATCTACACCATCAAAAAATTACCGGATCAATTGCGTGCCTGATTATCGATTGAGTTGCAATTCGGCCGGCTTTTTCCGCCAGTTATAAATGAGTGCAAGACAAAGGCAACCCGAGAATCCGGTGGCGAGATAAAAACCGTACTTTACATGACCGAGTAAATCGCCAATAAGGCCCATCAGCAATGGCCCTAGTGCAGCAGCTACTGCCGTAAAAAATAAAATCACACCGGCAACGGCGCCGTGTTGATGCTTGTCGAAACAACTAATACCTTTGGAATTTAGTGTGGGGTAAATCATCGACATAAAAATGCCGGACAAGGGCAATAAAAAAACCGCGATGGTTGGGCCGCCGATCGCGCTCCCCAAGAAACACAGAAAAATGCAGCTGCTAAATAAGGCCATTATTGTGCTCCATTCAAAACGCAACAAAATCCAGGCTCCCAAAAAGCGCCCGCTGGCTCGCAGTACAAAAAAGATGGTGAGTGCGTAAGTCGCTAGTCCTGTCCAATCGCCTTGATAGTCTTGTAGAAACGTAGGCATCCATACATAGATGGCGACTTCGCTTGCCACATAAAGTGCGATTAGTGCAGAGAAACCCAGCGCGAAAGGGTTGCGCAACATTGTTAGTGTGCGTGACAAATCAATTTTTTCCGCATCACTCGGCGGGCGCGTGTGGGGGTAGCGCACGCGGCTGGCGATTAGCATCAGTAGTACGCAAATTCCTCCCGCTACTAAATACAAGTAGGTCCAGGATATGCCTTCTGCCAGCAAGTAGGCTACCAGCGCGGGCCCAATAATCGCGCCTACACCAAAAAAACCCTCCACGGTATTCATAGTGCGGGTGTGTTCCTGCGTGGAATGGCTGATGTCGCCGATGAGTGCCAGTGCTCCGGTTTTAAAAATACCTATAGCACACCCGGACACCAGCAGTAGCGTGACGAAAAATTCAAATTGTTTACCCAAGGCGAACAAGAAGCAGGCGAGGGCAAACAGACTAAGGCCAAGCAGGATGGTGTATTTGCGTCCAATCCTGTCCGCCAAAAAACCCAAGGCAATCCCGCTCAGGGCGATGGCGATCATGGGGGCGTAATGGAATGCACTGGCTTGTGTGAGGCTGAGTCCGAATTCCTTGATGATCACCGGAATAATGACGCCAACGGCGTCGGTGGTCATGGCGAACATAGTGAACATCAGGAAGGTTAGCCAGCGGATCAGGCGCAGGTTGTGTTGCTCGTGCAGTGCGGACACGTTATTGCCCTCGTGAGATCGCCCGGCGCTTATGGGATTTGAGCGCCAAAGCGGTTAGGATTATTAATATTGGTTGACTTAATTATTCACAGTGGTTTAATTAAGTCAAATGAAAACTGCTGCCTTAACGCGCAGATGGCAGATTTGGGGTTTCTCATGAGTAAAGGTAGCAATTCCAGCGGATTACGCCGGTACAACGAACGGGTATTGATTAGCAGTCTTCGAGGATTGGGGATGGCATCCAAATTCGAGTTGGCGAAGTTAGCCAATCTCACGCCCCAAGCAGTAACCCGTATCATTGACGATCTCGAACAAGCGGGCCTGGTGGAGCAACGAGGAAAGATCCAACGAGGATTGGGGCAGCCATCAACTATGTACGCGCTGAATCCCAAAGGCGCCTATTCAATAGGCGTTAATGCCGGGCGCAATGATATTCAAATTCTGTTGATGGATTTTTGCGGGACCGTGTTGAGCAAAGTCGCGCATGAATTCACCTTACCAGATCCGGATTTTTTGGTGGAAAAAGTAGTACAGGGAGTGAGCTATTTACGTTCGAGTCTTTCCCCGGAGTATCAACCACGCATTGTAGGCGTGGGTTTGGCCATTCCTTGGTTTATGGGCGCCTGGCAACAAGAATTAAATATGAGTGATGAGTTGTCGCAGCGCTGGAATAATTTCAATCCGCGAGAAATCTTGGCAACAAAAATTGAATTACCCATTTATGTTGAAAATGATTGTTCGGCCGCCGCTGTCGCTGAGTTGAAATTGGGTTGTGGTGCCCGAGTGGATAATTTTTTGTACATGTTTATTGGCACTTTTATTGGCGGCGGTGTTGTGTTACACGGAGAGCTTGAATCGGGGGTGCACGGCAATGCGGGGGCGCTCGCATCAATGCCTGTTACCCAGTCGCGGTTGGAAACAGTACCACCCGTTAGTGGTCCCTTTGAAACCCTCGCTAACCGCGTTTCTATCTATGCATTACGTCGTCATCTAAATGCGCGCGGGTTTTTGATCACTAATATTTCACAATTACCAAGCTTGCTACCAGCGGCGCAAGCTGCATTGGATGAATGGATTGACGATGCAGTTGATGCGTTTGCGTTTGTGGCATTATCAGCAACGGGCATTTTGGATTTGGAGGCAATTGTTCTCGACGGTAATCTGCCGCGTGATCTGGTGCAAACATTAGTTGAAAAATTAACTGAAAAAATAAATCAGTTTACCCCGGTAGGCGTTCATCAACCGGAGGTAATTGTCGGCAGTATTGGGCCGGATGCGCGCGCTATGGGCGGAGCTATATTACCGCTATATGCGCATTTTTCGCCGGATAAAAGCGTGATGTTGACCAATAATTAGTGATTGGGGTTTCTATCCAATCCTGTGAATAGAATGGGGAGATGACTATGTTGCAGTTGCGCGATAAATGGGTCTGGGATTTTTGGTTTGCGGTGGATGGAAGCGACTACCACATTTTCTATTTACAGGCGGACAAGTCATTGGGTAATCCGGATTTGCGCCACTGGAATGTTTCTGTTGGTCACGCGGTATCACGTGATTTAATTCATTGGGATATTCTTCCGGATGCACTCGCACCCACAGCAAATAATGATGAAGCTCCCGACTCATTTACAACCTGGACGGGTAGTGTGGTGCGCTATCAAAATGAGTGGTTAATGTTTTATACCGGCACCATGCGCGCCGAAAAAGGTTTGATACAGCGCGTATGTCTGGCGCGTTCAACAGATTTAATTCATTGGGTCAAGGAAAAGCAGAATCCTATTGTGCAGTTGGATGAGCGCTGGTACGACGGATTAAAGCTCGCGTATTGGCACGATGCGTCCTGGCGGGATCCTTGGATTTTGTTTGATAAAGACCAAAATGGGAATGATTTATTTCATATGCTGATTACCTGTAGAGTTAATCGCGGTGCGCCCGATGGCCGCGGCGCAATTGGCTACGCAAGTTCGAGCAACCTTGTCGATTGGCATGTCGGTGATGCGTTCTTGGCGCCCGGTTGGTACGGTGAAATGGAAGTTCCGCAGGTGCAGTATATCGACGGACGCTATTATTTATTTTGTTCGGTTTCTACTCGCTTTCATTCGGCGTTACACAATGAACACCTGGATGTAATTCCGCAAACGGGTATTAAATATTTTGTGTCTGAGCAGTTGTTGGGGCCTTACGAAACACTCGGAAACAGTTTTCTTACTCGGCCCGAACAAAACGGGCTTTATGCGGGGCGAGTAATTCAGGGGCCGGATGGCAAATGGTATTTTATGGCATTTCTCGGCAATGATTCTGGCGGAGAATTTCAAGGTGTTATCATCGACCCAATTCCAATAGCAATCGCGGCCGATGGCACCTTATCGCTAGCTAGCGCGGCCACCTAGTCTACTTTCTCGGGTAGGGCATGTGCATCGCGCGTAGCGCGTCTGTCGCTATCAAAACTATTTTACGTTGATACTCCGGGCGATTATTTCGCCCTTTTTTACGTTCAAATAATGGTTCAAAAAATCGCTTAAGAGCAATTGATATAAAGAAGTTAAAAACAATAAAAAAAAGATCAAAGACTTTTCTTGATAATATTAAATCACAGTGATTTAATTAATGGCAGGTGATCAATAACAGAGTCGATTCGCTACTAGCATTAGAAATGCCTCGCCATAGGTCAGAGTAAGTGCAACGGATTTTTTCTAACGGCTCGGAGGTAGCGATTGCAAGACTTCCCATTTATGAACGTTGCGCAAGAAGTTTTTCTCGTGGTCGCCCTGTCAGTGGTCGCTCCATGTCTGTCGGTTTGCGTTATACCTTGTAAGCAAACCATGTTGCCGGGGAGTAATCCCCGGCTTTTTTATTTATAGCAGTGGCATATTATGGGTGTTCAAAAAACTCGTTACATCGCGGCCGTTGAAGCCGGCGGTACAAAATTTAATTGTGCGTTGGTGGATTTACATTTCAACTTGGTGGTGCAGGGCGCATTCCCAACGACCCACCCCGAGGAAACCTTGCCGGCGGTTGGCGATTTTTTTAAGCACGCGGCGCGTGCGCACCATGGTGAAATTATTGCGATGGGAATCGCCAGCTTTGGGCCTGTAGATTTATTCATTGAGTCTGAGTTGTATGGCTACATTACCAACACGCCCAAACCCCATTGGTCCAATGTGGATATTTGCGGTTTTTTCGCGCGTGAATTTCAGGTGCCAATAGTGTTTGAAACGGATGTTAACGGTGCAGCCTGGGGCGAAAAAGTAGCGGGTGCTGGACAATTTCTGAATGATTTTGTGTATGTCACCGTTGGTACGGGTATAGGCGCTGGTATTGTCGTTAATAATGCGTTGGTGCATGGCATTCGTCATCCGGAAGTCGGGCATATGCTGATGCCGCGCGACCAGGTATCCGATAATTACGCGGGTTGCTGCCCTTATCATCTGGGCTGTTTGGAGGGGTTGGCATCGGGTAAGGCCATTGAGTCGCGCTGGGGTGTTGCTGGAAAATATTTACCGGCGGATCACCCCGCGTGGTTATTGCAAGCGCAGTATCTGGCACTCATGTGCGTTAACCTCACGCAAATACTTGCACCGGAGAAAATTATTTTTGGTGGCGGCGTCATGGAGCAGCCACAGCTACTACCTCTGGTGCGGGAGTACTTTTCCGCCTACGTCAACGGTTACGCCCCCAATGCAGTACTGAACAACCTGAAAGACTATATTGTTAGAACGCCCCTTAATGGCACTGCCGCAATTTTAGGTATTTCAGATCTCGCGTTGCAGGAATTGCAGCGCCGCTTAGCCTGATGAATTTTGGTTTGCGCATTTTCAATCAAATAATTTTTGAGTAACGAATAGTTTTGTTGTTATCCGTTTGTTGTAAATACTCATCAAACACCATGCAGATACGGCGAATGAGCAAGCGGCCCTTGTTTAATACTTTTATCCCATTGTCGTCGATTTGTATGAGCCCATCTTCAGCCATTGGTTGTAATTGTGCCAATTCGGTACGGAAGTGTTGTTGGGCGGTGATATCAAATAGGCGCGTGAGTTCATGGAAGGATAATTCGCAATAGCAAATCAACCGGTTGATGACGAAGCGGCGCAATAAATCCTCTTGATTCAAGGTAAAACCTTTAGCAATGGGTAAAAGTCCCATATCCATTTTCTGTTGATAGCTGTTTAAATCTTTTTCGTTTTGTACGTAGACATTGTCGATCATACTGATGGAAGAAACTCCCAGCGCCAGCAAGTCACAGTTACTGTGAGTCGAATAGCCTTGAAAATTTCGCTGTAATTTTCCGCTTTGTTGAGCTTTAACCAGTTCATCCCCCGGTTTGGCAAAATGATCCATACCGATATACACATAACCGGCACGCTGCAGCGTTTCAATGGCGTGATGCAGCATCTCCAGTTTTTCACCGGCGCCAGGAAGTTCTTCGGCACGAATTAATTTTTGGCTTTTAAATAAATGCGGCATGTGTGCATAGTTAAACAGGGATAATCGATCAGGTTCCAATTCAATCACTTGCTGTAGCGTTTGTTGCAATGACTGTTGATTTTGCAGCGGCAAACCATAGATTAAATCCATGCTAATAGATTGATAATCTTGTTTGCGCAAGGCATGCACCATGTCCGCAACCTGTGCAACAGAGTTAAAACGATTTACGGCGCGCTGCACATTTTCGTCAAAATCTTGCACGCCCATGCTCACGCGATTGAATCCCAGCTGGCGTAGATGCGCCATGGTGCTTGTACTTACGGTGCCAGGGTGTATTTCAATTGAGAACTCGCCGGTTTCATCATCCGCAAATTTGAACAAGCGCCTGCTGGCATTCATGAGGAGCGACATTTCTTCATCGCTGATAAATGTTGGTGTTCCACCACCCCAATGAAGTTGTTGAACTTCCTTACCGGGTTCAAACATTTCTGCATAGAGCGCAAGCTCTTGGATCATGCGGTGAATGTAGGGTAGGGAACGGCTTTTGTTGTTGGTAACAATTTTGTTGCATCCGCAGTAGTAACAAAGGCTTTCACAAAATGGTATGTGGAAGTATAAAGAAAGCGGACGATGTGCAAGGTTGCTGCGGACGATCGCCCTAAAGAGTGCGGACTGGCTAAAACTTTCCTGAAATTGTGGTGCCGTTGGGTAGGAGGTATAGCGCGGCCCTGCCAGGTCATAGCGTTGGATAATTGATTGATCCCATTCAATGGGCTGCGTAAAAATGGACATGGCGGCTCACCAGTAGTCTGCTTGATGTCATGGTAAAAACTTACGTCTATTCCCGAATTGATGTGGATCAAGCCTATAATGGCTCTTCGCCGTAAACCTCTTAATGCGGCGTGTTAATTGGCGTCGCTTGCCGTTGTTTTTTCTGGTTTGAGTTCTTATGTCTCGTTCCCGCCCTTTGCTACAAGATAATTATGATGAAATTGCCGATGCCCTGGTGGGCCCCGGATTCATTATTCTCGATGGTGTTTTTCCTCCGGAAATAACGGATGGCCTGGTTGACCTGATTGCCGCCCGCGAAGGCCTGCTTACACGTGCGGGTATAGGTCGCGAGGGGGATTATCAAGTCAATGATTCCGTGCGTGGGGACGCAATTCAATGGTTGGAGCCGGGCGATGGTGCTGTCACAGAATTTTTATCTGCGATGGATAAACTGCGGCGGGCTTTGAACGAGCGCTTGTTTCTCGGTCTTGCCGACTATGAAGCGCATTTTGCCCGCTATGCGCCGGGCGCCTTTTATAAAAAGCACCGCGATGCCTTCCGCGGTCAGCCTGGGCGCAAAGTCTCCAGTGTCTTTTATTTGAACCCGGCTTGGGATTTGGCGGCAGGCGGTGAATTAGTGCTCTATGATGAAGCGGGAGAGCAGGAGTTGGTTCGTGTTGCACCAGAATGTGGCAGGCTGGTGTTGTTTCTTAGCGAGGACTTCCCGCATGAAGTCCTGCCAGCGGGAAATTTGCGCCAGAGTGTCGCTGGATGGTTTCGTATCAGCCCCTAACCATTTTGAAGATTGAAGGGTCATTAGCCTAATGTCTGATTATTTTTAGGAAATGAATCCTTTGGTTATTTATAAATGCGGTCAAACAGCCTGCTTGAAACGGGTATAGGCGCTCTGGCTTTGTCAGGTAGAGCAATGGATGTTGTTAGTTGGCAATGCTTTTGCAAGTGACTGCATGTAGCCCGCTAAAACTCTTCCGGGATGGAAGAAATGGAAACCAGGGATGCGTGTTTGGCGGGCAACAACCACAACTATATGCAAACAAAAAAAGAACTAAAAATACTCAGAGAACCGCAAAACGAGGCCGCGCATGCTTAAGGAACTCACCATGAGTGAAATGAAGATAGATTGGCAGGGTTATGACTCCGGCCATTTCTACGACGAATTAATTAGTGCTCCCGGTAAACCCCGCCCTGAAACCAAACACCTTGCTCAATACCTCTCGTCACTTTCTGGCGAAGAACTGCAGGAACGTAAACTCTCCGCTGAACTCGCCATTAAAACCATGGGTATATCGTTCACGGTGTATAGCGATGCTGGCAACATCGATCGCGAGTGGCCCTTCGATATTATTCCACGCATTATTCCGCAGCGTGAATGGCAAAAAACCGAGCGCGGATTAATCCAGCGTTTAACTGCCCTGAATTTATTTATTAACGACATCTACAACGATCAAAAAATTATCAAAGATAAAGTCGTGCCTTCCTATTTATTTGAGGATTCGGTGAATTTCCGCAAAGAGTGTATGGGCATGAAGCCCGCTTACGGTGTTTGGTCACACATCTGTGGGAGCGATTTAATTCGCGATGACAAGGGTGAATTTTTTGTACTGGAAGATAACTTACGTGTTCCCTCCGGCGTATCTTACATGTTGGAAAACCGTAAAGTGACCAAACGCGTATTTCCAGAGTTATTTGAAAACCACAACATTGTTCCGGTTACGGATTATCCCAACCAATTGTTCGACACGCTTGCGTCGCTGTCGCCCCGCAAATCCGATCGTCCGGAAATTGTGGTGCTCACGCCTGGTATTTATAACTCCGCCTATTTCGAACATTCCTATCTTGCGCAACAAATGGGTGTGGAACTGGTGGAAGGAAATGATTTGGTGGTAGACACCGATGATTGCGTTTATATGCGCAGTATCGACGGTTTAAAACGTGTGGATGTTATTTATCGCCGAATTGATGACTTATTTTTGGATCCGGAAATGTTTAACCCGGATTCTGTGTTGGGTGTGCGCGGTTTAATGCGCGCCTGGTTAAAGGGCAATGTAGCACTGGCGAATGCCCCGGGTGCCGGCGTAGCGGATGATAAGGTGATCTACACCTTTGTGCCTGACATGATTAAATATTATTTGGGTGAAGAGCCCATTCTGCCTAATGTACCCAGCTATTTGTGTGTCGATAAAAAGCAATGCGATTACGTACTCGCCAATTTGGACAAGTTGGTTGTGAAACCTGCGAATGAATCCGGCGGCTACGGCATGATTATCGGCCCGCAAGCGAGCAAAAAAGAATTGGAAGAGTTTGCGTTGCGTATTAAAGCCAATCCGCGCAATTACATGGCACAACCGTTAATTTCATTGTCCACTGCGCCCATTCTCACCAATGGCAATGCCGAGCCGCGCCATATCGATTTGCGTCCCTTTGTACTACAAGGTAAGGATCATTGCGTAACGCCCGGCGGCTTGACGCGCGTTGCTATGCGCAAAGGTTCTTATGTTGTGAACTCGTCGCAAGGTGGCGGTAGTAAAGATACCTGGATTGTGGTGGAGGACTAAATTATGTTGTCCCGTGTTGCTGAGCGAATTTATTGGTTAGGGCGCTACATGGAGCGCTGCGAAAATACCGCACGTCTGGTGAATGTGAATTCCAACTTGTTATTGGATTTGCCCAGTGGAGTGCGTGTTGGCTGGGGTTCGTTAATTGATATTAGCGGTACTGGCAGCTACTTCAAAAAAGATACGCTGAGTGCCGACGAGAAAACCGTCGTGCATTTTATTCTGGCAGACAAAGACAATCCTGCATCGCTAATTAACTCACTCAGTTTTGCGCGTGAGAATTCGCGTATCACTCGCGAAATAATGCCTATGGAGGCTTGGGAATTAATTAACGATTTGTATCACTACATTCGCGATCGTGCAGACAAAGTTACATCGCGCCGTGATCGCAATATTATTTTATTACACGTTATTAGCAGTGTGCAGCAATTTACCGGTTTGTTGGCGGGTTGTATGAGCCACAACAATGCGTACGATTTAATTCGCATTGGTCGCAACATCGAGCGTGCGGATATGAGTACGCGCATTGTAGATGTGGGGCTGGTAAATTTATTGCCGCATTTATCCATCGGCGGCACTGAAGTGCTTGAGCCGTACGACAATATCCTCTGGATGAGCGTGCTGCGCTCTTTAAGTGCATATCAAATGTATCGCCAGCACATTCGTGATCGTGTTAATGCCAGTGCAGTGGTTTCGTTTTTGTTGCAAAACGAAGATTTTCCCCGCGCAGTGGCTCACTGCTTAAAGCAGTTAGAGCAGTGTTTATGGGCTTTGCCGAACAGCGAGAAGGTGTTGGCTGCAATCGTAAATATCCAACACAAACTCGATGAAGCAAATCTGGATCAGTTATTGCAAAGTGGATTACATGAATACATTGATGAGTTGCAATTGGAAATCGGCAATGTGCATTTCAGAATTGCAGAAACCTGGTTACTGCCCGTGGTGATGGCACAGGAACAAAAGACCGCCTGATTGATCTGCTTGTTTTAATGTGCTGGACGTGAACGACATAATATCCAGCACTACCATCTTGCGTGTTGTCTCTCTGAGACCTGGCCCGTTGTTCGGGCCTTTTTTTTGAGTAGATTAAAATATCTTTACTATGATCTGGATGGGCTTCCCCTCAATTTTCGCCAGACAAACCTCAGTGCGAAGCAAAAAATTACCAATAACACCAGCCAGGGAATTAGATAGGCAACTGCTGTAATTGCACCGGCAATGCCCTCAGCAAGATTACTTTTGAACTCATCTAGTGCATCAAATACAGGCTTCCAGAAGGAATCTTCGCTGCGACTCGAAAGACGAATACTAATGAGATCCATATCCACGCGCTGCATTAACGCCTTGTTATTGCTACTTAAATCTTCCAGTTGCGATTGTACATTCGCGATTTCCTGGGAAACTTTCATGAGTGAATCCAAATCGCTATTGGCCTGCTTTTGTAAACCCAATAAATTCTCTTGATAAGACTGCAATAACTTAATTCGTTTTTCTGTATCGAAAATTTGGGTTGAAAGATCTTCAACCGTGGTGGATTGGCTGGTGACTTCACTGTCGTTGCCCGCCAGGGCTAAAAATTTACTTACGCCTGCAGGCGCAATCCTGACCTTGATTTTTCCATGGCTATAATTTCCTGCAGAAAGTTCGGACTCCAGAATGGTACAGTTGTTTTCCCGATCGGTCGCACAATGCTCAGTCAGTGTTTTGTATTTTACGGCGAGAGTATCTTTTTCCAGCTCAATGCTGAGATCGTGTACATAGGCAAGGTAAGGGTTGGTTTTTCGTTGGGCTATTTCCGCACGGGTATCGGCACTGTAGTTTTCGGATATGGAATTATCACTACTCTCACAGCCACCGAGGCAAAACAGATATATCATGATGGCGACAGTGGTAATTGGTTTGATCATGTCTCAATACTCCTTGTTAGGTGCTGAACTTTTATGCCTATAAATAATAGAGTCATTGGCTTTACGGTTGCTGAATGAGTGCGATGGGATGGAGTTGGAAAAATTTACTATAGTGTTGCGATAGGCATTACCTGGATGCGAATTATGTTGAACAGATACGTCGTTTCGGTTGTGGGGTTGCTGGCCGTTGTATCGGCCGGCGTTGCAGTAGCAAGCGAGTTGGATTTGGCTACTGAAGCTTGTAAGCCGCTCGCGTTAAAGCGTCAGGCAATTACCCACCCACAAGTACCTGATGCCTTGAAGGTGGAGGATTTGGATTATTCCGCTTGCGATGGTAAACCGCTTAAGGCGTATTTGATTTCACCCGCTAAAGTAGCACCGGGTAAGCAACCGGCGATTTTGTATGTGCATTGGTTTGATCCGCGCGTAAAAAATTCCAACCGTGAAGAGTTTGTTGATGAAGCAGTTGCCTTTGCGCAGAAAGGCGGCGTGGCTTTGTTGGTTTCAACGTTCTGGTCTGTTCCAGGCGGCTACTATGACAAGCGTCGCTGGCAAGATGATTATGCCAATACGCTCAGCCAGTTGCGTGACTTGCGCCGTGAGTTGCATTTGTTGCGTACTGAGCCTGGGGTGGATGTGAAAAAAATTGCTTATGTAGGACATGACTACGGTGCTGTGTTCGGCGCAATGCTCGCACCTTATGAGCCTGATGTAACAGGTTGGGCGCTTAGTGCTGGAGCTGCCGATATTAGCAGCTGGTACTTATACGGTTCTGCCAGTGGCGTACCTACAGGCGATAATTTGAAAAAATATATAGCGCAGTTTGATCCTATCCAGCCTTATAAATTGCTGAAAAAATCAGCGACGCCTGTGTTGTTGCAATATGCCAAAGTGGATGAATTTATAAGCGATGAGCAGCAACAGAAGATGCGCTCATCTATGCCGAAGAGAAGTGTATTTAAAGTTTATGATTCCAACCATGCGATGGAGTTACCCCTTATTCGCGCAGAGCGTGAGCAGTGGATTGGGGAGCGGTTGTTGTTGGAAAGTAAATGATGGGGGTTGGCCGGGGTTTAACAGTTTAGAATCTAATGAATCAAAATTTAATAAATGAGTGTTCAAAAAAATTAGAAATCGATAAGTCAGGGTTCAATAAATTGAACCCCTACAGATCAGTATTTTCATTTATCCCGTAGGGGCGCAATTTATTGCGCCCTTTTTTTGGGGCTTGGTGATTATTCCGAAAAATTGCTATCAGTTTTAAACGCTTCACCGGTAGAGTAAAACTCCCCACCGGCCATGTAGTGGATGCTGCGTTTTTGTGGGTCGTCAGAGAAATGCCAGCGACCATTAAGAAATTGCTCGGCATCCGCGTAAGCAGCAACAACTTCGCCGACGATTAAATCCATTTCTTCAGCGCCTTGCTTGATGACTTTGCACTCCAGCCAGCCAATGCAATCTTCAATAAAGGGTGCAGCGATTTTAGCGGCGGGGAATGTGTTGATATTGAAGCGGGAAAATTTATCTAGCTCGCGGCCGCTTACATCACCAACATCCAATGTGAGTTGCGCAATTTTGCGCATGGGAAATTGCAAACCAAATTCGCCGCTGGCGTTGACCAATTCGCGCGTGTAGGTATTTTTATCAATCACGACTGCAACTTTGGCGGGCGAAAAATCCAGCGGCATAGTCCAGGCGGCAGCCATGATATTGCGTTTCTCTCCATGGGCGCTGGTGATAATGCTGACCGGGCCATGGTTGAACAGCTTGTAACTGTTTTTCAGCGGTATTGATATAGGCTGGGTCATGGAGCGGATAATTCCTGGGGATTAGAGGCCCTGAATTATATCCTCGGTGACCCTCTGTACGTCTACCGATACCATCAGCTGGGGCGAGATCCCGCCGCCAAAAATCACGCCTTTGAGCGGCGTGACATCGGAATAGTCACGTCCCCACGCGGTGGTAACGTGTTGTGCACTGGTAAGGGTGTTGTTGGTGGGGTCGAACTCGTACCAACCTTCGCCCGGCGAATAAACCGCAAACCAGGCGTGACTGGCATCTGCACCTACCAATTTTTCTTTGCCGGGTGGCGGTAATGTTTCCAGATAGCCACTGACATAACGCGCTGGATATCCCAGCGAACGCAAACACCCAATAGCCAGGTGCGCAAAATCCTGGCAGACGCCGCGTTTATGTTTGAGCACTTCGGCCAGTGGCGTGGCGACATCCGAGAAATTTGGATCGTAGGTAAAATCGTTAAATATGCGTTGGGTCAAATCCATGACTGCCGAGAGAAACGGGCGGTCATCAGCAAAGCTCGGCGTCGCGTATTCGGCTAAATCCGGGTGCTGTTGCACCATGGGAGAATCCAATAAAAATTCGCGTGCGCACAGTGTTTCCCAATCCTTACTATTTTTGAGCAGGTATTTGACGTAGGCACAAGGTGTCCCAAAGTCTAAATTGATGTTGCTGGTGTTTTCCTGAATGGTTAATTCACTGGTTATGCTGACTTTCAGTTCCTGATGATCTTTTTCGATCGCAAATTGTAGAAAACGATTGCCAAAATAATCTAGATGCTGGGACTGGCTGGAAATCGCCGGCGACAATTTAATCTCAATATTTTCTACGCGCTGACGTTCTGTCGAGCGCGGTAGTACGTAGGCCAGGTTGTAGCAGTGGCTTACGGGTAGCGCATATTTGTAACAGGTGCTGTGATGAATACGGTATTTCATAGCTGATCTTGCCAGTTAGTATTTTTTACTAGCAGTTGCGGGCCTTCGGCGTGATCGAAATAGCGTTGGCCAATCGCTTTCGCGGTGTTGGTAATAAGATATTGCAAGCGTGACAGTAACTGGTCCAGCTCGGTTCGAATCCCACTTTCGGTTTTCGCTAACAGTTTTACATCGCTGAGTTTTAATGCAGTAGTCGCTTCCAATAAAAATTTGTGCTCAGCCAAAAGTGCTTCGCCGTCGTTAGGTAGTTCAGCAAAGTGTTGATCGAGACGATCCAATTGATAAATTAATGAGCGTGGGTTTTTGGAGTTGAGCATCATCATCTCCAAACCTTGATCAATGCGGATACCGTTTTGATAGCGGCGACGATACGGAATTAGCGCCTCGCCGCACATCAGGCAGGACTCGATTAAAATTTCCTGTTCGGTCTCATCAAAACGGGCACATAACATTGAACGTAAACTGGAAATAATTTGCAGTGCACGCTCAAGCTTGCGGCCCATTTCCATAAAGTGCCAGCCATTTCCGCGTGTCATGCTTTCGTGGATAAGGCCGGCGAAGGCAAGCAAGGTGGTGATCATTGGGGCAAGCGCATCTTCCAGAGCTGAAAGTGACGAGGGTTCGAGCGTGGTTTTCAGTTGCTCCAATTCGTCGCCGATATCGTTGATAACACGTTGGGTGTCACTGGAAAGTTGCTCCTTTACTTGCTCGGCAGAATTGATCATCGCGAGAATATTATTAGCAACGCTGCCTAGTCGTTGCTGCTCCACAATAATGGCAATCATTTCCGGCTCGGGATTTTTTAGCAGTGCCGGCTGCAAACTGGTAAAGCCAGGGTAGGTGGAGGTAACGTGTGTGACTGCGCTGAGCAGCGTACGTTGAACCGCATCGGGCAATTTTTCGGTTTTGTTAATTTGAATGAACACCGTACGCAATAAACGCAGTGCAGATTCTGCGCGCTCGGCGTAGCGACCCATCCAAAATAAATTTTCCACAACACGACTGGGAACTTCTGAGCTGCTCTCTACTGTGGGTTGAACTTCCAGAGGGCGCAAACTGATTTGCTTTTCCGGCTCAGACGCCAGTATCCAAGTATCTTTGGATACTGAGCCGCGCTGGTTTGAAATAATTTTTTTGTTCGGATCTAAATTAACGCGTGTGAGTCCGCCCGGCATTACCGCGTAAGAACCTTCGCTTGCCACCGAAAATGTCCGCAATACCGCAGGGCGTGGTTGCACTTCGCCCTGAAACCAGGTGGGCGTACTGGCACCGGGAATAAATTCTTTGGCCGCAAATTGATAAGGGTTTTTACGGATACGATTTTGCCAGGCGAGCAACTTGGTATCATCCATATCGCCGCCATAGACCTCATAGATTCCCGGGCGTCGGTAGGTTGGTTTAATCATCAGATTTTTTAAATTTGCGCAAACGTATTCCAAATCATCCGGGTTGCCGCACCACCAGGTTCGTACTGACGGTAATTGCAATTCTCGCCCCAGCAGTGCTTTGGCAATAGCAGGCAAATAGCGCAATAGCGCGGGGTTTTCTAGAACACTGGAACCAAGCGGATTGGCAATTGCCACTCGCCCCGTGCGCGCGACTTCCAATAAGCCGGGTACGCCCAAGCGCGAGTCACCCTTCAATTCAACCGGGTCGCAATAAATGTCGTCTACGCGGCGCAAAATGACATCCACGCGTTTTAATCCATCCAGTGCTTTCATCCACACATAGCCGTTGCGCACGCTTAAATCGCTGCCTTGCACTAATTGGAAACCCAAATAGTTGGCGAGGTAGGCGTGTTCGAAATAGGCCTCGTTATAAATACCCGGAGTGAGAACAACAATACGGGCTATTCCACCGTTGGGATTTAATTCTTGTAGGCGCTGGCGCATGCGCGAAAAAAATAACGACAAGCGGTGTACATGGCTGTCGCGAAATAAGCTGGGGAAAACCCGATTCATTACCGTGCGATTTTCAAGTGCATAACCTGCGCCGGACGGTGCCTGGGTGCGGTCGCCCATGACATGCATGGTGCCGTTGGGTGCACGTACCAAATCGACGCCGTGCAAAATTAATTGATGGGTGCCGGGAAGTTTTACCGCGTGGCAGGGGCGTAAAAAACCTTGGTGAGAAAACAGCAGTTCCGGCGGAATAATGCCTTGGCGAATTAATTTGCGATCGCCGTAAATGTCTTGCAGTAAAAAATTAAACAGCTCGGCACGCTCAATCAAACCAGACTCAATTTGGCTCCATTCATCGCTGTTAATAAGGAGTGGAATGGGATTCAGTTGCCAACTTTGGTTAGCGTCAGGCTCATCATAAATTTTATAAGTGGCGCCATCGTCGCGCAGAATCCTCCGCGCTTTCTTTTGGCGTTCTTCGATGGTGTCTTGCCCCAATGTTTCCAGGCTGTGCAGCAGGTAGCGCCAATAGGGGCGGATGCGCCCGTCTTTGTCGTAGGCTTCATCAGCTCCATCCGTGGGTGATGGATAGCTGAATGCACGGTTATTGGTATTGACCCTTGTTTCCATAGACTTGGAATTCATTGCGTTGATTCATTGTAGTTATGTGTATGCCATTCATTTTAACCCCATTTCCTCATTGGCGACCCGGTTTCTGCGTAGTTCCCTCAACCCTGCGCGCACAGGGTTGAGTGGTTCAGACGTTTAGCGCCGTAGATCCAGCGTGTGGGGGTACTCATCGGCAGGTTCTTCCATCGGAGGTGCCATGGGGCGCGGCGGATGTTTGTGCTCGAAAAACTCGCGCAGGATTTTGCCGGCGGGTGTTATAGGCAAAGCGCCGGGCGTGTGGTTGAAGTCGAAGAAACGGTTGCCGCGACGTGACTCCGCCTCGTTGGCATTAACCGGGAAGCGATCATAACTGCGCCCACCAGGGTGACTGACGTGATAACTACAACCCCCGATACTCTTACCATTCCAAGTATCGATCAAGTCAAACACCAGCGGTGAATGGATGCCAATGGTGGGATGAAGGGCCGAAGGCGGCTGCCAGGCGCGATAGCGCACACCGCCCACATACTCTCCATGTTTACCGGTTGGGCTCAAACACACGCGACGACCATTACACGCAAGCACATAGCGGCCCGGTGTTAAGCCGGTGACTTTTACTTGCAAGCGCTCGACTGATGAATCTACATAGCGCGAGGTACCAAAGCTACTCACCTCTTCGCCCAGAACATGCCAGGGCTCAATGGCCCAGCGCAATTCGATTTGGATATCATCCAACTGCACGCGGCCATAATGCGGGAAGCGAAATTCTTCAAAAGCGGCGAGCCATTCGAGCTGGAAGGGATAGCCATTTTCATTCAAATCATTAACGACATTGCGTAAATCTTCCCACACATAATGCGGTAGCATAAATTTATCGTGCAGCAATGTTCCCCAGCGTACCAGTGGTTGCTTATAGGGATTTTTCCAGAAGCGGCTGATCAAGCAACGCAGCAATAAAATTTGCACCAGTGACATGCGCGCGTGCGGAGGCATTTCAAAACCGCGAAACTCCAAAATGCCTTGGCGACCGCTGGCACTACCCGGTGAATATAATTTATCGATGCAAAATTCCGAGCGGTGAGTGTTGCCAGTAATGTCGATTAGTAGATTGCGCATTAGTCTATCAACTAGCCACGGCTGCTCCACAATGCCTTCGGGCATTTGTTTGAACGCAATCTCTAATTCGTAAAGCATTTCATCGCGGCCTTCATCCACGCGCGGCGATTGACTGGTTGGTCCGATAAATAAACCGGAAAATAAATAGGAGAGCCCCGGGTGATGTTGCCAATAAGTTACCAGACTGCGCAATAAATCGGGCCGGCGTAAAAATGGACTGTTAGCGGGAGACCATCCGCCAAACGTGACGTGGTTGCCACCGCCGGTGCCGGAGTGACGGCCGTCGAGCATAAATTTTTCAGTGCCCAATCGGCATTGCCGCGCATCTTCATACAGCGCTTCGGTGTTGTTGACCAAATCTTTCCAAGTTTCAACCGGATGAATATTAACTTCTATTACACCTGGGTCTGGCGTAATTAAAAACTTCTTCAGGCGATAATCTTTCGGCGGTTCATAACCTTCAATGACGACTGGAATGCCTAATGCCGACGCGGTGTCCTCAATGGCTTCGATGAGCGCTACATAGTGTTCCAAATAAGTGAGTGGCGGCATAAATAAATGCATGCGGCCTTCACGCACTTCAAAACAGAGTGCAGTGCGAATGACATAGCCCGCTTCAATATAGGATTTGCTCGGTGGTTTTTGTTTGGATTGTGTCTGCGCGGGACGGAGTTGTAAGGTTTGCGAGTGCGGGCCGGTTTTACCCGGGCCGGATTTTTCCAGGGTTAACTGGTTGTATTGCTGGCCACTGGGCGCCAGAGGTTCGCGCGTTTCCAGTGGATCATTTTCTGGTTGGTAACGCTCGTACTCATGTGCCGGGAAGTCGAG
>JACCDS010687789.1_pt1 | contig 25719 bp, 18 predicted proteins | sample 7446441 | NCBI WGS metagenome assembly JACCDS01 (sample SAMN15323445, study PRJNA562643) | freshwater metagenome | isolation source: river surface water | place: USA:Blue River Watershed | collected 2017-08-17 | reverse complement strand
GCCACTGCGCACGAGGCCGGACTCGTCGAGCAGGTCGGTGTAGCCGGCCGCGGCGAACGCCGCCGCGACGTGCGGATCCTTCTGGTGCACGATCACCACCTGCTTGCGCGTGAAACGGCAGAAATTCGCGATCGATTCCTGCTCGAGGAAGAAACGGTCGATCGGTTCGCGCGGGCTGTTCGACACCACGATCACGAGGCAGGAATTCGGAATCCCCACCAGCACGCCCTCGATCAGCTTCAGCCGTTCGCTGCGCACCGGCACCACGATCGCCATCTCGCGCTGCACGCCGTAGATCGCCTCCGCCGGCAGGCTGCGCACCACCGCGTCCTCCTGCCCCGGCAACTCCGCCTCCGGCCCGGCGTCGAGTTCGTAGATTTTCTGCAGGCCATAGATCCGGACCGCCCCGAGACGGTCAAACTCACGTGGGATTTCGATACGCATAAATTCGGCGGGACCAAGAAGCATGGGCGCCGCCCGCCACGATGACGGCCGCATTTCCCCGACCCGGACATGCGATCAAAGTTCGCGGCCGCGCCGTGGGGAAGCCCAATCGTCGCCGCCGCGGAAAATTTCCGCCAACTCCCGCGTCCCGGCCTTGCCCGCGCCCGCGTCGCGCCGCCGCCGGCCTTGAGCTCCGCCCCGCAATCCGCTGCCGTGGCCGTCATGCGGTCCACGTTTCCTCTTTTCGTTTTCGTCCTCGCCGCCGTCGCGGTTCTCGCCCCGTCCGCCCTCCGCGGCGCCAACGATCCCGCCGCGGCCGTCGGCCGCATCGCCCCCACCCGCGCCGTGTTTCCTCCGACCGTGGATCTGTCAGCCGACACCTCGCGCCAGGTTGTCGTCGCCGCCGGCACCGCCTCCGTCTATCAGGGCCATCCGACCACCGTGCTTTTGCCGGACGGCAAAACGATGTTCTGCGTCTGGACCGTCAACCACGGCGGCCCCTGCGGTCCGCTGAAACGCAGCGACGACGGCGGCCTCACCTGGAGCGACCTGCTCCCTGTGCCTGACAATTGGAAAACGGTGCGCAATTGCCCGACCCTCTTCCGACTCGCCGATCCCGCCGGCCGCGCCCGGCTCTTCGTCTTCGCCGGCCAGGGCCCCGACGGCAAAATGCACCGCGCCCACTCCGACGACGACGGCCGCACCTGGTCGCCGATGACGAGCCTCGGCCTCGAAACCGTGATGCCGTTCTGCACCATCGAACCGATCGAGGGCGGGAAAAAACTCCTCGGCCTCACCAATATCCGCCGCCCCGGCGAAACCCAGGAAGTCCGCTCCAACGTCATCGCCCAAAGCGTATCCGCGGATGGCGGACTGACCTGGACGCCGTGGCGCGTCATCCTCGATCTGCCGGGCCTCAAACCCTGCGAACCGTGGCTCGTGCGCTCGCCCGACGGCCGCCAGTTGCTCGTTCTCATCCGCGAGAACCAGCGTCGCGCCGCCCTCTTCATCACGAGCGACGACGAAGGCCGCACCTGGTCCGCCGCCCGGCCGCTGCCGCCCGGCCTCTACGGCGACCGCCACACCGCGCGCTACGCCGCCGACGGCCGCCTCGTTGTTGTCATGCGCGACACCGGCGGCGACTACGGCAGCCCCACCGCCCCGCACTTCGTCGCCTGGGTCGGACGCTACGACGACATTCTCGCGGGCCGCGACGGCGCCTACCGCGTGAAATTGCTCCACAGCTTCAAGGCCGGCGACAACGGCTACCCCGGGCTCGAGCGTCTGCCCGACGGCACCTTCGTCGCGACCACGTATATCAAGTACCGCGAGGGACCGGAGAAAAACTCCGTCGTCGGCACGCGCTTCACGTTGGCCGAAACGGATCGGCTCGCAGCGGCGCGCTAAGGTTCGGCTGCTCCCGGCCGGCCGCGATCTTCGCCCGGTCCGCGCGACATTTCCGCGACAGTTCCGTGCCGCCGCGGTGACGGCGGTGACATTCCTGCGACGCCCCCGGAACGGCGTTGTGCCCCGTGCGGCACCGCGCGGAGCGTCGCGCTTCAACCCGCACCGAACTATGAATCACCCTCGCGTTCCCCGCCGCATCCCCGGCGGATCTTCCCTTCGCCGCTTCCTGCGCGGCGCCTTCGTCGCCCCCGCCGCGCTCGCCGCCGCCTTCGGCCAGACCGCGCCCGCCCCGTCGTCGGCCGCGAAAGCCGCCAACGACACCGTCGCCGTCGAGCTCTCCCGCTTCGTCGTCACCGGCTCCAACATCCGCCGCCTCGATCTCGAGAAAGTCGCGCCGATGACCGTCATCGACCAAACCGCGATCGAGGCCCGCAACGCCGTCCTCCCCGTCGACCTGCTCACGTCGCTGCCTTCCGTCGTCAATCTCCCGGAAAACGAAACCCGCCTCGGCTCCTCCGGCGCCCGCGGCGACAACGCCAATCTCAATCTCCGCAACATGGGCGCCACCGCGACGCTCATTCTCGTCAACGGCCGCCGCATGGCGATCAACCCGATGACCGCCGGCCTCTCCCAGGCCGTGAACGTCAACCAGCTCCCCACCCGCGGCATCGAGCGCATCGAGGTCCTGCGCGACGGCGCCTCGTCGATCTACGGCTCCGACGCCGTCGGCGGCGTCATCAACTACGTGCTCAAACGCGACCACGAGGGCTTCGAGACTTCCCTCCGATTCGGCGCCCCCGAAGCCGGCGGCGGCGAAAGCATCCAGGGCTCCGTGATGTTCGGCGGCAAATTCGCCGGCGTCCGCGGCCGCTTCTTCGGCGTTGTCGAGGCCCTCTACCGCGACGCGATCTTCCTCTCCGAACGCGACTTCACCCGCACCGCCAACCAGGCGAACCTCTTGCCCGCGCCGTTCAACACCCTGGGCGGCCCCTTCGACGCCCGCTCCGCCCGCGGCTATTGGCCCACCTTCCAGGTCGGCACCGCCACCGCCAACAATTACTTCCGTCCGGTCAACGGCACGCCCGCCCTCACCACCGCGGCCCCCACCCGCGCCGCCAATCCCGAATTCTTCCTCGATCTCAACACCTTCGGCATGGCCGCGCCCCGCGTCCGCCGCGGCAATACGTTCCTCTCCGGCGAATTCGACCTCGCGAGTCAGATGACCGCCTTCGCCGATTTCAGCTACTACAAGTCCGCCTCGACGATGCGCCGCCAGCCGCTCGCCCTCAACGCCCCGACCTCCGACCAACTCGCCGTCATGGCGATCGACAATCCCTACAATCCCTACGGTTCGCGTTTCTTCCACCCGACCGGCGCGCCCAACGCCGACGGCTCCGCCCGCCTCACCGGCGCGCCCCGCACGGTCAGCTTCACCGCCATGACCCTCGCCGGCCTCGCCGCCGAGACGGTCGACACCACCGCCGACGTCTACCGCCTCGCCGGCGGCGTCAAAGGCCGGCTCGGCGACTCCTGGACCTGGGAAACGTCCGCGTTCTTCAACCGCGTCTCCGGCCGCGACGAAGCCTTCCCCGATGTGCGCGAAAGCAAACTCCGCGCCGCCCTCCAGCGCACCGACGCCGCCGCGTATAATCCTTTCGGGTACACGTTCCGCGTCGCCAACAACGCCGTCGTCGCCGACCGGCCCTACGTCAACCCGGCCGCCGTCGTGGATTCCTTTTCCGAAATCTACGTCCGCACCGCCCGCAGCTACATCGCCAGCGGCGATGTCCGCGCCTCCGGTCGCCTGCTCACGCTCTGGGGCCGCGACATCATGGCCGCCGCCGGCGCCGAATACCGCGTCGAGGATCTGGCCGACAAGCGCCCGCCGTTCAGCGGCGAGAATCCCGCCGACTCCGGCCTCGATCCGACCAACAACGACTTCCTCCTCCACCCGCCCCGCCCCGATGTGCTCGGCGACCGCCAGATCACGAGCGTCTACACGGAATTCGTCGTCCCGCTCCTCACCCCGAAACAGCAGATTCCCCTCGCGCAAAGCCTCGAGCTCACCGCCTCGGCCCGCTACGAAGACTACAGCGACTTCGGCACCACCGTTAAACCCAAGTTCGGCCTCAACTGGCGCCCCGCCTCCGGCCTCATGCTCCGCGGTTCCTACAACGAAGGTTTCATGGCCCCCAGCCTCGCCGCCCTCTTCACCAGCCCGCGCTGGAGCATCAGCGCCGGCGCCGGCGACATCGACACCTACCGCAATCCGCTCCTCAACGAGGGCCCGTACGTGCAGCGCACCTACTTCGGCGGCAACCCGGACCTCAAGCCGCAGGAATCCGAAGGCCGGACCTGGGGCGCCGTCCTCGATGTTCCCGGCCTCAAGGGCCTGAGCATCTCCGCCGACTATTGGAGCATCAGCCGCACGAATCTCCTCGGCCAACGCAGTGTCGCCCAGATCCGCGCCAGCGACACCGCCCTGCTTCAGGCCTACACCCAGGCCCAGCGCGCCGCCGGCGTCGCCGTCGGTTCGATCGATCTCGGCAGCGGCACCTCCGCCTACAAGGGCGACCCCGATGTCGTCCGTTTCGCCCTCACGCCCGAGGACCGCACCGCCTTCGCCAACTACAACGCCGCCAATCCCGGCAATCCCCGGGGCGCCGCCGGCCGGATCTTCTCCCTCAACCGTCCCTTCGTTAACATCTCCACCAGCGAGCACGCGGGTTGGGATTTCGGCGCCCGCTACGTCGTCCCGCGTCTGCCCTTCGGCAACGTCGTGATCTCCTCGGAATGGTCCTACCTCAAGCGTTCGGAATCGACCCTCGCTCCCGCGAATTTGCCGCCGACGCTCAACAACGGCCTCTACGCCGGCGGCGCCGCCCGCTGGCGCAGCACCACGAACGTCTCCTGGCGCCGCGGCGCCTGGTCCGCCGTCCTCGGCGCCTACCACGTCGGCAAGACCCACGACGCCGGCGCCACCACCACCGCCGCCGTTTACGAATCCCTCGGCCGCCCGGGCTACATCGAGCCGTTCTTCACCGCCGGCCAGACCGTCTATCGCCGCGTGATCGACCCGACGACGACGTACAATCTGTCCTTCGGCTACCGTTTCGGCGATGCCGCCGTCGCCCTCCTCCGCCGCACCCAGATCCGCGTCGGCATCGTCAACGTCGCCGACAAGGCCCCGCCGCTCGCCGCGTCCGATGGTTTCGGATACGACGCCTCCGTCAGCCAGAACCTCCTCCCGGGCCGCACCTGGACCCTCGAGGTCACGCGCTCGTTCTAAGCCGTAGCCCGGGCCTTCAGCCCGGGTTCCGGCCCACCGCCGAGACCGGCCTAACGACCACGGCTGCCACGGAGCTCACGGATGAATCCCATCCGTGTCCTCCGTGCCATCCGTGGTTTTTTGCGTCGGCCCGTAGCCCGGAGCTTCAGCCCGGGTTCCGGACCTTCAGTACGCGCTCCGCTTTGATCCATCGAGGTCGCGGAGGGACAGACGACTCTTCCACATCCGTGCCCTCCGTGCCATCCGTGGTCAAATTTTTGACGGGGAATTCCCCGTCGAGCGCGGCTAAGGCGCCAACCGCACCAACTCGTCCGCGATCTCGCGGTCGCTGCGGCAACGCGGCATTTTGTTCTGCCCGCCCCATTTGCCGCGTTCCTTGAGCCAACGCTCGAAAGTTCCGGCGGCGACCAGATGCACGAGCGGCGTCTCCAAGCCGCCGCCCTTGCGCTTGGCTTCGTAGTCGTCGTTCAGCCGTTGCAGCACCCGATCCAGATCCGCCGCCACCGTTTCCGGTTTCGGCATTTCCCGGAGACTCGGCCGGAATTCGATCCACCATTCGTGCCGGCCGCGCGGCTCGTTCGCCGCCGGATCCGGAAAACGCGGAGCCACATGGAAGTTGACCACACTCTGCCCGTGCCGGGCCGCGGCTTCCGTCACTGCGTCGGTCACCTCGAGCTCGATCACATGCTCGCCGAACGCGCTCAACTGGAGCTTCGTCCGGCCGACATAGATCAGCCGCGGCGGCTCCGTGCTCACAAACCGCACCACATCCCCGATCACATAGCGGCACAGGCCCGCCGGCGTCGTCATCAGCAGCACGTAGTCCGTGTCGCTCCGCACCTCGGCCAACGGCACGACCTCGGCCGCCAATTCCCCGAGCCGACGTTCGTCGTAACGCGCCAGCGGCAGGAACTCGTAGAAAATTCCCGCATCGGCAATCAGCCGCAGCCCCGCCGCCGCGTCGCTGTCCTGCGCCGCGATGAAGCCTTCGGATGCCGGATAGACTTCGTGGAAATTCACCTGCGGCCCGATCGCCGCCCGCAGCTCCTCCGCAAACGGCGCGATCGGCACTCCGCCGTGCACGAGGCATTCGAACCGCGGCCAGACTTCGCTCAGCGTCGTCTTGCCTGTGCGCCGCCGCAGTTCCTCCGCCAAGATCAACAGCCAGCTCGGAATTCCGCCGACGAGGCTGATGTCGGTGGCCGCGGTCCGCTCGGCGATGGCGCGGATTTTCTCCGGCCAATCCGCCATCGTCGCGATCTCGCGGCCCGGCTCGTAAAGGTATTTCTCCGCCCAACCCGGCAGGTGCAGCGCGGTGATGCCGCTGAGGTCGCCTGCCCACGCCTCGTGAGGCGCCGCTTCCGGCAACGGCGCCAGCGTCGTCGCCCCGCCGAGAAACAGATGCCGCCCGCGGAACACGTGCGCGTTGCCCGCCCGCCGCGCGTAGTAGCACAGCGACTCCAGCCCGGCCCGGCGGAAATGCGCGAGCATCGGTTCCGTCACCGGCAGGTACTTCGTGCGGCCCGCCGTCGTGCCCGACGACACCGCGAAATACCGGCAGCGCCCCGGCCACAGCACATCCGCCTCGCCGGCCTTCATCCGCTCGATCCAGGGCGCGTGCTCCTCGTAGCGCCGCGGCGGCACCAGCCCGCGGAAGACATTGTAGTCCGTGCCGGGCTCGAGCCCCGCCGCGCGGCCGAATTCCGTCTGCGCCAACCGGACGATCAGCCCGGCAAACGCGGCCTCCTGCGCCTGCACCGCGGCATGCGGCACCCGCAGGCGGCGGCCGATGCGCGCCGTCTGCACCGCGGCCCCCAGCACCACCGCCTGCCGCCACCACGGCGCGCGGCGCTTCGTTGTCGCGACGACCGTGCTCATGCGGCGAGGGGCAGCACCTGCGCCCGCAGCCGCGCGTAGAAAGCCTGGATCGGCGGCAGAAATTCGAAAACGTGGAAAATCAGCGACGCGTGCTGCACCGGGGCGTCGCCCGGCCGCGACGCCACTTCGCAGACCTGACCGTCGGGAAAGTACGCGCGCACCGCATGCCGGAAGGCGAACAGCGACGGCGCCCGCGGATCCATCACCGCCTCCTCCGCCTGCGCAAACAGCACCAGCGTCGGCGCCGTCGTCAGCGGCAATTGCCCCGGCCCGAAATAGTCGGTCGGCGGCCGCATCTCCGCCAGCGCCCGAACGCGCTGCTGCGCGCCCGCATCCGTGATTCCGCGGATCGCGCCGATCACCGCCGTCCGCAGGCGATCCAGTTCCGCCGGCAACAGCAGGCGCCCCAGCGCCATTTTGTTCTGCGCCCCGGCTTCGAACATGCGCACGAAAATCGTCCGCGACCGCTCCACGGCCGCGCCGCTGACGTTCCCGCTGGCCTCGAGAAACGGTTTGATCGCGCGCCCCAGCAGCGTCGTGGGCTTCGCCGCATCGGGCGGCACCACGTCCGCCGCGCAGGTCACGGGGCTCACCAGCACGAGCCCGGCGATGGCGGGCGGATTTCCCGCCGCCTGCCGGCGCCGCAACCATTCCAAGATCAGGCCGCCGCCGAAGCTGACGCCGAAGAGCACCGGACTCTGCCCCTGCGACGCGAGCTCCGCGATCAGGTCATCGAGCTGCGCGCAGACCACTTCGGTGGAAAAACTGTCCCGCGCATAGTTGACGCAATAGAGATCCCCCGCCGCCAAAAACGTCCGCCGCAGCAGGAAAACCTGCTCGGTCGAATCCGGCACGAAGCCGCCCAGCACGATGGTGGGCCGGCGTCCCTTGCCCGCCTCGCGGACAATCGTTGCTTGGCCTTTCGGGGCCGTGTCCGCTCGGCGCTGCAGCGCATCCAGCGCCGCGGAAATCGCGGGCACAAAGGGTCCGAATCGCACCGGCCGGAACCGCGCCTCCGTCGTGCGGACCAGCGTGTGCAACGGCCGCAGCGGCGCGGCGTGCAACCAGGAATACCAGGACAACCGGAGCATCGGGACGGTAGCGGGCATGTCATGCGAGGCCACGGACGAACCGCGCGGCCTCAACGCGAAACCGGCTCCGCCACCGGATTATCGCCGGGCCGACACCGTCCCGTCACATCGTTGCCGTTTCGCCATGTTTGCCCCGCCGTCGCCACCTTCCGCCTTTCCCCGCCGCCCGTCCGGAACTTCCGCTCCCGACTTACCGCTTACCGCTAAAAGCTTCTCGCTTACAGTCCTCACACCTCGGCGACTTCCCCGCTGAATTCCGCCACCGCCGCGGTCTCCGGCATCGGGTACTTCAAAATGAAACTGGCGTAGTCGATGAGTTCGAAGCGCCCGTCCCAATGCTCGACGATCGCGGTCATCGATTCCACCCAATCCCCGGAATTGAGGTAATGGATCTCGCCGATCCGCTTGTCCGCCGCGGTGTGGATATGGCCGCACATCACGCCGACGCAGCCGCGCTGGCGGGCCAACTCGGCGATGTGGTCCTCGAAATTGGAGATGTGGTTCACCGCCTCCTTCACCCGCGCCTTGATCGCGCGGCTCAGCGACCAGTACTCCAGGCCGCGCCAGACCCGCCAACGGTTGTAGATCCGGTTCAGCGTCAGCAGCGCCCGGTAGCCCCAGTCGCCGAGATGCGCCAGAAACACGAAGTTCTTCGTCACCGTGTCGAAGATGTCGCCGTGCAGCACCAGGTAGCGGCCGTTCGGCGTCTCGTGCACGTGGTCCTCGACCACGCTGAGATTCTCGAAATCGAGCGGCAGAAACGAGGCGAGGATATCGTCGTGGTTGCCGCGCACGTAGATCACCTGCGTATCCTTCTTTTCGAGACGCTTCAGCACGATGCGGACAAAACGCGTGTGCGTCTTCGTCCATTGCCCGCCGCGCCGCAGCTGCCAGCCGTCGATGATGTCGCCGTTGAGGATCAGTTTCTCGCAGCGGACGTGGCGGAGAAAGTGGTTCACTTCCTGCGCCTTCGAGTCGGTCGTGCCAAGGTGCACATCCGAAATGATGACAGTGCGGACGTTGAGCTTCATGGGAAAGCCAGCGCGAAGCCCTGGGGCTCGGATTTCGCCTTCAGATCCACCGCGCGCGTCGTCGCCGGCACCACCATCCGCAGGCTGCGCGGGCGCACCGCGACCTCCACCGTGGTACCCGCCTCATGCGTCTCGCCGTCCGTGTGGATCGGCCCCGGCGATTCGCGGACAATCCTGAAACGCTCGCCGCCAAGCCGGACCACCTGCGTGCTCCGGTCGATCGTGCCGAGAAAGAGATGCGGCACCAGCGCCAGCGTCCGCCACAGTCCCGCCCCGCGGATCGCGACCAACTCCAGCCGCGCATCGTCGATCCGCGCGCCCGGCGCGATGCGCGCGTGGTTGCCGTACTGGTCCGAGTTCGCGACCGTCACGAGCCGCGCGTCGAGCGTCACCGCCCGATCGCCGGCCGTGATCGTGACGCGCTGCGGCCGCGTCTCGCGCCAGGTCTGCCACGCCACCCGCACATAGGCCGGCAGGCCGCGCCGGGTCAGCCGGTTGAACCGCGCGCTGACCTCCGCGTCGAGGCCCAGGCCCATCGCGTTGAAGAACGGGTGCCCGTCGGCCACGCCGGTATCGATCGCCGCGATCCGCTCCCCGCCGGCAGTCGCCAGCGCCAGCGCGGCAAACGGCGCCAACGGCACGCCGAGGTGCAGCGCCAGCCCGTTGCCCGATCCGCAGGGCACGAGCCCGAGCGCCGCCGGCGTATGGAGCAGCCCCTGCGCGACTTCGTTCATCGTGCCGTCGCCGCCCACGGCCACGACGATCTCCGCGCCCTGCCGCGCGGCTTCCCGCGCCAGGTCCGTCGCGTGCCCCGGCCCTTCGGTCGTGTGCAGCTCGGCGTCGGGCACCTGCGCCGCGAGAAAGGCGCGCAGCGCGCCCGCAAAGCCGGGCCGGCGCCGGTTGCGGCCCGAATGCGGATTGAAGATCAGGCAGACGCGGGCGCTCATACCGGCAACGGCGGGTTCAACTCGGCCCGACGGGAAGCGGGCGCCGCGGTTTCAGCCGTGATGTGCGCCACGATCGCGGGCGCCGCGTCGGGCCGATGCAAGGGGGCAATGGCGTCGCGCCACTGCCGCCAGCGCCTCCCCCGGTCCGCAAAGGCGGTCTCCAGCACGGCGAGGACCTCCGCCGGCGTCCCGGCGAAAGCGCCGATGCCGTAGCGCCGCAGCAACTCGTAGTTTCCTTCTTCCTGCCCGGGCACGATCTGGTTCACGACCATCGGGCAACGCGCGGCCAGCGCCTCCTGCGTCGTGGCGCCGCCGGCTTTGCTCACCACCACGTGGTGCGTCGTCAGCAGCCGCGGGATCTCGTGGGTCCAGCCGAGGATCGTCGCCGGTTCGCGGCGGTCCGCGGCCGCCCGCCGCAGCCGCTCCCGCATCGCGTCGTCCCGGCCGACCGTGCAGGTGATTTCCCAGCGCGTCTCGCGCAGCAGCCGTTCCGCCGTTTCCACCGCGCCGCGGGTGCCGGAATTGATCACCTGCAGCACGCGCGGCATCGCCCCGGCCGCGAGCTCCGGCGGCGCCGCGCGGTCGCCGCGCCGGAACGCCGCCTGCACCGGAAAACCGGATACATGGACCCGCGCCGGATCCACGCTCGCGCGGTGCATGATCTCCGCGGAATCGGCGTTCGGCACAAACCACCCCGCCGCGCCCCCGCGCCACCAGAGCGAGTTCAGGCTGATCGAATCCGTCACGACGTTGTAGAACGGCACCGCGTTCTCGCCCGCCTCCGCCAGCGCCCGGAGCAAAAACGCATAGCCCGGGAAGCTGCAGCACACCGCGGTCGGCCGCTCGCGCGCGAGCAACGCCCGCAGCACCCGCCGCTCGGCCGGCAGGCGGGCCATCGCCGCCGTCGCGAAAGTCGAGCGGTCGAGCCAGCCGTAGAGCGCCCGCCACAGCCGCGGCGACCGGTTGATCGCGCGGAGGTAGCCGCGCCGGACCAGGGCATTCAGCCGCGGCGCGGCCAGCGCATGGACATCGGCCACGGGCGCCGTGCCGGCGCCGTGCCTCTCCTCCCACGCCTCGGCGACGGCCCGGGCGGCGGCATTGTGCCCTTCGCCGAACCCCGCCGTGAGCACGAGCAGGCGCGGACTCATACCGGTGCCGGCTCGATCCGGGGCGAAACCGATACGCCCGCGGCCGCCAGCAAATCCGCTTCGAATTTCACGATCACCCGGTCCCACGATTGCGCCTCGACCGCCGCCCGTGCGTTGGCCCGCAGCTTGGCCCGCAGGAATTCGTCGGTCGCCAGCATCTCGCCCGCCGCCACCAGTTCCGCCGGGGCATCGAACGGCACCGCCAGGCCGTTTTCGCCGTGGCGCACGAACTGCCGCGCGGCCGCATAGTCGAAGCCTGCAACCGCCAGCCCGCTCGCCATCGCCTCCGTGAGCACGTTGCCGAAGGTCTCCGTCCGGCTCGCGTGGATGTAGATGTCCGCCGAAGCGTAGTACCGGCCGATTTCCTCGCGGGAAAAGAACCCTTCGAAAATGCAGTCCGGATGCTCGCGCTGCAGCCGCGCCCGCAACGGCCCCTCGCCGGCGAGCACGAACCGCATCGCGGGGTTCGCCGCCCGCATCGCCGCATAGGTCTCGAACAGCAGCTCGTAATTCTTCTCCGCCGCCATCCGCCCCACGTGGATCGCCACGGGCTGGTCCGCGGCGACGCCCCATTTTTGCCGCAGCTGCGGCGCCCGCCGCGCCGGATGGAACTGCCACGTGTCCACCCCGCGCGACAGCACCGTCATGCCGCGGAAGCCGTCCGCCGCCAGTTCGGCGCACAGGTCGGCCGTCGGGGCAAAGGTCCGGCGGGTGCGGTTGTGCACGCGTCTCAGCCACGCCAAGACGAGCCGCCCCAGCGGCCGCGCGCCGTAGTGGCCGGCGTAGGTGTGGAAATTCGTGTGGAAGCTCGACGTCACCGGGAGACCGAGCGACCGCGCCGCCGTGATCGCCGACGCGCCCAGCGGCCCCTCCGTCGCCACATGCACCAGATCCGGCCGCGCCGCCGCCCACTCCCGCCGCAGCCGGCCCCAGGCCGGCCAGCCCATGCGCAGCAGCCCGTAGCCCGGCACCGGAAAACCCGCCAGCGGCACCACCGCGTAGTCGTCCGTCGGCGCCGGCCGGCCGAGGTCGTCCCGCCGCGGCCGATACACCGTCACCGCGTGCCCGCGCCGCCCGAGCTCGCGCGCGATCACGCCGAACGTCATCGCCACGCCGTTGACTTCGGGCGGGAACGTTTCGGTGACGAGGGCGATTTTCACGGCGGCGGAGTTCGGCGTTCCGCGCAGTAAGCGGCACCAATGTCCCGATCCGGTGGCGGTCCGGTTACATTTCCGGCACAAGCGTCGCCGGCCCGCCGTATCCCACCTTCAACTACTTGCCGTGCCAGCCGCGGCTGGAAACGCGCCGGTCGTTTCGAAACCGGTCCGCCTTGCGCAGGCAAAACTTCCCGATCTCTCTGCGCCCCGTCCCCTCCCCAACCCAACCATGATCCAACTCAACCGCTCCTCCTCCGTCCTCGCCCTTGGCTGCCTGCTCCTCGGACTGGCCGCCGCGCCCCGCGCGCTCGCCGTTGCCCACGGCGGTCCGCCGCCCTTGACCGTCAGCCAACTCGAAGCCGCCCAGCAGGCCTGGTGCGAAGCCCTCGTTGCCATCAGCAACACGCACCGCGACGGCGGCGACGCCAAGGCCCTCGCCGGCAAGGTCATCGACGCCGCCTACAACTACGCCAACGGCCCGGTGCTCTTCAAACCCACGCTGGCGTACGGCGAGCAGACCTTCCGCACCACCCGCGAAGGCGCCCTCGCCTACTTCGTGGGCGGCAATCCGGCGTTTCCCGGCGACACCGGTTTCGCTCTGAAGCCCTGGGCCAAGGCCCGCTTTGTGAACGCCGCCACCTATATCGAAGGTAACCTGGGCACCACCATGGGCCATGTGATCATCACCGACACCGCGGGCAAGGAGACCAAGGTGGAGAAAACCTGGATCTTCCGCCGGGGCGACGACGGCAAACTCCGGATCGTCCTCCACAAATCCACGATCCCGTACGCCCCGCCCGCGAAATAAACGCAGGTTGCCTGCCGCTCCAAAGCCGGTCCGATGCTCGGGCCGGCTTTTCGTTTTGCGCCGCCGGCCGCAAGGCCGGTGGCGCTTCAGGGTTTCAACTGCCGAACCAGCGCCCGGATCATCCGCGGCAAATCGTAGGGAAACCGCGCCGTGATCAGATTGCCGTCCACCACGCACGGCTCGTCGAGCACCGTCGCGCCCGCATTCGCCAAGTCCGGGTGGATGTTCCAAACCGCGGTCGCCCGTTTCCCCTTCAGGATGCCCGCGCTCACCATCACCCACTGGCCGTGGCAGATGGCGCAGGTCGGTTTGCCCGCCTCCCACATGCCCTGCACAAACGCCTGCGCCAACGGATCGGCCCGCAACGCATCGGGATTCCAGCAGCCGCCGGGAAAGATGCACGCGTCGTAATCGGCCACCTTGGCCTCGTCGAGATAGCGGTCGATCTTCAGCCAACCCGCGTTTTCCATCAGCCGGATCGCCAGCACGTGCGTGGCGCATTGCGGCGGGAACCGCAGGCCGAGCGTCGGATGAAACTCGCCGATCCGCGGCGACACGACGTGCACCGTGGCCCCGTGTTCGGCCAGCCAACGGATCGAGCCGGTGATCTCCACTTCCTCGACCCCGTTGGTGCAGCAGATCGCGACCGTCTTGCCCTGCAGCAGCACAGGATCGGACGGCGGATCGAACAGGAAATCATGCAGCTCGCGGTTGAGCGGACCGTCGGCCGTCGTCAGCAATTCGGTCGAGATCGACGGCACCAAGGCCGGCGCCATCAAAGTCTGGGCCCGCAAAAGGGCGGCGTTGCGCGGCAAATCGGAAGCGGCGGAGGAATTCATGCGAGAGCGTGCCGCAGTGGAAGCCCCGCCCGCCGCGCTGGCAAGGTCCGGCCTCGTCAACCCGCCGCCGTCGCCAGCAGCGCCTTCAGCTCCGACGGATCCGTCACGGTCGTTTTCGCCACAAATCCGCGCGCGTGCGTGAAATGCACGCCGGGCCGCCCTTCGAGGCGCGTGAAATCGACCCGCGGATTGTCGCGGTAACGCTCGAGGCCGTAGCCGGAACTCCGCCGGTCCGGACTCACGACCGCGACGACTTGCTCGGCCAGGCCGCGGCTCTGGATGAAGCGGTCGAGGCCGAGGCCCGGATCTTCCGGCAACGGCTCCGTGCGCGGGAGAAACAGCACCTGCGCCGGACGCCCACCCAATTCCAAGGTCCAGAACTCCGCCCGGCCCGCGAGCCAATCGAGCCGCGTCCGCAGCTTCGCGACATAGTCGACCAGGTCGGTGCCGATCGCCCGCATCATTTCCCAGAGCGGATCGCCCGGCTCGAGCCGCGCCGACGCGGCGAACCGGCGCAACAGGGCCGTGTGCACCGGCGAGTTGAGTTTCGCCAGGGTCTCGGGCGTCGTGCCGAGCCACTGCGCGGTCTGGATCGGGCCGCGCGTGTCGAAGTGCTCCGTCGTTTCCAGCCAATCGCAGAATTGCCGCGCGTCGTCGTAGATGCCCAGGTGCTGCAGCACGAGCGACAACGCGCAGGTCGGCGGATGGTCTTTCGGCAATTGGTGATGGTCGAAATTGTGCCGCGCCGGTTCGTGGCGGTGGCCCACATCCACGACGCAGACTTCCGCCCGCGCGAGGTCGTCGGCCGTCGGTTCGCGCCGCACCACCGGCGCGGGCTGCACCGCGAGCAGCACGCTGCAGGCGAGGAATTCGTCGGCGTGGGCGCCGCCGGGATGGGTAAGAATCGTTTCGAAACGGGTCATGGCGCGACGCCACGGTGACGCCGCCGGCCGGCGCCGCAACCGCGGAAGCCGCGCCGCGCTCCGCGATTGCCGGCGCGCCGATCCGCGCCACAGTCCGCCGCATGCAACGCTGGCTCGGACTTGTGGCGCTCCTCGTTTCGACGGTGTTTCCGGCCGCCGCCGCCCCGCTGCCCGCCGGCCGCGCGCAACTGCAGGTGCCGTACGCGGACGCGCCCGTGACGCTCTTTACGTACAAGCCGGCCGGATATGCCGGCGGTCCGCTGCTCGTGGTCTTCCACGGGGTCGTGCGCAACGCCGACCAGTACCGCGATTTCGCGATCACCCTGGCGGAACGGTTCGGCGCGCTGGTGGTCGCGCCCCGGCTGGACGAAGCCGCTTTTCCGGAGGAGTGGTACCAGCGCGGCGGGTTGCTGGCGGCCGACGGCACCGCGAAGCCGCGCGAGCAATGGATGTTCAACGTCGTCGGCGCCATCGTGGCCGGCGTGCGCGCCCGCGAGGGCAAACCCGATCTGCCCTACTACCTGATCGGGCATTCGGCCGGCGCGCAGTTCCTCGTGCGGCTCGCCGCCTACCAGCCCGGCGAAGCGAAACGCATCGTCGCGGGCAACGCCGGTTCGCTGCTCTTTCCGAGCACCGACCACGCCTTCGGCTACGGCCTCGGCGGCCTGCCGCCCGAGCTGCGCGACGAGGCGATGCTGCGCCGCTACTTCGCCGCGCCGCTCACGCTCTACCTCGGCACGGCCGACGTCACGCCGCGGCGCCGGTTCGACGCCAGCGAGGCCGCGATGAAGCAGGGCCCGCACCGCTACGGCCGCAACCTCGCGTTCTTCGCCCTCGCCGAGCAGATGGCGCAGGAGCGCGGCTGGACCTTCAATTGGCGCAAGGTCGAGGCTCCCGGCATCGAACACGACGCCGCGCGCATGTTCGCCGCCCCGGCAGCCGAGGACGCGCTCTTCGGTCCGAAGCCCTGAGAGGGAGACCAGAGTTTTGGGTTGAGAGCCGAGGGTTGAGGGAACGATCCGCCAAGAGCCGAGAACGGACCGCGCGAAACGATCCGGCTCTCAACTCCCGGCTCTCATCCCTCAACTCCCCGCTTCCACTTTCCGCTTACTTCAGATCGAAGCGGTCCGCGTTCATCACCTTGGTCCAGGCCGCGACGAAATCGCGGACGAACTTCGGGCCCGCGTCGCTCTCCGCATAGACTTCCGCGAGGGCGCGCAGCTGCGAATTCGAGCCGAACACGAGATCCACGCGCGTGGCCGTCCACTTCACGTCGCCCGTCGCGCGGTCGCGCACTTCGAAGAGCTCCTCGGCCGGCGAGGTCGGCTTCACGACATTGGCCATGTCGAGCAGGTTGACGAAGAAGTCCGTCGTCAGCGTCTCCGGCCGCGCGGTGAACACCCCCTGTTGCGACTTGCCGTGGTTGGCATTCAGCACCCGCAGGCCGCCTACCAATACCGTCATTTCCGGCGCGGTCAGGCCGAGCAGCTGCGCCTTGTCGACGAAGAGTTGCTCCGCCGGCAGCGTGAACCGGGTCTTGAGGTAGTTGCGGAATCCGTCGGCCACGGGTTCGAGCACCGCGAACGAAGCGACGTCGGTCTGTTCCTGCGTGGCGTCCATGCGTCCGGGCGCAAACGGAACCGTGATGTCGTGGCCCGCCTGCTTCGCCGCGGCTTCGATCGCCGCCCCGCCGCCGAGCACAATCAGATCGGCGAGCGAGACCTTCTTGCCGCCGGTCGCGGTGGCGTTGAACGACTGCTGGATGCCTTCGAGGACTTTGAGGACCTTCGCCAGGCGCGCCGGTTGGTTGGCTTCCCAATCTTTCTGCGGTGCGAGCCGGATGCGCGCGCCGTTGGCGCCGCCGCGTTTGTCGGAATCGCGGAACGTCGAGGCCGAGGCCCACGCCGTCGAGACGAGTTCGGAAATCGCCAGGCCCGAGGCGAGAATCGTGGCCTTGAGGGCGGCGATGTCGGCCGCGGCGACGACCGGGTGGTTCAGCGCCGGAATCGGGTCCTGCCAGATGAGATCTTCCGTCGGCACTTCGGCGCCGAGATAGCGGACTTTCGGCCCCATGTCGCGGTGCGTGAGCTTGAACCAGGCGCGGGCGAACGCGTCCGCGAACTGGTCCGGATTGGCGAGGAAGCGCCGCGAGATTTTCTCGTAGGCCGGATCCGCGCGGAGCGCGATGTCCGTGGTCAGCATCGTCGGACGATGCTTCTTGGCCGGATCATAGGCGTCCGGCACCGTCTCCGCGGCATCCTTCGCGACCCATTGGTGCGCGCCGGCCGGGCTCTTGGTCAGCACCCATTCGAAGCCCAGCAGGTTCTCGAAGTAATTGTTGCTCCACTTGGTCGGCGTGGTCGTCCACGTGACTTCGATCCCGCTCGTGATCGTGTGGGCGCCCTTGCCTTGGCCGTAGCTGTTGGACCAGCCGAGCCCCTGCTCGGCGAGACCGGCGGCTTCGGGTTCCGCTCCCACATGCGTGGCCGGCGCGGCGCCGTGCGTCTTGCCGAAGGTATGGCCGCCGGCGATGAGCGCGACGGTCTCCTCGTCGTTCATCGCCATGCGCGCGAAGGTCTCGCGGATGTCGCGGGCCGAAGCGACGGGGTCGGGATTGCTGTTCGGGCCCTCGGGATTGACGTAGATCAGGCCCATCTGCACCGCGGCGAGCGGGTTCTCCAGGTCGCGGTCGCCGGCGTAACGCTTGTCGCCGAGCCAGGTGTCCTCGGAACCCCAATACACGTCCTCTTCCGGTTCCCACACATCGGCCCGGCCGCCGCCGAAACCGAAGGTTTTGAAGCCCATCGATTCGAGCGCGCAGTTGCCCGTGAGAATCATGAGATCGGCCCACGAAAGCTTGGCGCCATACTTCTGCTTGATCGGCCACAGGAGACGCCGCGCCTTGTCGAGGTTGGCGTTGTCCGGCCAGCTGTTGAGCGGCGCGAAACGCTGCTGCCCCGCGCCCGCGCCGCCGCGGCCGTCGCCGGTGCGGTACGTGCCCGCGCTGTGCCAGGCCATGCGGATGAAGAAGGGTCCGTAGTGGCCGAAATCGGCCGGCCACCAGTCCTGCGACGCCGTCATCAGCGCGAAAAGATCCCGCTTCACCGCCGGCAGATCCAGTTTCTTGAATTCTTCCGCATAGTCGAAATCCGCGCCCATCGGATCCGACAGCGCAGAGTTCTGGTGCAGCATCTTCAGATTGAGCTGATTCGGCCACCAGTCGCGGTTCGAACGGCCGCCGAGAACGGTGTGCGTAGGCTTGGCCGTGGTGCCGTGCAGGTGCGGGAACGGGCATTTGCCGCCGGTGGATCCAGTTTGGTTTTCCATGGTAAGTGATTCGAGCTTGAGGTTGCGGTTGAAGTCGGGATTGCGCGGGACGGACCGGGGCGCGTCGGAAAGGAGAGCCGACGATGCCCGGACCCGCACGCGGAGCAAGGGCGGGCCGGCGTTTCACCGCGCGCGGCCCGCGAAATTACGCCGGCGGCGGGCACGGATAAGCGGGGCGCGGGGGCACGGACCGGATCGACGGCGGAAAGAACGGGACGATTAAACCAATTCCCGGCGTCGCCTTGAAATACTTTGTTCCTCTTCACGCTATAGGCGTTGCCTATCGGGCAACCCGTCGGACCGGGTTCGCCTCGCGCGGCGCGGTTCATGATTGAACCGCCCCTGCCCGGCCGTTTCCTCCCCATCGCAATCCCGGCCGGCTCGCCCCGGCGCGACCCGCCGCCTTTCCCACCGTCTTCCGCCCTCCCCATGTTCCCTTTTCGCCCGCTGTTTTTCGTCTGGATTGGCCTCGCCTGCGGATCGGCGCCGGCGGCGGAAACCTGGCGCACGCAGGCGGGAGAAACCTTTGCGGCCCGGCTCAGCGGAGTCCACGGACCTTTGGCGATCTTCGCGGAGCAAGGAGGCACCCGGCGACTGGGCGTGGAGGCCCTCGACGATGCCGGCATCGCCCGGGTCGCGGATTTCCTCGCGGCCCGCCCGGCGCAGCCGCCGCCGTGGAGCGAAAGCGATTCTCCCGTCGTCACCGCCCTGCGGGGCAAACTCGGGATGCTTCGCCAGGGGAAACTGGCCGCATTCGAACCGGGCGGACGGAAGCTGCCCGAATTCTTCGCCATCTTCTACGGGGCCGGCGCCAACGCCGCGACCCGGCAGTTCACGCCGCACTTGATTGCGCGGTACCAGGCCCTGAAAGAGCGCCACGGCGAACGCGTCGAAGTCATCTATGCGGGCCGCGACGGCATCCCCGAGGACCATACCGCCTACGTGCGCGAGTCCGGATTGCCGTGGCCGTTTATCCGCTTCACTGCCCTGCTCTCCGTTCCCTCGGTCGAACGCTGGGGCGAAGCCGGCATCCCCAGCCTCGTCGTGCTCAACGCAGCCGGCGATGTTGTCCTCGACAGTGTCCGGCCGTCGGGCGGCTACTACCCGCCCGACGAAGTCCTGCGGCAATTCGAAGCGCTGCTGGCCCTGATGCAGGGCGAATCCGCGGCCGCGAAGCGCGCCCTGCACCGCCTGACCGTATTGCAACATGTCCGCCGCCACTCCGCCGGCGAACACGCGCCGAAGCCCTGGGTGCTGTCGCTCGATCCCGACGAATTCCAAACCCTGCCCGTCAAGCGACTCGTCGCCACGCTGCATCTGGACGAATTCGGCCGCGTCAAGGAGGCCGCGTTCGAGCCGGCCCTCGACGCCGTCCTCCACGAGAAATTGGCCAAGGCGACATCGACTTGGCTCTTCTTGCCCTGCGTGCGGAACGGCCAAGGGCAGCCGTTCCAGATCAAGATCCCGCTCGAATTCTGAGGCCGGATCGCAGCGGCGAAACGCCGCCCGCACCCTGCGCCCCCTTTCGCGCCGACGGTTTCGGGACCACGCCCAAAACCGGTCTTCGCTCGCGGCCGGCGACGGCGTCATGACACAGGAAGATCGTAACCTTTGCGCCGGTTCGGGGTTTTTCTGTGGTCATGCCCCACCTTTCCGTTTCCGCAGCCGGCTCGGCCGGACTCCTGACCGGCCTCGCCGGCGATCTGCGCCTCGCGTTGCGTCTCCTTTGGAAAGGCAAAGGGCTTACCGCCACCACGCTGCTCACGCTCGCGCTCTGCATCGGTGCGACCACCGCGATCTTCTCCACCGTCTATTCGCTGCTGCTCAAGCCGCTGCCGTTTCCCGATCCGGCGCCCATCGTCGAACTCTACACCTCCGCCACCAAGGCCGGCCTGCACAAGATGCCGGCCAACGTCCCGATCTACCTCGACTACGCGAAAAACGCGACCTCCTACGAGGCCGTTGCCCTGTGGTCGTTCGGCCAGCAGATGTTCGGCGACGACGACGCCCCCGCCCGGCTCGCGATGGCAAGCGCCACGGCCGAACTCTTCCCGATCCTGCGCCTGCGCCCGCTGCTCGGCGATTTTTTCAAACCGGAGCACAACCGCCCCGGCGCCGACAAGATCGTGGTCCTGACCCAGTCGTTCTGGCAATCCCGGTTTGCCGAGGATCCGGCGATCGTCGGCAAGTCCGTGCGCATCGGCGGCGAACCCCACACCGTCATCGGCGTGGCGCCGCGGCTTTTCGAAGCCTGGGACGCCCGCGTCAACTATGTCGTCCCGCTGTCGTGGACGCCGGCGCAGGAGAATCCGCAGGCCCGCTACGGCGTCGGGATCCAGCTGTTCGGCCGCCTGAAACCGGGCGTCTCCGCCGGGCAGGCCGACGCCGAGGCGAAGACCTTGGAAAAGCGCTACGTGGACGCCGCGCCGCCGCAGGTGCGCGGCTTTGTCGAACGCTCCGCCATGACCATGAACGTCGGCGGCGTGCAGGCCCAGCGCGTCGAACCGGTCGAAGCCACCCTCTGGCTGCTGCAGGGCGGCGTCGCGTTCGTGCTGCTGATCGGCTGCGTCAACGTCGCCAACCTCCAGCTCGTGCGCGCCAACGCGCGGCAGTCGGAACTCGCCATCCGCTCCGCGCTCGGGGCCGGCCGCGGGCTGATCGCCCGCCAGCTCGTATTGGAAAGCCTGTTACTGACTTCGCTGGGCGCGCTGCTCGGCCTCGCGGTGGCCTGGGGCGCGTTGCGCACGAGCAATTTCTACCTGGCCAAGATGCTGCCGCAGGCCCTGCCGGCCACCCTCGACCTCCGGGTCCTGGGCTTCGCCGTCGCCCTGACGCTCGGGCTCGGCGTCGTGATCGGACTTGTCCCCGTCTTCCATATCCTGCGCACCAATCTGGCCGAGGTGATCCAAAGCAGTTCGCGCGGCGCGTCCTCGGGCCGCGGCATCCGCACGCTGAGCAGCGTGCTGGTCGTGGTGCAGGTGGCGGTGGCGCTCATGCTGCTCGCCGGCGCGGGCCTGCTGATCCACAGCTTCGCCCGGGCCCTCGGCGTCGATCCGGGCCTGAACCCGCAGGGCGTCGTGACCGCCCGCATCGTCGTGCCCGCCGCGCACCGCAGCGACGCCGCCGTCGCCGCCAAGTTCCAGGAACGGCTCGCGCAGGCGTTGCGGGAACTGCCCGGCGTCACCGCCACGGCGTTCTCGGCCTCGACGCCGTTCCAGGGCGGACTGCCGATCAACGCGTTCACCTTGGAAAACGACACGCTCCCGCCCGGCTCGCCGCAACCGGGCGCCTACCGCGTGCAGGTCACGCCGGGCTATCTCGAAACGCTGGGACTGAAGCTCGTCGAGGGTCGTTTCTACGAGGAGGCGGACCGCGATCCCAAGCGCCGCGTGGCCGTCGTCGACGAGAGTTTCGCGCGGAAGTTTTTCCCCAACCGTTCCGCCCTCGGCGGTCGGTTCGCCTTCGGTCCGCGGCCCGAGAAACCCGAAGATTGGCCGACGATCATCGGCGTCGTGCGCGATGTCCCGCACAACGGCGTCGAGGAAAAGAGCGGCAATCCGTTCATCTATCAGGTCGTCCAGCAAGGCGCCCGCCCCGGCGGGATGACCCTCTTCCTGCGCACCGCCCGGCCTGCGGCGGAACTGGTGCCGGCCCTGCAGGCAAAGGTGCGCGCGCTGGATCCCGCGATCTTCCTCTACGACGCCGGCACGCTCGCGCAGGCGGTCGGGGCCTCGTTCGACAACCGGCGCGCCGTCATGCTGCTGCTCGCGGCCTTCGCCGGGCTGGCGCTGTTCCTCTCTTCGCTCGGGATCTACGGCGTGCTCGCCTACGACGTCGCGCAACGCACCCGCGAAATCGGCATCCGCGGGGCCGTCGGCGCCTCGCGCGGGCAGATCGTCGGCCTGATTCTCCGGCAGGGACTTTGGAAGAGCGGTCTCGGGGTCGCGATCGGATTGGCCGGGGCCTTTCTGCTCAGCCGCTACATGACGAGCCTGCTGTTCGGCGTGAAACCCACGGAGCCCATCGTCTACGCCGCCGTTTCCGCCATGCTGATCGCGGTGGCGCTCGTCGCGAGTTACCTCCCGGCCCGCCGCGCCGCGCGGATCGATCCGATCATCGCGCTGCGCGACGAATAAACGCCGCCCGGACCGTCCTGCCACCCGCGCCTCAACGGATCGCCGCCGCCACCCGGCGGACGAACTCAGCCTCGTTGCCGGCGTGCCAGCGCCACACCACGACGAGGTCCTGTTCGGGCAAAATCACCACGGTGTTGCTGCCCGCCCCGCGGGCGCCGAACGCGGTCGCGGGCAACCCGGGGAAATTCTTGCCCTGCCGGTTGAGCCACCAGAGGAAACCGTAGTCGGGGCCGTTCTGTCCCGGCGTCAGCGCCGCGCGCACATAGCCCGGCGGCAACACCTGCCGGTCCTCCCAGCGGCCGCCCCGCAGCCACAGGGTGCCGAAACGCGCGAGGTCCCACGCGTTGATCCAAACGCCGCCGCCCCAGCGTGTGCCTCCGCTCACCGACGGCAGCCGCCGGCCGCCGACGACGGCGTAGCTGTTCGTGTACGGCACCCATTTCCACGTGTTCGACGCCCCGATCACGTCCATGACTTCCTCGCGGAAGACGTCGGGCACCGGCCGCCCGAACCGCTGCAGCAGCGAGAGGGCGAAGCGGTTGATCCGGACGTCATTGTATTCGTAATACGCCCCGGGCGCCTGCAGCGCGCGCGGTTTGCGCTCGGCCTGGCCGAAGGCCGCCGCTCCCGCAAAGTCGTGCGCCTTGCCCCAGAGCGAACCTTCCCACTCGGAATCCTGGTGCAGATGCATGCGCCACGTGACTTGGGCATTTTGCGCCGAATCGTATCCGCCGTCCCGGACCGACGCCCCAACCGGATGGTCGAGGTCGGCGATTTGGCCGTCGCGCACCGCGATGCCCGCGACGGTGGCCAACATGCTCTTCGCCACCGAATAAGTCGGGTCGACCGCCGTGGTCTCGCCGAATTCGGCGACGACGTATCCCTTGTAGACGACCAGCCCGTTGGTCCGCGCGCGCCGGGTCGGCATCGAACCGAGCAGCGAACCGAAAATCTTTTCCTGATCCGAAAGATCGAGCGGCCACACGGTCTCGTGCGCCTGCGCGTAGGCGACTGCCTCGGCGAGCTTGGCGGGATCGAGCCCGATTTCCGCCGGCAGGCGCCGCGCCCAAGCGTCGCGCGGCGGAAAGTAGGCGGCCGGGGCCGCGGGCGTGGAAGCGGTCTGCGCGGCGAGCGAACCGGCCATGAGGCCGCATCCCGCGAGCAGGACCACCCGGAACAAACGGGAACGCACCCACGCGAATAGCCGGAGCCTTGGGAGAAAATTCATGGTGAGGAGCACCGGGTGACCGGGCCCACCGAGCAGAACCGGCCGCCGGGCCCGACGGCAAACGCTATCCCCGCGCCCGGATCAGCAGCGCCTTGAACGCCTCCGGCTCCGCCACGCTCAGCAGCAAGGCCGGCGCCCCGCGGCGCGGGAGGTGGAGCACCTTTTTCCGATCCGAGACAAAAACCAAAGCCAACTCGCCGTTGCGGAGCGAAAATTCCCCGGCGCTGTAACCCGGCAACCCCGTGCCCAGAATCCGCCACCGCAGGCTCAAGGCCGGGTCCGTCGTAAGATCGACGGCCCGGGCTTTTTCCAAATCCAGATCCGCCAGAGCAATGGTCTCCGCGAAAACATCACCGCGGACCACCAGACGCCCATCCCCGACCGCAAAAGCCACCCGTCTCGAACCGTCGAACGCCCGCAGCAACAGGTAGAGCGCGACGCCGAACAAGCCGCCTCCGACCAACGCGCCCACCGGCTGGCGCGCGATCCACAGTACGCCGCCGATCGCCGCCGCCCCCAGCAACGGAATCGGCAGATGGCGGAGCCCGTCCGGTTGACTCGGGTCGCGGGCCAGGGGAACAAGGGTCGGCGGAGTCATCGCGCGGCGCGCACTCTGGAGCGGCACCTGCCTTGATCAAGGTCGGGCGCCGAACCGCGCGCCTCAGATATCGATCACATCGTCGCTTTTGCCCGGACCGCGCGGCCGCGGCCCGCCGGGCGGACGCGCCTGCCGCTTCGGTCGGAGAAACGCGTTCAGGATGAAACTCGTCAGGCTTACCACCACCGCCCCGCCCACCGCGGACCAGAAACTCGCGACGTGAAACCCGTCGACCAACTTGCCCACGAGCAAAAACAACAAGGCATTGATCACCACCAAACCGAGGCCCAACGTGAACAGAATGAACGGCAGCGTGAACAGCACCAGCAGCGGTTTCAGGATCGCGTTGAAGAAACTCAGCAGCAGCACGACCACCAGCAACGTCTGCCCGTTGTCGCATCGGATGCCCGGCACAATGCGCGTCGCGATCGTCACGCCCAGCGCCAGCACGGTCCAACGCAGCAGCAGTTGCCAAAACGGGGATTTCATTGCCTGAACTGCCCACCATCGCCCCGGCCCCCGCTCGGGCAATGAAAATCCTGCTCGTCCAGGACCGCCTCCGCAGCGGCGGCACGGAACGCCAGGCCATCCTGCTCGCCAACGCCTTCGCCGCGGCCGGCCACGCCGTCGCCCTGCTCACCTTCCGCCCCGGCGGCCCCCTCGCCGGCACCGTCGCCCCCGCCGTCGCCCGCCTCGTTCTCCAGCCCTTCGACCTCGGCCTCGACTGGTTCGCCCCCGGCCTCGTCGAAGCGGCGCGCCGCTTCGATCCCGACGTCGTCCTCTGCCTCGGCCGCATGGCGAACTGCTATGCCGGCGGCCTTCAGTCCGCCCTGCCCCGCGCCGCCGTCTTCGGCACGATGCGCACCGGCAAAGCCTTGCCCTTCCTCTTCCGCCGCTCGTTGCAACGCGTCCGCCACATCGTCGCGAACAGCCGCGACGCCGCCGCCACCCTCGCCCGCGCCTACGGGGTCGATCCCGCCCGCGTCACCGTCATCCTCAACTCCCTCGTCTTCCCGGCCGAGCCGCCCCCGCCCGCGGCCCCGCCTTCCGTCCCACCCGCGTCGGCTTTGCGTATCCGTTTCGGGGCTACATCGGCCACGTCGGTCCTGCTCTGCGTGGCGATGTTCCGCCCCGAGAAGAACCAGCGCGAGCTGATCGAAATCGCCGCCGGCCTGCCCGCCGGCGCCGACTGGCAGCTCTGGCTCGCGGGCGACGGCCCCGCCCGGGCCGAATGCGAAGCCCTCGCCGCCGCCCAGGGTCTCGGCGGGCGGATCAAGTTTCCCGGTTTCCTGCGCGACCCGTCCGAACTCTACCGCGCTGCCGATGTCGCCGTGCACGCCTCGCGCAGCGAGGCCCTTTCCAATTTCCTGATCGAGGCCCAGGCCCACGGCCTGCCCGTCGTCGCCTGCGCGGCCCAGGGCAACGGCGAATGTTTCGTCCCCGGGCACACCGGTTGGGAAATCGCCCG
>JACCDS011230452.1_pt1 | contig 25720 bp, 19 predicted proteins | sample 7446441 | NCBI WGS metagenome assembly JACCDS01 (sample SAMN15323445, study PRJNA562643) | freshwater metagenome | isolation source: river surface water | place: USA:Blue River Watershed | collected 2017-08-17 | reverse complement strand
TCAAAGGTATTGTTTCAAAGCATAAATTCCCTAATTTTGTGCCACTAATTACAAGACGGTCCGGTAGTTCAGTTGGTTAGAATACATGCCTGTCACGCATGGGGTCGCGGGTTCGAGTCCCGTCCGGACCGCCAACTAAGAGAAAAGCTTCAAAGAAATTTGAGGCTTTTTTGTTTTACATCAAGTAAGATTGATTTCAGATACTGTCTCTAAAAAATCATCTTTTATAAATTCCCAGTATTTACCTTTCAAGCAGATGGGATTTAAGTCGTCATCAGCGTACGCAAAAAAGGTTAAATTTTTGATGAGTAGTTTTTTATCATGAGAATAAGGATAGCGAATTTCATGTAATAAAATCATTTTTTCAATTCCATAGTGGGGTAATAATTCATGTAAATCCCAAAAATCTTTTTTTCGCCCACCCCTTTGGATTACATCCATTTTCATTGCTATGATTTCTTCAATGGAGGCTATTCGAATAGAATCGATTTCTAAATAAGGCTGGATAAATGGGTCCGTATAAAATACGTCTAGTTTGATGGTATGTTGTTGATCCTTGCCTACTATGTATGCTTTTCCAATAGCAGGCCGCAAAGTAGAGGTAGAAACATAGTTGAATTCTTTTCTAAGGAAAACTTCAATTTGATCAAAATTAATTGTGCCGTACGCAACATCGCTAAACAAATCAATATCAATAGATTCTCGATGGCCTAGTTGTAAACTAAGCGCAGTTCCACCAACTAATCGAAATGAGTTAAATTCGGGGGCTTTCATAAAAATAAAAAGACTACTTTTTAACAATTCATTAATCGTGTTGAAAAATAGCGTTTTCATCTTTTGGATTAGAATATAGGGTATAAGGCGCTCCGGAGGATTTCTTTAGGGCTGCTTGGTAAATGGCAGCACCATAAAATTGCTTTATTTCTGCAATCTCAAGCTGATTTCCTCTTTCAATAATGCGTCGAATAACCGCATTTTTTTGTTTATCCCAATCGATTTGACTGATATCTGTATCCCAGAAAACTGATTTTCTGATTAATGTAAGATTTGGTGTGTTAGGCTTGATCTTTTTCTTCTCTTCCAGAATGTCGAAGTAGGTTTGAAGTAATGCCAAAGTCCCCTCTTCTAAATCGAGTTGTTGTTCGATTTTTAGAGCTAGGGCTGTATTTAAATTTCGTTTCCCTTTTGTGATGGCATTAAGTGTTTGTGGATGTTCCCCTATAGAAAGAGCAAAGGGCCGCTGAGAGATGCCTCTTTTTTTAAATTCCCGTTCTAATACAATTCCAGGGTGTATGCCTTTAAATTTTGCAATGAAGGAGTTCATGAAACAAATGTAAACAAAATTGCTTACATACAATATTCCTAATATAGATCCTACACCACCAGCAATCCCATTTCCCGTAATTCTTCTGCGATATCTCCTTCCCAGAAGTTGTCGAAATTACCTAAGCTAGCTTTAGAATAGGAAGCTTGGAGTTCAGTAAAGGTTCCTGTTTTTTCAGTTCCTAGGGATAGAGCAGGTAATGCATTCATGAGCCAAACTCCTAGTTTTTCTGGTACTTCTAATTCTACTTCTTCTCTGCCTAAACTGAATAAAAGTGCTCTTTTTACCTTACTAGGCGAAGGCCCGAGCCAAACAATTTTAGCTGTAGCCTTGGGGAAAGTATCTTCTTTTTGTGTTAGAATGCGAGCAATGTAATTTTTAGGAATCTGCGTCCGTGGAATTTTGAAATCAAACCAATCCTGAAGCGGCATATCTAAACCGATGCCATGCATGAAATTAAATAAAGACTTCTTTAATCCCTCACTAAACAGGGCATGATCCGTTCCCGTAGGGTCCGAGTGCTCTAAATCATTGTTCGCAAAACTACCGGGTGTAGGATTCAGAATTTCTATTTGGTAAGCGTCCGGATTCAGTCCTACTGGACTATGAGCGGTAAGAGCAAATTGATGCCAAAATCCCGAATGCACCACTCCGTTTTCTACCAGCTGTCGAACCACCTCAAGCGAATCCACCGTCTCTTGCGTGGTTTGGGTCGGAAATCCATACATCAAATAGGCATGCACTAAAATGCCCGCCTGTGTAAAATGATCAGCTACCTGGGCCACTTGTGACACGGTCACCCCTTTGTCAATTAATTCCAAAAGTCGATCTGAGGCCACTTCTAAACCACCCGAGACGGCGATGCATCCTGAACGAACGAGTAGTTGACATAGGTCTTTGGTAAAACTCTTCTCGAAACGAATATTCGTCCACCAAACCACCGTCAAACCACGACGAATAATTTCTAAAGCCACGTCGCGCATCAAGGCAGGCGGTGCCGCTTCATCCACAAAATGAAATCCATTATTTCCCGTTTGCTTGATCATCGCCTCCATGCGATCGACTAACATCGGAGCCGTGGTGAATTCGTAGTCTTTGATGTAGGATAAGGAAATATCGCAGAATGTACATTTGCCCCAATAACAGCCATGTGCTAGCGTCAATTTGTTCCAGCGGCCATCGCTCCACAAGCGATGCATGGGGTTCGCAATTTCAATGACTGATAGATATTGATCTAATTTAAGATCTGAATAATCTGGAATTCCCACGTCTTTTTGCTTCACATCGGAATCTTTTGATCCATTGAGGTAAGTAACGGTTCCGTCGATACAACAAAAAGTGCGTTTTAAGTCTTTTAAATCCCGAGAACCTTTTAAATGTTGCAACAAATTTAGCAAAGGCGTTTCCCCATCATCTAATGTAATAAAATCCACAAATTCAAAGACGCGGGGCTCCTGCAAAGAACGTAATTCGGTATTCGCATATCCTCCACCAAAGGCCACTTTTATGTGGGGATGGTGTTTTTTGATCCATTGTCCGCATCGTAAGGCACTATATAAATTACCGGGGAAAGGAGCAGTGATGGCGACTAAATCGGGCTGTTCAGCTTGTATTTTTTCAGCTAAAATGGTCACTAATAAGTCATCAATATAGGTAAGAGGCGCGTTTAGCGCATCGTGTAATTCATGAAAAGTGGAAGCTGAACGACCCAGCCTTTCTGCATATCGGCTAAACCCAAAATGTGGATCCACCGCATCAATAATCAGATCAGAAATATCTTCTAAATACAGCGTGGCTAAATGCCTCGCTTTATCTCGCACCCCCATGCTCCCAAAGGCCCATTCTAAATCCGTTACTTGCTGAAAACGAGACGCTTCCGGCAGGTAATTTTGTTCGCCTATGACATGGGCAAGGGTAGGATTTTTATCGTGTAAAAAGGAAATTACTGGGTCTATGGTACGAATGTAAGACTGTTTCAGTCGTAGCATTCGCTGGCTATTTTCAGTCAATTTTTTGCCAGAATTCTCAATGAGGGCAAATAATTGCTTGAGTCCATTGGCCGAAAAAAGCTGCAATATAACTTCCAAGCCTAGATCGGCCTGGTAGGATGTTAAACCTTGGGTATTCATAAACCCCTTCAAATAAGCCGTCGCTGGGTAGGGCGTATTTAATTGGGTAAATGGTGGGGTAATGAAAAATACCTTGGGGTCTTTTGAGCTCATCTACGTCAAAAGTACTTGAAAAGCAGGGAAAAGAAAAAAGCAGACCATCTATTGATAGCCTGCTTTCTTTTTTTCTCTTTTTTCTTCTTTTTTCTCCTTCGGAGTTTTAGCGGGTTCTTTCTTTGCCGCCTTTTGGGAATTCATGCCTTTGGCCATCTTTTTGGGGTTTAGGATGGCAAGGTCGGGAAAATAGTTGAAATACTATTTATTGCACCTTACTAATTTTAATGGCCTTTGTGTTTGAATTATCATTTGATTCGAGATGCAGTATATAGTTACCTCCATTTAAATGACTCAGATCGATAAATTCACCATTTGAAACAGCTTGTTTTTTGAAATGAATAGACCCTAACATATCGACTACTTTTACTTGTGAGGTTTTACCAAATTCAATTGGGAAATTTACCTTAAATCGATTTGAAAATGGATTTGGAGCAACTTGAACTTGTTCTAAAATGGTTTCTTCTGCGGAAGTGACCACTACATTATAGGGGTTACTGATTGCACTTTCACAAGGAGTTATGACTTTAACCGTATAATTGCCGCTTTTAGTAGGAACAATAGTTTTTTGTGTAGCATTATCTATTTTAACTTCATTAAAATACCATTGAATTCCATTTGAAGCACTAGAACTTAGACTTCCGTTTACATCCAAGGTTATTGTAGGAGTAGGTGGTATAGGGTTAACCACAACGGTGACATCAGAACTAAAGGCGCTACTGCAATCGTTGGTGGAAGCTTTTACTCTATATACGCCTGATGAGGTAACTGTATAAGTAGTAGAGTTGGAGTTACTAATCGCATTTCCATTTAGGAACCATTGGTTATTGGGTGTTCCGTTACTTGTCAGAATTACATTATTACCTGCACAGAAAGTAAGTGAAGAGGAGTTGGAAATAGTTGGAGTTGCAACGACAGCTAGTTTAGTTACTGATAAACTATCTGTTTTAGTTTCACAGCCTAAACTATCCACCTTGGTAATTAAGACTTTTTGTGTTTCCAGGAATGACTTAGCAGTTACATTTAAGGTATCCACTTTTGTGCCAAAATACCAAATATATTTATCACCTTTTACACTATTTGTAATGGATAACTTAAGTGTATCGCTGGCACAAAAGCTGTATTTTGACGTGTTTAAGACGGGTTTTGGCGCATTCTCGCAGAATAATTTAGTTGCATAGGTTTTTATTTTTTCATCGTACGTGTCTAAAGCAAAAATCTTGTAGGTAGCATTAGCAAACGTATTTCCTTCTAATGGAATTCTTATGCCAGTTATCGTTGTCTTGTTTTTCGAATTATCGTAGCTGTAGTTGAGATTCTGATCAAATACAACTGTTTTTTTCAATACCTTATTGACATAAAGTTCATATCCATATTTTAATCCATTTATAATATTTCCGTTTACACGATGTTCATTTAAATTGATATCGACAGAATTAGACAACGTTAATTCAAAACCTTTGAAATTACCTCCGTCTATTCTGTTTTCGGTAATAATTGAGAAGGGGAACGGGGCAATGTTCTTTTTACTTAAAATCATATCCGCCTTTTTTAAGTAAATATCATTTTTTACTGGTAAAGCAAAAGGTACTGTGTAGCTAACTCCACTCGAATCCGGGATACTTGAATTGAAATTCATAGCTAATAAGTGCTCTACATTGTTAACTTCAGTTGGATCTAAATTAGGAGGGAAATAGGTGAATGGTTTACTGTTTATTCTAGGCTCTAATAAAACTGGTCTATGAGTAATTAACTTGGTAGAATCCTTAACAACAAATCTCTGAATAAACCGATAATCAAGACCAATATAGGCCGTATCTGAAGGGAATGTATATTTAGAGAAATCATATAAGGACACGAATGATGTTGTTGGATTCGCAGCGAATTGAATTCTCGACTCATTAATTTTGTATTTACTAACAGGTGAATAATTCAAGTTCGATTTTGTATAAACGTGCAAGTAATCTGGTTGAGTTGATGTTAGCAATTCATTTTTCCCATCTTTATCAATATCGTGCAACGAATAGGTGTTTAATCCGGTAAACGATTCTAGCCGTAATGTTTTCCCGTTCACCGTATATTCTCCTCGATCATTAAACAAATTGAAATCAGTGCTTTTGAAATTTTGAGGGTAGTTAAAGTTTTCAATGGTTGCTAAATCGGTTAATTTATACTTACCCTGACCATCTTGCTTAAAATAGTACAGTGTGTTGAATTTGCCATTCCAACTTGGGTATTTTAAAAATTGATTTATTCCACCCAGTTCTGGATAAGGCATACTACCTAACTGAGGGTAAATATCCGTTATCCCATCTCCATCTACATCGATAAAATAAACCCTACCGCTATTGTCCAGAGAAAGTGTCTTATTTTCATTATTCGAAAAGAATTCAGAGGTTACGTTCGTTAAATTTTTGTTTACCACTTCATAAATTCTAAAATATTGCATGGTTGTTCCCTCAGTAAAATTAGTTGTCCCCACTAATTTTTGTACAGGGGATCCATATTGATCACTATAGAAGAACAATAATAAATTGCGATTTGATTTATTAGGTAATACCTTAACATCCTTAGGTTCGATAGACCAATTAGGATTTTCTAAGAATTCTGCGGCATTAAATATTTTTCTAAATGAGACTGAATTAGTTTGAAGGTTGAAATCTAAATACCCAAACTCTCTATCTGGTGTTAAGTTTGCAGTGAATGTATTTCCTTTTGAAATAGAGGTTAGTACCTCTTTTTCAGCATCATTATCCATATTTAGTGCATGCATTAAATTGCCTTCTTGAATACTGAAGTTGCCAATGCTACTTATGTCCATAATGTCCGCAAACAAAGTTCCATTGCCTTGGTTTTTATAAACTATGATATTTTGATAATTAGAATCATAGTTATTCGTAAAATTATCTATGGAATTAAAGACATTTCTGGCTGATATAATGATATCTAAATCGCCGTCTCCATCAATATCAGTAGTGGAGCTGGCCTGTGGCCATAGAAAACGGACTACATCTTTTTTGATATTATCAGAGTAGGTTAATTTAGTTTTAGTTACGTCATTTATTACTCCATTATTTACCTCATAAACTCTAGGTGTAAACCATAAATAATTATTGTCGAAATAATAGTCTTCATATTTTGTTAAACCTTTAGATTGGTAATATAAGTCAAAGTTGTTAACACCTATTTGATTCAGAGGAGTAGGGTCTTGAAAGGTATAGTTGAAGACATATTTTTTGCTATTTAAAGAATCAAAGACGACTTTTGAACCGTCGGCAAGAATAACATCTTTTTTCTCCAAGGTGAATTTATAATCTGAAGCAATAGATCCTTTTAGATAGATTCTGGGATTACCTGAAGGAAGATCCCATGCCCCATCTAAATATTCTTTAGCTCTCATCATGATGTCGAATTTTCCATCGAGATCATAATCTTCTAGTCTATTGCCAAAATAGTTTAATACATCTAAACCTTCCGTTTGGTACATAATATGATTATAGCCATTATTTGTTTGGTCTGGCATAAGAAAGCGGAATGTTGAGGGCGAAGTCCCATTTCTAAAATTATTTTGTGAAGTCTGTGGAGTCGAATTTTCGAGTACATCCATCACATTGAATGTTCTTTCAATGATAGTAAATGTATTATAGCGCGTATTCTTTACTTTAATAGGAACGACTATTTTTTTGGTTTTAATTGTCTCAAAATCAATCGCTGCTTTTACAAATAGTCTATTCCCTGATAATCCTATGAAGTCATTAGGTTCAAGTAATGAAAAGGTAAAATCAGCAATTGAGATAGGACCACTAACAGAGATGGTATCTATGTTTGAATTGACCGGAGTATTTTCTTTGAGTTCAATCAATTTTGAATTGAATTGAAAATCAACAGTTGGTTGTAAAAGTTGATCTGCATTATTTCCTGTAAGTAATATCTCATTCTTTCCGTCTTTGTCAAAATCATGAAACATAAATTGACCATTGGGATAAGTCTCATTGATTTTTATGGAATTAGGTTTTCCAGTTGAATTATCATCTGAGTAACTAATTAAATTTCCCAAACGTTTAATCTGGTATTTTGAGTTAACTAAATCAAAATATTGAAATCCAGTGTAGTTATTCCAATAGCCATACCAGCCCTCTCTTGGAAAAAAAGGAAAATAGGCTGGGTCTAAGGCATTAAAGTAGGGGATTATCTCTAATTCCGGATCAGCGTCCATATTTACAAATTGAAAGTTACCTCCGTTTTTGGAAGAGACTTTGATATTATTTGTTGTGCCCTCAAAATAGGAAGAGGTTTGATCTATAATTGTCCCATTAGATGTAATTTCGACTATTCTATAGTATTGCTGGGATGGATAAGGGTTTTCATTACCTACGGTTGAAAATTCTTTTGCAAAGCAAAAAACAACTTCTTGGGTACCATTTTTATTAATATCTTCTGCATAAACGTCACTTAAAACATAGTTTAAGTAGTTGTCCTTTGAAGCATTATCGCTGTAAGGAATGAAATCTTTTAGATCATTAAATGCAAATCCTTTATTCTTATTGTTTAAGGCATAAACAATTCGATTTGGCTTATGTGCTCCCGATACTTTTTCTAAACTAAAAATTAAATCGCCATATCCATCTTGATTGACATCCACTAAATAGGGGAGCGTTGTTGAAATACGTCTTTGAAAGCCCTCTGACATAAAATCAGCAACGTCTGAATTCAAAATCTTTGTTAATGAAAATTGGTAGTTTGTATTTTCAATTCTCCAAACGCCATCGCTCACAACAATAATGTCATTATCTCCATCTTTTTCTATATCCCCAGCGCTTCCAAATAGTGATGCAGATAAAGGAATACCATCTGGTACTAGGTTTCTTTTATCTACTAATTTGCCATTAGATATTTCATAAAATGTTAATTTCTTTAAATACATTAACTTGTTGTAGGCGGAGGCGGTATCTCCTTTAAAATCTATGTTATCTCTTAATCCTGCTGATTTAGCAAATTCAGGAAGGAGCGTGTCAGGGGATTGATGGTATCCTTCACCCCAGCCGATAATTTCTTTCTTACCATCATTGTTAAGATCAATAATTGAAGCTCTATTTACATTATGAAACATAGCAGATGGCTGACTATTAGGGTAAGACATGTCCTCATTGTCATTTCTGATGTTGAAAGTGTTATCATTATTTTTTGTTAAGTATTTGTACAATGGGAGATACATTCCTCCAGTGTTGAAAAAATTACCTCTATAAAAAGTATTATTTGTAGCTAGTATAAAATCATCAATTTTGTCATTATTAAGGTCATCGAAAATTAAAAAGGGGCTATAACTAAATGGTATAATCATGTTATAGTTGAAATTTCCCCTCTGATTGGCATAATTCGAGACTAAATTTCTTGGAAGAATTTGACGCTTGTAAGTCCCATTATTGATTAAGAAGTAATCTTGATTTGATGCTTTATTAAAAACATACACCTTATTCGATATCCCTGGTTTTTTTCTGGAACTTATATAGAGTATCGGATGAAATTCATTTCCATTGGACTCTTTAGCTGCAAGTATGTCAATGGTGAATCTAGATCCAGTTACCCCATCTTTTCCTCTTTTAATTACTGCATTACTTGTTTGAAGAAAATTATTGACAAAGGGATAATCTGGGGTTGTTGAAATATAAAGGTCTAGCCCTTTTAGGCTTACGTCAGAAATATCTAAATCTATAGCGCTTTGATTATATAGCGTTAAGTTAGACGGGTTTTGTCCGTTAATTAATAATTTATTGGAAGCGAATGTTACTTTATAATTCGTTCCAAAATCAACGGATGCATTTTGTCCAAAAGAACTAATACTAGTTAATAAAAGTAAAATTAGTGCAAACGGTTTATTGAGTTTCATATTCCTGAGATAATCTTGTTTGTCTCAAATTTATATACCTAAAAAATATTTTCCCAGAACAACTTATTTAACGGTATCACTTTATTTTCTAGACTTAATTGTCTAACATTGAGGCACTAAACCTATTGAAAATGAAAAACTTACTTGTAGCTATCTGCTTAATCTGCAGCTATGGAATTCAGGCACAAACCAAGCCCTTGAGGATTATATTTATCGGAGCTCATCCCGATGATTGTGATATCAAAGGGGGCGGAACCGCCGCTCTTTTTGTAGAAATGGGTCATCAAGTGAAGTTTTTGTCTGTCACGAATGGGGATGCAGGGCATCAGTCTCAGGGCGGAGGAATGTTAGCAAAACGTCGGATTGCAGAGACGAAAGAGGTAGCAAAGCGATTAGGGGTTTCCTATGATGTATTGGATAATCACGATGGGGAATTGTTACCTACTTTGGAAATAAGATTACAAATTATTCGTAAAATTAGGGAGTGGAAGGCGGATGTAGTTATTGCTCCCCGGTCGAATGATTACCATCCTGATCACCGCTATACGGGTGTTTTAGTACAGGATGCTGCCTTTATGGTGGGCGTTCCTAATGTTGCTCCAGATACAGAACCTCTACGAAAAAATCCAGTTTTCTTATATTTTCAGGATAATTTCAAAAAGCCTAATCCTTTTCAGCCTGATATTGCTGTGGATATTACACCCGTGATTGAAAAGAAATTAGCGGGGCTTGATGCGCATCAATCGCAGTTCTATGAGTGGCTTCCTTGGATAGGTAATTATGAGGAGGAAGTTCCCAAAGACCCCTCGAAACACAAAGCCTACCTTTTACAAAAGCGGTTTTCGAAACCTAATGCAGACGTTCAAAAAAGTCTGGAAAAATGGTATGGATCAGCTCGCGCTTCCAAAGCTCTTTATGCGGAGGCCTTTGAAATTTGCGAATATGGTTCGCAGCCTACTGAAGCCGACATTAGAAGGTTGTTTCCGATGTTAAAAGCCGATTAAATCCACTCCTCAATTACGTTAGCTGATTTCTCAAAATCATTGTCGAGCATCAGGTCATGTGACCCCCCTTCGATGATTTCTAGTCGCGCTTGGTAATGTTTTGCGGTGCTCTCGAATTCGCGAACAGTGATAAGTCCATCTTTTGATCCACCTACGACTAAAATGGGAATGGAGGATTTATGCGATATGGGAGGCATTAATCCGAGGTAAGCATAAAATGATTCCGCGCACATTCTAGGTGCATACTTAGCGCAAAGTGCTGGGTCATTAAACATTAATTGTGGGTATTTTTGGAATACACCTAACAGGTTCATTTGGAATAAATAGGGGATAGCTCCTGTAAATTTGGTCAATACGCGGAGACTTGCCATCAGCACCCCTGCTGGAGGAACGGAGGACATGAGAACCGCTTTTTTGCAGGATGCTGTTTTTAGGAATTGTTGCACAATCATCCCACCCATGGAATGGCCGATGATGATGGGAGGAGCCTCGAGATTTGACACCACTTGGTATAATGCCTGCACATAGTCGTTTAGGGAGTAAGAAATGCGTTTAGTGCTTCCTTGCATATCATGTCCTGGAAGATTGAACGTAATGCAATGATAACCCAGTTGCTCGAAATAGGGGATAAATTGCTCCTCCCAGCACCAGCTACCGTGACACATGCCATGAACGAACACTATTGTGTCTTTCATTAGGCGGGAGATTTACTGACGTAGTTCGATGGCAGGTGTTTTTTCAATTGCTTAATGAATAAATGGAAGTCTACCGTAATCGTGTGTCTTGGTGTTTTGATTTGATTCAGGTGAGGATGGGTGACCTCTCTTTGGCATAATTCTGCGATGTTTTTTGGTCTTTGCCAAAGTCCCTTAATCGCTCTCGCTGCTATTTTACTCTGCAATTCAGCGCCAGGCCAGATGCAACCTAATGGTTGGAACATGCCTATGAAAAACAAGTTCTCGTATTTCTCGTGCAGCATTTTAAGATACAAGGGAACGTCGCCTTCGCTGTAATTCAAGAAGTCTTTGCGGAAAAATGGATGTTCAAGAATATAGCCAGTGCAGGCGATAATCGTGTCAAATTCTTCTACAGAGCCATCTTTAAAGTGGACATTTTTGCCCTCATAGTGATCAATGTCCACCTTTGGGAAAACTTTACCATGCCGTACTTTATACAATAATTCTTCATTAATAGTAGGATGGGTTCCAGTAATCGCATGTTCTGGTTCTTGAAGACCGTAGTTTTTATTCGAACCGGAAAATATTTTTACGGATAATTCCGAGAAGAAAAATTTCAATTTCGTCGGCAAAAAAGTTAATTTGGATGCCACCACATCACTAGGTTTGCCAAACAAAAACTTAGGCACAATCCGATACCCTCTTCTCCAGCTAATACTTGTCTTCTTGCTCACACGACTTGTTTCCACCGCCACATCACAAGCTGAATTTCCGCCTCCTATGACTAGAATGCGCTGGTCTCTAAAAGGTTCCGCTTTTTTGAACTCATGAGAGTGCATCAAACGACCGGTAAATTCGCCCGGGTAGTGCGGCATTCGAGGCAACCAATGGTGGCCATTGCAAACAACTAAATGGGTGAATATTTCTGTTTTTTCGATGCCATCCCTCTCAGAAACGATGACCCAATTATTGTCTTTATCTAACTCACAGGATTTTACTAAGGTACCGAACTCAATGTTCGGAGTAAGATTAAAATGAGCGGCATATCCTTGAAAATAGCGTCTTAATTGATCGTGTGAAGGATAATCCGGCATCCCTTTTTCGAAATCGTCAAAGGTAAAGTCCTCGTATTGCGAAAGGGTTTTGGAACTAATTATGTGCGTAGTCTCGAACACACTAGAGTGTCCGGTCTTCTCATTATAGACCCAGTTTCCGCCTACTTGATTGTTGTATTCGTAGCAAACTACGTCAAGTCCTTGGTCTAACAGGTTTTTTAGGGCTGTGATGCCAGATGGGCCGGCACCGATTACGCACACTTTTGTCATACTCTTTTTTCTAGGTAAGAATTTAACTGCTTATTTTATAAATACGCTAAATGGAACAAGTTTACTCATAACAATCCATCCCAATAGGCGCCCCATCCGGGATCACCGGCGTCTGCATCGGTTTCCAATCCGCTGGATTTGCCTTAAATTGATCGATGGTTTGAACTAGGTAGCTCGCAAAGGAGCCGGTTTTCTTGCTGTAAACATCTCTAATACTTTTTACAGAAGTGGAAATGTCAGCCGCTGCTAAAGGCGATATCGAAGGCGCATTCAGCACATTCAACAAAGAAGAGACTACTTTGAAATTAATCGTCTCTTGAGTCGCTTGTAAATAAGGATCAGCGTGAGACGTATAAAGGGTAGATTGCAACAAGGTATTTAAGGTCTCAGAGACCCCTAATTGTTGCGTGTTCACCGCTTTGTTTCCTGCTAATCTCGACAGGCGATCTGGATGTAATAAGAAGTCCAAAGTAAAATCAGCCGCGGATTCAACTGCGCCAAAAGGGTCGAAGGTAATTCCCGTCTTCCCTTTAAACGATTCCCGTGTCCGGTCATTATTGAAAGCGCGAGGAGGAAAGAGTGCCAGTTTGTCTTTCGGAATAGCAAGGGTACGGGCATCCAACGTAGCAGCCACGGATTTCAAGGCTTTTTGTTGCAAGGCCACTGATGCATTTTCTAAAACGAGTTCTTTGCCGCCCCGGACCGCGTAATTGTATTCATAACCTCCAATAATCTTAGTAGTTGCTTCGGTTTGATACCGGTGCAAGAAATAAAGGGGTACGAAGACGTCTTCTAGGTGTGAATAGGTCTCGTTTGGACGAATGTTTTTCACCGAGAAGTTAGCAATGGCTTTTTTGCGAACAGCTAAAATGTGGTCTAGTTCATCTACGATCGTTTTTCCATTGTCCCAAAGGTGTGCATAGATATGCGCCCCACCCGGGTTGCGTGCATCGGAGTCAGTGATGAAGCGAAGCCCTTTGGCATAGGCATTATCAATAACTTGATTTAATTCTGCTGTTGTTTTGTGATCACCATAGGCATAATCTACAGACACCTTATCCCAGTCGCCTATTTTCGTGTCGTAGGCATGGCTGAAATCCATCTGATCTCCTTTGAAGTCAATTTGTGGATGTGGGTAATCCATCACGCTGGTATTTTCTCGCGCACTGGCCGCATAATTATGTGCAAAACCAAGTGTATGGCCTATTTCGTGCGCTGCGAGTTGTCTAATACGTGCCAAAGACATCTCCATCATAGGTCCATTCGCAGAGCCATCAACCGCAAATGGAGCATTCATAAGCGCCTGGGCAATCATGAAATCTTGACGAATCCGTAAACTCCCTAAGCTCACATGACCCTTCATAATTTCTCCGGTGCGAGGATCGGTGATGCTGGAACCATAGCTCCAGCCCCGTGTGGAGCGGTGAATCCATTGAATCACGTGGTACCGAACATCCATCGGATCTACATCCTCTGGCAATAATTTAACCTGAAACGCATCTTTGTATCCGATCGATTCGAAGGCCTGATTCCACCAGCGACCACCTTCCATCAAGGCAGAGCGAACTGGTTCTGGGGTTCCATTGTCTAAATAATAAATAATAGGCTTTACCGCCTCACTTACCGCTGCTTTAGGATCTTTTTTCTCCAAACGATGACGCGTAATCCATTGCTTCAAAACGACTTCATTCACCGGGGAAGAGTAGTCTTGAAAAGAGATGGCATTCGCTCCCGAACGGGGGTCGAAAACCCGAGGTTGGTATTTATTGTCTGGTAATTCGATGAAAGAATGATGTTCTACCACGCTCACAAAATCCGCGTTAGGTGCCACAGAACGTATTTCTGACCCGGTGCCATTACCTGCAAAAGTCAAGCGGGCTTCGAATTCGGTATTTTTTGGGAAGGATTTTGTGCGATCTAAAGCCAGTGAACTTTTGGACTTATCTAAACTATAGGAGCCCTGTTTTGCCTGAGTTAAGCGCTTTAAAACGCCGTGGGCATCTTGCATCAAGAAATCAGTGATGTCGATGATATAGGTGCCATCGGTAGCGCTTTCAATTTTGAACCCAAATAATACGGATTTTGCAAAGGCCTGCTGAACCGATAATTTCTCCAAAGGATTCGTCGTGTTCGCCCGGTATTGGGTGTTCGGTTGAACTAGGAAAATTTTATTGCCTTGTTTTTCGAAATAGACTACTTGCTCATTGCCTAATTGACCCCGGTCTAGGCCTAAATCGTTGTTTCCAACTCCCTGAGCTAAGGAATACACATACATGAATTCCTCATTTAGCTTTTTTACCTCTAAATAGATTTTGTCATTCGACTCATCGTAATAGAAGTTGAAATACCCGGTATGGGCTTTCATGTTTTTGAATTTATCAGCTGTTTGAGCGGCTGCGCTTAGACTGATGAGGACGAAAAGTAGGAGCAGTTTTTTCATATCCCAATTTAGGAATTTACCTGATAAAGAAAAAGCTCGAATTATTCGAGCTTTCTAATTTACCAGCGATCTAAACCTAGTATTTTTTTGCCTAATTCATTTAGTTCCGCTGTCTCGTATTTTGTTTGTTCCCATTTGCGTGGATCACCTGGGAAAGCATAGCCCTCAGGAGCGATGCGATCGCGCCAAGAATTAACCCTCCATTCGCGCAGCTCCGCATTATCTTCCTCTGCCGGCATCATTGAAATATATTGCGCACAACGTACTTGGTTACTATTATTTGCTCGTATACCATGGGGCTGCAGGCTATTAAAAATCAACAGATCACCCGCCTCAAGTGTTACTTTAGTAGGTGTGAAATCTGATGTGTCCGGAAGGAATCGATTTCGATCTTCTGGCTGAGTTAATTTCCATGTATCGTAATTTCTGAATAATTCTGGGATGCATTGGAAGCCACCCATGTTCTCATCTAATTGGTCGGCTAACGCTAAAACCCCTTGTACATTGACCGGTTTTGTTTCCGGATCATAATCCCAGTGGATGAAGGCTTTGTACTCATGACCCGGACGAATGGGAAAGTTCAAGTTCGCACGATCAATTGTGACCCATAATTTTTCGGTCCCCCAAATATCGACGAAGGCGTTGTAAACCCGTTGACTTGAGCGGTTATCCCACTGCAATTGGCTATTATAACATTCCACCATTCCGGTGTTTGCTAGCTCCTTCATCTTCATTTCGGCTCTTGGAGCCGTGTACCATGTCGATGGGTCATTCGGATCTTTTTCCTCAAATTCATATAAGAAAGCAGCCGTCTTTAAAGCTTGTTCGCGTGACACCGCTTGTTTAATAATCACATATCCATTGTGCTTCCAAAACGCCCAGTCTTCCTCACTTAAAACACGAAGAGGTTCGCCGTTCGACCGATCGTTTAATTTTAATGCACTACTTTTTGCAGTGGATGGATTGCCCGGAATGTCGTAATGGCCGTTGTTAGGGATGTCTGTTTTCATAGGTTGTTAAAATATAGACCAAAGGTAGTAGGTTTATGAACCCTGTTTTTCTGCTACATTGACTAAAATTTGTACTGTATTGATATTTATACAACACAAATAGCTATTTTAGGGTAATGAAATTGAATTTAGAACAAATCCTTCCCGATGAAGACAGTTCCTTTAGGTTCCTTTTGACCCCTAAATTGAATGAAGTATTCTACTGGCATTTCCATCCGGAAATCGAATTAGTGTATGTGGAAGCAGAAAGAGGTATTAGGCATATTGGCGATCACATTTCCACCTATGAGGGATGTGATTTAGCCTTAATCGGCTCTTACATTCCACACCTGAATTTTGATTATGGGGTTAAAGCCACCGTTGAGACGGTGGTGATCCAATTTCCGGAGACCTATTTTGAAGTGGGTTTAACACGAATTCCAGAACTTCAAAAAGTGGTTGATTTAATGGAGAGGGCAAAAACTGGCATTGCATTTACAGGGGAGACGAAACGAATGGCGGGTGCGCGCTTAAAGAACTTACAGCAGATGGATCGATTCCATCAATTTATGGAGTTGATGAGCCTCTTTCAGTTTTTGGCATTATCCGACGAATTTGAGGCCCTGAATGTTCGTCCCATCTCTAGCCAAACCATCCTCAAACAGCAAGAAAGGATGCACCGTATCCACCAATTTGTAGAGATGAATTTCCAAAAACCCATCGATACCCAGCAAATCGCGGATGAAGTAAATCTCACCTTGCCTGCTTTTTGTCGCTATTTCAAGAAAGCCACAAAATTAACCTACACCGATTTTGTGAATCAATACCGCGTTCAGTTTGCAAAAAAGTTACTTATTCAAGATAAGAATGTAACAGAAACCTGTTTCGAATGTGGTTTTGAAAGTCTGTCTTATTTCAACCGGATCTTCAAGAAATTTACGGGAGAGTCGCCTTCGGAGTTTAGGAAGCGGAGATTACACTAGAACACGATATCTGGTTGCATTTCGTTCTCCATAAGTGGAAAATAATTCCAAAGTCACCCCTTTTTTTAGGTCTCTGCTGGCCGTAGCCGATGATAAATTTTTGAAAACGCGCTGGTAGTCTATTCTAGAGAAGTCCTTCATGCCGATGTAAATGAAGTATTCGATTCGTTCGGTTTCGGATAAAATGACGTTCGTGGTATTCAATAAATTCGCTAATGATTTATCTAACACACCTAACATATATTCAATGAAGGGCGTGGATTGTCCGCAAGCATCGCTGGTGGCGAGTGCGTGATAATAGTCCGATTGTGAGGCAGCGATGATCGTTTCGAATGGTAAGAATTCAAAAATCGGATGTGATTTTGATAAAAGTACCGACTGCCAAAATCGTCCCATCCGACCATTCCCATCCAGAAACGGGTGTATAAATTCTAATTCGTAATGAAAGACACAACTTTTTAACAGAAGTGGATCAGGATCATTATCCACATACTCGAATAGATCCTCCATTAAATGCTTAACGCGATCTGCCGGTGGAGCAATATGGGTTAACGTTGTTCCTTTTGTGATTCCAACGGATCTATTTCGGTATTCCCCAGGATTTGTCACTAAACCTTGCATTAAAATGAGATGGGCACTCAGAAAGGAAGCGCTTTTCGAAGGGTTGAACTCGTCCCAACGTTCATATAAGGCAAGCGCATTTTGGACTTCTTTTTGATCTCTTTCAAAACCTAACAAAATTTTTCCTTCTTCGATCGCTTGAACCTGAGATTCACTTAATGAATTCCCTTCGATTCCAAGTGTTGCTTGAATCGTCTTAATTCGATTCGCCTTTCGTATCTGAGGAGATTTTTTGTCCAAATAATGAGCCGAAGCTTCTCCTATCTTCAAGGAGATGGAAGCCACTAAATTGAGAATGGAAGGCGAAATAGTGTATGGTGGCTTCATGATAGTATCATATGATACTATCAAAGGTAAAACAAAAGGCCGAAGAACAACGTCCTTCGGCCCTCAAACTATTCGAATAAATTTTTATTTTTTCGGGCGATAATATTGATCCATACTGGAGATTTTCCCTGCATTGTTGAAGAAGAAATACTCCACTAATGATTTGTCCCAAACGCTTCCGTCTTTCGAAACACGCTTCTCTGTGGAAATAACCATAATTGCCGAAGCGGGGTCGGTATTAGCTATCTTGAAAGGAAGAATCGCATTAATTTTCCAATCCAATGACTTGTAGTCAGCAAAAATGGCAGGAATATCTTTATTCAATAAAACCACTTTATTGCCATCGTAGTCCGTGATTTTAACCGTATCGGCGAAGATTTCCTTGACAGTAGGAATATCGAATGAGTTGTAGGCTTTATTGAACTTCTCCATTAACTCCACTTCTCCGCGGTTAGAGAATTGGAAAGGTCTTCCGTTTGTTTCACCTTTAGCATAATATTTACCACCTTCTGTTTTACCATATTCATTAGAAGCAGGAATGGAGGTATACCGATTAAAGTCCGCAATTTTACCATCCTTGTTGATTTTGAATAATTCGAACAAATTCATTTTTTGCTTAGAACCATCTTTTGCCACTCTTTCATCTGTGGACTGTAACATGACAATCTCATCACTAGATCCCACTACTTTGATGGGCAAAATAGCATAAACTTTGTTATTCAACGTCTTAGCATTTTTATGATAATTAGTAATGGTCTCCCCAACTTTCTTTTGCATTTCAGGTGAATAAAAAGACAGATCTTTTTCTGCGTCATTTGTATTGTAGGCTTTCACCATATCTAAAATAACTTGGCTACTTTTTTCTGATCCTAATTGGAATCCTTTCCCTGCGTCTGCGCCAGAGAATATTTTTCCTGCCGTTTGCGCAGAAACACTAAATACGGATGCAACTAAAGCACCTACTAGAACAAATTTTTTCATGGGTTTAACTTTTTGATTAGGAAAGCAAGTACGGAGTATTTTGAAAGACCGGTAAGAATTGAAACCTCAAATTTGTTCCCAAATGCGCAAAACGGAACAGATTGGTTCGGTGTAAGAATCTGTAATGGGTGTAGATGAATTAGGTTTGGTAAACAAATAAACTAACAACAATGAAAAAAATTATTTTATCACTATGTGTGGCTGCAGGATTGTTCGCTTGTACGTCAGAAGCGGATAAAAACGCTAAAATTGGGGCAGAAAACATGGCCTTTTACACGCGTGTTTTTGATGTAGCAGTGAATGAAGGTCGCACGGATATCTTTGATTCGGCTTATGTGGATGATGCAGTTTTGCACACCGTTCCTGAAGTGAAGGGTAAGGCAAATTGCAAGGCCTATTATATGAATTATGTAACGGGTTTTTCCGAGCGTCAATTTATCGTGAAAGCAATGTTTGCAGATGGTGATAAATTAGTGAAGTACTGGCAGTTTAAAGGAAAGCACACAGGTAATTTCTTTGGCATTCCTGCGACTGGTAAGACAGTGGATGTGATCGGATGTACGATTGCTAAAATGAAAGATGGAAAGATTGCCGAAGAGCAAGATTTCATGGATAACATGGTCTTTATGCAGCAATTAGGTCTTTTGCCAGCAGCACAATAAAATAAAAAGAGGGTGGAGGCTTAGGCTTCCGCCTTTTCTTTAATAAAGGCAGAAGGAGTAACTCCTTTTCTGGCTTTAAAGGCATCGATGAATTTCGATCGCGAGACGAACCCTGAATCTGCGGAAATGGCTTCGATCGTGATGCGTTTCGCATTTCCTTCTTCGATTAATTGACAGGCATACGCAATGCGTAAGTCATTTTTCCATTCGCCAAAAGTCTTGTTTAATTCCTTGTTAAAATAACCAGACAAGAATCTTTCTGGAATTTTTAGGTCAAAGGACATTTGGGACAAAGAAAAATCCTTCTTTACAAAGGGATGCGTGCTCAAATAGTTTTGTAAATCTTGATCGAATTCGCGCGATGCAGGCTCTTTCTTAGGTAAACTAGATTTTATTTCTTGTAAAATCGTAGAAGGGGCCAGTTCAACTTCATAGGAGACATTTCCGTAGAGGATTTTGGGAAACAAAAACAAGATAAAGTTTTGGGTAAAAAATCCTCCTCCACAAATGGTGAAGAAACGAGCTTCGCTGAAAATGATATTCGAAGGAATGCCTAAAATGGAGTAATTGTGTGAATAAAGTGTAATCATGTGCCCTAAACTATTTCCAGCTATCACTAATTGTAAGAAGACTAATGAGATGATCCATTTCTGGATCAAACGATGATTCGATGGTAAAGCACCGTATTTCTTCATTAAATGGCGTTTATTCCAACTGAAGTAGATGAGCGACGCAAAGCAATAGCTAATCAAATGGATGGAGCGTCCATATAAAATTTGCTCGAAGCTCACCCATTGAAAATTCAGATTATAATCCTCGGTGAAATTCACAATCTCATGTGCCATAGCTGTTTTCGTTGCTAAAGGCAAAGTGGTGAACGGTAAAGTGGCGAAAAAGGTAAATACTGCTGGGAAAAGATGAATCAAGTCATAACGATGCAGTCGTTTGTCTTCGGAAACCGTGTGTTTGACGTAAAAGAATAAAGCTGGGCCTAACAAGAAAGAGAGGGGCAAAAAATGCACGAAACAAATGCCCTCCCAGAACTCAATTTTGCTGTAATGCAATCCAAAATAGACCATCAAGACAGCATTGCAACACAAGAAAAATAAGGCTAAAAAGGTATTGGATCTATTTAATGAACTTAAATAGTACAAGAGTATAAAGGAAGTAAATAGGCCGAATAGTGGTGCAAGTATTGCCAAAGCGTCATTTTAATCAGTTACAAGATAGAAAAAATTCGTCTTTATTCCTCCGCCTTTTCTTTGATAAAGGCAGAGGGAGTAACTCCTTTTCTTGCCTTAAAGGCATCGATGAATTTTGATCTAGAAACAAACCCCGCATCGCTCGAAATCGCTTCAATCGTGATTTTCTTCGCATTTCCTTCTTCGATCAATTGACACGCGTATTCAATCCGAAGGTCATTTTTCCATTCTACAAAAGTTTTGTCCAGTTCCTTATTGAAGTAATTCGATAGGAAGCGCTCCGGCATTTTTAGGTCAAAGGACATTTGGGATAGCGAGAAGTCCTTTTGAATAAAGGGGTTTCTGGCCAGGTAGTTTTCTAAATCCTGATCAAAATTTCGGTAGTCGTACGTTTTTTTAGCTAAGCTTGATTTTAATTGCTGTATAATAGATTCAGGTGCTAGTTCTACCTCATACGAGACGTTACCGTAGAGTACTTTGGGAAATAAAAAGAGAATAAAGTTTTGGATACAAAAGCTTCCTCCACAAATAGCGCTATAAGTATCATCCGTAAAGATATGATCCGATGGAATCCCTAAAATGGAATAGGTTTTTGCATACAGGGTAAAAAAATGAATTAAGGTATAAGAGGCAATGACTGATTGCAGAAAAACTAAGGTGAATATCCATTTCTGAATCAGTCGGTGATTAGAGGGTAAAGTCCCGTATTTGCTAAGTAGATGCTTCTTATTTGCCATGAAATAGACTATGGAGGCGATACAGTATAGAAGCAAATGGGCAGATCGACCGATTAATATTTGCTCAAAAGTGACCCATTGAAAATCTACCACATATTTTCTCGTAATATTTACGATCTCATGTGCGATTGCTGTTTTCGTGTCTAAAGGTAAAGTCGTAAAGGGTAAAGTCGCAAAAAAAGTAAAAACGGCCGGAATAAGATGTAGCAAATCAGATCGATGAAGCTGTTTATCTTCGGAGACGGTGTTTCTGACATAAAAAAACAAAGCGGGTCCTAATAAAAAGGAGAGGGGCAGGAAATGAACAAAACAAATGCCTTCCCAGAATTCAGTTTTGCTATGATGTAAGCCAAAATAGACCATCAAAATAGCATTGCAACACAAGAAAAATAAGGCTAAAAAGGTATTGGATCTATTTAATGAACTTAAATAGTACAAGAGTATAAAGGAGGTAAAAATTCCGAACAGCGGAGCTAAAATGGCCAAAACATGTATTTAATCAGCTACAAGATAAGTAATAATGTAGGTATTGACAGCTACGGCTGGACGTTTATTCGTCCAGTCCGTAGTGTCGAAATTCTAGACTTTATAGTATTGCTCCCAACCTTTTCTTGGAGGCGCACCTACTAATAGTGAATTCGCTAAGGAGTTATTTGTGATTTGTTTCGTCTTGCGATCAAACATTAATTTTGTATTTAATTTTTGTGCCATGACTCCTAGAGAGAATACTTGGCTTAATGGACCTGCGATTTCGAACGGAGAACGCGTTTTCTCTTGACCCATACATGCTTTCAAGAAGTTCGCGTAATGGTTTGAAGGACTCGCTTGTACTTCTGGTAATTTTAAATCTTTTGCAGCATCGCCTAAGATCGAAAGCGTACTTCCGTGAGATCCTCCTTTGAATGTCAAATCCTTGCTATAGATAATTTTACCTGGATTTAATTTTGCCGGTTGAATTTTTCCATTGCCTGCTGGAGGTATATTCGGATCTAATTCATTTGTTCCATAATTTGCTGGAACTGGCGGAATATTGTTCAATCCATCGTACCACGTAATGTCCATAGCAGGCATGTTTTTGCGCTCAGGGAACTTAAACTGAATCGTGGATGACATGGGGAAGAAGAAATTATTGTGACCATCTGCCCTTAACATATTGATCTCTGTAGGTAATCCTAATTCCAAAAACTCATGAGCTGTATCCATGATATGGGCTCCCCAGTCTCCTAGTGCACCTAAACCATAGTCAAACCAGCAGCGCCATTGGCCATTCACAAAATCTTTTTGGTAATCGTGTGGTTGCACAACTCCTTGCCAAATATCCCAATCTAACGTAGAAGGTACCGATTCAGCATCTGGAAACTTCGTGATTTTAGGATCCCATTTGTGCCAACGACGTGGTGAATTCATATGGGCGCTCATTGATGTGACATCTTTAATTATACCCGCTTCTTTCCAAGCCTTGAACTGGAAGTAATTACCTTCTGAGTGGCCTTGGTTACCCATTTGAGTGACCAATTTAGGGTGCTTGCGCGCCGCAGCCATCATTAATTCAATTTCATGGAAGGTGCGCGCCATCGGTTTCTCTACAAACACATGTTTGCCTAAACCTAATGCCATCATCGTAATAGGGAAGTGGGAATGATCCGGAACACCGATAGAAACGGCTTCAATTTTCGATCCCATTTTATCAAACATCTGACGAAAATCTTGGAAGCGAGGCACATCTGGGAATTTCTCCAAAACCTTTAAGGTTTGTGGCGCGCCCATATCCACATCACAAAGAGCGACGATATTTGCTAAGCCCGTATTGTAAAGTGACATCACATCCAAGCCACCTTGGTTACCGATACCGATACAAGCTAGATTAACTTTTTCTCCTGGTAATTTTGATAGTATGTTCGGAAAAGCTGCTGCAGCTCCAAGAAGGCCAGCATTCTTAAGGAAGTCCCGGCGTGAATTTTGTTGATTGATCATAGGAATAAATAGGTTTGTCTTTTAAAGTCAAAAACGAAGCGAATCTACTTAGCTAATGCTTTTCGTAATAATTCCACACTTTTACGAACACCCGATTTTGGGTCTTCTTTTCCTTCAAATTCGATGGAAATATAACCGTGGTAATTCACGTCCTTTAAGATTTTGACAATCCTGTCGTAATCAAGGTCTAACGAATACCACTCGCCACCACCATAATAGGTTTTAGCCTGCACAAAACTGGCACGTGGTGCGATCATCTTTAATTTATCATAGGGATTTTCTAAGAAATTCCCCGTATCCATTAATAGCCCTAACCAAGGAGAATTCACCGTATCTTGAATCCGAATCATACCTTCTGGTGTGGAACCCAGTCCCCAGTGATTTTCCAGGGCTAATAAAACGCCACATTCTTCCGCCTTTTTCAAACATTGTTGAATCCCATCCACACACCATTTGTATCCATCATCTTCGGTATAGCCAGGAAGAATAGGTTCGATTCCTCTGTTTTTCATTAAGTCGTCAAAGGATTTGATCGTATTCCATCTCCCCGTATTCAAGCGGAGGCAGGGAATGCCCATCTTATAAGCCAATTCAATGCAGTGATTCGTGTGATCTATGTGTTTTTTTAGTTCCGCTTTATCCGGTGTGACAAAACCCTGGTGAATCGAGAGGCAAGTCATAGCGATGCCATTAACGAAGGCATGCTTTTTGAGTTTTTGGAGATAAGCGTTGTCCTCACTTTCCATTTGGCGATGTAACACGTCAATTCCCTCTAATCCGAGGGTAGCGGCCTCATCAATTACTTTTTCGATGGGGAATTTATCTCCTTTAAAATGCCAATAGGAATAACTAGAGACACTTAATTTAATGGAAGGTTGTAAAGAAGGTTTAGCAGGAATGGCTTGCGATGAAGGAATTCCGCTGAGGCCACCTGCTAACAGGGAGCTCTGGATAAAATCGCGTCTTTGCATTTTTTTATAGGTTTAGAAAACCTAAGTTAAAAAAAAAGATGAAAGAAAAGTTCTTTCATCTTGATGCACACCAAACCACTAATAGATTTTGTAATAAGCGAAGGTAGACCTATTTCTCGGTTATCAAACACAACACTTTCAGATTATCAGTTTATTGATAAAGCAGGAGGGCTTTTTGTAGATTTTTTTGCAGCTGTTCTTTTAAATGAGCTGGTTCAATTACCTGTAATTCAGTGGCATATCGGAAAAGAAAATTTTCTACATCTTGATTTATTTCGAGTGTAAGTTCGAATAATTGTTCATCGACTTGAATTTGTGAAGGATGTATGGGGTATTTTGGTAAGTATTCTTTAATCCATGAATCTTGCTGAACTCGTAAGATGATTTTTTCGGCTTCCCGAGCCCCTCGAAATAATCCTAGGCTGTTTTTGAAATAATCACTTGGTTGAAAGCAGGGATGAATGCGGGGTTTAAGAGGTGCCGTGCTTAAACGAATAGAGCCTATTCTGTCTAATGCGAACAGCTTAAGTTTATCTACCGAAATCTTTGTCTCCCCCACAGAAATCTCTTGGAACAATAGATACCAGCCGGTATACCAGCCATTATTGTATTCTTTGATAAGCAGGGGTAGGCAAGTAAGCGTTTTTGCTTTTGAAGTGGTCGCTAAACCTTTGTGGGAAATTTCAATTAACTGTTTGCCTGAGATCGCGTCTACCAGGAATTTTACGTGTTCAGATCCAGATCTATCCCCTTCATTAATGAGTTCGATCGCCGGCCAGTTTGCTAGTTCTTCGTGTTTTATGAGGTTGTTTTCCAAAGAGATCGCCCGCAACTTATTCACAATTCCATTTCCATTCCCACCCGTAAACAAGTGCTTGTTGAAATCGATGATGGAGGCGATTTGGTCTAATTCCTGTTCTGAAAAGGAAGGGAAGGCACTGATGTCATCCCGGATATAATAAAACCGATTTTCAGACTTCGAATAGCGAATTAAATCCCCTTCCGCATCCTCTAGGCTAGGATATCGTTCCGCTAATTTCTCTTTCAATGCCTTGATGTCGCGGCTGAAACTACGTTCGCTATAGCCCAGCTGGTCAAAGTGTTCCGTGAAATACGTACTCACCGTGGATGTTCGCAACGGAAAGGTCTTCCGAAGAAACAAGTTGTTCAGTTCTTTTAAGCGATCTGTCGTATTCATTTCGAAAAATACAATATTTCTTATAAATCGCCAACTATTGGCGGACTACTGATGCAATTTTGGGTAAACAAAAACGAAAAAACAATGAAAAATTTCAAAGCATTATTCATCATTCCATTCTTCTTCTACGCGACAGAAGGTTATTTAAAGGCATTCAAAATAGGCGGCACAAGTTTGATGGTTAAAATTTTAGTGT
>JACCDS010689824.1_pt1 | contig 25723 bp, 23 predicted proteins | sample 7446441 | NCBI WGS metagenome assembly JACCDS01 (sample SAMN15323445, study PRJNA562643) | freshwater metagenome | isolation source: river surface water | place: USA:Blue River Watershed | collected 2017-08-17 | reverse complement strand
TAGGTTAAACCTTTTTCTACGGCGTTCTTGGCAACGGTCCAAACGTTTTTACGACGACCAAAGTAACCTTTGGCGAGTTTGAGGGTCTTTTTGCGGCGAGCTTTACTCGCAACGTGATTGACTGATCTTGGCATAGTATTTTAGTTTAATGGCTTGAGCGGCTATCTATTGCAAAGGCGCTTTGGTGCTCCGGCCAAGTTTGTTTTAAGTTTATTTTCCGAGGCGTAGCATGAATTTCACGTTGCTCATGTTGGTTTCATCCACAATGGCATCGTGACCCAAGGCGCGCTTGCGCTTGGTTGATTTCTTGGTCAAAATGTGATTTTTGAATGCTTTGGCTCTCTTTACTTTTCCAGAACCGGTTACTGTGAACCTTTTCTTGGCGCTGGAATTGGTTTTCATTTTAGGCATATCCTGAATTCTTAATTTTTCTACGTTATTTTTTCACTTTTGGGGCCAACATGATGGCCACCTTTTTTCCTTCTTCTTTGGGCTCTGACTCCAACTTAGCATATCCTTCGTCGATCAGTACATTGGCGTACCCCATCAACAAATCAATACCACGCTGTTTGTAGATAATGCTTCTTCCACGGAAGAAAACATAAGCCCTTACTTTGTGTCCCTGCTCCAAGAAATGCTTGGAATGCTTGATCTTGAAATCAACGTCATGCTCATCGGTATTTGGTCCGAATCGAATTTCCTTGATCTCTTGTTTCACCGCATTGGCCTTGATCTCCTTTTGCTTCTTCTTTTGCTCATACAAGAATTTCTTGTAATCCACAATTTTACATACTGGGGGATCGGCGTTGGGAGAAATTTCTACCAGGTCGAAACCCAATTCATAAGCTACCTCCAATGCTTTCGCAGTGGGGTACACATCCACAGGCATATACTCTCCTACCACCCGCACCATGGGGGCAGTAATGAGCTCATTGATCTTGTGGAGAGCTTCCTTTTTGACGAACGGTCTTCTACTATATCCTGGTTTCATCTATCAATATATCAGCCAATTGCTGAATTCCCATTGCACCCAAATCGAGACCGCCGTGCTTCCGAACAGATACTTGTTGTTCGTTGGCTTCCTTCTCTCCCACAATCAACATGTAGGGGATTTTGGCGATTTCGGCATCACGGATTTTCTTACCCGCTTTCTCGGCCCGAGTGTCCAAGGAGGCGCGAATATCGTGCTTTTTTAAGAAATTAACAACACTTTCAGCGTATTCTATGTATTTATCACTAATCGGCAACACCACAACTTGCTTGGGTGCCAACCACGTCGGGAAATTCCCTGCATAATGCTCCAAAAGGAAACCGATGAATCGCTCATGCGTACTCAATGGTGCCCTGTGGATGATTATGGGTCTCTCCTTCTCGTTTTTCTCGTTGATGTAACTCAAATCAAAACGCTCTGCTTGGGCAAAATCCACTTGGTTTGTGGCCAAGGTAAACTCTCTACCAATGGCACTCCAAACTTGAATGTCGATCTTGGGACCATAGAAAGCCGCTTCATCTTCGACTTCCACATAGCTCACACCCATGCTTTGCAAGACCTTGCGCACCATGTTCTCGGTCTTCTCCCAAAGCTCAGGCATGTCGATGTATTTCTGGCCCAACTTCTCTGGGTTGTGTTTGGAGAATCGCATCACATACTTGTCGATACCAAACTTTTCAAAATATTTCAAATAGAGGGCATTCACCCCTTTGAATTCTTCTTCGAACTGCTCTTCAGTGCAATAGATATGGGCATCGTTCATCTGCAAACTGCGCACGCGCATCAGACCGAACAATTCCCCACTCTGCTCATAGCGGTAACAGGTTCCATATTCTGCGAATCGCAATGGCAATTCCTTGTAGGTATGCGGGAGTGCTTTGAAAATCTTGTGGTGATGGGGACAATTCATCGCCTTCAGATAATATTTCTCTCCATCAATTTCCATTGGAGGAAACATACTGTCTGCGTAGTAAGGTAAGTGTCCGCTTTTCAAGTACATGCTCTCCTTGGCAATGTGCGGTGATTTCACACGCTGATATCCCGCTTCATTCTCGGTTTTCTTCGCGTATGCTTCCAACGCCTCAATGATGATTCCACCATTGGGCAACCACAACGGCAATCCTGGTCCCACATCGTCATCAAACGTGTAGATTTCCAATTCTTTGCCCAATTTGCGGTGATCGCGCTTTTTTGCTTCTTCTATGCGCTCTAAGTGTTCATCCAATTCCGATTTCTTCGGAAAAGTCACACCATAGATGCGCGTCAACTGTTTGTTCTTTTCATTTCCACGCCAGTAGGCTCCAGCGGTGTTCAGCAACTTCACTGCCTTGATGTGGCCGGTATGGGGAATGTGTGGACCGCGACACAAATCGGTAAAATTGCCTTGTTCGTAAAAGGTTATGCTGCCATCCTGCAAGTCTTGCAACAATTCCAATTTGTAGGGATCACCCTTCTCGGTAAAATAGGCAATGGCATCGGACTTGGACACCTCTTTACGGACAAACGGACTATTGCTTTTGGCCAGTTCAAGCATCTTTTTTTCCAAAGCATCAAAAGCCTCTGAGGAAAAATGTGTGTCACCAAAATCAACATCGTAGTAAAATCCTTGTTCAACGGGGGGACCAATCGCCAACTTCACACCGGGAAACATCGCTTCCAACGCCTCAGCCATCAAATGTGCACTTGAATGCCAATAGGTTTGCTGTCCTTCTTTGTCCTTCCACGTCAACAACTGCAACGTAACATCTTGATGAATTGGGCGGTTGGCATCCCAAACCTCCTTATCGACTTTGGCGGCGAGGACGTTACGGGCCAAACCTTCAGAGATCGAGAGGGCCACATCCATGGCCGACGATCCTGATGGGAAGCTTCGAACGGCTCCGTCTGGAAAGGTTATGTTAATTTGCATTGCGGTTGATAATAAACAAGGTGGCAAAAATACTGAAAGGATTTGGGATTTAAACGGAGAAAGATTTGCGTTTTTTACAAAATTCTTTTGGACGCGAACTTGTAAGAGATAATTCAGATTCCTATATTTGCAGCCCCATTGGTGAGGTGGGTGAGTGGCTTAAACCACCAGTTTGCTAAACTGACGAACGGGAAACTGTTCCGGGGGTTCGAATCCCCCCCTCACCGCAAAGAAAAGGCCTCGTCTGTGACGAGGCCTTTTCTTTTGTGCGGAATTCAAACCAATTCTTCATCTTTGTCGCATGTCTCGCACCCTCGCCTTCTGGGTTTTTTGTCTCTCCGCGATCTCATCGCAAGCCCAAATCACTGCCGTTACCTACAACATCCGCTATAACACCCCGCGCGACAGTGCCAACGCCTGGCCCCAACGATTTCCAGCCATCAAACAGCAGTTACATTCATTCGATTTCCTCGGTGTGCAGGAAGGGCTGCATGGACAGCTGCTCGACCTTCAAGCAACCCTGGGCGATACCTATCGTTGGGTGGGCGTAGGCAGAGACTTCGGCGATCAACGCGGTGAGCACTGCGCGATTTTCTACAACCAACAGAAGTTCACCTTGGTCAACGATACCAGTTACACCCAATGGCTATCGACCACACCAAACAAACCCTCCAAAGACTGGGATGCCGCGCTGCCGCGCATTGTAACATTCGCAAAATTCCAAGAAAAATCATCCGGTAAATCCCTGTGGATTTTCAACACCCACTTCGACCACATAGGACATACCGCCCGATATCAGAGCGCACTAATCCTCAAAGCATTGGTAGAGAAACATACTAAGACCGACCCCGTCATCATCATGGGCGATTTCAATTGCCAAGACACATCAAAACCCATCAGATGTCTGTTGGACAATTTCATGAATACAGCCTACAGCGCAACCAGCGTGCAAATGGACATCGATCCCTCAGCCCCTGACAAAGGCACATTCAATGGGTTTGCCAAAAACGCCGAGCAAGCGGGACCCACCATCGACTACATTTTTGTGAAAAATCTCAACGTTGATACCTACTGGGTGGATTACACCACCCGCGGACCAGGATTGTATATCTCAGACCACTATCCCGTGATGACTTACCTCGTCTTCCAATAATAGGGTCTCCTCGCTTATAGAGAGCTGCGAGAATTTATCTACATAAATCAACAAAAAAGGCCATTAAAAATGGCCTTTTTTGTTGATTCGCGACACTGCATCGCAACGACCGTAACAAAACCCTACTTTACCAAAATATAGCGCGTCAAGAAAATACCTTGACCATCATCTTGTCCACCGTTGCTCTCTACGCCGCCGGTAACATGCGCGATTTTCCAACCCTCAGCAAGCAACTGCGTCAAACGGGTAGAAACCACCGCATCGTTGGATGCCACGTTTTGAAAATTAATCCCTACCCCTGAAAACAAGTTGAGCAATTTGGTCTCTGAGAAGTTGTTTACCTTGACCTCTTCGCGCTCTACCTTGCTTTGCTCGGATGTCCTACCGTCTGTTCGGTTCGTTGTTAGTCCCGCTGGATTAATGGCTTCGTTGGTTTCGATCAATCGAGATCTACCCAAGCCCATGGGTACAATTGATTCAATCACGGTAACAATTTTTACCTGGGTTTGCGCCCAAGATGTTGCAAACATGAACATACATGGAATGAGAATGAGGCACTTTTTCATATCGTTTAGCATTTATTCAAATTTAATCATGGATGGTTTTGGGTTGTCAAGTAATCGATAAAAACCAAACTTTGCCCAACAAATGTTCAGTAATAATCCATGAAGCACTAAAAAAATTAAGAATTGGACGCAATCTTTGTCTAAGCATCAAACAATTTGTAACATTGAAAACCATGCACGGCAGATTTTTACCCATTCTTATTACCTTTTTCTGTTTTTGGCTCGATGCCGCGGCACAGAACTATGGTATTGGGCATACCAGCATCACCTTCCTTGATGCATCGAGAGGCAACCGAAGCATTGCCTGTGAAATTTATTATCCGGCAACAACTGCGGGAGATAACGTACCGGTGGTAAGCGGTAAGCGGTTTCCTTGTGTTTCTTTCGGACATGGATTCGTGATGGCATGGGATGCATACAAAAATGTTTGGAACGCCATCGTGCCGCAGGGGTTTATCATGATTTTTCCCAAAACAGAGGGAAGCACGGCCCCTTCTCACAGTGAATTTGGAAATGACTTGTCCTTTGTGATTTCAGCCATGGAGGCACAAAGTAAACTCTCGTCGTCGCTGTTTTTTGAACGTATCGATTCCATTCACGGCGTGATGGGACACAGTATGGGCGGCGGTGCAGCCTTCTTGGCCGCGGAGAAATCCAACAAAATCAAATTCCTTGCGACCTTGGCACCGGCTGATACCAAACCGTCGGCCATCGCTGCGGCATCAAAACTCTCCATCCCCACTTTGATCATCGCGGGAGGAAACGACTGTGTTACCCCGCCAAAGGACCATCAAATACCCATGTTTGATTCACTTCGCAGCGCCTGCAAAACTTTGGTCAGCATCAACGGTGGTAGCCACTGTCAGATGGCTGAAGACAATTTCCTTTGCAACTTTGGAGAGGCCACATGTAGCCCCAAAGCCACCATATCTCGTAGCGAACAGCATCAAATTCAATTTCAATTCATCGTACCTTGGCTCAAATACCACCTTTTGAAAGATCAAACATCGGGAAAGACCTTTGACTCCGTTTCGAACAAAAGCACGGCGGTAAACATCCGAAAGAACTGTGTTTTGACTGCCACAAGCCGATCATCGCAGCCAAACATTGAAATCCCCATCCTCCATCCCCTTCCAGTTTCAAATACATTGTATGTAGGACTCCAAAATCCCAGCGCAGTGAATGAAATCATGTTAACCACACTCAACGGAAGGATTCTTCACCGCTGGAATCAATTTGAGTTCAATGAACGCGGAATTATCCTTCAATTGCCCGACAACATCTCAACAGGGCTCTATTTCCTGAACCTAACCACATCAGTAGGTCGGATAGAAAGCAAACTAATCAAAGAATAATCCCTATTCTTCTTTTGGGTCAGGAATTCCCTGGTCTCAGCGCTTTTTCAACGGCGCCAGGAGCAAATAAAACACGAAAGCACCCCAAGACACAAACAACATGGCGATGATCCATGCCAGCTTTTCGGTGCCCGTGGTTTTGGACGATTTGGATATGATGAGTAAAGGAGCTAGCCATATCAACGCATAGATGGCCAGTATGAACAAAGCAACAACTGGATTTGAACCTTCCATATTCAAATATATTGATTTACAACAAACTACGCATCCAAAAATACCTCATCCAAGGCTTCGGCTAGCGCATAATCCTTTGGGGTGACCACATTGCCGGCATCATGGGTACACAAGGAAACATGAACCCGGTTGTACACGTTCGTCCATTCGGGATGATGATCCAATTCCCCAATCACCCTACTCGCCCGCTGCATAAAATCCACCGCGGCTTCGAACGATTTGAATTCGAAGGTCTTTTTTAGTTGATTGTCCGATAATTCCCAGGCCGACATAGTCTCAAATTTCGCTTATTTCTCCGGATAAAGTATCGCTCGGAACACATTCTCTCCGGAAAACAACGCATTGGCCGCGGCTTTCAAGTCCTCTGTTGTCACAGCATTGATTCTCGCCTCAAAATCCAAATACTCATGTGCCTTTTCTGGATGCCTTGTTATATCGGCCAAAGCGCCTATCCAGTAGCCGTTGGTTTTAACGCTTTCCCGGTACGACTCCAATCTCGCCTTTTTCACTTTTTCCAGATCTTTTTCGGTCGGTCCTTCACGCTTCAATCGCGCCAATTCCATATGAGCCGCCTTCAACAGGGTATCCACGCTTTCGGGTCCACACGGCAAAAACAAAGTCGCCGAAAAATTGGCATAGGGCTCTTTTTCAACATATACTTGCATTCCCCCGCTGTAAATACCTCCCATCTTTTCTCGCAGTTCCTCTATAACCTTAATATTCACCACTTGTTCAACCAAATTCGCGTGAAATCCAAAATCTTTATCGAAACTTCCGGTTCCATGGTATTTCTCAACAATCATACTCTTGGGTTCTGCGCCGCGGTAAAACTTAAGTTCATTCAATCCCTGAATGGGTCGCAATCCTGCATCGGAAATCAAGGTACCACGGGATTGAACTGGCAAACTTCCCAAATATTTTTCCAGTAAAGGCTGAATCGAATCGGCCAACACATTCCCCACCACAAAAAACTGAAACCCTTCCGCATTGCCAAATACCTCCTGATGAATTTTTATTGCATTGTCGGGATTCATCGAAGCAATCTCCCCAGCCGATGGAACCATGATTGGCATCCGCACATCGTTGTGATAATAAGCCTTCGTCACCGAATCCATGAAAGCATACTGGGGCTCTGATTTGAGGTTATTCATTTGAGACTCCACCACGGAGATGATTCCTTTAAATAGTTCCCCATCCTTTCTGGGCGATGTCATTTTTAGATGCGTTAACGCTAGCAATGTTTCAAAATCTTTCACATTCGACGACCCCGATACATGACTTAGAGTTGGCGACAATGATAGACCCACGTTCGCGTATTTACCCGCCAAAAAATCACCCAAATCAGAGGGACTAAACACACCATAACCCATCTGAGGGATAAGCTCTTCCATGAAACGGCCATTGACTTTGTCGGACAATACAAAGTTCTCCGAACCCACCTTACCCATGCCGTATAAAATGATCTCATCACTTTTGAAATCGGTGGATTTGATGGTAACTGTAATGCCATTACTCAGCGTGAAGGTTTTTGTCCCAAATCGCTCATCCGCTGACTTTGAAACCACTGAACCCGACTTGGGAATCGCAGACAACAGAGACTTGGGCAGTGCTTTCTCGAGGTTGGGAACCACCTTTTGCTTCTGCGCGTTCTTTACCCATTTTAACAGTTGCTTCCCGCTTAATTTCGCCAACGGAGAATTCGACGGACCCGTAGCCAATGCAAAATAAGGTTGGTCATCCGCCAGCCATTTGATGGCCATTTGGTTCACTTCCTCAACCGTAATTGTGGGCAACAGCTCCAAATAATATTGGTATTCCGTTTCGATGCCGGGCACAGATTCTTGCTTTAAAAAATGACGAACCAACTCATCCACAACACTGCTAGATTGTCTATTCTTGCGTTCATTGTAGCTCTTTTCCATGCTGCTGACCATGTTGCTCATAATCACATCAATTTCCGATTGATTGAATCCGTAACTGCGCAAACGTTTCAATTCCCCTAATGCCGTGTGAATGCTTTTTTGCATATCGGTGCCAGCGTATACCATCATCTGAAACGACTCGTAATCTCTGGCCCAACCCGACACATCGGCAAACGCTGCCAAATAGGGGGGCTCTGCTGTTTCGGTAAGTTTCGCAAAGCGATTGTTGAGCGCCGCTAAAAACAGGTTCTGAACGATGCCCTCACTGTAATCACCCACGGTTATATGAACGCTTTTTTTGCGCGCGGAATGCATCATCAAGAATTGCTGATTTGTGGCTTCTTTGTCGGTCAGCACCATCGCCTCCGTTTTTGCATACACAGGCACAACCGCATTGACTCTAGGTCGCTCCGATGCTGGGTTCGTCAGCGTAGAGAAGTATTTTACAATCAACGCTTCTGCTTGTTCCACGGTGATATCTCCAGCAACCACCACTGCCATCAAATTGGGTCGATACCAATCGCGGTGAAATGCACGAATGGCTTCGGCGCTCCCATTTTGAATGATTTCCTCTTTGCCAATGGGCAAGCGATTGGCATAGTGCGAACCAGCCATCAGTTTGGGCAAATATTGACGCATCATGCGATCGTCAGCGCCCTTGCCTCCCCTGCTTTCTTCTAGAACCACGTTGCGTTCTTCTTGTATGTCTTTGTCGGTAAACAACGCCTTCTGAGCCCAGTCCGATAGTACTTCAAATCCCTTCTCTACGTTTTCAGGGTTTGTGGTTGGGATGGGCAGAATATAAACCGTTTCGTCGAAGCTAGTATAGGCATTTAGGTCCGCCCCAAATTGCACGCCAATCGACTGCAGGTAATCAACCAAAGCATTTTTGGGATAATGTTCTGTGCCATTGAAGTTCATGTGTTCGATGAAATGAGCCATCCCCTGCTGATCATCGTTTTCCAAGAGCGATCCTGCGTTGATGGCCAAGCGGAGCTCCACTCTTTTCTCAGGCTTCGCATTCGGTTGGATATAGTATCGCATGCCATTGGGCAACGCCCCCGTTTTGATGCGATTGTCGAACGGAAGGGGCACATCCAATGCCTGGGCTCCCAAATTGAGAATGGTAATGGAAAGCAGGAGAATAAAACTACCCATCAGGCGCAAACGAAAAGAAAAAATCATTCGGTGAAACTACATTCGCGGCGTGAGGTTTGATTACGGAAAATCGCAAATCGGGATGTTTCCTTTTACGGAAAATCGCAACCCACATCAAAAACACCGTCCTTAACATTGCATTCCAATTCAGTACATTCGCAGCATCAACCAAAACACGATGTTTGCTTCGGAAACCCTCAGTCATTGCTTGGCCTGCTCATCGCAGAACTTCGGCCCCTACATACAAACCCATGCGATGATGTCGGCGCCATCGGCGGAAAAATACAATTTCGACCGCTGTGCCGACTGTGGCTTGGTGTTCCTAAACCCGAGGGTTGTAGCGTCAGACCTTTCCCACTTCTATACCGACAGTTACCTACCCTATCGCATTGAAGAAGCTTGGGGCCGTTACGCATCGTTCGTGAAAAAAGACCAGGAAAACATCGATAACGCCCGTGTGAAATTGGTGAAGCGCAATCACCCCATTTCCGCCAATAGCCGAATTCTTGATGTCGGTTGTGGCAAACCCACTTTTCTTGCTGCACTGGGCAAAACCTGCAATGCGCAATTGATTGGATTGGACTTTAGCGCTGAGGGATGGATCAACGATCAAGGGGCCTATACCAATCTGTCATTGAGAACGGGAGAAATCAAAGACCTCACCGATGAAACCGCCATGGATGTCATCACCATGTGGCATTACTTGGAACACGATTACAACCCACAAAAACACCTTAAGCAACTATTAAAGGTCGCTCATAGCAACACCAAACTGATTGTGGAAGTGCCCAATTTCGACAGTTATACCCGTCGCAAATTTGGCAAATTTTGGTCGGGCTATCACACGCCGCGACATACGGCACTCTATTCCCCGAACAACATCGCCTTGTTGCTAGCAAACAGCGGTTGGACGATCAGCTCGATTCAAAACCACGGTACGCTGGATCCATACACCTTGCATTGGATGAGCAAAATGGAGCAGCAGCAAATTGATTGGACGGCTTCGATGGAAGGTAGATTTGTGAAATTCGTGATGGGCATGATGTTGTGGTGGCCCTTTTACAAACTGCAAAAGATTAAATCCATGGGATTCATGACCATTGTGGCTACCCCGTCTAAGGCCAATTAAACCGATCTAAGAACCCAAGTAACTGGACAGCGGATTTACGCCGCCCCACAAGCCGGTCGATTTATAGGGCTGAAATCTGGCAAACATCTCCTCTTTGTACCAATCGATTTGATGCGTTCGTTTGATGGCTTCCTTGTGTTCTGGGCTATTGTAAGCAAAGCTCTTCAGCGCATCCAAACTCTCCCAAATGCTGAACGTCGCCATTTGCACCAGCGGCGCCTCTCCGATTCCTTTTGTATAAATCAAACCGGGACATCCCGCTTGGATGGGACGCTGTGAAGTTGGCACATACCGCCAAAATGGGATCAATTTGCTGGGTTTTATTGTGGCGCGGGTTATCACCGCAATGAGGGAATTGTTTTCATCCAATGTTGTGGATGGAGCGAATGGATTTTTACCAGACCAAAAGCCTTTGGTATTGAGCGGCTTCAAATAAACACTCCAATGCTCTGATGACTGGTTTTTGTATTGTTGAAAGATGGGAGCCTCAGCAAAAAACACTTCTGCCGCCTGCTCGTTTTCCCATACACAGAGCAGCGCATACACCCCCCAATCAGGCAACGGGCTAAAGCCCAAATCCCGACCGCTTCCCATCAATTTGTAAAACTCAAGTCCGGCAGCTTTGGCGATGGCAGGGTGTGCGAACTGCATTTGACCAAAAGCCCAAACCTTGCTTTTCAACGTTGTGAATCGAAACAAAGTGAGGGTGGTTACAGCATGGTTCATTTTATGGTCATCAATACACAACGACTTTCTTGGTGGTTTTGGAGTCGCCATGGTTAATTTCCACGGAATAAACGCCTTTCGCCCACGCTGTTGTTTCGAAATTCGCGCGATGGCCGTGCACTTCAGCAATCTCAGCCACACGCTTTCCAAGAAGGTCCGTGACCACAATGGATGCCCCATCCAAACGTTCTCCTTCCAAGGAAAACTGTCCGCTCGCCGGATTCGGATACAAATTCACGGCGTGCTCCATCGATTGATCCGATTTACGCAAGGCATAATTGGTGGTAAAACTGTATTCGAAGTAACTGCCAAAGTCCGCAATAAAGGTCTTTAAAATGGCATTGGTGGTGGCATTCCGCAAGCGCACAACACCCGTTCCTTGGGCCGTATTCGCCCACCAATTGAGGCCATCCAGCCCATAATCATAAACAATCAACTTATAACAACCATTCAAATTGAGGTTGTACGTGGTTGTTTTGTTGGCAACCGTAAAGCTGTCTTTCACGACCACCTTCCCATCGGCATCCAACAACGTAAAGGCATTTTCTGTCGGAAAATTGTTTGTCCGGAATTCAATCTTAAAATTACCAGGCAACACATCAGGAATTGTTACTTCACTCTGCACAGTACTATTCAATGGGTATTCGTCCAAACCGCCATTTACCTCAGCCACTTCGCAGTGAAATATGTTGTTTGACGCTTTCATTCCATTGGCCCACAAATCCCATGTTGGCAGCAAAATACTGACAGTATCCAACGAAGCGAGATTGCCGGCCCAATGCCACGACTGCTTCACCGAGGCATCGTTCATCCAATAGGTGAATTTGATGGTTTTAATGGTTGATTTTCCCGTGTTCTGCACCAAAACCTTGGGCTCGGAGCACATGGGATTGGACTTGGAAAATTCATAATCGCCGGTGGGGCGCAAAACTTCAACAATCTTGGCATCGGTGTTAAAATTCATGTCGCCATACTCCACCAGTTGATGCGCCACGATATAGCGGTAGTCGCCGGATTTTACGGGCTGAGAAATTTCGTAATCGATGGTCTCTGTTTTTCCGGGCGATACGTACTTTGTGATCTCATGTTCCATAAATTTGGAGCGCCATCCGGGACACCATCCTTGACGTGGAATCAACCAAGTGCCTCCCTGGGCGATCATGGGGTTGATTGAACAATCCATCACCGAGTTCCAACTCATGGCATTCCCTGCCACATTCAAAGTGTGCGTGATTGGACCGCCGTTCTGCTCAAATTCCCCTTCAGATCCGTGACCGGTGATGGTTGAGCGAAGTTTGAATGATTTGGCCGCGGCAGACAATGGCACATTCACTGGCGCAAACACATTGTTGTTTAAGATGCTATTGATACCGGGCCCACCCAAACGTGCACCACCTTGCCAAAGTTGATTCATCGATAATACAGGTCGTACCGGCTTGCCCACAATGAACAAAAATTCCATTTCCATTTGCTCCTGATTTTGTCCGCCCATGGCCACCACCAAGCGCTTTTTGTCCTTCAACAAAGGCGCAAAATCCGTCATGTCAAAATACCAACTCTTTCCAGCCATACCCAAATCCAGGTTGATCCCGTAGGGCGTTACGAAAGATACCAATTCATTGAACCAAGGAAAACGAAGCGAATAATTCAACTTCACCAAATCCAGCATGCCTTCTGACTTCACCGCGATTGAATCGATAAGTGCCCCAGTTTCACCTTTGTAAACCATTGATTTACGGGCCTCATACAAAGAGAAACTGCTATCAACTTTCAACAAATCATGGGTTACAATGCCTGCGCCCGATTTGTCTTCGATGCGATATCGGTTGATGCTGTTCGATGGTCTAACCAAAGAATCGCGCTGCTCTACCGACAACACAGAACGTGTATAATTCCCTGTCAACACCGTGATTACCGGCTTGCTTTTTGATTCGGCGAAATTGCGGCTTAACTCATCGCCACGATCGTAGGTCCAGCCCACATTTTTACCGGTCGACACCTTAGTAGATACACTGTTGCCCATCGTTGTACCACTTCCCTCTTGGAAAGGATAGTACCCCACCAAGTTGGCGTATTTGGGGTGAGACTGGTCGATGTTTTTGTTCATCCAATCGTTGATTTCCGCCGCAGTAAGTACTTTGTTCCAAATACTCAATTGGTTGATTTTGCCCTTGTAATTGTTGTTGCCATTTTGATCGGTGCCAAGAATGATGTTTTTGAGCGCAATGGCTTTGGTTTTGGTTGTTCCAGTTAACCAAAGGGTGCCGTTGACATAAATCGACATCGTTCCGGTACTGCTATTTTTCGTAAATACCCAGTGATTCCAGTTTCCTTCATATTCTGCAGGGGTTGCCGCTTTGTTGATGCGATCATATCCACCCGCTGCAAATCCACAGTCAAAATATACACTGCCATCCGACCATGGGAAGTGAATGTTCAACTGTCTTTGGTTGGGATCCGTGTTCCAACCGTAAATCACCGAGGTATTTGTGGGCAGGGCTTTGGCGTCGCCTTTGGCCCAAAATGCAATGGAAATTTCTTTGTTGATGGTGGCAAAGCTATCGGCAGCGAGGGTAATTTGTCCGTTCGATCCCAAATCCACCGCATAGTTGTTGTTGGCAGAAAGCATGGTTACTGCGGTATCCGCATATCCCGCCAACACCACCCCTTGTCCGGGCGATGCGTTGGTAAATGCAAATTCAAACACCAAATTGCTTGTCCCATCCCATGCAAAGGGGGTATGAAACACAATTTCATTGGTGCCTGAAACGAAATCCACCGTATTGTAATAGGTTTCAGTGAACCCGGTAAGCAAGGGCGATTTGGCATCCAATTGATTCAGTGTTGTTTGTTGCACGCGAATCCGCAAGAAATTGGCTTTACCAGCAGCTTGGGCATTCAATGCGATGCCTTGGATGTCGCCCGAAGAAAAACCCGCATCGAGCAATTCTTGTGCACGGTATAACACTTGGGTCTTGCCGGATTTTTGCGCGGTATTGATGGCCTCGTACACATTGCTACTGGCTTTCCCAACGGTAAATTGGGCCGTGTTGGATTTTGCGGTTACCGATACCTGTTTCACGGTATAATCGTAATAATCGTAAACAGGTTTTGAGGTATAGGCAAATTGGGTTCCAGCAAAGTTCGACACCACAAATTTTGGGGCAGTTTGGGGTATCACTTCCACTTTGGAAGAATCCACCAAGAAGGTATTGCAAGAGTAATCCCACTCACCACAGCCTTTGTTGCGGTTGGACCCATCGGATATCAACCCATTTTTACAGCGCATGGCGTATCGCAGAATGATCTTTTCGTATTCCAGCTTTCCATCTGGGAAATTGGCGATGGTATCCCGGTTATTGGTGGCATAGTGAAAGGTTTTCACGCGGATGGTATCACCGGCCTTTTGGGCATTAACCACGAATGGCGAAGTGAAGCCAATGATGGCAATTAATAGAAATAAACTCTTGAAACTAGTTTGCATTAGATGATGGAATTTTTACTTTGACATAAACATCAAAAGTAAATAAAAAGAGGGATGTTACTTCCACCATGGCCAATCCATTTTGTGATTTGGTTTGTTGGTAAACCAACATACCTATTTTCATTACAATGAACCGATCCAATCCCTTGCGCGCCCTTCGCAGCGAAATACACACCGATGTCACCCGCAGCCCATTGCCCTTGGAGCAATTTCAAAACGAGGTATTGCGTCCGATTTTGAAGTTTCAAAACGATGTTTTCGTGACTTACATCCGGGCGTATGTGGGCGATGTGATTTGGCCTACGCGAACCGCCGCCTTGGAAGAGTCCATCAAAACGCGCTTGCAGAAGGACCTCGCTTTGCGCAACACCTGTCTCGGGATCACGGTTGGCTTGCTCACCAACGAGGAACTACCCTTCTATTTCCAACACAAAACCGAACTCAACAAACGCATCACCCAAATGCTCTGTCAACGACTCGTGGATCAGTTGACACCTACCCCGCCGTGCCGCGAATGAACTTGATGATGCCGCCCATGAACACGGCTTGATCGTCCCACATGGATAGGTGACTGCCGTTCGGACAATACAAAAACTGTCCGTTTTGCACTTCTTTCGCCTGCCACTCCATCGCTTTGGGGTCCATGGTATCGTACTTGGCGCCAATCATCAGCGTGGGCACCGCAATTTCATGCAAACGGGCTTTCACATCCCACTGCGCCAACCGACCGCTGATGCCGAATTCGCTAGGTCCTTGCATCATCGTATAGATTTCGCCGTTGGCGTGTTTGAAGGCACTGTCGAGCGGAGCAGGCCACTGGGCTAACCGACAAATATGCTGCTTATAGAAGTGAGGCATGAGCAGTTCCATGTATCGCGGGTTGCTGAAATCTTGGTTCTTTTCGATGGTTCTGACTTCGGCCAGCACCTTGGCATCCATTTGTTTGGCCAGGACTTCGGCGGCGTATTTCCCGTATTCAGGTGCGCTGGCCATCATGTTGGAAACGATGAGGCCTTTGAGGTTTTGCTGGTATTTGAGTGCGTATTCCATCGCCACAATGCCACCCCATGAGTTGCCGAGCAGGTAAGAATTGGAGGCATCCGCTCCGATGGCTTTCCGCACTTGCTCTACTTCTTCCACAAAACGCGCGGTGGTCCAGAGGCTGGAATCTTTGGGCTGATCGCTGTAGTACGAGCCCAGTTGATCGTATTGGTAAAACTCGAACTGTTCTTTGATAAAAAACGGCTCGAAGCACTGCATATACTCGTGGGTCATGGCCGGACCGCCGTGCAACAAAAGGATTTTGATCTTGTTATTCTGCCCAAATCGCTGCGTCCACACCTTAAACTCTCCCACGGGCGTTTGGATGGGTATGTGGGCGATGGCGGAGCTATCGGGCGGCCAAGGCGCGGGGTTGTTGGTGGTTTTTTGGGCGATGTTTTGGCACGATGTGGCCAAGGCGAACACGCACAAACAGCCAAGCGCGATAATCCAAGTTTTGGGGCGATGCTGGGGCTTCATGACGGATGCAATATTATGTCAGAAAATACAATTGCGTGAGCAGGCATGGGTTTGAATGGCGATTTTCTCACAGACCATTCAATACGAATTCGATGCAAATCGACAACTATGGATAATATCCAATGTCCTTTGTGGACCATTCCAAGGCCAATCACGGCGTGGATGACTGCGGGGTGACGCGATTCAAACAAGTTTGAATTAGTTTCGTGTAAACGTCGATGGCCCAGGAGCCGAGAACGACGAAAAAACCATCAAACACAAACGAATTCCCTATGACCGAAGTAATCATTCCATTGCTTTCGCTGATCGCCAGTGGGTTGTAATCACGGGTGTCGCTGCAAGCATGACCAAACATAATGCCTTGGTCGCCGGCCCCACCATCGATGACGGAGTTGTGTATTTCGGGGCTTTGAGCGTGGATGACGCAGCGAATTTCGGCGGTGTGCCAATTGAATCCCACGGCATCGGTGTCGTACCCTATTCAATCAAGCACTTCCTGGGCGATGGCCACAGCGTCAACGGAGGCAGTGGAAGTAACCTCACCGGCGATGAGGAGTTTTTGCGTGGTGATCAGGCATTCGCAGGCCACTTTGGCATTGGGGTCTTGGGCGAGATACGCATCGAGGATGGCATCTGAAATCTGGTCAGCGACTTTGTCGGGGTGGCCGGCCGATACCGACTCACTGGTGAATTGATAGGTGTGATTGCTCATGGTATTTGGTTTTAATGTTGTTTTGCGAAACAGCACGAAAACGCAAGAGGGTCTGTTGCGGACAGCCCAAAACAGGAGCAAACACAGATGTAGCGACTGAGTTTACGGTAGCCAAAGCGCTACGTTGTAGCATGAAAGATCTCATTTCCCTTTGTTTTTGACGTTGTGTCCGCATCATTTTACCACCGTAGCAGGGTTAGTGCTCGGTTGGTGACCTTTTGGGTCTCGTGATACTGTCTGCCAATTTAATGTGGTGGAGATGGGATTTCCAAAAAAAAAGATTTAATCCCCTATTGAAAGAGGATTCGACGATAACGGCAAAATATCTAATTGCAGCAACTATTTTGTACTCATAACTTCAAATCGCTGGCTTCGACCATTTGGGTTTAACAAATCAAACCCACTGGAAGAAATATTCGAAATAGGATATCGCACATTGGGTGTAGAAGTAAAAAATAGCTCATTGGTTGAAGCGTCAAAACGCAACATCCTTGGCTCTGAACGCCCATCGATGTCGTCACTGTATTCAATGAAAATACCATCGTTTTCATTGGATATGAATTTAATTTGTTCCCAAGTGCCTTCACTTTCCGAAACAAATGATGTATTCAACAAGGGTTGTATCGCAAATTCAGATGTCGCTGATGCAGCGGGCGCCTCTTTGATATTTTCATATTCCGATTCCTGGGTTGCACCCTCATCATTCTCCAATATTGGCAATGTGGAGTCAATGTTATCACTGTTTGAATTTGAATTATTCATTGATCTAGTCACAAAGTACCCCAACACACCAAAAACCAAAATAGCCAAAACGATTAAAATGGTCTGCGTGGAATGAGTTTCAGATTGCGTATTGGTTTGGTTTGTTAATGAATCAACCATTGCAACACGAGAATCAGCCATGGTAACATTTTCATATTCTTTAAATTGAGAATCTCTGCCAAAGAGTTTTAGTTCAATTACGCGTCTCGTCATTCGGGGATGACTTGAAAAAATTTTGTGTATAAATCCCATGAATCCTGGGATTTCTAATTCTTGCTCAATAAAGGATTCAATGTTTGTATCGTTGGCTAGACTCTCTGAGCCCATCGCTATTGCAATGAGTGATTGTTGACAAGTTGTAACATTGCCTATCAATGCTGTAGAGATGCGATCGGCACTTAATTCTTGTGATCGGCTAAATGCTGCACCCAGCAAAGGAATAAACATCGCGGGGCGAATGAAAATACCGCGCCAGACATTTGTGTGCCCTGCAGCGTGGTGTGCCAATTCATGTCCGATAATGAATGAAAGTTCAGCATCCTGGCCTCTTTTTAACATTAAATCAACGATGGGCGCATTCAATACAACATACCGGCGTGATAAAAACGCTATGGCAAAAGCGTTAATCATACCACTACCACTGTGGATGAATACATCGGGCATTTTTTCCAATCCCAATCGATCGGAATGCGATTGCGCCATTTGATATACTTTCAAATATTGATGCGGCCCTACTTTTACACTTTCTCCGTAAATAATGGCTTTATAATACAGCCCGATGATCCAAAAAATGAAAACAAAAAAACCAACATAGAATGCGAGGGCAAATAATACAGGACCCGCAATATATTCAGCCCGACTGATGACAGAGAACAACCCAAAGGCAATAATTCCCCATACCAATGTTGAGATTACGATAACCACTGTTCGATACGTTTTCTCTTTCGGATGAAGTAGGTTAAGTACGTTTATTTGAGACATAATAAGCAATATTAAATTTTTCGCCCGTATTTAAAAAGTCTCGTTTGCAATTTTTCCGAAAGTCCAAAAGATGCTTTTGCGTCACTACGTAATTGATTTTTGCAAAAATGACATAAATTGCTATTAAGAGTCAGATTTGTATTGTTTAATTACATTTGACAATCATGAAAAAATGCAGGTTGTTGATTATTTTGATGCTTTTATTTACCAGCTGTAGCATCACCCCGCGGTATCACTCGTTTGGGTATCATTTGGAATGGAAATCGTTTCATGGAAAGGAGATCGAAAAGTCCAAATCTCAATGCAATGGGAAGACAGGGCAGAAAACAGAGAAATATGCCCAACAAAAATCGGCCTCAAACGCAGAGAAATCAACTGTTAGTGCAACAGAAGCTGGTTCAAATAAGGAAGAATTTAGGGAAATCATCAAAGATTCACCTTTTAAATACGATTACGCGCCACTGCGATCATCCTTAAAAATTGAATCAGCAAAGACCACAGACACCACGCCATCCAAAGTTGGCAAACCAACAAAATCTGCCGTCGAAAACATTGTGACGCCGCAGGGCATCGAAGTCCTGAATCGGAAAATCAAGATTGCCAATTGGTTAATCGTGCTTTCTCAAGGTCCTCTATTTTACCTTTTTTGGATTACGACACAAAACTCATTTATTAACTTTTGGGAGTTCTTTCTATTTTTATCCCTATTGGCATTGGCATCCATTCCCATTCTGATTGCATTGATTCACCGTTTTGAATTGGGCAGAAAACGGAGATCGTTGTACTACAGGGTAAATATTCAAAACAAGGAGGCGGCGAGATTGCTCGCAAAACACTATTCCCGGGCCGTAATTTATCTTTTCTTCGCTGGGAACATTCTTTTGGGGATTTTCCTTCTGGCGGACAAATTCAAAATGAAAGAACTGTTCGATAAAATCAACACGCTTGAACCCAACAACGATTATGTATTGGAACAACAAGATAAAATCGAATTGCTCTATGACATATCGATGGTGATGTTTTACTTAAACCTTGGGGGCATCATCCTGCGACTCATTTTTTAAACAAACATGAAACTTTCTGTCAAATACCTTTACCATTTGTTAATCGCTTGTTTGCTCGTTGCGCAAGGCTGCCAAGTTCAACAACGCAGATACACCGGTGGATGGAGTATTCAATGGCCCTCGCCGAATACCAAAAAAGCGAAATTGACAGGATCAGTCAACAAAAGCGCTGAGCCCACAGTAGCGGTGTGGCAATCCAAAACAGAAGCGATTAATATCATAAATCCCCAAAAGAGCGAGTCCACAAAATTGCAAAATGTGAAGATTTCGGGCCATGCAATCGAAACCAAAAATCAAGGAGAAAATTCTGATGTGCAGCCATCACTTACCATGAACAAGACTGTCCAACCGACCTACCCATATCAAACCCAAAAAACAAATGGCAAAAATATGCGCTTGCGACATCAGTTACAGCGACAGCAACCTGGAGATCCTTGGGAATTGATTTTTTTAATTGTTGGAATCATCGGGATGCTATTGGGCTACGATAGTTACAGTGGCGGAGGCGGTGGCGGCTGGGGTGGCGGAGGTGGTGGTGGGTACTTCGATTGGACGGCTTTTTTTGCGATTGCGGGAGCCACGGCGAGTACCGGTGGTTTAATCTTAACCATTGCGCTAAAATCAAGTATGAGCGCTACTGGCTTGGAGGGGATGATGGTATTTTTTACCGTATTTGGCACTTTACTCAACACCATTGGATTAATCAAATCCATACGTGACTATTACGATGTAGGCAAATATTTATCGATCGCTGGATTTGCGCTGCTCGGCATCATGTGGATCATTGGATTGTCATAATCCATTGTCTTTCTGTATCTTCTGATTTACCGATTTGATTTTTTTTACGATATTTCAATGTTGATATTCTGCTTGTCCCTTGGAATAATCACCATCCAATCATTAATTTGAAACAACATGAAACATTCCATAAAGTACTTTTACTTCTTGATAATCACGGGTTTGCTTGTAGCACAGGGCTGCCAAATACAACAACGCAGATACACGGGTGGATTGAGTATTCAATGGCCATCGCTAAACACAAAAAATGCGAAAGCGGTACACCCAAACAATCCCGGCAATGAGTCACAGATATCGATTCGTCCATCAAAGAATGAGGCCAGCGTCATTGCATCATCTGATTTCCCTGAATCAACCGTGTCGCGATCAGTGGAGATGAAAGATCAATCCATTGATTCTGAAAACCGAATAAATGAGCATGATTTAAACCCCTCCGCTGAACTGAAAAAGACCGGACATCAACCAACCTTGAATCAAAAATCAAACAAGAGCAAAACTCATTTGCGAAAGCAATTCAAGCAGCAGCGAAAGCAAATACCCGAAGGGCCTGTGGTGACCATGTTTATCGTCCTAGGTGTCATTTGTATGGTCATTAACTACATCAATCACAGCTGGGGTGACGGCGGCTTGGGCAGTGGTTGGGCCTTGGTCTACTCTTTACTCGGGTCAACAGCGAGCTCTATTGGATTACTCTCGACCATTGCATTAAAATCTACCATGAGCGCCACTGGTTTGCATAACATGCTGCTGTTATTTACCGTTATTGGCGGAATTTTTAATGCCCTTGGGTTGATCAAATCCATTCGCGACATGTACGATACAGGCATATACATATCGATAGCCGGATTTTTGATGCTAGCCGCCATGTGGATTATCACCTTGATATAATCCATTGTATGTCAGCAAACTACTTTGCCGACATTTTAATGGGGATTTCAAGATACGACCTTACGTAACTACCGTTGTGTTTTCCGGGGATCCATCGTGGAGAGTTCTTTATAACTCGGATGGCCTCCGCCGTGAATTCAGGGCATTTGGGCGTTTGTTGAACCGCAGTGGCATTGCTCACGCTCCCATCCTTTTCTACAACAAAGCGAATCAACACGGAACCATTCATTCCCTTGTCCAAACACCGTGCGGGATAGACAAAATTATCGATTATGTACTCAAAGAACTTATTCATTCCACCCACTGGCGTTGCGCGATTTGCAACTTCACAGCTATAAATACTGTCTTCGGGAATGCGCTCATTATCCACGGCTTCAATCGTTGGAAGCACATTGGATTCCTTTGCTTCGCCCACCTTTGGCTGATTGTTATCGCCATTGTTTTGTGCCATCGCTGTTGCCGCGAAAAGCATGAAGCACCAAAGTCCAATTGTCTTTCTCATGACACAAATGTACCTATAACAACCCATTGGGATTTCAAAAATCAAATCCAACCCCAAAACCTTAAGTTTGCGATACCTACATGGAAGCATTTATTGTCATCACGATCATCGTAATTGTTCTATTCGGCGTCATCCATCAAAACAGGAAGAATCAGGCATTGATTGCCTCAGTTACCGAATCAAACCGAGGTAATTCCTCTGAGAGAAATTTGGTTTTGGCTTTGAGAAAACTAGACATTCACCCTGATGCCATTTATCATGATTTGTACTTACCAAAACGCAATGGCAGCTATGCCCAAATTGATTTGGTTATGGCGACATCTGTCGGACTAATTGTATTTGAAGTAAAAGACTATTCTGGATGGATTTTTGGAAGTGGCCATCGAACCTATTGGACACAAGTTTTGGCTTTTGGCAGGCAGAAATTTAGAATGTACAACCCGGTCATTCAGAACCGAAGGCACATTGAAGAACTGCAAAAATGCTCACCGCAGTTTGCGCAAATCCCCATGTTTTCAATCATCGTATTTTACGGAAATTGTAAATTAAAAAAACTAGATGGCTTACCAAACCGAGTTTTTGTTATTAAACCTAATGAGTTAAAACACACCATCAACTCCATAACGTCCAACTACCCTCGCGCCAATTATAGCAACAAAAGAGAAATCGTAAACGTTCTCAGAGAAGCTTCAAAAAATGGAGAAAATGAAAAAATAATGCAATCACACATCACTTATGTTAAACTTGTGAAAAATCAGATAAACGCAAAAGACGGAAGAATAACTAACGAGTGGAACTTCAACCCACTTGCACCATCGGTTCGCAGAGCACTTCGGTGGTTACGGAATTGGCGATAAAACACTTTTCATGCGCCCTATGATGCAGATCCAAGGCTAGCTGTTGGGCATTGGCCACCGATTTAAAAGCATCAATGGTAACGTGTGGACGCAGTTGCACGCGGGTCATGCGTCCTACTCCCTCTGCGATTTCCAAAATACCTGAGTAGTTGTCGCGATAGGCAATTACCACCACACCCGCATCGGCGCAGAGGTGGAAATACCAAAGCATGTGACAAGACGACAATGCATTCATAAAAAAATCTTCGGGATTGATTCGCTGACCATCACCCCTAAAAGCCGGATCTGCTGAGCCCGCAATAGGGAATTTACCCGCTGTATCAACCTCAAAATTTCGCCCATATTGATCATAGGCACTGGTTCCTGTGCCTAGATTGCCTGACCATTCCAAACTGCCTTCAAACTGATGTGTCGCCATAACTTAAAGTGCTTCAAAATTAACCAAAACCCACGGTTTTGAGGCCAGATACCCGCTGGGTTTCGATTTTTTCATTGATCGCAATGTCTTCAATCAAGGTCAACCTCGATTTGGGAGACCCCAACGCCTTTTCGATGATGTACTTCCGCTGAACATTCGAAATCTCGCCCGGTGAAAATGGATATTTCTTCGCCAATCGCATCGCCTCAACTTCAGGCAAACCGCGGAAATACTGTTGCCAAATTTTGGCAGTGACGGTTTCGCCCGGACGTTCGAATCCCACTTTGAACAAAAACCTGCGCTCAAACGCCGAATCCAAATTGCCTGTTAGGTTGGTCGTGGCCATCAAAAAACCCTGGAAATTCTCCATTTCCTCGAGAAAAATGTTTTTCAAGGCATTGTTCATGCTGTCCACAGATTGCGTAACCTCGATGCGTTTGCTAAACAAGGCATCGGCCTCGTTGAACAACAACAAACATTCCTTTTTGGCTTGCTTGCAAAGCTTTTCATACTGCCGGAAGATCTTGCGCGCATTTTTCTCGCTGTCCCCTACCCACTTGCTTTGAATTTGCGCCACATTCACCTCCATTACCGGCATGTCGTGCTCTTTTGCCATTTGCAGACAGAATTGCGTTTTACCCGTACCCGGATAGCCATACAACAATACACAAACGCCTTGCTGACCCTGTTGTAACTGCTTGTTGATTCGCTGTCGCACCTTGGGATTCAGCAACTTGTGTACCGGCCGGAGTTGTGCTCGGGTTTCATCATCAAAAAGTAGTATCTGCGGGGCGATTTTCTCAGGTGCCCTGTGCGGTACCGTTATCTGCTTCGATTCAAGCAAACTCTCTAAGACTTCCGGACTTAATTCGGGGAGTAATTGTTGAATTCCCTCCTCTGTCAGTCCGATTTCCATGTTCGCATCCACACTGTGATGTCCGATGATTTCAAAATATCCACTTGCCAAAGGCGGCCATTGTTCTGATTGCAATTCAGTGCGCTGAAAGGCTTTGGTTTCCCAATGGGGCTTGTCGATGGCGTGAAAAAAATCATTCACACAAACCGTTTCATCCTCAATGACCCGTTTGGCCAATATCGCCAAATACAACAACACCCCTATATCGCCGGTTCCGCGCGATGTGATGTGAGCGTCCAAGTATTTGAGGCAAGCAAGATTCTCGTTTCGACCCATATGCAACTGCTGTACGATGTTTCGAAAATTCGGCATCCCGAAGGGGGTATAATGGCGATCACTCATGACCACATCCATGTAATTGCGCAAAAATGGCAACAGCCCAAAGGGTTTCAACGCCCGAATTGCATCGATGTCTCCACTGTGCAAGGCTGCACGAAAACGCTGTCCCAACTGCAATTCAACATCACTCTCTAAATCGCGGTGGATCAGTCGCTCCGTAATCAGCGCTTGGATCGCTTGCTGAATGGGTGCACGTCGACCCTGAAAAAAGGGCATCAGCGATTTCACCAAGAATTTCTCGTTGACCGACTCACAATCGGGATTGGACAAGGCCACCAACGCAATGACGGCAACTTCCAATTCAGACACCATCAATGTGCGGCTTAGGTCTAACAGGTGGGGAACCTCGGCCAGTGTGGGACTTTCGTGGCGCTGAATGGCATAAATACCATTGCTAATTTGCTCTAAATGGTCAATTATCAGTGAATTTTGCGACTCAAAGAGATCCACATTGTCGAAAGGGTTTCCGGATACATTGTTAAGATTTTTATCAGACATAGCTTAACAAGATACTGCGATTGGGTTCGAAAATTCATCGCGCATCGACCCAAAAGAAATCCACAAAAAAGTGAAACAAGCGGAATTATTGGGCGTGAATTCAAAAATTATTTTAGGGCAGAAAACAAATGTCGCGGATCATCCGATTGAATAAAATCTGGCTCTTTTTCAATCGCATCCCAGTTGTCTGAACCCGATTTTACATTCCACAAAGCCACTTTCAAACCCGATAAATGCGCTTTGGCCACGTCTTCTTTGGTGATGTTGTCTGCGGCAATGGTAATTCCATCAAAATCATAGGCCATGGCTGTTTCATATCCCTCGGTGAACGAAGCGGGATAGTAGTATTCCGAAGTTTGGGCGACCCTCTGTTTACAAGCCATGAGGAAGGCCACATCTTGCGATTCTATGGCGATTCGCTCTCCCAATTGGTGTTTTTGCAGGACCCGTTGAAATGCCGATACGAATTGATTGCGGTATGCCTCGCCCGAAATGTTCACCGGATGCAACTTACAATCAAAGGTGAAGTGAAACTGTTGGGGCTTTTCAATCCCACTGAACAAATCATCGAGTGACACCAACAAGCAATCGCCCCGCAAAGAGCCTTGGTAAACGGTTGATTTGATTTGTTCCCATGTCTTCTCATGAATTCGTCCATCGAGTTTGGTGACATCGGCCAAATCCTCATCATGAAAAGCAACCAACACACTATCGGCGGTCATCTGTACATCCAATTCGCTGCCGTCGAGTCCAAGCGCCAAACATTTCTTTATCCCTTCTGCGGAATTGAGCGGATAACTGCTGCTGATGCCCATACCCCCATGTCCGAGTGCCACAATG
>JACCDS011834357.1_pt1 | contig 25728 bp, 19 predicted proteins | sample 7446441 | NCBI WGS metagenome assembly JACCDS01 (sample SAMN15323445, study PRJNA562643) | freshwater metagenome | isolation source: river surface water | place: USA:Blue River Watershed | collected 2017-08-17 | reverse complement strand
TGATGGAAGACCAAAAGTGATAAGTGATCTAAAAATCTGGGAAAAAGCAATTCTTGAAGCAGTAGCGATACACTACAAAAAAAATCCCCCCCTATGACAAATAGAGAGGGAGAAGTAGTCCGTACGGTTTGAGGGAAACAACCCAAATCATTTTTTAATCGTATCAAAACCAAACCAGATTAATCTATATTCAATTTTTGATAATTTCAACTGTTTTAAATGAAACAAAAACGGTTGGGGTTGCTCGTTTATTTGCAACTAATAGAAAATAAATATTAAGGACCTTTTTTAAGATTCAAAGTATATTTTAAGTTTGTTTCATTAATATAATTTGGATTCAATTTCAATTTGTCTTTTATCAAATCAATAATAAGTTCACTGTAAAAACCAGTTTTTGATTTTTGATGTTGATAATATAATTTATTGTTATTCTTTACATTTTCACGCCAAATTATTGCGGTAAAGCTTCTAGTACTAAATTCTGGAATTTCAATTTCTTCCGAAATTTTCAAATACATATCTCTAAATAGGAAAGGATGAGTAAGACTTGGGTCTTTGGGAACTTCGATTAACATTCCATTAAATTCTGAAATAGAACTAGATGAAGAAGTTAACCGGATGTCTCCATCTTTATCGTTTTTAGTTAACACTAATTTATATTCAATAGGAATTGTATACCTATTATCCGGATACATTTTTTTTTCACATTCAGCTCTTTCGAATTCTTGTTTAATAAATTCTAAAAAGTCTTTACCATAATTTTTTTGAATTAAAGCAGGATTTATATTTTTCAAATCACTAACTAATGAGAGCATGCCTGGAGTAAACTTATTTTTTAAATCCCAATGAAACCATACTTGAAGAACCTCTAAATAGTTTATAATACCAGCTTGAAATAATCCTGAATAAACAAGCTCCAATTCACTTACTATAAAATGAGTTGCACTATCCCTAATTTCAGCAATTCTTTCTATGTTTTTTCTAATCAAGTCATCTTCTTTAAAGGTTTTTTTCAGAGAATCCCTTAATGATATAGATTTTTTTACTTTCTTTTTTTCTTTCTTTTCATAAATATTTTTTTCACTTCGTGTCGTTTCTAAAATCTGGGCTTTTAATAAAAGCTCCCATGCATTAACAAAAAAAAATGCAAAACCTTCTATCCTGTATTGTATAGATGGTTTATTGTAAACCTCTATTGCCATTATAAAAGCATCGGTGCTTTTTTCAAGCAATTTTTTTGTTAATCTTTTCATTTACTACTTATTAAATTTATAGGATATAATAAATTCAAATTTTAATTATCGTCACCTCACAGGCCTTACATAACCTCTTCTCTTGAATATATTCATTAACATCATACCAACCACCGGTCTTTTGCCATAAATCCAAACCACGACCAAGAAGAATCTTCCAACCGTTGTCTAAAAGGATTGAACGGTCATGAATGTTTTCATCAAATTCATAGGAGAAAATAATACCAATGGATTCAAATGAAAGGGTCATTTGTTCAAATGCTTCTCTAGCACCTTCGATATAATCTAAATTATTACTTGTAACCAAATGTAATTTAACTTCAACCTCTGGGTCTTTTTTCTCGGCTATGAGTTTGGCAAATTCCATGAAATTCCGAAGTTGATATGGTAATCTGATGTAAGGGTCAATTAATTTAATATCTGTGGCTCCAATTAGGTAATCGCCAAAAAGTGAATTATATGAAACTCCTGTCTGGTTATCTCTAATAATTTTTTGACCACCGGTTAATACTTTTTCCTTCTTAGTTTCGATTTTAGGAGTGGAATCTTCATTAGAATCAGAAGATTTATCATTGATTTTGACCGGCTTAATAGGTGCCAAGTGCTCAAGGACTTCAAGTGTATCAATAGTAACTCTCTCCCCTGTTTCCCTAATTGTGTAACTAAAATCTACCTCTTCAAAGGTCTCATCCATATTTTGAAGTTGAAGCTTTACCCTTTTTCTGCATTCTATTGCAAAGTCTAAAAGTTCCTTCATGTCTTCTTGGGATATATCACTATGAGGATAAATAACTTTTAGTAAACCTCCGAGTGTTTTTATAATTGCCGTTTTATCACGAGTTGTAATAGAATCTGAAAGTTCAAAATATCTTGAAAATTCATTCGTTCTATCCTCTTTACGAAGTTCCTTCAATATTTCAGCTAAATAATCAACGATAAATCCGTAATCAGAAGAGAACATGTCATTTCTTAATTTCTGAACTTCCCAACCCGGCAAGTATGCATGTATCCTGTCCAAAAATGCTGTATCATAATAGTCTTTTGGTAATGCATCAAATAGATTACTATGTTTTAGCATGTATGGAACACTGTGGTCAGTATTTCCAACAAAAACCATTGATGCAGATGCACCATAAACTTGTGTTCCTCTTGAGAAGGATTTATTTGCCATGTAGTTCTTCATAATGTCAACCAATCCTCGGTCTACAGTCTTAGTTTTACCGGCAAATTCATCATAGGCTACTACATCCCAATAACCAACTAATCCAATCTCTCCTGAGCTATTATTAACGAAAAGCTTAGCTTTTGAAACCTCTCCTCCTGAAATCAAAATTCCATGTGGTGATAATTCAGAAAAAATATGTGATTTACCTGTACCTTTTGGCCCAAGTTCAATCAAATTATAATTGTTCTCTACAAAGGGTACTAATCTTGTTAATTGAAGTAATTTGGACCTAAAAGTAAACTCATCAGGATTTAATCCCATGGTTTGAAGTAAAATGTCCATCCACTCTTCTTTGGTAAAATAAGACCTTCCAAGTTTAAACTCCTCTAAATCTGTTAGAGATATTTGAATTGGTTTAATAGTTTCAATTACCCAAGGCGAGGAATGTTTTTCATCTGTCCTAACGTAACCAAGAGTTAGAATGCACCATATACCACTTGAAAGTAATTTTTGGTGTTCACGAATAACTTCATCAGAAATTGGAATTTTATTTAAGCCTAGGTTTGCAAAAAATGCTTCGTATTGGTCTTGTTTATCGTTTAGTTTAACAGAAATTTTATCAATAATCCTGTGAGAGCCTCTTTCTTTAACTGTTGATTTGATATATTGAGCTTCATCTCTATGAACAAAGTGTTTAGAGATAATACTCTTGACTGTTTCAACTCCTTGAGATATGGTTTCTTCGTCATCTGTTGCACAATATTGACCCAAAAGGTATTCGAGTACATAGATGGGAACTATTGCGTTTCCTTTGACCAATTTGGTCAAATCTTTACGAACGACTTTTCCTCCAAAGTGTTCGTTTAATTTTATATCCAAGTCCTTCATAGTCTAAAATTCATCAAAGTCGTTTGTGAAAGAAATATTTAGCGTGTAGAAATATTCTTTGTAAAGCTTCCATTTTGAAGTCCCCTCTACAGGTTCTTCAAGAACTAATTTTACACGCTGATTTTTATACTTACTGTTTGCTTTAGAGCTCATGACAAATTGATGTTTAACTTCTCTTTGTCGCTCACTCCCTTCTTCTATATCAAAATTATATTTGTAAAGGTCGCTTAGTTCCTCTCCATCTTCTGCACGGATTACAGCCCGAATGCTTCTTGGTAAGACTTGGTCACTTGTTAAATTGGTTTGAATGAATGATACTGCAAGTATATTAGTTGTAATCCTATCTGTTGATTTGATTATATCAATATCTACTTGTGTGGTAGTGTCTTGTCTTGTCTTTGTAATTTTAATTAATGGAATTACAATTTCTTGAAGAGAAGAGCCTCCGTGAATAAATCGAGAACCGGCACCTTTTACCCTAATACGATTGATTGACTTTGGAACTAAAATATCAACATCGCCGACTAATCCTAATTCTGACCCTTTAAATGATTTTGTGGCTGAATCATTTGATAATCCTCTTCCTAAAACAAATCGTCTGTTTTCCTTCCAAATTTCTCCTTCATGTTTTGAATCACTAAAATCACTTTCATCAAGGTCATTGTGTTGGTAAATAAACCCATGGTCAGATGTAATAAACATATTATATCCGTTCATGTTGTTTATCTTCTTTAGCATTTCTAGCAAGAATATAAATTCCTCTTCAACTGCATCAAAAACTTTATCCTCAGTTGTTTTATCATCGCCAACCTTGTCAATCCGATTATGATAGATGTATATCAAATCATATTGTTTTACAAACTCTCTTCCTTCTTTGGCAGAATTCATTTTCATGAAATCCTCTGCTTTAATTGCCGTTGCTCTTGAACCAGCATTAACTTCTAAAATCTTAGACCGGCCTTGGACACCACTTGTAGACATTCCATCAATTAAAATGGAATCAGAACCCTCTTGAATGGATAATTCTTTGTGAGGAAGCAAAGATGCCATTCCTAATTGAGTGTAAGATGGAATGCTTGACACCATGTAATTCAGAGATGCTTCAAATCGATTCTCGTTTTGAAGTTTCTTTGTCAGTTCTACTCCACATTCATATCGAAATGCATCTGTTATGATTACAAATAATCGCTGTTTTTTGTCAATTACCGGCTTAACATGTGTGGAGTAAAAACGCTTTTGATTTACTTGATTATCAAATTTCCACGAATTCAAATTATCAATTACTCCTTGCCAGTTATTATTGTAAATGAGTAGCCAATCGTTTGAATATACTTTTTCAACTTTAGTAGCTAAATCAGATAATATTTTATTTTGACCTGTCTTTCTGAAATTCCAAATGAACTTTCTGTAAAACAAATCAATCTCATATAAACTTGATGCATAATCTTTTGTTCCTTCCTCAGCAGTAGAATAAGTTTTATTTCCATGTTTCTTAACACCTGAGATTAACTGCGATGCAAATAAGATACATTGATAAAATGATTCAAAGTCACTATAGTACCAAAACTTATTTTCTCTTTGTTTAACGTAAGAAAAAACATTATCAGTTGAAATTCCTTCTGATATGATTAAATGTACCAGCTCATGTATAATTCTCTGGTCAACTATTCTAAAATTATCATCACCAATAATCGAATCTATTGTTGTTTGATTTAATTTATTTTCAATATCCAAATCATTGGAAATTTTGTCAGAGATTTTTCCGAAATAGTCTTTATAAAGTATGCTGTCTTTCCATAAGGAGATTAATAATTTAGATTCTTTGGAAATCTTATTATTAGTTCCTAATGAAAAATTTGAATTAAAAATTTCAATTAAAAAATCGTAGATACTTGGTTTCTCATTGATATATCCAAATTTCCTCTTAATCTCTCCCCAATAAAAACTCGTTAAACCATAGCGCTCTAAATCCTTCTCATACTTATCATTTCCATCTGAAAAACTTGAAGCATGTATTGGTATAAAACTAAGAATATTAACGTTCTCCGTACCAAATAGGATGGCCAGCATCTTGTAACGAATATCAGTATTTTCATCACCCTCACCCAAATAATCCTTTAACTTGATTCTTCTCTCTTTCGCACGGAAAAACTCCATGTGTTGAGAAACAAGTTCCTTCAAATGATAACCCAGTCCCATTTCTTGAAGCCACATTGCCTCTTGGTCAGTATGAAACACATGATGTGCAAGTTCTAAATCTAATAGCCAATTATCTTCATGAGCAGGCTTTTCACCTGAAAAATAGAGCAGGAACTTATCATTTGGTTTCTCCTTTGAAACTAAGTGTTTTACTGCGAACTGATTTCCTTGAACATGAACCTTTGAAACAGAATCAAAAGACAATTCTTGAAATTGTTCCAACAACTCTTCCTTCTCATCATACCAAAATACGATACGATACTTTGCGAATAACTTTAATAAAGCTTCAGATATTTTGTTCATCGTATTTCTGCAACATTAATCCAATCAAACTCTTTTACCTTTTTCTTGGTCTTTGTATCATTTAGTCCATCCACATCTTTAATTGCTTTACCAAATTTGTTGTAATTTACCAATACACCGTCGTCTAAATCTATACTGATTCTTTCTATGGCTAAAGGTCTCAAAATATCTCTTTCATAATCTATTAGCTCAAGTATGACCAACTTAAGTTTATCCTTCTCCTTTTGAGCTCTTGTTTGTTCTGAAGAACTACCTGTAACAATTATATGGTCAAGGTGTTCAATACGTGTGTTTAACTTCTCACGGTATTGAATGAGATATTCATTCAAAATCTTATTCAAGGTATCTGGAGTGTATCGATGCATGTAGATTAACACATTAAAAGAACCTTTGGGTGATGAAAACATCCAATAGATAGGTCTTTTCTTGTAGCGTTTGATATGGTCAATATAGAAGTCTTTTACAAAATACTTCCGCACATCTTTCCCCAAACATTCTTCTACAAATGCTAAGTTTTTATCAAAGTTGGCCGTACCAAAACTTGCCTTAAGAAAAGAATAAAAACGGCCTACTATATCATCCTCAAACCACTCGTCATCTAAAACTGGTATAATATTATCATCATCAGGCATAAAACGGTTGCTGAGCTCTGCCGAAGTACCAATTTTTGCCAAATAGTCTTCCAAAGTTTCTCCTTGATTGGCAAGAATTAACCCCTCTTTGAATAAGGAATAACGACCAAACATGCAACCCACAGCATAGCTCATAAATTGAGCAAACACTTCATCAGCATGAAAAAGTAATTGACCATTTTCGATGCTAGTCTCTTCTTTTAGAATAGTTATTTCTTCCAAAGGAACATCTGGTGTTAATTCGTCCTGCAGTCCATATATTTCAATGAAATGACGATTAAGTTCCTCCTCGTTTCTGTGGAGTTGAAAGAATTTGTTTTTCCAGTATAACTGGTATAAGTCATAGGTTTCTTCAATATCATAAGATTTATGATTGAAGAGTTCATTTTGGTTAAAATTCCATGAATATTCTTTACTATCCCATTCCAAAGTTGATATTTTTTCGGAGTCTATTACTATTGATTTAATTTCATTTGATTTACTAGTTTCAATAAAGGGCAAATTTGAAACTGTCCCACTTCCATAATTAATTGTTGGATTAAGGACATTTAATAATTCTTGACATACTTTTGAATTCAAAAAACCTAATAAATCATATTTAAATGATAAATTTTCGACAGTAATAAAAGACCCTCCAGTATCGTAAATAAAATTTTCAGATGTCAATCTTGCAGAAAAAAGTCCACTTCCAATACTTGACCATGTAATTGATTCCTTGAAAAAATATTTTTCATTTGAAATTTTCCATGAAAGATTTTCCCATGATAGTTGTGGGTAATTAAGAATGGTATTTTCCTTTATTTCATGACCATTATCTAACCAATTAACTACATACTCATAAAAACCAGCCCATCGTCTGACTCCTCCACCTTTTATGTAAGGTACCCACTTTTTGTTACCAGTGTTAGGTATATATTGAGCTTTTTGCAATTCTATTTCTGACCAAAATCTTAAAAATCTAGTATTATCACCTGTTCTCATACCAATTAAAGGTTTTGCTACTTTGCTCAAACATTTTCCTTTTTCAAAATTTTGAATAAAATTTTCACTCAACCAATACCCAATTGGACTTCCCGGAATCTTTTCAAAATCTTTTTGGTTTGCAGTGAATGAAATTTGTAAACCGTTTTCATCCACTAATTCATCAACAATTGTAATTCCATCTCCTTCCCTGTACTTATCGAAATTTATTTTGGTAGATGGTTCATTTTTTGCTTTTAAAAAAATTTGCTGAATATCCTCAGGATATAAATGCTGAAAGTTACGTTTGTGTAGTTTAAAATACTTTGAATCTTTTTCTAGATATTGGTTTTGAACAATGAAAGCGGTTGAACCCCAATCCACTCCAAAAATTCCTCTGCCCATGTGTAAAAGTGAATCAATATGTTTTTCTTTGATAAGTTTTTCTCTCAATTTTTCAAAAGAAGAAAGGAACAACCAAGATGGCAAATTAATCATACCAAGGATTCCCTTTGGATGGAGCATATTCCATCCAGCTTCCATAAAGCATGTCATCAAATCTGCTTTGCTATCTGGGTAGTTTATTTTTACAAAATCACTTAAAATTTTATTCATATTTCCTCCTCCCATATAAGGTGGATTATCTACGATACAATGATATTTTCGGCTTAAAAGTATTAATTGTTGAATGGCAATCTTTAGATGTTCTAATTGATATTTTAGAAACACATCACAATTATTTTCTTTTGATACAATTGTGCCTAATACCTTTTCTAATCCATCACTTGAGGTTTTGGGAGCAATTAAAGAACCAAAATTGGTCGCTTGTTGCATCAGAGTTAAATCGTGCATTAACTCATCTGTTATTTGTAATCCTATTTGATTGAAAGCTTCAGTAAATTCTTCTTTGGTAAGTACCAAATCCTTGTAGCAAAGTAATTTAGGTTCAACTTCTTTTCGAAAAAATCTTCGATTATAACTTCTTGCTTTTAACAATAAAGCCAATCCAGCTAATTGAGAAGCTCTCTCATCAATTTCAAACCCCCAAAGATTATTTTTAATGATTAACTCGGGGATTTCATTTGCGTTATATCCTTCCTCCTCATAAATCTTGTACAACAAATCAAATCCATATACCAAAATATGGCCACTACCGCATGCCTGGTCAAGTAATTTTAATTCTTCAATTGAATTTAATTTCAAATATTCTTCATTTGAAACAGAAGAAGATTCGATATAGTATTGCATGTGCTCCCTTAACCTTGAATTGGGTTTATTTTGCAACCACAATTTCCCCACGGTATTTTGCACCATGTACTCAACAATCCATCGTGGTGTGAATAACTGAGTAGCCGCCGGAATGTCTTCCTTTTTTACAGCAGATTTAGATGCAAATACTTCATCCTTCCTCTCTGAAATGTAAAATTGGTATAACCAGCCAATTACCTCTACTTCAGAACAATCTTCCTCACTCATTCCATCACGAACATCCTGAACAATAGATAATTCAGATGTCAGGTCGTCTGGCAATAATAACTCAGTATAATCACTAATACGCTCAAAAAGAAAAGGAAGTACTTTATTTAGATGATTACACGCTCCAACTAATAATTCTTTAAAAGCTTCATTTTGTCCATTTGAGCTTGGTATTTTCCCATCAATCAAATCGAAAATTCGTTGACGATTTACTTGTAATTCATCTGAGATATGTCCCTGTTTTGCTTCATCCAATAATTCAGGTAAAGTATAACCTTCTTTTGGTGTAATAATTTTAATTCCTAATGGTTGATAATCATTCACATCCATGAAACGCAATGCCATGAAACGATTGAACCATGTGTAAGCGACTTTGTCTATTAGTTGCGACTTGCCCGATTGTGAAATTGCATCTTTCAAAAGTTTAACTTGTGAAGATTTCTCTCTTAGTTCAGGAGTATCATTATTCAATACGAATTCTAATTTAGCTCCAATTTGTTCTAAAAGCTTTTTTCTGGCCTGTTGTGCAAACTTTTTAAGTTGATTCGTATTCATTACAATGTAATTCTTTTATTGTCTCTTACTTTTTCTAACATAGCTAACTTTAATTTTTCGATGTACTCATTTACATCTTCTTCTGTTTGAAGTTCAGATTTTGTAAATGTTGTTTTCACATCAGTACTTCGAATGTATTTAAAAGCCGGTTCCTCTATTTTGCCAGTTAATGAATTTTCCTTAGCCAATAATACTCCAATCGCATTTAATTGCTTGGAGTACATCTCCTCTACCAAATTATTGGCAATATTTCTCATGTTTCCAATGTACCTTTGAGATTTTAATTTCTCAATTTCATCTTCAAATGGTGCAATAATTCTTTTTTGGTCTTCAATTTCAAGACTTTTGAACTCCTCTTTGTACTTAATAAGAGCTATCTTTTTTTCAACTTTTTGAATAGCAATTTGTCTTTCCTCCTGAATCTTGTCGAGTATTTTTTTGGATAAAGCATCTAATGCCGATTTTGCATCTCTAATCAAATTTCCATTAAATGGGGTTTGATTTTCCAATAAATCTTTCAACAACTGAAACTCTTTACCTTCTACATAATCCAAATTAGATAAATCACCATTTACAAAAGTTTTTATAGATTCGTAGATACCCATTTGGTCTCCATTTACGAACTTTTTAATAGGGTCAAGTTTGGTTTCTTTGGTATCTAATAAGTAATCTTCAAACTCACTGAGATTCAATAAAAAATAATCATAATCTCTAAGAATCCACTTACCAAGTTTTTCCTTGAAATCATCTAAACACACTAAAAATGGCAACTCATTCTTTTTGGCTACTAACTCACTCACCTCTAAATGCATTTTCTTTAGTTTGTCTTTAAAAGCATTTGCCACCTCCTTGGCGTCACTTAAAGGACAATTTTCATCAAACGCATCAGCGTAAACTTGTTTCAGTTCTCTAACCAGTATAGGGTCAATTACCGCCTGAGTTTCTACTAAAACATTTGAATAATTAGAAGAATTTAAAAAAGCTTGGATGACTTCCATGTCTTCAAGAATATTGGAATCCTTTTTAATTTCTATTTTACCACGTTTATATAACTTGGCCAAAATCGTCCATACGGCATTTGGATACCAGCCATAAGGTTTTCTGGAAAGATTGGTCTTCAAATCATTTAAAGATGTTCTATCTGATTGTGCTTTCCTTCTGTTGATTATGTTTAATATTTCTGATTCAGCCTCCGATAAGGTTGTATCATCATTACCAAACAATCCATCCATTTTCCCCAAGATAGTTTGCTTGAAGGTATCTTCAGAAAATTGGGTAGTACCCAACATTCGTAGATTTACATAAACTGTTTTAACGAGGTTTTGAAAAGCATTAATTACGAATGTTTTCCCATCCGCCGGTTGGCCAATTTGAAGCTTTTCACCATTTAAATAAACATCTGAGGAAGCTAATGCCTTGTTAGCTATTACCACTAAATTTCTCCTTCTCTCTGCATTTTGTACACCTTTCTCCTGCAGGATTCTTTTAACTTCTGGCCTATTCGATGTTGACTGATTTTGTTTGTTGTATTTGTCAGTTTTCAAATACATTTTCAAATCTCTAATGAATGTAGCATTCTGAGGAAGAATGAATTTAATACCTGACTTACCCATTGTTTGGGCTTGAATCAATGCAATGTTTCCGTAATCAAAATAATTCTCGGTAATTATTTCAATTTCTAATTCCTTTTCCCTTCCTAAAAGAATCCCATCTACTTTAGATGAGAATTCATAATCTTGCATGTTTTGAGCATACCTAATTTTATTATCTCGAATGACCTCATCAAAAAACATCTCCTTCAACAAATTGGTAACGGCTTGTTCATCAACATCTGTGTTTTTAATTTCCTCTTCAACATCCTTTTCATCATCTGTTAAAAATTCATATAATTCCCCGTTTCTTTGAACGTAACTTTGGTTCTCCAAAAGATTCAAAGCTTCATCAATCTTCTTTTCATGTAGCTTTAAATCAACATCAATCGAATCAATCATTAGAACAGAAATGTTTCTTTTGGTTGTTTTGAAATTCCTGAAGTATTTGACCAAAAACAATGCTTTCAATACTCTAATGGCAAATTCGTTTTCTAAGTTTCCTTCTGCAAGTTGAATTGATGTTTGGATTTGGCTCTTTAATTCATTCCTAATACCATCAAACATTAAATCGAAACTCACTAAAGCATTCTCATCCTTATCCTCTATTTTTCTAATCACATGCTGAAATACCCCAAGCATGCTTCTCTCACCAACCGAAGCGTGTTTTCCTTGAAATGCATTGTGGGTGGAAAGCTGAATCCTACATTGTTGAAACAAATCAAATTGATATGCTACAAATGGCATCTTATTAGAAAAATCAATTTGACTTTTATATCCTTTGAATTGAATTCCTGAATCAGAAAAACCCAACAATGTTTCTAATAAAGCACTTTCTGATTTATAGGTTTCTAACAGTTTAATTTGACTTTCTTTGGTTTTCTTTAAAAGACGTTTTTCGATAACTTCATCGACATTTGAGGAAGTCAATGTTATTCTTAATTTAAATCTAGCCTGAATTCTTGCAAAGTCATTTTGCTGGCTTTTGTTCATATCTCCAACTACCTTCTCCATGTCCTCCTGAGAAGTTACAAGAATCCAAGAATTACCTTTAGTTGTGGTGGCCAGTGTTTCGGCAATAGTTTGAAGATTTAACATCAGCTTTGTATTATCGCTGATATATTGACCCACCTCATCAACGAAGAAATTTAGTCTAAAACCCTTCGGCTTCATGGTTAAATAATCATTAACACGTTGACAAAAGTCTTCTATCGATTGTTTATGCTTATCCTCAATGGTGTCCAAAATATTTGCATAATCCGAAGCATTTGCATTAAAAATATCACTTAATACCTCTGCAATAGATTTTGTTACAGCAGGGTCAAAGTAGTCATTACGAACCTTCTCCCATTCATTTGAATGCTTGGTAGAAAACTTACTTTTAAAGTCTTGATATTTCTGATTTTTATCCAACCACATTTCAAATTCTGCTACATGTGGTTGAAATCCATAATAACCTAAATGGTCATAAAAAACCTTATAAAAAACAGACAATATAGCATTAGCATCTGTTTTACTTGTTATTTGAGCTTGCTGGTCTATATTAAAAAGTATTGACTCAGATGGAATTCTTGTTGCAGAAATAACATCTGCTTTGAGCATCTCATCATTTTCAATCTTTTCGGCAAATAATTCACCGCATTTATATCCGTTGAATTCTTTGTTTTCAAGGACATAAGACAATATTTTCAAAAGGTGAGATTTACCACTCCCAAAGAAACCTGAAATCCATACACCATTTGCACCGCTATAATCATTGTAGCTTTGAAATAGTTCTCGAATCTTTTTCCCAATTTCATCAGTAATCACATATTCAGCAACCTCTGTTGAAATATTATCTCGGTCGTCTGCCTTGATTACAGTTTCAATATTTCTATTGATGTCTTTCTCGAAAAAATCTTTTACTTTCATTATTTTGGTTCTATTAGGTCAATATTAAAAGCTCGGTAATAATTGTCATCAGTTAATAATCCAAATAGATTAAGCGTATGACCATTGTATTTGCCGGGGAAAAATGTAACTGTTGGGGAATCTTTTGCTATATTTTGAAGATTATTTAAAATGTTGTGAGAACGTATATAAGGAAATACCATTCCTATACCTGTTAGGAAATATACTTTTGAAGGATTCTCCTCTATCATTTCTTTAATTTTCGGCATTAGTATTTGATGAATATTTAATGTTGATTGTAAGGCACTCAAAAACTTACCTTTGTCTTTTGTAAGTTCAATAGAAAACATCCTCTCCACCCCTCCTTTTTCCTCCAAAATGTCACATACTATGTCATAGAGGTTAATTTCTAAGACCGAAACACCAGATGTATCTAACTTATTTTTCAATAATTTAATTGAATCTCTGACTTCTATTTCTTGTTTCGCATCATAAGCAGTTATAAAAAAAGGAATCTCCCCACCAAGTGCTTCTTTATTCAAAAAACTACTTGATGAAATCACTTTGAATAGATGTAAAAACTTCGAGTTTATATCTTCCATGTTATTCATTTACTCTTGCAATATCATAATCAGAAACCAATAAAACCTTTAACCAATTTGGATTATCATGTGCTAATACTTCCATTAATTTAAAGTCTAATATTTGAGGTTGAATTACTCTATTTTTAATATCGTTTATTAACCCCGACTGCTCTAAAATTTTGAAAAGAACTTGTTTGATTTTCTTCTCTGTTAATTCTGTCAAAGTGGTCATCTCTTCATGTAAATCAAATTTTCGCCTATAAAATCTGATGTAATCACCATCCGTAATTTCATAATCATAAACTAGTAATTTCTCCCTAACCACTTCAACAATAAACTCTCTTATATAGGAATAGGCCTTACAAATTGACACTAAAGCAATCTGTTTTTGAGTAACTAAATCACCATTAATTAAAAGTTCTATCTCTGAAGAAGTTAGGTGAGACATCCTTTTATTGAATTCAGCCAACATCCTCTTCCCTGTTGATGATTTTCCTCCACCTAACTCATTAACATAATCAACTTCCACATTTTCTGCATGTGCCCTAGCCACGATTAAAAAATCATTTAATCGCAACGAGGATGCTGTAAACGAGAAGTCATATTTACTCATTTGCTCCATATCAATTCACCAAATCTTTTACAGGAACACTCAAAATCTGACTAAGCTTTTCAACATTTTTGGGAGAAGGGATACTTTTCCCATTTACCCAATTACTCAATGTTACTTCACTTACCCCCATTCTTGATGATAACCATTTTTGCTTTACACCTTTCGACAACAACAATTCTTTTAACAGCATGTCTTTAAAAAAAATTAAAGTTTAACTTCACTAATGTAGCAAAAAATAACTGTCAATATTCAGTTTTTACTAAAATTTGACAGTTTAAAATGACAAAATGTATATCATTTCAGACATTCATTATAATGAAATCTGCTTTCAATAGTTCTAAGGCATAAAAAAAGTCACCTTGAAGGGGTGACTAAATGATAGATAAACTATTTGAAGTTAATCATCAAAATCGTCTACATCATATTTTTCGAGATTTAAATCATCATCATCGTAATGGACATCTTCATCCATTAATTCAAAGTGGTCATCTAATAAGTCTTGATTTCTACGCAGTTTTCCAATATAATACATCTCATGCTCACTCTTAAACCTTATATTTTTATTGTTTAATGCCATATATAATCCCAAATTGAAAATGAATTGATTAACATCGGTACTTGCCAAACAGATGGGTTTGTCGAAATCAATTTCCATGTCACCTAACATTTTTTTAATTAGATTTTTATTGAATTGAATCTCAGGTATTATTTCAAGGTTATTGATAGTTTCAACTGAATTAGGGTTTGAAAATTCAATTTGTACGATTTGTAGGTCCTTGATTAATGTTTTGTCAAATTCGTTATTAAAGTTTATTTCGCCGGGTATTTTCATTTTTTTATATGTTTTTGATACTTCATTAATATAATATCCTTTACTAAATCAATCATGGATATTCCTTTTTTATCTGTAATGTATGTTTGGTTATTGACCTTTTTATTCATTTCCCTTTGATATATAAATATCTTGATAATGGAAACTTTCTGATTTTTGGAAAATTTTCTGCCGGATTTTTAAATGGGTTTTCAGCATGTTTTGGAAACAAAGGTTTCTTAGGGGGAAGGTCCAATTTTAAGGCAAAATTGGTTTTGCGTTAAAACGCAGGATTGACCAATGCCTAAAATCGAAGGTGTTTTATATATAAGGGAAAATACGGCGGGGATGCCTGCAGGTAATCCGGCACCATCTCCCGCACGGGGGACCACGGACGCACCTTCGTCCGTGTCTATTAGATACCGGGACATTGAATTCAATGAACTCAGGTCCTGAGGGTGATGGACATCATTACCGGGATTCGAATTGAAACCTGAATGGATAATCTTGGTGAGTTTTCTGATGAAGATACAGGGACTCAAATGGAATTATGTTACCGGGATATGGTGGTGCCGGGTTATAATCCCGGTAATATGTAGTAGTTGAAGGACCCATTGCACTCTGAGTGCAATTAGATTTTAAGTACACCTAATTTGATTGCAGTCTTTTTAACCTTCATTATAGTCGTTAATGATTTTTTATCAGTAAGTCCTGAGATTTGCCGGATACTTAGATTTCGTTTTAACAGCTTAATAACTTCCTTATGATTATTTAAAAAATCCTCATCAGAAATAGTTTGACCTTTCTTTCTCCCGACTTTCCCACCATTGGCAATGTAATTTCTGTAACCTGATTGAAATCTTGTCTTTGTGGTTTCTGCTTCCATTGAAGCCACACTTGCAAGTATCTGTACCATAAACATTGTCATTGGATTGATACTTTTGTCGGGGTTGAGTGTCTCTAAATTATAATTTTGTATAAACAAGGACACCTTTCGTGAATTGAGTTGTTCGATTACAGTAAGGGCAGATAATACATTCCTTGCAATTCTCGAGAGCTCACTGGTCAGCACCCGGTCTATTTTGATACTTCCGTTTATCCCATTATCTATGTCATACAGGAGTTGAGAAAGAACCACTCTTTCCTCTGTTTTTTTGAACCCACTTATTTTTTCTTCATAAACCCCAACCAGGTTGTATCCCATTCTATGAGCGTACTCCTTGAGTTCATTAGTTTGTCGGTCTGTTGATTGCCGGTCACCTGTTGAAGATACCCTTGAAAAGATGACCACATTTACTTGCTTATGTTCCATTTAATTGCTTTGAATTGTTGTGTGGCTAATGTACAGCGAAAAAATGACCTGCCGGAGCAATCTTTAAGGAATTTTATGGAACACTAAATTTATTGGAACAAATTAAACCGCCTTTACTTTAAGAACGGGTCAATTCCTCACATACTTTTTTACGACAAAGAATTTGTATTACCCATCATTCAAATTTTCGATTTGAATACCCGTAGCAGAAATTCTTCGCTTTTCTTATTAGACAAATCTTATATCTCTTTCTATTAGAGGTTTACGACAAATTAAACACATATAACCCCAAATTTGCATCCTGTTTTTTGAAATGCTAAATTGACTGTTCTAAATAATTCCTATGAACATCTATATTTCTGGAACACCTGGCGTTAGTGGTGATATTATAAATGAAACAATTAAATTCCTAAACTCCTTTGGTGGAGAATTAAAATTTAGAAAGGCAAAACTATTAACAAACCAAAACTTAAAAATTCTATTTAACAGTAACGTCAACATTGAATCATTTATGTTTAATGACTTGGAGAAAATCTCTACATTTTGGAGAGCTTCAAATGAAATTGAATTTGATAGTTATGTTGTATTTCTTTCTGACTTTAAATTAGATTTTGAATCTTACAATATTGGAAAAAAATGGTTTAGTTTTTTTGACAATAAAGATATTGTAGTAAAGACTTACAATTGGGAAAATTATACTCAAAACAAAACATATTTGGCAATTGCTCACCAAATAATTGAAAACCTCTTCCAATCATTATCGGGTTTCCGATTAAAAAGTGATACTAGTTATGACATGTACCATTTTGATAATCATACAGTATGTGTTAATAACTTTACAATTTTCGAGGAACATATCAAAATGAAGCTGTTATCCGGAGTAGTATGTGACACATGCATAACCAAATTTTTGGCTAATAACCCAAATAATAAATATTACTTTAAACAAATTGATGCAACATTAGAAGGAATTAGAAAGGAATTAAAAATAGAAGTTAAAGAGGCTGAACCTTCATATTATGATGTAATTGTTAACGAAGATGGGTCAATTTACATAAATGAGAGTAAAGTTATTATTAAAGAAAAGTATTTAAATTACATCTACCTTTTCTTTTTGATTAACAATAAAAAAGCATTTACTGAAAAAGCTCTTTTCCATGACAAAGAAAATGAAAATGCACCACTTATCAGTTTAATAAAAGCATATAATATAGTTAATGGTTTAGGGTTTCAACGTCCTAACCTTTATGACATACCTGAATTAATTAAAAAAAGAATATTATCCTTGAATTCGAAGAAATCAACATTCAATAGTTACCGGAGTAAAATAAATGGAATTGTACCTGAAAAATATGGTCTTAATTCAAACGAGATAACTAAAGGGAAATATGAATTTTTTGTTGATATTCCTGATGAAAAATTAAAACTACCAAACTCTTTTTTAGGCTTTAAATGCTAGATTTTTAATTTTTTTTCCCATTCTCAGCGCTGACTTTTATTGTCAGCACTGACTTAAAAATTATTTTTTTCGAACCTTTCATGCATTCATATTTTACTTTGAAATTCGCAGCATGCAATCGCAGAAAGGTCCACACTATCAAGAGGAATTGCCCTTGATTAGTGTTTCGAACTTACAAGGTGAGTCGGTCGAAAAAAACAAATTTTCAGAAATTTCAATTTCTGATTTAACGTATGGGGACTTAAGTCCTATGCTTCAGTCGAGAGTTGTATCGACAGAAGATTTAGTAATGTTGTTGACCCTTCTTTCGTTCGAGAAAGAAGGAGGAGAAGAGGCTAAGAATCTTAAATTAGTCAAAACCATCACAGATGGAAAGATGACAATTGAGAGAGGGTTCAAATTAATGGAATCCTACAAAATTGCCAAAAAATCACAAGGTCAAAATTCATTGACTGAGGCATTAGACCATGTTAGTTTACATGGAAAAGGTTTTGCGCTTTACAATAAGGACTGTAGAAGCCTTAAAGAGATTGCTGAAAAGTCTGTTCAAACGGTTGTAATTTCACCACCATATGGCTTAGGTCAAAGAGTCTATCCAACCGGAGTTATGATTGGCGACCAATTAGGTTCTGAATCAACATCAGAAGGTTATGTTGACAACTCAGTTGTAGAGTATTACGCTGAAGTCCACAGAGTTCTGAAAGACGAAGGTAGCCTTTTCATCAACATCGCGGATACCTACAAAGGCGTGAGTTGCTTAGTAATCCACAAATTGGTGATTGCCATGGTGGATGCAGGTTGGCATTTAGCTGGGGAGTGGACCTGGAAAAAGAGCAATCCAAAGCCAGTTGGTAATATCAAGCGTCTTCTTCCAACTACAGAGCGAATTCTTCACTTTGTTAAGGACCCCAATAATTATTTCTTCCGCGAATTCAAGCATTGGAAGCAAGGAGAATTGTTCGGCATCCAACGTGGTTGTAATGATGCAAAATCAGGAGATAAGAAAGACAAAGTTAAATGGTCTTTAAAGGCTCCAATCAAACGATTCAAGGATTTTCTTGATGAACAAGATGTTCAAGGTGTTATTGAGGGAGCCTCCTTCAATTGGGCTGAATTGAAAAAAATCGACCCCAATTTCAAACACTTGGCACCCTTCCCGGCATACTTGCCAATTTTGCCAATTTTGATGACTTCAAAGATTGGGGACACTGTTTTAGACATTTTTATGGGTACAGGTACAACTGCTGAAGTGGCGTTACAATTAGGTCGCAATGCGATTGGGTACGATACTGACCCGGCATCGATTGAGTTTTCTAAAAAACGATTAGAATTGGTCGAACAAAACTTGCCTTCAAATGATGAAATATCAGACTTAGAAAACGATTATTTGATGGCTGCATAAATAATTTCACTCCCTCATCACGAAATCAAGGTGATGTAATCTAATCCCATCTTCTTGGCCCAAATATCCCCATGCAACTATGGGTAAGGGATTCTTTGTCTCATTGGGTTTTGGATTTGGTCACTTCGACAAGTGAGGAGGGATTTTTAACAATTAAATTTTAATCAAAATGAAAAAATTACCAATACTTACTAAAACGATTACAGTTGACGTCTATTTATTCGTGGGAGCAAAACAGCATTTCGAAGTACCATTAGATTATGTAATATCAGAATCCACTCCTGAGCAAGCTTATAAAAAATTACTCAAGGAATTTCCAGACCAAAATGTCAGTGCAATAGAGAACCCTTACGAATTACCTTATGAAGATTTTTGGGGTATTGATTTTAACGAACTTGGAACCGAATTTATAGTAGATTATCCTAATAAGATTACAGAAGAAGTAATACGATTTAACTATGACACAAGTAATAATAAAAACTAAATCAATGACAATCGTAATACCAACCTCTGTTGATGTAAAAGCTATGGTGGCGGGACTTAATGTCTCGCCTACCAAGGCAAAAGGATTCGAGATGCGAATCAATTATTTCTTGTCTCAGGTAATGACCACCAATGAAAATTGGAAGCTCAATAAGGAGAATAATTTCTACCGGAACATCTGTTCAGAGAAGATGAAACAAATAATTGGTGACGACTACTATAAGATACTTGGCTTGCTTACTAATAAGTTTGACCCAATTGTAGAATGTGATGAATCATATTCTAACATTGACGGAATTGAACCCAAATGCAAGGGATATCGTCTCACATCCCGGTACAATACTGGAAACTATATTTATCGTCAGTTGCCGGCCAAATTTGCTACCAAAGTATTAAAGTACCTTCCTGAAGATGCAGAGTCTTTAAAGATGACCAAACATTATAGTTTCTTGATTGAGCAATATCAAAAACATCAAATGAGTATTAATTCTTCAGTTTACGAATACATTTCAAACTTTGGTAAAGTATTAGTTCAACGTGTGGAAAATGAGAACAGTTATCAAAAACAACTGATATATAATCTCATTGGTCGTTGGCTATTTGACGTTCAGAAGATTAAGGATGGAGACTTTAATCCAAAGGTTGCCGGTAGTAACCATCGATTGAATTCAGTTTTCACAAACTTACCTAAAGGGTTAAGAGGATTTGTAGAATGTAATGGAAAGTCATTTTACTCGGTTGATGTAAGTGCTAGTCAACCTTATATCTTAAGTAAAGTATTGGATGTGTTATTCTTTGAGAGTATTGGTTATGGATTTAATCTATGTACCATATTTGGAGATGTGTTTTATAAGTTACAAAATAATGGCTTAATTAGACCTAACATCCTTTCATCTTGTTCAGGTAGGTATCCCTTTATGTGGGGTGAATTTTTCTTCCCGAATGAAGTTAAATCAATAATTGAATTTCAAGGATTACCATTTAGCAAAGACTTTTACAGATATGTCATATCCGAAGGAATTAGTAATCCTTTAACCGATGATGACCTATTAATCAAAAGAAAAGAATTTAAGGATAAGATGATGTACATTCTTTTTAGTGATAAAAAAGGATTTAGAAGATTTGATGACCAAATAAAGATGTTCACCAAAGTGTTCTGCGGTGTAAATAAATGGATAGAATTATCACATCAAGTAATTGGAAAAAGTGATTTCTCACTATTAATGCAACGGTGTGAAAGTTGGTTACTACTTAACAATGTTAGTAGAGAGTTTTTGAACCTGAACCCTGAAATTCCATTGTTTAGCATCCATGATGGACTTTTCACCTTCAAAGAATATACTCAAGACCTTGCCGGTTTAATTCAAAAGACATGTTGTGAATATATTGGAGTTGAGCCGGGTTTAAAAATTGAACCTCCAAAAACAGAGATATTCCCTAACATGCAAGAAGTCGAAGATGAATGGCTTGTAATTAAACGTATCAATTCAAAAGAACAATTTGAGAAGATAAAAGGTGGGGTCTTTATGGCGAATATCGAACGTGGCAAAGGGTTCATTGAAAGTTATAATAGCCAATTCAGAGTTGCCGCTTAAAAAGCAGATTAAAATTAAAAATATTTCAAAAAAATGGCTTAGCATAGCAATATGGCCATAACAAACTAAGATAAATATGAATATCGATAGACCCGTTTACCTAATTGACTCCTACCAATTGGAAAATGTTTTAGCAAAATTGCTAGACAAAAAATTTGACGAGTTGATTGAGAAAATCAACAAAGAGGAGATAATATATACACGAGACCAAGCTTCAACAATTCTTGGAGTTAGACCAAATACTGTAAGTTCTTATATCAGTAAAGGAATTTTACGAAATAAAGGATTAGCAAGAAAGGTGCTTATTTCCTCAAAGGATATTGACCGTCTTTTAAACAAAAATAAATCAACATTTAAAATCGTAGCATAATGTCAGTTTCATTTTTTATAAAAACAAAAGAAAAAGAAAAATCTTCCATTGGAGTATCCATAAATTACTCTGGAATGAAAAGAATCGTATTAACCATACCAAACCTTCAAATTAGCCCAAACGAATGGGAGAATGGAAAAATGAAGGTTTCTCGAGGAAAACAGCAAAACATCTATATCCAAAATGACTTGAACGATATGCAGATGAGAATAGACCAATTCTTTCGAGAGTTTAAACGAATCCATTTAGCAAATCCGCAAAAAGATGATTTCATCAAATTCTTAAAGTCAGAAAAACAAATTGATGAGTACTTCTCTCCTACTAAAGTCTTTAAAATCCTACCTATTTTTGAAGAAATTTTAGAAAAAAGAATCAATGGAGAAATCTTAAATAATGGAAAGTTTTGGAATATTAAAACACTTCAGGCGTATTCTACAACCTTAAAATCATTGTATGATTTTGAACGTATCCGTAAGGTTCAAATTTCAAACACTAATGTCATAACCCAAAAATTGATTGTGGATTTTGAAAATTTCTTAACCGTTCATGAAGGACTAAAATTAAATACAGTTGGCTCGAGAATGAAAAATTTCAAGGTTCTTATTGGTATTATTGTATCGGAGGGTATTATTCAAACAAATCCATTCAAGAAGTATAAAATACCAATAGTAAGTGAAGAATCTACCACTATTGCATTGGATGATAATGAACTTAAGGATATGACCAACCTTGACCTAAGTTATAATCCCAAATTAGATGATGTTAGAAACCAATTTGTATTGATGTGTCATTTAGGTGTACGAATTTCAGATTTTAAAATTTTCAATTCATTAGCAAAAGATAGTGATATCGTAACTTTTAAAAACAAGAAAACTGGTGCTGAAATCAACCTTCCAATTTTTAATGAGGCAAGAGCCATTCTAAACAAGTACCCAAATGGTATTCTAAATTTAAATACAGAAGCTGAGATGAACCAACTGATAAAGGAAGTTGGAAAATTGGTTCCTGGGCTTAACAAACAATTTATACAGGAATACACTCAAGCTGGGAAAAAGGTTACAAATATCAGAAAGCGATACGAAATGCTAACACTTCATTGTGCTAGAAGAACAGGAATTAGTCGTTTGGCATCTATGGGGCTAAACCACCATGACATCATGATTATCTCTGGCCATAAAACCTTAAAAAGTTATTTCAACTACATTAAAATAACCAAAAGAGATAACTTAAAAGCTATGATTGAGATTGTGAATCGGAAAAATGAAGAGCTATTGAATTAACCTCTTCTGCTACCACATTTGCTACTCTACCCCCTAAAAACAAAGAAACCACTCGATATGAGTGGTTTCTAGTAGTCCGTACGGGACTACAAGTATGGCAATGCATGTCATAGGGAAAACTACATTTTCCTATCTATATAGCCAAAAATGGCAATATAAAGGTAAAATTAAAAGTAATAGCATGTCACCAAAAGCCAATAAATCTTTACCTATATCTGTACCTATTTTGTGAAATTTAATACATTTGCACTATGGCGACAACTAGGTTTATTTTAAGAAAGGATAAAGTAAAGGTGAAAACCAACAAATATCCCCTCTATCTCCTTATCACAGAAGGCAAGAAGAATACTCAAAAAAGTATAGGAATCGACTTGTCAATAGAGGAATGGGATGAGAAAAAAGAAAAAGTTAGAAGCAAACACCCGAATTCATCAAAACTAAATATATTACTTGCAAAGGTCTTATCTGATGTGGAAGAAATTAAAATAGATCTTGATGGAAATAGAGGGATTGGTAAGAACTACAAATCAAAGAAAGCATCAGGTAATAAGCTAAACTACTTTGAATATTTCAAGGAATATATAGTAAGCTTAGAGACAAATCAACAAATTAACTCCGCTAAAAAAGCGCAGTCAGCGTACAATTTGCTTAAAGAATTCAATAAAACTACAAATTTAACCTTTCAAGAATTTAACGTTGATTACTTCAAGGCTCTAAATACGTATTTGATTAAAAAGCAACAAAAGCCCAACACGATTTATAGTTATATGAAGATATTTAAGCGGATTTTCAAACAAGCGCTTAGGGAAGGTAAAATTTTATTAAAGGATGATTCATCAAGGCTCTATAAAATTACATGGGAAAAAGTTAACACGGAGTTTTTAACTGAAGATCAGTTAATCGAGTTAGAAAAACTAAGTCTTGCAAAAGGCTCGTCTTTAGACTTACATAGAGACATGTTCATTTTTGCATCTTATGCTGGTGGAATTAGGATTGGAGACCTTATTCAGCTTCAATGGAATAATTATAATGAAGTATCAAATAAACTTAGCTTTATTGCCCGTAAAAACAACTTTAAAGTCTCGTTCAAATTACCTAAAAAAGCTATTGCTGTAATTAATAAGTATAAAACTAATAAAACCGAGGGCTATATATTTCCATTACTAACCGACGATTATTTGAATAGAAATCCAGACCAAATAGAGAAGAAAATATCCTCAATTAATGCTAAAATTAATAGCAACTTGAAAATACTTGCTGATAAAACTAACATAAGTTTTAACCTACATTTCCATCTTAGCCGCCATTCCTTTGGCTGTCTCGCCTATTCAAAAAAAATTGGGCTAATGGAAATTAAAGAAATCATGGGGCATGAAGACATTAAGTCTACAATGGTATACGCGAAGCTAATGGAAAAAGCCATCGACCTAGAAATGCTAAAAATGGACTATTAGCATCAATTAGAGCAACAAAAATATCAAATTACATTTTATATAACTATTTAAAGTATTTGTTGCATTTTATTTTAATGCTATATGTATGTAAAATATTTTTCAATATTGTCAAAAAACGCTTGCATTGAATATTTGTATACAATAAATTGCCCTTAAATTAATAACAACAAGGGAAATGGTATGCCATTGGAACTGCATGCACCCTCATTTCCTAGTTCCAATAGATTGTAATTAATCAGATTCATCAGTCCTTTTTTTAGGACTTTTTCTCCAACTAAATATTTTAGCTAATGGCTCAAAGAGATGAAAATCTCGTAAGGGACGAGTATGTCCCTACGAAATCGTGTTGTGAAAAGATTTACAACACAAATGAATTGGCAAACCTACTTAAGGTTTCAACGCGCACGGTACAACGATGGAGAGATTATGGAATAATTAAATTCTCCGCAGTTGGTTCAAAGTTCTATTACTTCCACACGGATGTTGTAGGAATGTTAAACAATAACTCACTAAACTAATTATGTCAAATACAATAATTTCGAATCAAGGGGGCAAGGCCCCTTTTGGTTCAAACCTACAAACAAATATTGAGTCGCGACATAGCGACATAGCGACATCCCTTAATTTGGATCAAATAATTCAAGACTTGCCTTCCACGCTTAGGCAATGTATTAATTTGTTGGATACATATGAAGAACGTAAAATTGCTTCTTATGCTTTAATTACACTAGCGGGCTCACTAATGCCTCATGTTGAAATTAATTATGACGGCTCAATTAATCATCCACAATTAATGTTGTTAATATCATATCCACCGGCTAGTGGAAAAGGTAAGCTAAATCACCTCTTAGAGCTTATAAGTTCAATTGATTTGGAAATCAACGAGCAATCGCTTCGAGTGGCTAGAAAGTTTAAATCGGATTATGATTTTTACAAATCAAATTTAAAGAAAGGAGATAGAAAAGAGGAGCCAATAAAGCCCAATCAGCCTTTGTACTTGATTCCCGGGAATACAACGTCCTCTAAGTTAATGCAACAATTAGCTGAAAATGGAGAATCTCAAGTAGGGCTAATATTTGAAACTGAAACAGATGCCTTGGCCAACATGCTAGGTTCAACACATGGAATAGACAATTCGATGATGCTTCGAAAGGTATATCATCACGAATCTATCTCTCAAATGCGAAAAACGAACAATGAACATTTAATGGTGGCAAAACCGAAGCTTGCTATTATAGTTAGCGGTACACCATCACAAATACCTAAACTATTTTCAAGTAATAGCGATGGATTGTTTTCGCGTTTTATGATCGTAAGCGGCAGTAGTCCTATCGTGTGGAAAGATGTTAAACCAACTGTGGGTACTTTACCATTGAGCGTACAGTTTAAAGGATTAAGCTCAAATTTCTATTTAATGTGGCAACATCATGCTTATCACAAATCACTAAATATCAT
>JACCDS011685719.1_pt1 | contig 25728 bp, 17 predicted proteins | sample 7446441 | NCBI WGS metagenome assembly JACCDS01 (sample SAMN15323445, study PRJNA562643) | freshwater metagenome | isolation source: river surface water | place: USA:Blue River Watershed | collected 2017-08-17 | reverse complement strand
CCAACCGCGATTTGCGCTTTGAAGAAGAGCTCGATGCTCTGGCGCGTGACAAAATGACACCGCGCGAAAAGCTGGTTTATGTGCGCGAAGGGGCCGAGCTGGAAGATGCCAAGCGCCTGATGAACAAGCACCGGTTAGAGCGGGTGCTGGTGGTCAACGATGCCTTTGAATTGAAGGGCTTGATTACCGTCAAGGATATTCAAAAATCGACCGAACATCCAAGTGCCTCGAAGGACGTGCACGGCAAGCTGTTGGTTGGCGCAGCCGTTGGGGTGGGGCCGGACAATGATGAGCGAATCGAATTGCTGGTGGCAAGCGGGGTGGATGTGATTGTGGTCGATACCGCGCACGGCCATTCGCGCGGGGTACTGGACCGGGTAAAATGGGTCAAAACCCGTTTTCCACAGGTACAGGTAATTGGCGGCAATATCGCCACCGCTGCCGCTGCGCTGGCGCTGGTGGAACACGGTGCTGATGCGGTCAAGGTCGGGATTGGCCCGGGTTCGATTTGTACCACCCGGATCGTGGCCGGGGTCGGTGTACCGCAAATTACCGCCATCGCAAATGTGGTTGCCGCGCTGGCCGGTACCGGTGTGCCGTGTATTGCCGATGGCGGGATTCGCTATTCGGGCGATATTGCCAAGGCATTGGCTGCCGGGGCCGGGGCGGTGATGATGGGTTCGATGTTTGCCGGTACCGAAGAAGCACCGGGCGAAGTGATTCTGTATCAGGGCCGCAGCTATAAATCGTATCGTGGCATGGACAGTCTGGGCGCGATGGCCGATGGTTCGGCGGATCGTTATTTCCAGGATTCGGCCAGTAATGCCGACAAGCTGGTGCCGGAAGGGATCGAAGGCCGGGTGCCGTACAAGGGCAGTGTGGTGGCGATTTTGTACCAATTGGTCGGTGGCGTGCGTTCTTCCATGGGCTATTGTGGCTGTGCCACGATTGACGAATTCCGTGAACGGGCTGAATTTGTTGAAATCACCTCGGCCGGGATGCGCGAATCGCATGTACATGATGTGCAAATCACCAAGGAAGCCCCGAACTACCGGGCCGATTAAGCCCGGGTTCAGACCCGGCTGGTGCAATCGGCTGACCGTTGGGGGGGCGTCTCCCGCAGTCGGTCGATTGTTCCAGGCCACAAGTACCGATGTACCAATGTAGCCAATACAAGCGCTGTACACCCTGCAACCCCTGTTAGGCAATCATGAAAACACCCGCGCCATTTCAGCAATCCGATTTATCGCCGATTACCCGTGGTCCGGGGCCTGCACCGAACAGTATTTCTCCGGCCGATGTGGCGCAGCAACTGCTGCGCTTGCGCCGAATTGGCAAGCGCTTGTTCGACTGTGCCAATTGTGTGATTACGCTCGATGGCCATGCGGCCCAGTATCCGGCGGGCGAGCGTTCGATGCCAGCGCTGGAAGAAGCATTTTGCCTGAGTCTGGCCACGCCTGACGCAGCCCGGATTGTGCCCGATACGCGTGACGACCAGGTACTGGCCAAACACCGGGCCGTCGCCGGTGCGCCGTACATCCGCTTCTATGTCGGGCATCCGATTCAAAACGAAGAACAGCATCCAATCGGTTGTGTGCACTTGCTCGGCTATGCCGCCAAGCCGTTTCAGGACGAAGACCGGCAGCTTCTGGCCGATTTCATCAACCTGATCGAACGTGAATTACGCTTTAACCTGATGAACGCGTCGCAAATCGATTTGATCAAGAAAAACCGCTCATTGCGGCGCGATTCGCTGGTCGATCCGGTGATCGGCACATGGAACCGCGCCGCGATTACCCGCATGCTGGCCACCGAAACCGAACGCTGCTACAACGAAGAAAAGCCGCTCTCGGTGGTGTTGGTTGATCTCGATACCCACAAACAAATTGCCGACGTGCATGGCTTGCCATCGGCTGACCACATCTTGCTCAAGTTTGCCAGCCGCCTGCGCTCTTGCATTCGCCCAAGCGATGCCCTGGGCCGCTATGAAGGTGAAACCTTTTTGCTGGTGTTGCCCGGTGCCTCGCAAACCACAGTCAAAGTGGTGGCCGAGCGGATTCGGCAAGTCATTGTGGCCGAGCCGGAGTTGGTCGGCGAAACCAGCATCGCACTGGCGGCCAATATCGGCACGGTTTCCACCGATTTATTTCCGATTGCCACCATTGATGATTTGATTACCGAAGCCGACAAAGCCCAGCGCAAGGCCAAAAAAGCCGGGCAAAACCGCATCTGCCACGCCGCACCCTCCTGAATTTTTTTCCAGCCCAAAGACCCCCATCATGCATTCCAAAATTCTGATCCTCGATTTCGGCTCCCAGGTTACCCAACTGATCGCGCGCCGCGTGCGCGATGCCGGTGTATTTTCCGAAGTGTACCCGTATGACGTCTCGGACGACTTTATCCGCAACTATGGCGCGGCTGGCGTAATTTTGTCCGGCGGCCCCAATTCCACCCTGGAAGGCGATGCGCCGACCGTGCCGCAGGCGGTATTTGAACTCGGCGTGCCAGTACTCGGGATTTGCTATGGCATGCAGGCCATGGCGCGCCAGTTGGGCGGCAAGGTGGAACTCGGGCATGTGCGCGAATTTGGCTATGCCGAAGTGCGGGCGCGCGGCCATGGTGCACTGTTTGACGGCATCGCCGATGTTACTACCGCCGAAGGGCACGGCATGCTGAAGGTGTGGATGAGCCACGGCGACCATGTGACCGAGATGCCACCCGGCTTTGGCCTGATGGGCTCGACCGACAGTTGCGAGATTGCCGCGATGATGGATCAGGCACGGCGTTTTTACGCTGTGCAGTTTCACCCGGAAGTGACCCACACCCTGCAGGGCAAGGCAATTTTGGGCCGCTTTGTGCATGAGATTTGCGGCTGCCAGTCAGACTGGAACATGCAGGACTATATCGAAGAAGCGGTCGCTGCGATTCGGGCCAAGGTCGGCAGCGACGAAGTGATTTTGGGCCTGTCCGGTGGCGTGGACAGCAGCGTGGCGGCAGCGCTGATCCAGCGTGCGATTGGGACGCAATTGACTTGCGTATTTGTTGACCATGGCCTGCTGCGCTTGAACGAAGGGCAAATGGTGATGGACATGTTTGCCAAGTCGCTCGGCGTAAAAGTGATTCGGGTCGATGCGCACGAGCAATTCATGGGCCATTTGGCCGGGGTGACCGACCCCGAGCAAAAACGCAAAATCATTGGCCGCGAATTCGTCGAAGTGTTTCAGGTCGAGTCGAGCAAGCTGACCGGTGCCAAATGGCTGGCCCAGGGCACGATTTACCCGGACGTGATCGAAAGTGCCGGCAAGGGCAAGAAGGGCCACACCATCAAGAGCCATCACAACGTCGGTGGCCTGCCAGAAAGCCTACATTTGCAATTGCTCGAACCCTTGCGCGAACTGTTCAAGGATGAAGTACGGCGGCTCGGGGTGGCGCTGGGTTTGCCGCATGAGATGGTGTACCGCCATCCGTTTCCCGGCCCCGGCCTTGGGGTGCGGATTTTGGGCGAAGTCAAATTTGAATATGCCGAATTGCTGCGCCGCGCCGATGCGATTTTTATCGAAGAATTGCGTCAGGCGACCATGGATTTGCCGGATCAGGATGCTGAAAACCCGCCGCGCAACTGGTATGAGGCCACCAGCCAGGCCTTTGCCGTGTTTTTGCCGGTAAAATCGGTCGGTGTGATGGGTGACGGGCGTACCTATGAATACGTGGTGGCGCTGCGCGCCGTACAAACCCAGGATTTCATGACCGCGCACTGGGCGCATCTGCCGCATGCGCTGCTGGGCAAGGTGTCGAACCGGATCATCAATGAAGTGCGCGGGATCAACCGGGTGGTGTACGATATTTCGGGCAAGCCACCGGCTACGATTGAGTGGGAATGATTTTTCGGCTCGTACCATCTGGCGTGAAAAAGGGCAAAAACAGGGGGAACACACCATGGCATGGCTAATCACAAAGTACTTTGTCACGGCCGCAGTCGTGGTGCTGATTTCAGAACTGGCCAAGCGCAGCGACCGGCTAGGGGGCTTGGTGGCGGCGTTGCCGATGGTGACGTTGCTCACGCTGATATGGCTATATGTTGAAAAACAGCCTGAGCAAAAAATTGCCAACCATGCGTGGTATACGTTTTGGTACGTGGTGCCAACCTTGCCGATGTTTCTGGCCTTTCCGGCACTGTTGCAGCGCTTTGGCTTTTGGCCCGCCCTGATTGCTGGCATGGTGATCACGCTGGTGTCGTTTGTGCTGTTTGCCCTGCTGGTGCGGCGCTTTGGCATTGACCTGCTTTGAACCGCGCGCGGTGCGCTGCTGAGACGCTCAAGGCATTATGTAATGAGCAGCGCAACTTAAAAATATTGAATCACACTTGTGGTTCGGTGGTGTTAGCCATATAATCACGGTCGTCACATCTGTCGGCAACACGGCTGAAAGCCCCACCACCCGGCGCGCAGTGCGCTGAACCGGATCTTGACTACCTTATCCCGGCGTGTCTTATGCACGACCGGGTTTCTGATCGATATTTTCCTAGGAGTTACACTATGAGTAATCGCCAAACAGGCACCGTAAAATGGTTCAACGATGAAAAAGGCTTTGGCTTCATCACCCCCCAAGGCGGTGGTGAGGATTTGTTCGTCCACTTCAAGGCGATCGAGTCCGATGGTTTCAAAAGCCTGAAAGAAGGCCAAGCGGTTTCGTTTGTGGCTGAAAAAGGGCAAAAGGGTATGCAAGCTGCTCAGGTTCGGGTAGCGTAATTTACACTGAATGATTGTGCCCCAGTTGTTTAGCAATAAAAAACTGATTTGTCACGCATGAAAAAGCCCCCGGCGTTTCCACCGGGGGCTTTTCGTTTTTTTATACTGCTTTTTGTACTACTGTCTCACTCCAAGTCTCTCCTGCCAAATTGGATCAGGTGGTGCGGGGTAGATCAGATTGCGCAGGGCCTACCTATGCGGGCGAAGTGACTGGTTTTCATGTGCATAATTTGTCTTTTCCCCTATTGCATATCTGGATTGCCTAGAATTCTATAGGACTTACGCAAAACCGCCCCAGCGGCGTTGCGCTGCCTTGCCGTACAGGCGTACTGCCTGCGGCAGCGCGCCTTGCTGGCACAATTTTGCGTAAGTCCTGATTCTAAAATCAATTTAATGCTGCCGAATCATTGATGATCGGTCTGTCAATTTCCTCGCGGAACTTTTAATTTCCGCTTGGCATGAGTGATACTATACGATAATCCCCTTGGGCTTGGCAAGCGATTTTTTCGTATTTTTAGATGTTGCTTTCGTTTTTTACCGATTAATATTCGTTAAAGTTCGTTTTATTGACGAAAAATTGCGCTGTGCTGCCATCTGCCAGATAAAAAAATCCCCGTCAAACTTGCATTTAACGGGGATCGAAAAGAACGTAACGTTCTCGCTATTACCTATAAAACCAAAAAAATTTACCTTTTTGTATTGCTTATGGGGCGCAAGTCACACCCACGGCGGAGAAGGCGGCAGTCACATCAGCTACGCTGTAACCACGGTTGGCCGCAGCCTGTTCTACACCGCAAGCACCCTGGTTGAAGGTGGACGACGCGGTCCAGTACAGACGGTTGGCGTCAGCCATAATTTCAAACGCCTTGCGCGTACTCCAGTTGGCTTTGGTGGCGAGCAGATAAAACGCCTTGTTGTACACACCGCTCGAATAGTGAACGTCCATGCTGCTGGTGAACTTGCTGGCGTGGTCGATCGAACGGCCATCTTGCGGTGGGTTGTTCATGTAACGCAGTGCGCCCGTGCTCTTGAAAATATCGGCACCAACCAGGAAGTCATTGCTGCCCTTGTTGAAGTTTTCAGCGGCTTCACCAGCCATGTCGGAAAACGCTTCATTCATGCCGCCCGACATGCCGGAGTAGATCAGACCCGAGTTTTGTTCGGTAAAGCCATGCGCCACTTCATGCGAAGCCACGTCCAGCGAAACCAGTGGGTAAAAGGTGGTTGCGCCATCGCCAAAGGTCATGGCGGTGCCATCCCAGAATGCGTTTTCATACGAACGCTGGTAGTGCACGCGCATCACCAGTTTTTGGGTCAGCGGGCTTAGGCCAAGCCAGCCCTGGAACATGTTGAAAATCACGTTGCCAAAGTAGTGCGCGTCGTTCAGTGGTGAATAGGCGCCGTTGATTTCCTTGACCGTGTTGCGTGGGCAGGTGAACGAGTGTGCTGCGTTCGGCGTCCGGGTCCGGTGATTCATGTTGTAGGTGATGACGTTGGCATTGTTGAGCGAGCAGGTGGTGCCGCTTTGGGTCACGTCATTAAAGCCAAAATTGGTGCCGTATTCATATTTGCCGGTTTTCAGGTTACCGCCAGGGCCAGTACCGATTTGTGCGGTGTGAATGCCATCCCATTGTTCGAGCACGGCACCGGTGTTGGCGTCGAGCATGTAGAACGGACGGGTTGGGCTTTCGGTATTGCCATTGAACGACACCACATAGACCAGGTGCGCCACACCAGCGGCATTGCGCTTGACGTACAGGGTGGCCTTGTCGTTATGGGTATCAAAAATTTGTGCCAGGGTCTTGGCGCGATCCAGTACGTCAGCTTTCGACAGCAGCGGTTTTACGCTGGGCAGGTCGTTGTGCAGATTTTTCAACAGGGCACCGGTCATGCGCGGGCTGGTCGCACCAGCGTCCCGATGTTCGATGATGGCTTCATTCCAGACCGGTACACCCTGGTGCAATTGAACGTGGCGGGTAACGGTACGGCCATTGGCGTAGGTCTTGCTACTGCTCTTGCCCAATTCATTGGCATTGAGACCGAGCACATCGTGGGCAGCGGCGACCTTGGCGCTTGCTACGCCGTTGTTGGCATGTTTTTCCAGCTTGACATGTTTTTCCAGAGTGACGCGTTCGGCGGCAATGGCGCTGGTGGCACCAAACGAGGCTGCGAGCAGGGCGACTAACAGGGTAGGGCGGGAAATGGCGTTCAAATTGAAATGCATGGTCAGTGTCTCTCTATAATAGAATTAATTAATCGATGCGGTTCGGCGGGGATAAGCCAGAACCTCGATAGTACAACTCCCGGTGCAGCAAGATGGCTGCTTATGCCATCCATTTGCCGTTGCCACTCATCAATCTTTGTTGTGTTGTGGCATGGAACGGTACTATAAAGCACGGAAATAGCGTTTGGCAAGCACTTTTTAACCGGGTTTTGCTATTTATTTTTGGGTTTTACCGTTGAATATTTCGTCAAAGCATGATATGGCGTCACAATATAGTTGATATACGGAAATCTTATAGTCGACTAATTTGGGCTGAAATTGGACTGAACTTGGACTGAAATTGGGCTGAAAAATGCCGAACAAAGCGGATCATAGTCAAACTCAATTGAGCCTGGCCACGGGGTGGCAGAGGGTAGCCGAGAGGGTAGCAGAGGGTGAGCGCAGGCGTTCTTTGGGACTGGCAACAATCCGTTTTTGACGGGTAGAAAAAAGCCCGCTTGCGCGGGCTTTTTTTGCTGCGGCAACCGCGAGGTTGCCAACCGCTGCCAATCGCTGCCAATCGTTATTGCGGGCGATACACGACCGTCAAATTGTAGCTGCCGGCAGTGTAGCCCTTGAGCAACACATAGCCATCGCCATTGGCCGTATAGTTGATGGTGCAGGTTTCGGTGGCGGTTGATCCATCCGATTTGCAGCTATAGGTGGAAGTGGTTGGTACGCTGCCTTTGCGGGCATACAGGTCGATGTCACCGGTGCCGGTGGTGGAAGACTTCAGGCTGCCGCCTGCGCCAACCTTGAACGGGCCGAACGACTTGGTGGCACCCTTGAGCAGCGAACCACTAAAGGTTTCGGTGCGGTTGGCCGGTGGTGGTGGCGCACCCGCGTCGCTGCCAAGTTCTACCGCGAAGGACAGGGCCAGCTTCGAGAACTTCAGCGAATGGGCGGCGGTATTGCCAGCGTTGGCGAAGGTATCGTTGGTGGTATGGATGTTCTTGTTGCTGCCCGAGAAAGACGACTCAAACGGCATCGAGGCATAAAAGCCGTTGTTGAACCACGAAGCATGATCGGAACAGCCATAATTACATACATCGCGCCCGATGGTCAGGGTCGGCTGGTAGGTCTTGATCAGGTTTTCGATGAAGGTGTTTTGGCCTGCATCGGTGTAGTCGGTGAAAATGTAAATGTCGTTGGCCGATCCTTTGTAATTGGTCATGTCAAGCTGCAACACACCGACCACGTTGACATTGTTGGCCTTGAAATTGGCCGCAATTTCAGCCGAACCACGCAAACCGACTTCTTCGGCAGCGTAGGCCATGATTTTGATGGTGCGGCGCGGTTTGTAGCCATACGCCATCATGGCACGGTAAGCTTCGGTCAGGCTGGCAATGCCCGAGGCATCATCATCGGCACCGGGTGCCTTGGTCGTTTCAGTAACGCCATTTTGGTGGGTCGAATCAAGGTGCCCGCCCATCACGATCACTTCATTGGCATTGTCGGTGCCGTTAATGGTCAAAATTACCGACTTTTGCGGCCAACTGGCATGGGTAAACTGGGCAACCGAGACATCGGTACGACCGCCAGCCATGTTTCTCCAGCGCGTCGCCAGATCGTCCGAGGCATTTTTACCACCGGTTGTGGTGTAGTAGCGGTTCGGGTAGTTGGTCGACAGCTCGGTGATGGTTTGCTGGATATTGGACGCTTGCATGGTCGGCAGAATGGCATTGACCACGGTTTGGTTGTCCAGCGTGTAGTTTGGCCGCACCGCAGCGAGTGAAGGTGCCAGCGGTGCCAAGGCTTTTTGCCCGTCAGCCTTGGTTGCATGATAAATGAACCCGCCACAACGATGCAGCTTATCGTGCACGGCTGCCGACAGTTTGTGCAACTGCTTTTCTTCTACCTGAACCAGATGCACTTTTTCCTGGCTGGCCAAACCGGCAAAGGAATTGCCATTGCCGCGCACCGCGCTCTGGGCCGCCACTGAACCCGGTACCACTTTTTGTAGCTCGGTATAGGCTTGGTCGCCCAGTGTGATCCAGACTTTGCCGTTGCTGCTCTGGGCCATGGCGCTACCGGCCAACAGGGTACCTGCTACCAGCAGGGGTAACATACGTTTTGTAAACATGTTGTGTCTCCTCTATGTCTCATAAAACCGCCCACAGCGATAATCGTTGTGGGCGGCCGGACAAATGTAATAGGTGGTTTGCCCGGCAACTGGCCGGGCACAGACAAGCTATGCCGCCGGATCGATTACTGTACGGTAGCAACCAGCGAAGCACCGGAAACTGCCGCGTAGCCGTATACCATGATGTAATGGGTAGCAGCGGCTGGGCTGGTTTGGGTGATGGTTTCGGCATTGGTGGAGCCGATTGAACGCTTGGTGTACGAAGTGGTGGTTGGTGCGGTGGTGGCACGGTAGTACAGGTCACCATCACCAGTGCCGCCTGACAGTTTGATGGTCAGGCTGGTTTTGCCGCTTGGCACCACAATCGAGAACATGCGCGATGCGCCTTTGGCCACTGCAATGCTGCCCACGGACACGCCGCTGGTCAACACGGTCGTTGCCGGTGGGGTAGTGGTGCCGGCGCACGATACACCGACTACATTGAACGCCGCCGTAACATCGGCCTTGTTAAAGCCCTTGTCGACAGCCGCTTTTTCTACACCGCAAGCACCCTGGTTGAAGTTGGTGGAAGCAGTCCAGTAAATGTCATTGGCGTGGGCCATGACCTGGAACGCTTTTTTGGTATCCCAGCCAGTGGTTTTGGCCAGCGTGTAGAAAGCCTTGTTGTAAACACCGCTGGAATAGTGCACGTCCATTGAGCTGGTGAACTTGCTGGCGTGGTCGATCGAACGGCCATCTTGCGGTGGGTTGGCCATGTAACGCAGGGCACCGGTGCTCTTGAAGATTTCCGAACCAACCAAAAAGTCGTTGGTGCCGCGCTGGAAGAATTCAGCGGCTTCACCGGCCATGTCGGAGAACGCTTCGTTGATACCGCCCGATTGACCGGAGTAGGTCAGGTTCGAGTTTTGTTCGGTAAACCCGTGCGACACTTCATGTGCCATCACATCGAGCGATACCAGCGGATAGAAGGTGGTGGCACCGTCACCGAAGGTCATTTGGGTACCATCCCAGAATGCGTTTTCGTAGCTGCTGCCGTAGTGGATGCGCAGTTTCAGTTTTTGGCTGATCGGGCGCAGGCCGAGCCAGTTCTGGTACATGTTAAATACCACGGTACCAAAGGCATGGGCATCATTCATGGGCGAGAAGGCACCGTTGATGGCCTTGACCGTATTGCGTGGGCAGGTAAAGCTATGGGTAGAACCGCCACTGGTGGCACCGTTCATGTTGACGGTAACCACGTTCGGGCTGTCCAGGGTACAGGTGGTGCCGCTTTGCAAAACCGACAGCGGGCCGTATTTGCCACCGACCTGATATTCATACTGGCCGGTCTTGGTATTGCCGCCAGGGCCGGTACCATCGACGTGGTTGATCCCTTGCCATTGTTCGAGCACGGCACCGGTATTGGCATCGATCATGTAGAACGGGCGGCTTGGGGTTTTGGCGCCGGTATCAACGAACGACACCAGATAGAACGGCTGGGCCACACCATTGGCACCTTGCTTGACATACAGCTTGCTTTGTTCGTTGTAGCTTTGCTGGGTGCGGGCGTGGGTTTTGGCTTGGGCCAGAGCGGACTTTTCGGTCATTACCGTTTTCAGGCTCGGCATGTCGTTATGCAGGCCAGCCAACATATGGCCGGACAAGACGGGTGCAGCACTGGCTGAATCGCGATGTTCAACAATCGCTTCGCCCCAAACCGGCACGCCTTTGTGAAATTGCTGGTAACGGGTAACGACTTTGCCATTGGCCAGGGTACGGCTGCGCAGTGGCTTCAGTTCGTCGCTGGTCAAGCCGGTCAAGCTGTGGATCGTGGCAGCGCCAGCGATCAGGCTCTTGTTGTTTTTCATTGTTTCGAGATTTACCCGCTCGGCAGCCATGGCGCTACAGGCACCGGCAACCAATACCGCCAGCAGAGCAGGACGTGCTACGGAAGTCATTGCAAAAGTCATATTTGTCTCTCTCTATTTTATATAACGGGGGATGATTCCCCCTGCCATTTCCGCCTGCCCAATGTCATGGGTCAGACGGCCACCAAATGAAGTTTGCCCGATTTGGACATTCCTCAAATTCTGTTAAGCGTTATTATTTTTTTAAATTCTTTTTTAATCATCACTATCAAATACATTTCTTAAGGAACATTTTTTGATATGAATTTAGTTGTGTTACGCGACTGAGATTGATGCTAATTCAATTTTTCATTTTGTAGTATAAAACCGGCCAAAATAAATTTTTTTGTCGTAAATCCCCATCATTCCGGTTTGCAACATGGCAAAAATACTACGTACCCGACAAGGGCAAAATGCTTGCACTTCTTGAAATTGTACTAAAAACACTTCAATTTCTAGTTTTTGTATGCAAAATAGGTTTTCAGAAAACCCAAGTTGTTCATCACCGTATTGGATTAACAGCAAGCAGATGGTTAGAGTACAACCGAAATTGGCGTCGATGTAAAGCTTTTTTTGCGAACAAGGGAATCGGGAGAACATAACGAAAAGAAATTATTTCGTAAAATTGTCATGTTCTGATCATATTTTTCAACTCAAGCCAAAATAATTCACGTTTTGTTTTAAATTTCACTTAAGTCACATAAAAAAATAAATTGAGATTTTACTTTTTATGATTTAATTAAAGTGCATTTTACGTGTCTACGCGAAAATTTTCTGCGCCGTTTCGGCCATGCCGCAAGCTCGACGAACGGTGGTGCCGCGTGTCTCGCTGGTGCGCTGCGGCTGATGATGCGGTGGGGATAGGGCGGAATGAGGCAAGGGATGGGCGAGGGGATGGGTAGGCCAGGGAAGTGCCAACCCGGGTCGCCCCCCCGGGATCAGCAGGGCAAATCAGCAGGCAAAATCAGGCGCGCTGCAACACCCACAGCGAGCAAATTTCAGCTTTGCGGGCGCGGTGCAGCGGGTCGCTGATATCGCGTGACCGGGCGTGCTGGGGCCGGGTGTCGTGCCGTGCCGCTACCCGCAGCCCGCCGTCGCTGATCCATTGCAACAATTGCTCGCGCGAGCGCAAGCCAAGATGTTCGGCCAGATCAGACAGAATCAGCCAGGCCTGGCCGCCATCGGCCAGATGGCCCGCCACACCGGCCAAAAAGCCGCGCAACATGCGGCTGTCGGGGTCGTAAATCGCCGCTTCCAGGGCCGAGCTCGGGCGGGCTGGCACCCATGGTGGATTGCACACGATCAGATCGGCCACGCCATCCGGGAATAAATCGGCCGCCACCGGACGAACCTGTTGTTGCAGGCCCAACCGCTGCAAGTTGTCATGGGTGCAAGCGAGTGCGCGCGGCTCCAGATCGGTCGCGATGACCTGTGGTATGCCACGCCGCGCCAAAATGGCGGCCAAGACGCCGGTGCCGGTGCCAATATCGAACGCTTGCCGGGTCGGGTTGGGCAGGGCCACCTGTGCCACCAGATTCAGATATTCATTGCGGGTCGGGGCAAATACCCGGTAGTGCGGGTGGATGCTCGCCTCCAGTGCCGCAACCTTAATGCCATTCTTGCGCCACTCATACGAGCCAACCAGGCCCAGCAGTTCGCGCAGCGGTACCAGTGTCGGTTGCGCTGGCATATCATTTTGCCAGGCCTGTTGCAGTGCCGCTTGCAGGTCAGGCGCACGTCGCAGCGCAACCGTGCCATCGGCCTGAACCGGGATTAACAGCAGCGACAAAATCCGCACCCGCCGTACCTGGGCCTGCCCTTGCAGATGAAACGCCTGCTGTAAATCGCTGCTGTCAATTGGCTTGTCCTTGCGCTCGACGCGCCGGGTCAGGGCCGACAGCAGTTGCCGGGCATTTTGGTAGTCGCCGCGCCAAATCAGGGCCGTGCCTTCACACATCAGGCGAAATGCACTGTCGGCACTGATCCGGTCATCGGCCACTTGCCATTTTTTCGGCAAAGGGCTGCCATTTTCGCTGCGAAACAGCGCGCTATGGGCCTCGGCCCCTTCATTCCAGTGTAAAAGTTCAGTCATGCGGTTCGGAAATTATGATGTGTACGGCCATTCGTTAGGAATGGCCGTGGGCGGGAAGTGCCGGAACAAGGACGGAGGAGAGAGGGAAGGGGCCATGCCCCTGATTCTCCGGCTTCCTTGGTGCCGCTTCAATGCAGGATGTGGGGTACGGAATAGCGCTTAACGATCACCATACGAGCGGCGATTGCCCGCTCCGGCACCAGCACCCTTGTATCCGCTGCCTGCGCCATCGCCGCGCGGGGTTGCGCCCGGCTTGGAAAAGCTGCGCTGGCCCGGCTTGCGGTTTTCACCCGGTTTCCAGGTGCTTGGCCGGCTGCGCGGCGCGGCGGCTTTTTTCGGTTCAAAACCTTCGATCACATTGACCGGAATCAATTGCTTGGTGAAGCGTTCAATCCGCTTGACGTTGACCCCTTCGGCATGGTTGACCAGCGAAATCGCCAGCCCATTGCGTCCGGCACGACCGGTACGGCCAATCCGGTGTACGTAGTCTTCGGGGAATTTCGGCAAATCGTAGTTGAACACGTGGGTGATGTTGGGCACGTCAATGCCGCGTGCGGCAACGTCGGTTGCTACCAACACCTTCAAATGGCCTCGGCGCAGGCTATCCAGCGTGCGGTTGCGCGCGCCCTGGTGCATGTCACCATGCAGTGCGGCGGCGGAGAAGCCGGCAATATTGAGCCGGTCGGCAATGGTATCGGCGTCGCGCTTGGTGGCGGTAAATACCACCGCCTGATCGAGCGAAACATCGCGCAGCAAATGGTCGAGCAGACGATTTTTGTGCGACAGGTCATCGACAAAATGGACGCATTGCGTGATGTTTTCATGGCCCCGGGCGGCATTGACGATCTGGATCACCACCGGATCTTGCGTGATGCGCTTGGCCATGTTGCCAACCACGCCATCGAGCGTGGCGGAAAACAGCATGGTTTGGCGGGTGGCCGGGGTGGCGGCAACGATTTTTTCGATATCGTCAATAAAACCCATGTCCAGCATCCGGTCAGCTTCATCGAGCACCAGAATCTCAAGCTGGGAAAAATCGATCTTGCCCGATTCCATGTGGTCGATCAAACGGCCTGGGGTTGCCACCAGAATTTCCGGGTTTTTGGCCAGCAACTGCATTTGTTTCGGGTACGGCATGCCGCCCAGAATCGAGACGGCGCGAATCCGGCGCAGACCCGAACCATATTTTTCGGTGGCGGTGGTCACTTGCAGTGCCAGCTCGCGGGTTGGGGTCAAGACCAGCATTTTCGGCTGGGCCGGACGAAAGCGCACGCGCTCGCCACGGGCCTTGGCCGACTGGTTTTCCTGATTGGCGGTACGCGCGGCACCCGGTGCATCTTGCAACTGGGCAAACCGGTGCAGGGCTGGCAGCATGAAGGCGGCGGTTTTGCCGGAACCGGTTTGCGAGGAAACCATTAAATCGCGGCCCAAAATGGCGGCCGGTACAGCTTGTTGTTGCACCGGGGTCGGCTGGGTATAGCCCGCTTCGGTAATTGCTTTGAGAATTTGTGGACACAGGCCTAAAGCTTCAAAAGTCATTTTTTTCTTTCGTGTTAATGTCGCGCATAAAATGCGCAAGACGCAACGACGCCAACCATCCACGAAATGACTCATTACAAAAAGAAATTTCGGCACAAAAGCTTTGCGCCGGGTTGGCCCCTGATCGATTCAGCAATGTGAATCCGGAAGGAGCGCTGGGCGGGAGGGCTTTATTTGCAGCATCGTTACCGATGCGCCAAGGCTTGCGTAGTACGTCGCGAGTTATAGTGTTTAGTGCAACATTTAAGAAATATTAACTATTGCACTGCACAAACGAGACTATACCTGATTTTCCTGCTTTGCGCCATGGTTTCTCCAGCAAAACACTGAAAAAAAATGCCATGACGCAGTAAATGTTATCAAATCAGGCAGATGGATCCTTGGAATCGGCGTTCAATCCCATGGTGTGCGAGAAGCCGCCATCGACGTAGGTGATTTCGCCGGTGATGCCGGAAGACAGGTAAGAGAGCAGGAAGGCGGCGGTATTGCCGACTTCTTCAATCGTCACATTGCGCCGCAGCGGCGCGTGTTCGGCGACAAAACCGAGCAGGGAGGAAAAGTCTTTGATGCCGGACGCGGCCAGGGTTTTGATCGGCCCGGCTGAAATGCCATTGACCCGGATGCCGCGCTTGCCCAGTGATTCGGCCAGATAGCGCACCGAAGCTTCAAGCGAAGCCTTGGCCAGCCCCATGGTGTTGTAATACGGAATGGCGCGCATCGCGCCGAGATAGGTGAGGGTTAGCAACGAGGCATCTTTGGCCAGCATTGGCAGGGCCGCCTTGGCCAGGGCCGGAAAGCTGTAGGCAGAAATGTCATGCGCAATGCGGAACCCTTCACGCGAGAAACCATCGAGAAAGTCGCCAGCAATCGCTTCGCGCGGGGCAAACCCGATCGAATGCACCAAACCATCGAGTTCCGGCCAGACCTGATTCAAATCGGCAAACAGGGCGGCGATTTGTTCGTCGGACGATACATCGCATTCATAGATCAGCTTACTGCCAAATTCAGTGGCAAAATCGGTAATTCTGGCCTTGAATCGTTCGCCGACATAGGTAAACGCCAGTTCGGCACCTTCACGCTGACAAGCCTTGGCAATGCCATAGGCGATAGAACGGTTCGATAACAATCCGGTAATCAGGATTTTTTTGCCTTGCAGAAATGCCATGAAAAACTCCACAGAGAAAAACACACCCACTGTTGCGGGATGTGCCGATGATAATGATTAATTAGGAATGACTGGCGTGTGACTCAACGGTTTGGTTTGCGGTTTCTGTGGCTTGGTTCACGGCTGCGTTAGCAATGCCTTGGCAGTTTCGCGCACGCTTTCGTTAGGTGCCAAGCGGGATAGCCCCCACACATCAATCACTCATTATTGCCTGGCTTAGCCTTGCCGCCGCTTTTTTCCGTGCCGCTCGGTCAATACCGGTTTGTTGCGGGCCTGATGCTTGGCCACCATGCTGCTGCGTCCGGCCTGATGTTTGGCCACCAAGTTACTGCGTCCGGTGTGTTGCTTGGCCAGCATGGTGCTGCGTCCGGCACGTGCCCGCGCCACCCGGTTGGGCACCTGAATTTGCAGGTGCTGGCCGGGGCTGAGCTTGGCCTGACGCAGGCCATTCCATTCCCGAATCTGGTCGGTACTGACCCGATACCGTTGCGCTACCTTGGCAAGACTGTCATGCCTGCCAACCCGGTGCGAGAAACGGCGAAATGGAGGCGCATCCGATTCCAGCGACAGGGTTGCCGAATCAATCAGGGCTGGTGCAATATCGGCCACGTTGTGGCTCTCTTCTTGCTTGGGCACCAAAATGGTGGAACCGGCTTTCAGTTGCATCTTGGGCGGAATGCGGTTCGCTTCGCGCAGTATCTCGGGCGTGGTGGAGAATCTGGCCGCCAGCGCTTCAACCTTTTCGCGGGCCGAGGTAATGGTATGGGTGGTCCAGGAAGAGAGGGCACGGCCCCAGTTGCTCAGATTGGCCTGGAATTTGTCAGCATTGTCATGCGGTAACAGGATTTTGGTTTGCTCATCACCCGTGATGACCGGGCGATTGAACTGGGGATTGAGCGCTTTGAATTCAGCGAGCGGCATTTCTGCCAATTGCGCGGCGACCTTGATATCGATATCGCTGGTTTTGTTGATAGTCGTAAAATAGGGCTGATTATTGACGTTGGGCAGGGCCAGATTGTATTGCTCGGGATTGGCAATGATGTTTTTCACCGCCTGTAGCTTGGGCATATAGTTGCGCGTTTCATTGGGCATATGGCGCGACAGGGAATTGAAATCAATCGGCAAGTTCAGCGCCTGATTTTTGCGGATCGCGCGCTGTACCGAACCTTCGCCCCAATTGTACGCGGCCAATGCCAGTTGCCAGTCACCAAACATGCGATGCAGTTTTTGCAGATAGGTCAGGGCAGCATCGGTTGAGGCAATGATATTGCGCCGGTCATCACGAAACAGGTTTTGTGCCAGCTTGTAGTCACGCCCGGTAGAGGGAATAAATTGCCACATGCCCGATGCCTTGGCCGAGGAATACGCTTCCGGATTAAATGCCGATTCAATAAATGGCAGCAAAGCCAATTCGGTTGGCATATTGCGTTTTTCCAGCTCTTCCAGCACATGATACAGATAGCGCGAGGCGCGAACCGTGGTGCGCTGGATGTAATCGGGGCGGCTCACGTACCAGTTCATTTGGCTCGCCACCAGCGGATTTTGCAGGTCGGGAATGGCAAACCCGAGCCGAATGCGGGACCAGATATCGGTAATTTCTTCATTGCTCAGAGGCGCATCTTCCACTGGCGCTTCCGGGGCCATCTCGGCAGCCGCTTCAAGCGGAGAAAGCTTCAGGGCAAGGCCGGCGGGCAGGGCGATATCATTGCCAAGGGCCGGTCGGGAGGAGAGCGTCAGGCAAATTAGCAGGCTCAAAGACAGGACCGAAGACAGGGCAAAGGGCAGGGCCGAAGACCGGCTGAATCGATCAGCCATGTGGAATACGGAGGCATTGGTTTGGTCGCGCATAGGACTCCAATATTGTAATTTCAGCAATCTTAACAGAACTTCACAGTCCTCACGAGAGTGAGAGTGTACGAAACGCCGTTTGGTTGCGTCAAGCAAAATGTCAGTTTCATGACATGTTTTTTTTCAAATGCCGGGGGGCAACGCGTTTTGTTGCAAATCGGGGAAGGATAATAGCAAAAAAGCCCGTACCACGGGCTAAAATCCGGGCAAATTTCGTTACTGCAATCGAAATGGCAATCTGGCAACCCCGCTCAGTGCACAGGCAACGAATCGGCCTGGCTGGCTCAAACTAAGGTCAGTGCCGCACTGCCGTCGGCATAGCGGGCATCAAAGCAGCGCGTGCACTTGCGACAAAACAGATGCGCCAGCCGCACCCGCCCCTGACGCAACACCAGTTCCAGCGGCACATCCTGACAAACCGGGCACCGTTCGCGCATGGCACCAAAGGTTAGCGGTTCGTCCTTGAGCAAGTAACCCTGTTCCACTCGTACCCCTTCGATCACCTCGGCCGGATCAAGTTCGAGCAGGGTCAACACGGGAGGGGCATCGGCTTCCCGGCGATTGGTTGACACGGTTTGGTTCATTTGAGGTCTCCTGTGGTCTGGCCTGTGCTGGACTGTAGCATAGCCGGTTTTATACAAGCTGCAAGGGGCAAACGGGTCTGAATCGTATGGTCAGAATATTATAGCGAACATTTTTGCCAATGGCGCAAGCCGATGCCGCAAGCGGGCGAATAACGCCGAATAACAGCGGCTAACGTCGCCTAACGTCGGGTGCGCGACAACACACTGGGCAGCGCCTTGGGCAGGGTATCCGGGTAATCGCGGCTAAAGTGCAGGCCCCGGCTTTCGTGGCGGCTTAAGGCACTGTTGACGATCAGCGCGGCTACATCGACCAGATTGCGTAACTCCAGCAAATCACGCGTGATGCGGAAATTGCGATAATACTCATCAATTTCTTCGCGCAACAGCGATATCCGGTGCTGCGCCCGCTCCAGTCGCTTGGTGGTGCGGACAATGCCGACGTAATTCCACATGAAGCGCCGCAATTCATCCCAGTTGTGGGCAATCACCACTTCCTCATCTGCATTGGTCACCCGGCTTTCATCCCAGTCCGGCAGGTCGGGCAGGGTGCGCGCTGGCTGGTTTTCGATATCACTGGCGGCGGCCTGACCCAGTACCAGGCATTCGAGCAAGGAATTGCTGGCCAGGCGGTTGGCACCGTGCAGGCCGGTATAGGCGGTTTCGCCAATCGCATACAGGCCGGGCCGGTCGGTGCGGCCACGGGTATCGGTTACCACGCCACCACAGGTGTAGTGGGCGGCTGGCACAATCGGAATCGGCTGTTTGGTAATGTCGATGCCCAGCTCCAGACAACGCGCCAAAATGGTCGGAAAATGTTGCTGCAAAAACGCCGCACTTTTGTGGCTGATGTCCAGATGCACATAGTCCAGCCCGCGTTTTTTCATTTCAAAGTCAATCGCACGGGCCACCACGTCGCGCGGGGCCAGTTCGGCTCGCTCATCGTATTGCATCATGAACCGTTGTCCGGCAGCAGCGCCCGCTTCCGGCGGCAGTTTGAGCAAGCCGCCTTCGCCGCGAATCGCTTCGGTAATCAAAAACGACTTGGCATACGGGTGATACAGGCAGGTCGGGTGGAACTGGATGAATTCCATGTTGGTAATCCGGCAGCCCGCACGCCAGGCCATGGCAATCCCGTCACCGGTTGCCGTATCGGGATTGGTGGTATACAAATACACCTTGCCCGCACCACCGGTGGCCAATACCGTATGCTGGGCCGCAAACGTCATGACCTTGCCGCTTTGCACATCTTGCACATACACGCCCAGGCAATGCGGCTGGGCGCGCGGCAAGCCCGATCGCTCGCCGAGCCGGTCTGACATAATCAAATCAATCGCGCAATGGTGCTCAAACAGCGTAATTGATGGATGATTGCGCACTTGCTGTTCCAGTGTTTGCTGCACCGCCAGCCCGGTCGCGTCAGTGGCATGGATGATGCGACGCTGACTGTGGCCACCTTCGCGGGTCAGGTGAAAACCCAGTTCGGCGGTCGGGTCGCGGCTAAACGGCACGCCGCGCTCGATCAGCCATTGGATCGCTTTCCGGCCATTTTCCACGATAAAGCGGGTTGCCGCCTCGTCACACAAGCCAGCTCCGGCCACCAGCGTATCGGCCACATGCTGGTCATGGCTGTCGTTGGAGTCGAGCACGGCAGCAATGCCGCCCTGGGCCCAACTGCTGGCCCCATCGAGCAGGCTGCGTTTTGACACAACCGCCACCTTGTGCTGCCCGGCCAAATTCAGGGCCAGCGACAAACCAGCCAAGCCACTGCCGATAATTACTACGTCAAATTTCATAAATGAACAGAGAAAAATTGCAAAAAAATGATGCGTCCGGGGGGGCCGCCTTGCCCAAAATTCCGGCAAGAGCACTATTATGCAGCCGATTCGACTGCGACACAAGTTGACAAACAACAGCTTCGCCAACGAAACTTGCTTCGAAAAAACGAAATCCCGATTTTGGATAGGTAAATCGGCAGGAATTGCCCCTCCCTAATCCGATAACATGCGCAGCATGGCGTGGATTTGATAAGATGTGCTCTACCAGTGTTCGTCCTCTATATAAAGTGAACAACCATCGGGGAATACATGCAAAAGCACCCAGATCACGGCACGGCACTCGATGCAATCCGATATTTGATTAATGATGAAGCCAAATTGGTGGCGATGCCGAACTTTTTTGAATTCGGCGAAACCGATGCCCAGTTGATGCACGAGCTGTCGGACAAGCTGCACGACTACCGCGAGCAGTTTGGTGCCACCTTGCATATGACCCTGTCTGGCCTGCCGGACGTGGGGGAGGCCGATTTGCTGGCACTGGCTGAACGCCGTTCGGCTTACTTTTCTGCCGTTGCCGGGGGCTGGATCGATCCGCTCTGGGTGCGCAACCGGATTCTGGTGCGCCTGAACCAATACCGGATTGGCCTGACCCCGAGCTGGTATTTTGGTGTGTATCGTCATTTTCTGCTGCAGGTATTGTCGCCGCTGTGGCAAGCCTACCATGACCGCAGCCACCATTTTCAAGCCTGTTTTCAGTCGCTGTCCAAGGTGATCTGGTTTGACTTGGCGATTGCGCTGGAAGGCTTTTTGGAAATTGACGAGCGCAGCATCGCCTTTCGCGAACAAATTGAAGAGACCCGAATCGATCTGGCCACACCGGCTGCCACGGGCAAACAATACCTGCAACTATTAACCAGCGATCTGGCCCAGGCGCTTGGCGTGCGCTATGCCATGGTGGCACACATCATCGCGCCTGAATTTAAGCGTGCCGAGGTATTGGCCATGACCGATGGCGGCAAACCGGTGCCCGAATTTACCTATGAGCTGGCCGACTCTCCCTGCGGCTCGGTGCTCGAACAAAGCCGCTGCATCTATCCATCCGGGGTTCAGCAATTGTTTCCGGCCGATGCCGGCTTGGGCAAGCTTGATGTGCAAGGCTATGCCGGGATCATTTTGCATGATTTGCAGGGCAGGTCGCTCGGCCTGTTGGTGGTGATGCACGATGCCCCATTCGTCGAGATCGACCGGATCGGTCACATGCTGGCCGCATTTTCGGTCCGGGCCGCAACCGAAATCGAGCGCCTGCACACCCAATTGACGCTGCAAAACAGTGAAGCCCGGTTTCGCACCGCGTTCAATCAGGCGGCAGTCGGGATCTGCCATACCGCTGCCAATGGCCAGTTTATTTTGGTCAACATCAAGCTGTGTCAGGTGCTTGGCTATACCGAAGCCGAACTGTTGTCGAAAAATATTGATGACATTACTTTTCCACCGGATCGGGAAAAGGCACGCCACCTGATTTCGCAACTGATGGAAATGCCCGGCTCGACCGTCAAGCAAGAAAAGCGCTACATGCGCAAGGACAGTACCGTGATCTGGGTTCAGGCCACGTTGTCGATGGCGGCCAAGTCCGATGGCAAGATCGATTACCTGATGGCGGTGATTGAAGACATCTCGGATCGCAAGCAACTCGAATACATGCTGCGATTGTCAAACCGGGCGCTGGAGTCGTCGGGCAACGGGGTCATCATAACCAGTGCCAAAGACCCCAATCACGCGATTATTTTTGCCAATTCAGCCTTTTGCCGGATCAGTGGCTATGCACTGGAAGAAGTACTGGGGCGCAACTGCCGTTTTTTGCAAAGTGGTGACCACGAACAACCGGAACTGAAGCTGATTCGCAACGCCTTGCACAAACAGATGGAAATCCATGTGGTGCTGCGCAACTACCGCAAGGATGGCTCGCTGTTTTGGAACGATTTGTCGATCTCGCCCGTGCCCGATGAATACGGCAACGTGACCCATTTTATTGGTGTGGTCAATGACATTACCAAGCAGCGCAGCAATCAGGAACAATTGGCGTTTCGCGCCACCCACGATGAATTGACCGGTTTACCCAATCGCAACTTGCTCAACGATCGCCTGCCACAGGCACTGCGTCAGGCCAACCGGCGCAAAAACACCGTGGCGCTGTTGTTTTTGGATGTCGATCATTTTAAATTGATCAATGACAGTATTGGTCACGCGGCTGGCGATGAACTGCTCAAGGGCTTTGCCGACCGACTCTCGTCCTGTGTCAGGGCAGGGGACACCGTATCACGCCATGGTGGTGATGAATTCGTACTGATTTTAAAAGACATCGACAAGGCGACCCACGTCGTCACGGTATGCGACAACATTTACCGCTCGGTTGCCGAACCGTTTGTAATTTCCGGCCACAAAATCCACACCACGTGTTCAATAGGGATTGCGCTGTATCCGCAGGATGGCGGCGATGCCGAAACCCTGTCCAAGTTTGCCGACATGGCACTGTACCGGGCCAAGGATTTGGGGCGGGCCAATTTTCAGTTCTTTTCGCACGAAATGAACCAGCGCACGCTGGAGCGGGTAACCCTCGAAAGTGCACTGCGCACCGCGATTGAACGCGATCAACTGTACATGAATTATCAGCCGCTGGTCGATTTGCATACCGGACAGGTGATCAGCCTGGAAGCACTGTTGCGCTGGTCACACCCGGAACTGGGGCTGGTATCACCGGACCGGTTTATTTCGGTGGCCGAAGAATCGGGGCTGATCGGTTCGATTGGCGAATGGGTGTTGCGGCGCGCCTGTCAGGACTTGCGCCACTGGCTGGACCTGGGTTTGCCGCCGATTCGGGTCGCGGTCAATGTCTCTCCCAAGCAATTTCGGGATGCACACCTGGGCGATAAAATTGCCAGCCATCTGCGGGAAATGGCGATTGAGCCGCGTTATTTGACGCTGGAAATCACCGAAACGGTGTTGATGCAAGATACTGCCAGCAGTGAAGCGACCCTGCGCCAGTTAAAGAGCCTCGGTGTTTCACTGGCACTTGACGATTTTGGTACCGGTTATTCGTCGCTCAGTTATCTAAAACGCTTTCCGTTTGACCGGGTCAAGATCGACCGCGCCTTTGTGCGCGACATTATCAACGATACCGACGATGCAGCGCTGTGCAAAACCATCATCACCATGGCGCACAGCCTTGGCATCATGGTCATTGCCGAAGGGGTGGAATCGGAAGAACAATGCGCCTTTTTGCGCACCAATATGTGCGACGAGATTCAGGGCTATCTATTTTCCCGGCCCTTGCCAGCATCCGAGATTGAAGCACTGCTGCGCGAACCACGTGTCTTGCCGGAGCATTTGCTCGATCATCAACGCAGGCAACGCTGTCTGCTGGTGCTGGAATCGGTTGCCGGAGGCGGCAACATGCTGGCCATGGCCCAGCGTTTTGCCGGGGATGATGTTCGGCTGTTGACCGCAAAAAGTGGCAGCCAGGCACTAAGCCTGTTGGCGCAGCAGGCGGTTGATCTGGTGGTATTGCCAGTCCAACTGGCCGATATGAATGGCCAGGCCCTGCGCGAGTTGATTAAAATCAGCTATCCGGCGGTTGAATCATTCATTCTAAGTGCCTGACCTCCGGTGGCGGGGTATGGATTTGCAAAAATTTAGAATAGCTTAAGGATTGCTCGCGAATTTCGCTTGACGGCCATTTTCTGCCTGTATAAGATTCCTACAACCTGATCCATTGAACAAATTAACAATGATTTGGTAATGCCAAGTCGTGTTGGCTTTGGTGATTGGTTTGTATAATTTTAGCCAGCGAGTGACAAAATGATGTCGATGCAACGAAAAAGACCGACACTGGATGAAGTAATGGTCTATGAAAATAAAAAAGTAATTTATGGCTTTCAGAAGAACTTTGCGGTTACGTTTGATGAAGCCAGCGAGCTTTTTAACGAAACAAAGCGGTTGCTTTGGCTATTCAATGAATTTAATATTGAAACTGGCGGTGCGGGTACTGCCGTTTTCAAAATGGATGTTTCAATTCGGATTCTGGATGAAATGTGGCACACCTTCGCCTTGTTCACCCGTGATTACGCCGAGTTTTGCCTAGAGAAATTTGGCTATTTCATTCACCATGAACCGGACGTGTCAGAGAGCGGTGACGAGCAGGCCCCCAGTGGCAAGACCGCGCAGGATGATGCACAAACCAAAACCAGGTTGATGGACGAGATGCGGCCCCAGTATATATATGTCCATAACAAGCTGGGACGGGAATGTTTTACCAGATGGCATTTCCATTACAAGCAATTATATAGCGTGAAAAACATCATGCAATTAAGAATAAATGCTTACGAAAAAAAATATGGCTCGGCAAATTGGGACCGGAAACATGATGAAGCCAGTGCGCTATTAATGAGCAAAGCTGCGTAAAAGTTTTTACGCGACATTTCAACAGATGATGATGGTATCAACAGAGTTCACGACAGCAATGTTTGGACAAGGCGTTTTATTTTCTAAAAAAAGGAATGAAAAAAATGAGTATTTTGAACCCAAAAAGTGATATGGAAGTGATTGAAGCGGCTTTGCTGGAAAACATCAGCGGCGGCGCTTTTGAATGCTGCGCTACCGGTGGCGGAACCGGTGGCGGAACCGGTGGTGATACAGGTGGCGGTGGCGGTGGCGGTGGCGGTGATCCTGTTGAAAACCAGCTAACCTGATTTTCTGGTTTGCACAGCGCAGTTTAGCGTGAACAAGCCGACCAGGCATTTTAAATTTTTATCTGTTAAGGAATGAATAATGAGCAGCTTGAACCTAAAAAGTGAAATGGAACTGATTGAAGCAGCTTTGCTGGAAAACATCAGCGGCGGCAATTTTGAATGCTGCGCTACCGGTGGCGGCGATGGTGGTGGCACAGGTGGTGGTGGCGATGATGGTCGCGATGAGCCGACCAATCCCAATATCTTGCCATTTTGATCTACCGGCTTAGCCAAGTGAAATCTGGCCCGACGTGTTCGGGCCAGATTTTTACATTTATGATTTTACATAATGCGAATTATGCGAACTTAACGACATAAAACAAGGGGGCGATGCCGCCCCCAATTCCATGCCAAATAAGGTTCCAGTTCGATGCCGAATTGCGTTCCGGTTGGCCGATTTCTTGTGCCGTTCTCCGGTGTTGGTTTCGGTGCCGGTTTATTTGCTCCTGATCCGGGATTCGCTCACCGTCGATTCGAGTTCGTCAAACGCCTCAAGCACGTAATCGGACAAGCGATGCAGGTTCGGCAGTTCATCGGTCGCGATCAGGCCGAAATACAAATCTCCGGCGTAGCTAAACAAGGTGATGTTGAGCAGGTTCGATGGCGGCAAGGTGGATATCGGGTGCATTTCTTCCATCTTCGCACCCTTGACGTACAGGTGTTTGGTCGGGCCGGGTACGTTTGAGACCAAGGTATTGCCCATCGGTGGCAGCCGGTCCGACAGTTGCAGCATTTCCCCCAACTGGCCCATCATGCCCATCACCAGCGTGTACGATTCAATCGCTGCCGGTGCCACGCTGTTGACCATGGCCCGCACATTGCGCAGTGAATAGCCAATGTTGCGCAGCCGGATATACGGGTCGTTGGTCGGTGGCGAGAGCTCGACCAGAATGATGCCGATTTTGTTGCCGCCCTTGGAATCGTCGCCTTCAGCGCGCAGGCTGACCGGCATTTGGATCAT
>JACCDS010657873.1_pt1 | contig 25749 bp, 5 predicted proteins | sample 7446441 | NCBI WGS metagenome assembly JACCDS01 (sample SAMN15323445, study PRJNA562643) | freshwater metagenome | isolation source: river surface water | place: USA:Blue River Watershed | collected 2017-08-17 | reverse complement strand
GTATAACATGGAAATTCGCTTCCGCTTGAATCAGCCGGTTCAAACGGTAACGAAAACGATCAATCAGACCAAGGCGTTGATTATCACGCCACAGGGCACGATTCGCGAGGAGTATATTGTGAAATAATGAGTGAATAGTAATAATGAGTATGTTTTTTTAATAAGGGAATTGGAAAGCTGTATAACAACAAAGGGTCGGCAATGCCGACCCCCGTTGTATATGAAAAACCTAAGAGTGGAAGTGCATTATTCAATAATTCTGAATTCCGTTCTACGATTGAGCTGATGCAAACGCTCTTCGCATTTTTTATCGTCACCGCAATCGTTCACCAAACCCAATTCACCATAACCAGCATAGACCAAACGTCTTTTGTTGATTCCTTTTTTGATCAAATACTTGAAGGTAGAATTGGCACGATTTTCAGAGAGTTTTTTATTGTAGTTATCACTCGCTCTAGAATCGGTGAAAGAGCGTAACTCCAACCTCATGTTAGGATATTCCTTCAACACCATTACAATTGAGTCCAAAGTCTTTGCAGCATCCTTACGGATGTAGAATTTATCTAGATCAAAGTAGATAGGGCGCAACTGAGGATATTTAAACTGAGGTTTGTAGTTGGGTTTGCGGGATAATTCCAACTTTCCCATATCAATTACCCCGTTTTGGGTGATTAAATCTCTGAACTCAACTTTTTTAGATACATAGTCTGGATGATTTGCCAAAACCTCAATATCAAAAATGGAATCTTTTTCAAAATAGCCCATCAAGACACCCAAACTATCTGTGGATGTAGTAAACGTAGTTTCCAAACCTGAAAGTTTATTTTTTATGGTAATGGTCAACTGAGTCAAATTAACAGGTGTACTGGAAATGGAATCAACAACAACTAGTTTCAAACTAGCTTGTTTGGGTTCTCCCCATTTTTTATCCCCTTCTTTTGCATATACTTTAATAAACGATGGATCAAATTTGGTTTTTAGAGAAAAACTAAAAATATCGTCTTTAGCAAAACCATGCAAGCGACTGGATGTCATGAAGCCCGTACTATCATTAATAAATAACAACCCATAATCATCCCAAGCAGAGTTAAGTGAATTCATTGAATACAATCCGAATTCATTAGCCATGAAGATATCCAAACCACCAGCACTTTTATTTCCATTGGAGCTAAAGTACAAATCACGTTTGTACATGTAAGGAAAAACCTCGTTCAACGGAGTATTGATTGGTGAACCCAGATTTTTAGGTTGAGACCAAGTGCCGTTTTCAAATTTCATGGAGTACAAATCAAATCCCCCGAAACCTCCAGCCATATTAGAACTGAAATACAAGGTTTTTGTAGAATCATCGAAGTACGGGTGTTGAACGGTGTAATTATAGTTATTTACGGGTAATGCTTGAAATTTCGACCAGCCTTTTGCTTCCTTTTGAGAGAAATAAATACCCATTGGAAGCGTTCCGTTTGAACGTTCAATGTTCCGTGTTAAAAAGAACAATCCCGATTTTTCTGCATAAAATGCTGGGCCATCATGTAGGTAGGTGTTTATGTCTTTGGGAAGGTCTTTCGCGAGTGTTGACTTCATCGTTTTCACATCGCAACCACTAGTTATAAAAACATCATAGAACGGTTGATCGTTGTATTTGTAATTACCCAAATCGGAGTTGGTAGAAGGACGAGATGAAGTAAACATGATGTTATTTCCAACCAAAGTAGGACTCAAATCTTCGTAATCCTCAGAATTAAAGCAGGCGGTTTGAAGCGTGTATTCATCATTTATAGTAGGAATAATTTTTTCAAAACCATTCACACTTGCAGTCAAAAACAAAGAAAAATACGATTGATCAAAATCGGCTAATTTAGACGGATCAAGTATTGACTGACACGTTCTAAAAGCTTGTAGATCGATCATTTCTTTCAACTCGTTTTTCGTTGAAAGAAGTTTGTAATTTTCATATGTTTCGCGAAATTTACCTTGGTTAAAAAGTACACGCGTATAGGTTACAAAATCAGCCACATTGCCTGAATCCAACACTTTGGAGTATGCTTTTGCGGCCGAATAGTAATTCATTTTATCTTGATAGGGTTGCGCCACTTTCTTCCACTGACCAAATGCAGTCGAAGTAACAGAAAGTAGCAACCAACCTAAAATTCGTTTTTGCTTCATTTTAGTTAAAATAGCGTGGGGTTAAAATTCGTTGATTACTTACATCTTTAATGGCAAAACGCAATGCGAATTCATGCGTCATCCGTGAAACACGGCGGATATCTGAAATAGGATATTCGTAGCTGTAACCGGCGTATAAGCCATTGTTAAACTTGTAACCCATTACCAATCCCACGGCATCTTTTGCACGATACATCAATCCCAAATCCAAAACATCTTTAAATGTGGCCATCGCATTGATATCAAAACTTACCGGTGCATCCAATGAAGTATTCATGATAAAACTTGGACGAAACGTAATTTCACGATTGTATCTATAGTTGTAACCAGCATACAAAAAGGAGTGCTGCACATCTTTATACGAACTCACATCGTACAAGCTACCGTAAGAGAATTTCAACAAACGTGGCATGGAATATCCGATATAGAATTTTGGATTAATGACCAAGAATCCCAAACCTGGATTCACACGAAATCCGCTATTCATATTGAATTTGAAGGACTCATCGGCCTCATCGATTAGTCTTCTTGAGTTCAAATCAACCCGGTGATTGATTACGCTCAAACGCAATCCTGCAGAAATTTTGGTTTTACGAGTAATTGGAATTTGATATGCATAATCGGTTCCAATGTAAAAATCGGACACAGGACCAATGTTATCTGAAACCAAATTCAATCCAAATCCAACATTTTGTCTGAATGGTAAATTTAAACTAGCCACGTGAGTCTTTGGAGCGCCTTCAATGGCTGTCCATTGCCAACGCGACAAAAGAGAAATGTCTGTGGATCTATTGGCTCCCGCTTGAGCTGGATTAATTGCCAGCGCGTTGAAGCGGTACATGCCATACATTGGCTCAATCTGAGCCTGGGCATTTCTACCCAGACTCAAAAGAACCAACACAACAACTAAATATTTACTGTTTTTCATTTTTACTTTTTAATACGGTTGATATAAATACTACCAGAGCGAGGTTTAGAGCCATTTCCTAAGTCAATCACATAGAAGTAGGTTCCGTCAGGTACTCGATTATCGGTGGTTAACAATTGTGGGCTGGTGTTTGTGGTTCCATCCCATTCATTTTTGTATCCTTTCGCGTCGAAGACAACATTACCCCAGCGGTTGAAGATGGTCACTTGATTATTTTCAAATGCTTCAATACCAGGAATTACAAAGTTGTCGTTTACGCCGTCACCGTTTGGTGAGAAACCATTAGGAATAAACGGTTCACAAGGATCGGTATCACGAATGTTCGGAATTCCGTCGCCGTCACAATCAGCTTCTACCTTCCAATCTTCATTTTTATCCTCAACACCATCGCCATCTGAATCCAAATCACGGTAATCAGGTGTTCCGTCACCGTCTGTATCCCAAGGATCATTTGGATCAGCACCACTTTCATCTTTATCCATTACGCCATCACCATCTGAGTCGGTATCGTGAATATCAGGAGTGCCATCACCATCGGTATCTACTGGATTCTTAGGATCAGAACCTGCTTCAACCGAATCATTGATACCATCGTTATCCGAATCGATATCTTGGAAATCAGGAGTTCCGTCGCCATCTGTATCTACTGGATTCTTAGGATCAGCACCTGCCTCTTGAGTATCGGACATTCCATCACCATCTGAATCCAAATCACGGTAATCAGGAGTACCATCGCCATCGGTATCCAAAGGATTATTTCCATCGGCACCTTTTTCAATTGAATCAGGAATTCCATCATTATCTGAATCAAGATCCAAGTAATCAGGTGTTCCATCGCCATCGGTGTCAATTGGATTATTACCATTAGCACCTTTTTCAACTGAATCTGGAATACCATCGTTGTCTGAATCAAGATCCAAGTAATCAGGTGTTCCATCGCCATCTGTATCAACTGGAGTTGAACCAGTACCTTTTTCAACAGCATCAGGAATTCCATCGTTATCTGAATCCAAATCACGGAAGTCAGGTGTTCCATCATTATCGGTATCAGCAACTACTGCACCGTTTCCTTTTTCGATGTTATCAATAATACCATCGTTATCAGAATCCAAGTCGCGGTAATCCGGAGTTCCATCACCGTCGGTATCTACTGGATTCTTGGGATCTGAACCAGCTTCAACTGAGTCACTAATTCCATCATTATCAGAATCCAAATCCAAATAATCAGGAGTTCCATCGCCATCCGTATCAACTGGATTAGCTCCGTTACCTTTTTCTACTGCATCTGGAATACCGTCGTTGTCGGAATCCAAGTCGCGATAATCTGGGAATCCATCATTATCAGTATCTACTGGATTATTTTTATCGTTGCCCGCCTCAATGGTATCAGAAATTCCATCATTATCAGAGTCAACTTCCAAATAATCCGCTTTACCGTCGTTGTCAGAATCCAATGGAGCATTGCCGTTCGGACCTTTTTCAACAGAGTCTGTCAAACCATCATTGTCTGAATCCAAATCCAAATAGTCAGGAGTTCCATCTCCATCAGTATCTATTGGATTGTTACCATTAGCACCTTTTTCGATTGAATCAGGAATACCATCGTTATCTGAATCCAAATCTAAATAATCTGGAGTTCCATCATTATCTGAATCAACCGGATTGCTTCCATTGCCTTTTTCTACTGAATCTGGAATGCCATCCCCATCAGAATCCCAATCACGGAAATCAGGTGTTCCATCATTATCGGTATCTACTGGAGTTGCTCCATTACCTTTTTCAATGGTATCAAGAATTCCATCGTTATCTGAATCCAAATCGCGATAATCAGGAGTTCCATCGCTGTCAGTATCTACCATGTTTTCGTAGCTATCTGCAATTCCATCATTATCAGAATCTAAATCCAAATAGTCCGGTTTGCCATCGCCATCGGTATCTACATTACCTTCGGTTTTATCTGGAATAGAATCATTATCAGAATCCAAATCCAGATAATCAGGAGTTCCATCGCCGTCGGTATCTACAGGATTGTTTCCATTTGCACCTTTTTCAATTGCATCAGAAATACCATCCCCGTCAGAATCCAAATCCAAATAATCAGGAGTTCCATCGTTATCGGTATCAACCGGTGTTGAACCCGTTCCTTTTTCAATAGAATCAGGAATACCGTCGTTATCCGAATCCAAATCACGGAAATCAGGAGTTCCATCGCTATCAGAATCAACAACTGTAGTTCCAGTTCCTTTTTCAATAGAATCTAAAATTCCATCATTATCCGTATCGGTATCGCGGTAATCAGGAGTTCCATCGTTGTCGGAATCTACTGGTTTTGTAGGATCTGTTCCAGCTTCGACCGTATCGTTTATACCATCGTTATCGGAATCAGTATCCAAATAGTCAGGCGTTCCATCGTTGTCAGAGTCAACCGGAGTAGTTCCAGTACCCTTTTCAACTGAATCTGGAATACCATCTCCATCAGAGTCCAAATCGCGGAAATTAGGTGTTCCATCATTATCGGAATCCACATTTCCTTCGGTTTTATCATTGATTCCATCTGAATCAGAATCCAAATCCAAGTAATCAGGGGCTCCGTCTTTGTCGGTATCAACTGGTGTTGCGGGATTATTACCTGCCTCAATGGTATCGGAAATACTGTCGTTGTCAGAATCCGTATCCAAGTAGTCAGGCGTGCCATCACCATCGGAATCCACAGGTGTTGAACCCGTTCCTTTTTCAACTGAATCAGGAATTCCATCACCATCGGAATCCAAATCCAAGTAATCTGGCGTTCCGTCTGAGTCAGTATCTACCGGAGTAGTTCCTGTACCTTTTTCAATGGCATCAGAAATACCATCACCATCAGAATCGGTATCCACGTAGTTGGATTTACCATCGCCATCGGTGTCGGTAGTTCCTTCTGTTTTATCATCAATGCCATCGGCATCTGAATCCAAATCGCGGTAGTTAGGAGTTCCATCACCATCGGTATCAATACTACCTTCTGTTTTATCTAGAATTCCATCAGAATCAGAATCTAGATCCAAGTAATCAGGAATTCCATCAGAATCGGTATCGACAGGTTTCGTTGGATCCGCCCCAGCCTCATCAGAGTCTGAAATTCCATCATTATCTGAATCTTTATCTAGGTAATCTGGGGTTCCATCGCCGTCGGTATCCACCGGAGTAGCTCCAGAACCTTTTTCAACTGAATCTGGAATTCCATCACCATCAGAGTCCAAATCTTTGTAATCAGGAGTTCCATCGTTATCGGTATCTACTGGAGTCGTTCCTGTACCTTTTTCAATTGAATCGGCAATACCATCACCATCAGAATCCGTATCGATATAGTCAGGTTTACCATCCGAATCGGTATCAATATTACCTTCGGTTTTATCTGGAATTCCATCGCTATCAGAATCTAAGTCCTTATAGTCGGGAGTTCCATCACCGTCGGTATCTACAGGTTTAGTACCAGAACCTTTTTCTACAGAATCCAAGATTCCATCATTATCAGAATCCAAATCTTTGTAGTCTGGGGTTCCATCACCATCCGTATCGCCGGTTCCTTCATCAATATCCTTAATTCCATCGTTATCGGAATCATCGTCTTTGAAGTTGGGGATGCCATCGCCGTCGTCATCACCAGAACCTTCTACAGCATCGGTAATACCGTCGTTATCAGAATCCAGGTCTTTGTAATCTGGCGTTCCATCTCCATCGGAATCAGTAAGAGTAGTACCCGTTCCTTTTTCAATAGCATCAGAAATACCATCGCCGTCAGAATCAGTATCTATATAATTCGGTTTACCATCACCATCTGTATCTACGGTTCCTTCAATAGCATCGGAGATACCATCATTATCAGAATCCGTATCAATGTAGTTCGGTTTACCATCGCCATCCGTATCTACCGTGCCTTCAGTTGCATCCAAAATACCATCGCCATCTGAATCCAAATCACGATAGTCTGGAGTGCCATCACCATCGGTATCTGCCACTGTTGAACCCGTTCCTTTCTCTGTTCCATCGGAAATACCATCATTATCAGAATCCGTATCCAAATAATCAGGTGTACCATCGCCATCCGTATCTACCGGCAATGTGCCTGTTCCTTTTTCAACAGAATCAGGAATACCATCACCGTCTGCGTCTGTATCCAAGTAATTTGGTTTACCATCACCATCGGTATCTGTAGTTCCTTCATTGGCATCAAGAATTCCATCGCCATCAGAATCGGTATCACGGAAGTTAGGAGTTCCATCACCATCCGTATCTACGGTTCCTTCGGTTACATCTGTAATTCCATCATTATCAGAATCCGTATCGACATAATCAGGCTTACCATCAGAATCAGTATCGACAGTTCCTTCGGTAACATCACTGATACCATCGCCATCTGAATCGGTATCGCGATAGTTAGGAGTTCCATCACCATCTGTATCAACTGTTCCTTCAACAGAGTCATTGATTCCGTCGTTGTCAGAATCTGTGTCTTGGAAGTCTGGAGTACCGTCATTATCGGTATCAACAGGTGTGGTTCCGGTTCCTTTTTCAACAGAATCCAAAATACCATCGCCATCCGAATCCAAATCGCGATAATCAGGAGTTCCATCATTGTCAGTATCAGCAACTGTTGTTCCTGAACCTTTTTCTACTGAATCCAAAATTCCATCGTTATCAGAATCCGTATCCAAATAATCAGGAGTTCCATCATTGTCAGTATCAACAGGAGTTGTTCCACTTCCTTTTTCTACAGAATCTGAAATACCATCCCCATCTGAATCGGTATCCACATAGTTAGGTTTACCATCACCATCGGTGTCTGTAGTTCCTTCAGTTGAATCCATGATGCCATCAGCGTCTGAATCCAAATCACGATAATCAGGAGTTCCATCAGAATCCGTATCAACAGGTGTTGTTCCAGTTCCTTTTTCTACTGAATCCAAAATACCGTCATTATCAGAATCGGTATCTAAATAATCAGGCTTACCATCATTATCGGTGTCTGCAACAGTAGTTCCTGTGCCCTTTTCAATTGCATCATTAATACCATCACCATCTGAATCCGCATCAATATAGTTGGGTTTACCATCGCCGTCGGTATCTGTGGTGCCTTCAACAGCATCTGTAATACCATCAGCATCAGAATCCAAATCGCGGAAGTTTGGAGTGCCATCATTATCCGAATCAACAGGTGTTGTTCCAGTTCCTTTTTCTATAGAATCCAAAATACCATCCCCATCCGAATCCAAATCTAAATAATCAAGAGTTCCATCATTGTCTGTATCTGTAGTTCCTTCAACATTATCAGAAATACCATCCCCGTCAGAATCCAAATCTAAATAATCAGGAGTTCCGTCATTGTCGGTATCTACAGGAGTTGTTCCAGTTCCTTTTTCAGTATTATCTGAAATGCCATCTCCATCGGAATCAGTATCTACATAGTTGGACTTACCGTCACCATCGGTATCAGTAGTTCCTTCCACTTTATCAGAAATACCATCGGCGTCGGAATCAGTATCACGATAATCAGGAGTTCCATCAGAATCGGTGTCTACCGGAGTAGTTCCCGTGCCTTTTTCAACAGAATCCAAAATACCATCATCATCCGAATCGGTATCCAAATAATCGGGTTTACCATCAGAATCGGTATCTGCAATCGTTGTTCCTGATCCTTTTTCAACAGAATCATTGATTCCATCGCCATCAGAATCTAAATCTTGGAAGTTAGGAATTCCATCGCCGTCTGCATCAGCAGTACCTTCAACAGAATCGTTAATTCCATCGCTATCCGAATCCAAATCACGGAAATCGGCAACTCCATCACCATCGGTATCCGCAGGTTTCGTAGGATCCGAACCAGCTTCAATATTATCAGCAATACCATCCCCATCTGAATCGGTATCTAAATAATCAGGCTTACCGTCACCATCGGTGTCAGTTGTACCTTCTAATTTATCAGGAATACCGTCGCCATCAGAATCTAAGTCTAAATAGTCGGGTTTATTATCACCATCACTATCAACGGTTCCTTCCGTTTTATCTAAAATACCATCCCCATCGGAGTCGGTATCCTGGAAATTAGGCACACCGTCACCATCGACATCGGTGGTTCCTTCTTGAGCATCCGAAATTCCGTCAGCATCCGAATCCAAATCACGATAATCAGGAGTTCCATCGCCATCGGTATCAACTGGACTGGTTTTAGACGCTCCAGCTTCAGTGCTATCTGAAATACCATCCCCATCAGAATCCGTATCTTGGAAATCAGGGGTACCATCATTGTCGGTATCAACAGGAGTAGTTCCAGTACCCTTTTCCAAAGAATCTAACATGCCATCTCCATCAGAGTCTAAGTCTCTAAAGTCAGGTGTTCCATCACCATCGGTATCAGCCAATGTAGATCCGGTACCTTTTTCGTAGTTATCTGAAATACCATCACCATCTGAATCGGTATCCAAATAATCAGGTTTACCATCAACATCGGTATCAACCGGTTTTGTTGGATCTGAACCCGCTTCTGCTGAATCTAAAATTCCATCATTATCTGAATCCAAATCCAAATAATCTGGAGTGCCATCGTTATCGGTATCGACAGGAGTTGTTCCTGTTCCTTTTTCAACTGAATCAGGAATACCATCTCCATCTGAATCAAGATCCAAATAATCTGGAGTGCCATCATTATCTGTATCTCGTGGAGCAGATCCAGTGCCTTTTTCTGTAGCATCAGAAATACCATCACCATCGGAATCCAAATCTTGATAATCTGGAGTTCCATCATTATCTGTATCTACAGGGGAACTTGGGTTAGAGCCTGCTTCCGTGTTATCAGAAATTCCATCACCATCAGAATCCAAATCTTGGAAATCAGGAGTTCCATCATTATCTGTATCAGCTAAAGTAGAACCCGTACCTTTTTCCGTGTTATCAGAAATACCATCTGCATCTGAATCCGTATCTAAGAAATCAGGGGTGCCATCATTATCGGTATCAGCTGGACTCGTTCCAGATCCTTTTTCTTGAGAATCAAGTATACCATCTCCATCGGAATCCAAATCACGATAATTCGGAATACCATCACCATCAGTGTCAACATCACCTTCAACAGAATCAGGAATTCCATCTCCATCAGAATCTGAATCTAAATAATCTGGTGTTCCATCCTTATCAGTATCCACAGGATTTGTTGGATCTGAACCCGCTTCATCCACATCAGAAATACCATCACCATCCGAATCCAAATCTTGGAAATCAGGAGTACCGTCGTTATCTGTATCTACAGGTGTTGTTCCTGTACCTTTTTCAATTGAATCGGGAATTCCATCATTATCAGAATCGGTATCTAAATAATCTACAACACCATCACCGTCGGTGTCGTTATATGGGAAACCTTCATCAGCATTCTTTATACCATCTCCATCGCTATCATCAGCCGATGTTACGGCATAAATAGTTTTAGTAGTAGAGGTTGAAGAACAACCATTAGGAGTAGAAACAGTTACTGTATAATTACCAGCTGAACTTACTGTTATTGTATCATTTACCACATTATTACTCCAAGTGTATGTGTAGCCACTCACATTCGGACTAACTGTTAACTTGGTAGAAGACTGAACTAACGTGTCTTTACCCAAGTTTACAATGCTAGGTGCCGCAATATTGGTTACAACCCAAACATTCTTTTTAAATGTATCGGTACAACCATTTGCAGCAATAGCAATTTGTTCAATAGTGTATTGACCTACCGCCGCATAGGATTTTGTTGGGTTTTGGAATGTAGAAGTGGTTGCATCGCCAAACGCATAAGAATACGTATTAGCTGTTGAACCTACTTTAGTAGATTGATCGGTAATTACAAAATTATTTCCGCTCAAACATTGAGTATCATAGTTTACCGTAAATTTAGCGATTGGGCCATCGTTTACTGTCACGCTTGAAGTTGAACTTACTACACAACCTTGACCACTGGTAGTAGTCAATTTAACTGTAAACGTTCCACTAGTTTTGTATTTATAAGTAGGTTCAAATACATTGCTTGTATCGCCGTTTCCAAATTCCCACTTATATCGAGGTGTACCACTACCAGCGGCAACTGTGCTTTGGTTATCAAAAGCGAATGAATTCCAACCCAAACACTGTGTGCCAGTATTTACCGCAAATACAGATGTCGGATCTTTGCCTACTTGAACATTTTGAATAGAAGTATCCTTACACCCTTTATCAGAAGTTGCAATCAACGTAACTTTTTGGGTTCCTAAAGCACTACTACCATATTGATAACTTGGATCTGTATTGGTAGAAGTTCCACCATCCCCAAACGACCAAGAATAAGTCATCGTGCCCTTGGAAATCGTTGATTTATTCTTGAAATCCAAAATGTCTACAGGTACACATGCCAAAGTATCGTTGATAGTGAAATCTGCATTGGGTTTAGGATAAATCACAATTTTAATGGTATCAGACCACAAGGTATCCTGTGCAGTTTCACCCACTTTAGCGTAGTAATTTCCGGAATCTGCAGCAAGTGTGTATTTGATACTCAATACCGAGTCGGTTTTACCTGTTAAGGCATTACCATTTTTATACCACTGGTAGTACCATTTTGAAATCCCAACAGCATTTACTTTCACCACCATTCTAACGCTATCGCCATAACAAGACGCAGCGCTAGCTGGTTTTACTGAAATAGTAGGTTTAGGTAAGTTACATGGAATTACAGTAATCGTATCCATGTTAGAAGTCACCAAAGGTTTATTGAAGTCAGTAACATAGAAAACCACATCTTCCTTCTTCAACATCTGTCTGCGATAATTTACTTTATGAGGTAAATCAGCAGCAGATTTCACACTGAATGTATCAATTAATTGGTTGTGGGTCAAATCCCAAACCGCATATTTGTTAGTAGTAAAATAATATTTAAAGTTCACGTTGAACGTGAAAATCGTATCAGAACAAGCACCATTGCTTAATTCCATGGAATCAATGTATGAATCACAAGGAACGTGAACATCTTTATCTTGGTAATCACCCAAAACAGAATACTTCACATTGGCTGTATCTGAATCAGTAAACTCAACTGAACTTGCTAAACCATTGACTCCATAAGGACCAGAAATAGTACCGTCCTTAGAAACGGGTTTAGCGTGACCAGCTTCCTTAGCATCGAAACAACCATCTCCATCAGAATCCACATCCAAATGATCGGGCTTGCCATCTCCATCAGAATCACATGTTCTTTCTACGCCTTTGATACTAATACCATCTATAGCACCATATCGAATATTGGAGGTACTAGCAGCTTCACCTGTCCCGTTATCAACAGAGAACATTAACACATGAGAAGCTTTTGTAGCCGTAAACTCGTACTGAGCAAACTTCCATTCTTGTTTACCTTCTCCCAAATAAGGCAAGAAAGGCGTTCTATAGGTTTCAGCTAATATACCTTTAAGATCTGTATGCACATCCCAAGCAACACGTCCGTCCTCACCAATAGTAGTCGAACCTTGTATACCCGCGTTTGCATAATAGAATGAAAGCGAATATCTCTTACCGATGATCAATCCAGAAATAGTTCTCTTAAACGACTCACCACCCGCTACTTGGTCGCTAGCTCCCGCAAAGTTTCCACCATTAGGGGATGCAGGCATCCCGTCAGCATGACCACCAGCGGTAGTAGAAGTAGCCAAAGAACCATTGGTACTTACTGGTGCCGACCACAAATCAGGTGTACCAGCAACATTAATCCAACCTGGTCCAGCATTATTAGTTAACGCATCTGTTGAACCTGTTGTTCCTTGGAAATCACCATTGGCAACTACATTAGGATTTGGACATTCTTCCTCGTCTAAAATACCATCATTGTCATCATCAATATCCAAATAATCGATGATTCCATCTTTATCCGTATCTGTACAAATTTGCTTGGTTTTATCTTGCCAGATATTTAAATTTTGATAAAGTGTAATTGCATTTAGAGAGTCTTTATTTTCTAATGTATTATTTAAACCATTCTTACCGGCAGCACCAGTCAAAGTATCTACACTAGTTGATTTAAATTTAAAGTGACCAGCTTCAACTACGTCAAAACAACCATCACCATCAGCATCGGTATCTTTAGAATCAGGAATACCATCGCCATCGGTATCACAACCGGGTTTGTCGCCTTGTACTGGTTCAACACCTAATACACGGAATGCGAAATTTTCACCTCCAAAGTTGTCGCTCAATGGGACAAAATTGCTAGTTATAACTAAAGGTTGAGATTTTGTAGCTCTAGATTTTACCAGTACATTGATAAATTCCTTATTTGAGGCTGGACCAATATAATCCCTAAATGCAGTAGTAATTGGCGCCATTGACTTTAATGTATCACCAACTCGGTACTTTTCTTTCAAGTATTTTTGTTGGGGGATACTGGTTATCACACCAAACCCTGCTTTACCGAAATCCCATTTCAATTGACGCGCATGGAACCAAAATCTTCCATTTCCTCCTTCTTTCATCATTAATTCCAAATCGATAGCAGGTGAAGAAACAGGTTCAAATGTTGTCTTGAACGAACGATAAATCTTAGAGCCACTAATAGGGTCATAAAACTCACCAATGAAGGTATTATCTGAAGTAATTCCAGGCGCACCAAATCCGGTATATTGAACTACGTCAAATGTTACTCGACAAACCGTATCACCTTGATTAGAAAGCAATTGATAAACTAGTTTTTTGCTATTTCTGAATGAAGTTACCCAAGTTAACTTACCCAAAGGTTTTGGGGAAGGACATTCAACTTCATCCGTAATACCATCGTTATCATCATCAATATCAATAACATCCGTGTAACCATCTTTATCTGTATCAACACAATAGATCATTTCACGATCTGTGTACCATGTTTTAGGAATATAGTTAATACCTGCATCTGGCTTGTCGTTAGTTTCCACTTTAACGGACATACCATTATTTCCAAAAGGTCCAGCTATATATTGATCAGAAAAACTGGTATAATGTAAATGATCTGCTTCAACTAAATCCGAACAACCATCGCCATCCGAATCACGATCAGCAGAATTCAATATTTTATCATTATCCGTATCCATTTTACCATTACACAAATGGGGAACAATACTATATGTTTCGGTACTGAAACTTGCCGCAGAAGTACTACATTTAGCTACGAACTTGAATGGTCTATTCAAATAATTTGTAATGAATAAAACTTTCCAAGTTGCGGCACTTGCAGTTACAGATGCATTTTGAACAATAGTAGAACCACTGGTAATACCCACACCATCACCATGAGATGATAGTTGATTATCTGGGTCATATACAATTGCAGGGATTTCAGGCGACCAAGTCAATGTAATTTCTTGGTTCACATTGCTAATGGCACCATTGGGATTGTTAGGATGATAAGGAGAAAACTCTACACTATTCATTGCGGCAGCTCCAATTGGAGTAATCACGGCGTCAATGGTGTAGGTTTTATCAGCATCGTTTACCAAGAAATGCAACCCTTCTTTGGCATCTGTTGAAGATGTTAATGTTGAAAGATTAAAGAATTTAACTTGTGATGTTGCAACTAAATTTCCTTTATTAAAATTACCACCAATACCTTTATCCGTTGTATAATTCAATAAATAGGTGCGAGCAAATGTAGACTTGCCACAATTTAACTCAGTGTAATCGGAAATACCATCATTATCGTCATCCACATCAGTTAGATCACGTATACCATCACCATCCGTATCTCCACAACCATTGGCTCCAGAATAAGCCAAATAAGATGTACTTGCAAAAGTGGTATTAGCACCTTTTGTATCATTGTTTTCCAATGAATTAGATAAACCATTGACACCAAAAGGAGAAGGAGTATTTGTTCCTGAGAGAATGGCACCCGCTTCTTGCGCATCGCTACAACCATCGTCATCTGAATCGGTATCTAAATAATCAGGAATTTGGTCATCATCAGCATCGTTGAAATAACCCAAATCCATATCCAATCCCATTCCTTCATAGCCCGAACTGGTAGCTCCTGATGCTACAGCAAAGTTAATTGTTAAGAAAAACTCGGAGCTTAAACCCGTTCCTAAGTAACGTACATACCAAGTAGAATTGGCAATTGTAAGTGTACTTGGTAATATTAAACTTGCTCCTGAACGGATTGTATCACCTGTTGCATAATTCGAAATTTGATTATTTGGATCAACAATTACACCCACAATATCAGGACCCCATGTTAGGTTGAATGTACCCGCATTATTAGAAATACTTCCGAAAGCATGCTTAGGAACATTAGGCCCCCAACGAAGTTCTTGAATATAAGAACCAAATTCAGGAGTTACACGAATAGTATTAGCAAAACGCTCATCTCCATCATTAGAAATATAATGTAATCCATTTAAAAATGACTGTGAATAGGTAGAACTCGAATCTAAAGCAGCGCTTACACCATGATAAACAATCTGGACATTAGCTTTTGCTGGTCCAACCGAAGCATAACCATTTATAACTTGCTTATAAGCAGTTTTTATCAACGCTCCGTCTTGAACAAAGGCCGTTTTATCTACACTATTTTCTTCTAAATCTAAAATACCATCATTGTCGTCATCAATATCCTCCATATCAATAACACCATCGAAATCAGTATCTAAACAGCCACTAACATCGGGATTAAGCGCACGGTTGTATGATGTTTTAAACTTGGGTTGAGCATAGATTGAATCTACTGTTTCAATTGTATTTGGATATCCATTGTTACCAACCGCACCTGAGAATGCTGTATCTGTAACACTTTTAGATGCACCCGCCTCGAAAATATCAAAGCAACCATCACCGTCAGCGTCTAGATCCATGTGACTTGGTTTACCATCTAAATCATAGTCAGAATAGTAACAAGTATTTACGGATACACCAAATCCTTCACTAGACAAATTAGCACTAGTTAAATCGTTGTGAATAATATTGATAGTAAACGAATCATCATAACGAGCCGCATCGAATACAATTTTCCAAGTAGAAGAACCTGCTGTAATATCATTCCTAGTATCTAAAGTGTCTCCATTTTTAAATACTTCTAAGTGATTTTTTGTTGTTTGATTATTTGGATCCCAGATATACGCAGGTATATTGGGATACCAACGTACAATCATCCGTTGTTTATCAATGGTAATACCTTCATTAATTGTTTGTCGTGGAGTGTTCGGTCCAAACTCTACTTTATTAATTAAGGCATTTCGGTTAGTTACTTGACTTTCCCGTGGAAGTAAAGTAATATCGGTTATATATTGTGCGTTATTATCTGCGATTAAATAATGTAAACCATCACCTGGTCTCCAATTGGTATTTGTGTAGGTATACAAATTCGTAAATGCCACACGATAATCAACTGTATCCGAATTATTTAAGAAATAACCTGTTAAACTATTTACACCATTAGGAGCTCCTGTGGTAACACCTACCGATGATTCTACAACGGCCAATGAATTGGCACAAGCCAATTCTTGAGCATCCAAAATTCCATCATTATCGTCATCTATGTCTGCTAAGTCAACAATACCATCTTTGTCGTAATCAGAACAACGATTGATATTTTTATCTAAAGCTACATAAACTGAACTAATTGATTTAGATTCAGCAAATTGATTATCAGCAGTTTCGAGTGTATTTACATAACCATTTGTACCAACAGCACCAGAAACTGTTGATGTATTGATATTGGAAACAATTGCTCCTTCAAATGCATCGTAACAGCCGTCTCCATCTGCGTCTAAATCCTGTTTATTAGGCTTACCATCGCCATCTTTATCGTCAGCCATGTACGCACCAACAGCCCAACCATCATAATTTACATTAGTTGTAGCTGAAGCTAAGATTTCAACATCGAAATCAAATTTATTGGTATCATCTAATAAAAACTCAACACGCCATGTAGCTGATGCCAGTGTTTGGTTAGCAGCTAATGTAATTGCCGTATTTGGATAAATAATGGTTCCATCTGCAATGTTAATCTGACTATTCGGATTTCGAACAACTGCTGGAATACCACCTCTCCAATTCAATTTAATGGTTGCTGCTTCATTCTGCATTGAAGCACTTGAGTTACTACTTGCAGGCCTGAATAAAACACTTTGTAATTTTTCAGCGCTTTCAACACTGAAATTCATTTTATAATTATACAGAGGATTCGTTCTATCCCCATCCTGTATGGAAAATTCTTGAGCTCGGTCATTACCATTGGCAAAACCCAAATAAGCACCATTTGCATCTTCAAAACTCGCGTCAATGGTTAACTTACCATCTGAGGATGCAGTGGTAAAACTTTGTTTTTTAGCGGTTTTATCTGATAATAATACCTTTAGCTTGGGAAGAATAGATTCTTCCTTATCCAATAATCCATCATTATCATCATCCAAATCCAAAATATTAGCAATTCCATCTTTATCAAAATCTGTACTATCGGTAACTGAAGCAAAGGTGAAATAATCTCCATCTTTTAAATCAATCGCAATTTCCCAATAGCCATCAACGAGTTTCATCTCATATTCAGTAACTCCTTTACTGAAATCACCATCGCTATCAATCCACAATTTGGTATTACCCATAGGTGGAGGCAAACAAGTACCGGCGTAACCACCACGGAATGCAGGTATTTTTAATTCTACTATTCCAACCGTACCTTTTTCTTGAACGAACCATTCGCGATTTAATTTCCAACGATCTTTACGATAAACTTCAGTTGGTTGCCAAGCTATGCCTGAAAGGGAATTATATCCCACCAACATGAACGAAGAATCAATATTAAACGCATTTAAATTGGAACGGTTGTATTCAGCAATATCATTCAATCCGAATTCTAAATAAAAAAAGTTCTTTTCAAAATTTTGCCATTGGATGGATTGACGTTGATCTAGGTTTCCATTGTCATCTCTTCCAATTCCAAATACCAAATTATTATAATTACCACTCGCTCTACTTGGATCCCATATTTTTGTACCTCCTGAGGAATACCAAGTTGAACCGGTTGCGAGTGATCTACCCCATTTAATGGCTAAATAAGTCTCTATTTTCTGACGTTCGAAATCAGTAATAGCGCGATCATACATGATTACTTCATTGATATTACCTTTCCAATAATATGCATCTGGTCCAGCTCCTATTGCCGATCTACCCCCTAAAGCCAAACTATAGTCACTCGTATCTGCAGAATATGCAGTTGCGGTATTAATTGTATTTGCTACATTCGTTCCATTAGCCAAGAGATTTCGAACAACAGTAGCTGTAGTTTTGTATTGTTGACTTATAGTATTTGTGCCTGTATTTGCAGAAGACCATCCAGCAACTGTGTATGGACCTGTCGGTCTTGTTCCTGCGGAAGTCCAAGTTCCTACTTGATGAATATCCTGCCATTGCCAGTTCATGAAGTATGCACCATTTATTGCGTCGCTCACTAAGGCTCTAGTTCCCTGATCCGTCCAAGAAGCCGATACAATCTGAGAATATTCCGTTGCATTAGTTTTTCCCTTCCAGAAACTTCCTTTATTAGCCCATAAACCATCATCAACACCGTCAAAACTTAATGTTCTGTTGTAATTTGCATAGGATGTTTTTGGCGCTTTAGGACTGGTGCTCCAGTCTTCACGCTCCATATGGAAACCATTTCCAGATAAATCCATTAATTCCACATAGTTGTGGGCAGCATTCATAGATCTCCAACCACTGGTAGCAGTAAACCAATAACCCAGTTTGTTACTAACACCTCCAGGGAAACCCTTAAAAGTAGCAATAGTAAAATATTCACCATCTTTAAAATCTACTTTAGCATATAAATAACCATATTGAGCATCCTCATCAATTAGAGATTTCAACTCAATGAACTTATCAGCCGAAGTGAATGAAGTATCTGAACTTATTACTAAATAGGTTGTTTGTCCATGGTGTATGATATTGGGTACTCTTACCATCACTGTACCAACAGTTCCTTTTTCCCAAACGCGATATACCCTCCCCAAACGCTTGTTCACCTTGGCGGTAGTGGGTCCTGTAATATTTCGATCGTATTCAATAGATCCATTATCGCAACCCCAAAGTAAAAATGAATTATTCTTTTCAAATTGTTTAGGATGGTTGGAATTCATTGTAGTCATCGTATCCAAGCCAATAGCAATTAGATCAGATAAAAACTTATTATCATCGGCCCCTGTATAATCCAAGGCACTATTTACTCTACGCATTACACTCATGCGCTGATCTAACCCTGAGGCATCGTCTCGACCAATACCCACCAAATAGCGCTTGTAATTGTTATTTCTAGTTAAAGACCATATAGTATCTCCATTTGACGCAATGTATGAAGCATTTATTGGCTTTCCCCATTTGATAGCTAAATAGGTTTCAATTCGATTTACTTCTGCTGGAGTTAATGCTCTATTATAATGAATTAGTTCATTGGCATTACCAGAGAAATAGTTAGCACCGTATAAGCTACCAACTACTAGTTGGTTATTCCCTCCATAAAAAGTTAACGACCCAGTAGTTGGTGTAACTGCAGAAGTTCCATTTTGATTCAAACTAAGTACTTTAGGCGTAGAACCTGCATTATATATTCCCGAAAAAATATGAGTGGCAAATGCCTGTGTTGAATTAACAAAAGGTGCCGTTAAGAATGCCGTACCATAGTTAAATCCCCATTGCATATTTGTACCACTAGAGGGCAAGCTTGACCATATGTAATAAGCTGTAGTATTGGTTGCTGTCAAACGTACTTTTTCAGAAAATAGAATACTGTTAGTTGAAACAGAATTTGCATAGGCGGAATAAATATCGGTAAATTGTGTATATGCCGTATTCAATTTATACAACCCTGTTGCGGCCCATAGATCTTGAGCCCCTGAAAAACGAATCACATTGTTGAAATTCCAATTCAAAACAACTGGTCTCTTTGAAGCTGTTCCCTGACGAACATCCAATCCATTGGGGCCTAAATCTGTCCAACGATAAACCTTACCAGTATTATCTTGATAAACCCCTTTGTCTGCCGCAAACCACCATGCCAAACCAGTTGCAACACCACCTGGTGCTTTTACATCTGTTGCAAAAGTGAAATAATCACCATTATTAAAGTCATGTTGAAATACATAATAGTTCTCACCATCTATTTGGGTAAGTACACCCATAACAAATTTATCTGAGCTATTGAAAGTGGAGTCGTTGCTTACAACTAGATAAACTGTATCCCCGAACGACATTGCCATCGGCAATGCCAAAGACAATTTACCCATCGACCCCACTTCAGTAGCTCTCCAAATTCTTGACAATCGGTTGTTCACAGAAATTCCGGTTGGACCAGAAAGACTGGTTCTATAACCCGCCGCTGAAAAGTTATGTGACCAAGAAAAATAAGATTTATCAGAACTAAAATTACTATTATTCTCCTCATTGATACCTTGAAGATTTCCTATTCCTATTATTAATCCTGTTCCATCGATATCTTCATTTCCACCTGATTGCTTTTGTTTCAATCCATAGGCATCATCACGACCTATAGTAAATACTTGGTATTTTTGAGTTCCAACATTTGCTGGATTATAAATAACCGTTCCATCAGAAGCATAATGGATAGAATCCATCATCATTCCATATTTTACCGATAAATACGAACGAACTTTACGTTTTTCATCTAAATTCAAAAACGTATCATAAACAATTACCTCAGCTACATCTCCCAAGAATCCAGAGCCAAGTTTAGACATCCTATCTATAGTGGTTGTCCATGCTACCGTATTTGTATTTGTAGCATAAAATTCTTGTTTAGGAATACCCAATACATAAGTTATCGTATTATATTCCCAACGATTAGCTTTCGAAGAAATGTGCTGGATAGCAGGATAAAGTGGATCAAATCCAGTAGAAGAATAAGACGTAGACCTCCAATCCCAGTTTTTTCTTCCTGAGGATCCCCAACTGATATATCGATTGTAATCACTCCAAATGAGTTCATCATTGGACCCAGTGCCCCACCAATAAACTGGCGGATCATTACCAGCGGTACTAATGTTTGAAGCTGCTTTGTGTTGCATAACAATAAACATTTCGCCACTTTTTGGCGTACCAAACTGAAAGCCATTCGCTCTCAAAAATTGATTTGCCGCATCGAATGAAACCACTGGATGCATGTTCATGCCCTTACGTACATACTTCACGGCACCTAAAACAGAGTCCATCGAATTCGTACCCTTAGCAGAAACATCTGACCAATAAGAAACTACATTTCCGCCAGCGGTATCATACTCCACATCGGAAGAACGCAACCACATAGCAGTTCGACTCTTCTTGGGGAAGGCCGAGGTTTGTGCTTTAATTGGGCTCGTAGCCAGCGCCACAACTCCAACTACAACGGTTTTTAATATATTTAACTTACTCATTTTTTACAACTGTCCAGATTTTACCTGAATCTATGTTGCAAAAATCCCGTAGAATTCAACGTTTATTTGTAGATATATTTCGAGTAAAAACAAGGAATACCGTTTGTTGCCCAAACAGCCTAACATCATCCCTATTTATTATATATCAATGTTTTAATAAATATATAACAATACAATAAGTATATATTTTTCTATTTAAAATCGGACTCTTGTAGATTTATTTCTACAGAAGAAAAGTTAAATGGGTACTACTTTCGCTTAAGCTTTAATAATCGTAGTATTTCCAAATAAAATACTAACTTGATTAATCCAACGCTATGATGTCAAAAACAATGAAATCAGAGAATTCAATTAGATTGATAATTGCTGATGATCACCAAGTAATCATCAAAGGTATACAGTTACTCATTCAAAACGAATTTCCTGTAAACAAAATACATGAATGTAGTAATATAGAAAATCTAGAGAGAGAAATTGAATTGTTTCAGCCAACTCATATTATTTTGGATGTATCCTTTCCTGAAGATTCGAGCATTCATTATTTAGAATCAATTTTCACGTTGATGCCTTCAGTGAAAATTCTACTATTTACCATGCATCCTGAATCATTATTCCAAAATGTTATGTTAAAATATCCTGCACTCCTTTTTTGTCAAAAAAGTGAAAATGAATATTTATTGCTGAGCAAGCTCCAAACATTCTTTTACCAAAAAATCAATGACAAAGGCAATAAATTCACCATTACCCCAAAAAACAAATCACAATTATCCCGAAAAGAAGAAACCGTTGCTCAAATGCTTATCGAAGGAAAAAGCACAACCGAAATTGCCAATTTTCTAAATGTTCGGAGTAATACGATTTCCACTTACAAAAGGCGTATATTTGATAAAACAGAAGCAACTAATATTTTAGAACTGGCGAAAATATTTAAATAATTATTGAGAACCTCACTTAAAATAATCGCATTTTTATTATTTCTTTTCATCAAAATTGAAGATGTAAAATCTCAGTATTTTAGTAGTCCTTTAAATAAACAAAATACCAATCTTTCCGCTAATATAATAGTCGATATTTGCTTTGATAAGCACAATCGATTGTATGTAGCTACACCCAACAATGTATATACCTATAACGGAATAGATTTTCAACTTATTCCTTTTAAAAATAATAAACTAATAATTACGGTAACAAGAACTTCTGAAGACTCAGTGGTGGTTTTGCTTGCAGATGGTAGCATTTATGTAAATCGCAATGATTCATTTGAATTATATTATAAAAATGAAAAAAATACATCCATCAACAAGAATTTTTGTTTCTTAGAAGCACCTAAAATAGATTTTATTAAAATTCAACAACAAAATAAAATAGTATTCGAATACTACTATTCAAAAGCGATTTATAATCCAAGTAACAAAACTTTTTTGATTCGTTCAGGTAAAGATAAGAACATACAATTATTAAATAAACAATTAAAAACAAAAGTACTCAAACGTTTCACAATTAGTCCCCAACAACGAATTTTCTACCATCACGATAAATTTATCTGTTTTAAAGAGGATAGATTCTATGATGTATTAGATTCACAATTAAATTGCAAATTACCAGACGGCTTAACCCGCAAACAAGATGTTTACTTTGTTGATAAACCCAATCAACCATTAATATTAATTTCAGGACAACAAGCTTGGTACCTGAATTCAAAAAACAAAAACACCTATTGGGAAAAAATTACTGATGACCTGTCAGACAATATGGTTATTGGTTCTGCTGTTTACAACGAATTTAATAAGTGCTGGTTTTTCGGAAGCCAAACCGATGGATTAATTATTTTGAGGCCAAAAAAATTCAATCTACTAAGCCCATCTGAGTTTATTCCAAGGAACAATTATTACTTACAACTACCCATAAATAATAACAGTATTTTAACGAATTCAGGAATTATTATATCAAAAGATAAAACCAACAATAAGAGAAGCTCATTAAATCAGATATACTACAACAATAATTATATTAGAATAACTAAAAATTATTTTTTATTAAATACAAATGACGAATATATTATTTATGATATTCAAAATGATAAATATGAATTTTTAAAAAAGACGAAACTACTTGCTTACACTAACTATATAAAACATCCAAATGGAAATATTATTATATTACAACCTGATAGTATTTTTGAATTTGAAATAGAAAATAGAAATTTTAAATTTATTTGTGTTAATAAAAAAACTTATTTAAACATATATCCACCGATAATAACTCAAAATAATTTATGGATTCCTAGTTGTGCCGGAATTGAAATCAGAAATATTAAATCCTATAAAATCACTCATAATTTATTAAAAAATCAATGTGTTCGATTTTTATATCAAACTAAAAATCCTCAATTCATTATTGCCTGTGTTTATGGTTCAGGTTTGTATTTAATCCGAAAAGAATCAAAAATAATTCTAAAAATACCTTTAGACTACCGATTAAGTCTAACAAATTCACATACTATTTATCGGAACTCCCAAAACGAACTAATCATCCCTACAAACAAAGGCCTGCTCAAAATCCCGGAATCGGTCATAGTCAAATCCGCTGGGAAATCCCAACTCATCCAACAACCAGAATACCTTACCGAAAATGACGGCTTACCACTCGATGAATTCAATGGAGGTGGCAACCCCCCTTTCCTAAACTTTAATGATACACTCCTCTCATTCCCCAGTTTAAAAGGCCTAGTTCAAGTCAATCCCCTCTCTTTTATCCCCAAAATAAATTTAAATTATTTCAATATCGTTTCCGTAGAACGCTCTGGAAAACCCGTAATTCTCGCCGGAAACAACATTCAACTCCCTACCCTCACACCTGAAATTTCCTTAAAATTGGATGTTGTCTTTTGGGGAAATCCTTATAACCTTCCACTCTATTATAAATACAATAATAAAATTCAATTTATACCTTTTGAGAAATTAAATTCCTTACAAATTTTATTGACTCATTATGGTTATGAAAATATCGAATTCTTTACCATTTCGAATAATAAAAAAAATATATTATATACCCTATCCGTTTATCGAAATGAACTTTGGTACACCAAATTTTACTATTGGCTCATCATTTTCATTTCGCTTTGGGGGATATTTTACTCCTACGACCGCGTTCGAAGTTATCGACTCGAATTCAAAAATGCCCGCCTCGAAAGTCTCGTTCTTCACAAAACCAAAGAACTTCACGAAGCCAATGAGAATCTTAATCTAAAGGTCAACCAGTTAACTGAGCTGAATAAAGAAAATCAATTTTATATCAGCGTCATTAATCACGACATTTTCGCCCCAATCAAATACATTAATATGATTGGAAACCAATTAACAAAAAATCCAAATAAAATAACAAAATCCAATATTTTAGATTATTTAAATTTAATCATTAATACCACTAAAAGACTGGAAATTCTCTGCTCCAATATATTAAATCATCTAAGTCCTGGAAGAATATCCCTCAAAACAATACAAGAAATAAACCTTCAGGATCTTATTTATGAATTGACAGATTTTATTAAAATTGGACTCACTATCAATAAAAATAGTATCGAGACAAACAACATCCACAATCAAACAATCAAAACCAATAAAGATGCTCTAAATATCATCCTAACTAATCTTATAAGCAACGCCAATCGCTTCACTCAAAACGGTACAATCCAGTTAGATTACGATTTTGACCCAACGACAAACTCCCATATTATTTATTTAAAAGATACAGGTAAAGGGATGTCTGTTGAGCTTATTGAGTCCATCAATTCGCAAAATTTAGAGATCCTTAATCGTAACGCAATTGAGTACCAAAGCTACGGTATTGGCTATAACCTGATTTTCAAAATGCTCAGTTTGATAAACGGAAAATTAACCGTTGAAAACAATCTTCCCAACGGCACGAAAATCAAGTTAGAATTGAAGGATTTAGAGAACCAATCCGATAATAATCAAATACTTAAGCTCACCCACGACGGACAATGATCTGAATGTTTGGCATCGGGATCAATTCCAGAATCAGCTACCGGTAAATTCCCAGCAACACTAATATAATCAATTCTCCAACCCTTGTTATTGGCGCGAGCATTTGCCCTGAAACTCCACCAAGTGTATTGATGCGCCTCCCCTTCATGTAAGGTTCGGAAAGAATCCGTGAAGCCTGAATCAAACCATTTCGACATCCATTCCCGCTCTTCGGGTAAAAATCCGGTGCTGT
>JACCDS011457730.1_pt1 | contig 25760 bp, 18 predicted proteins | sample 7446441 | NCBI WGS metagenome assembly JACCDS01 (sample SAMN15323445, study PRJNA562643) | freshwater metagenome | isolation source: river surface water | place: USA:Blue River Watershed | collected 2017-08-17 | reverse complement strand
TCGTACTCGCCGTGCCGCAGTCGTTAGTCACTGTAGCAACGGCTGAAGCGGGTCCGTTCGTGCCAAAGGATTGCACCGTGCTTGCGCCGGTCGCCGTACCGCCGTTGCTGAAGGTCCAGCTGACGTTGGTGGCGTTGCCCACTGTGGCGTTGAATTGAATGGTTACCGGATTCATGGACAGCACCGAGTAGGTCGCCGATACCGTGGGCTGGGGCGCGTTCGCCGTCGTCACGTTGGCTGGCGACGACCACGAGCTCGTGCCCGAGCTGCACACCGACTGCACGTACACTTGGTACGCCGTATTCGGCAGCAAGCCGGTGAGGTTGGTGGTTCCGCCGGTGACACCCGTGATGAGCGTTCCAGAGCCTTGGGCAAAGCCGTTGAGGCCGTACTCCACATTGCTGCTGGTTGCCGAACTCGGCGCAGTCCACGTGACCGTAGTCGACGTACACGTGGTGCTACCCGAAGCATTGACGCCTACCGGAACGGCACAGGGAGAACACTGAGCCACAAAACTGTTCCAAGATGTGCCTGAAACGAGCGTCGAATTGTATGGCATGGTGGATAATGTGTCACCAAAAGGTCCGACCAAGTCAAAACCCATTTCGCCCGGATAACCGCCCGCGCTGGTTACCATAATGCGCACCGAGTCGCCGGCGCAGAAGCGCACCGAGTCGGTAGCGGCACTGCCCGTTGCAAAGGTGAAGTCCTTCACATTAACCCAGTTGCCCGATACTTTTTGCTGCGCCGAAATGACGCCGCCATTCCAACCGTCGCCCCATGAGTCCTTCATGTACATCACTGAAGTACACTGGTTTACCGGCGGACACAGGGCTGTAGTCACGGTGTAGGGTCCTGCCCAAGTCGACTTGTCGGTTGCAGAACAGCTGTCCTGAATATAGACGTCGTAGGTCGAGCCTGCGGTCAACCCAGCAATGGTGTAGGGCTTCGTGGCATTCCAAGCGGTTATTCCGTTCGTGCCGGTACCGGTCCCCGTCCAGAAACCTGTTGGGCCCCACTTCACATTAGAGCCCGAGGGCGTTCCCGTCGTCACGTGGGTCCAGTTTACACCAACCGAAGTCGTTGAAATCGTACCTGACGGAATGCTTCCAATCGGCTCTGGACAGGTCGGAATCGCTTCCACCACGAAGTTGTCAAAGAACACATCTGGTCCAAAGCCCGAATGTGCCAGGAACTGGAATACCGCTTGGGTACCCACCCACGACGCGGGCAAGAATACCGTGGTGTCCACAAAGGTTCCTGGGGACGTAGTTCCCGATCCGGTCGAGTTAAACGACGGTCCAGAAAGCTTCACCAAGGTGTCCCACGTTGACGACGTCAACGTTTTGCCCAGCAGGTACAGCTTGTCGTTCGGGTAGAAGGACTGGTACTGGTGCGACCACTCAAATGTGGCCTGCGCCGCAGCCGAAATCGTTACGGGACGCGAAGAAATCGTGGCCGTGTTTCCGTTGGTCCACGACCAGAAGTTGCCGCGCATCGCGTGGCCCGCCGCCATGGCGTACTGCATCATGGTCTTCGACCCGCCATTGGTCCAGCACTGGAGCGGACTGAGGTCAAAGTTCTCGGTGTAGGGCATCGCCACGCCAAGGCAGCTCGTCGTGAAGTTGATGGGTCCATACCAAGGAGCGCGCGTCGACGATCCGCATGAGTCGGCGATCCACGCGGTGTAGTTGGTGTTTGGAGCCAAGCCGGTGATGGTGTAGCTCGTTCCCGTCGTATTGGCCACGAACGGAATTACGCCCGTACCTGGGTTGAATCCAGACGGCCCCCAAGCAATCGTAGCTCCAGGCGTATTGGTCCCGCCGTGGTTCCACGTTACTACGGCATTGGTTGCCCCAGCGGAGGCTACGCCCGCAGTCGCAGGTAAGCAGGCAGGCTGTGCTTCATAGGTCACGTCGTCGATGTTCGCCGTTACCCAGGTGCTCGACGTGCGGAACGCAATATGCTTAAATCCGGCCGGAACCACAGGGAAGGGTACGGTGTACTCGTCCCAGTTGTCAGTGAGCGGTAGCGTCGCCACTAAGACAAACGAACTTGGGTTGCCCGGAGTGGAAAGGACTCCGACTTGAAGGCTCATCGTGGACCAGGTAAACGCCTTTTTCGCGCGAAAGCGAATTTGGGCTGTTCCCGTGGCCAGGTCATTGAACATGGGTGAGATGATGCCTGCGCCCGCCGTTGAGCCAGAGTAGAACTCTGCGTAGTTGGGCGTTGAGTAGGCCGCGTTGGTACCGGTTGACACTTCAAGCGTAGCTCCGCCGTGGACAAACCAGCACTCAGGCTGGTTGCCCACGGTGAGGTTGTCAAAGTTTTGGCTGTAGCCCGACGGCAGCGCAAAGCCTGCACAAAGGGTCGTAAACGAGTACGGGCCCGACCACACGGAGTTGCCGGCGGCACCGCACAGCGTCATCACGTAAAAGTCGTAGTCGTAGTTTGGAGTCAATCCAGCTACCGCAATCGAATTCGTCGTAACGGTATCAGAACTACCGGTACCGATGTTGAATCCGGCCGGACCCCATTGTACAGCAAAGCTGCTCGCGCCGCTCTGCCAGTTGAGGTTGGCAGTTACGTCGGTAACCGAAGTTGTACCTAACTGCAAGGGCTCTGGGCACGCAGGCTGAGCTTCAATGGTCACATAGTCCACGAAGAGGTCTGGGCCGTAATCGGACCATCCGTAAAGCTGGGCAATCACCGTGTCGCCCGTAAAACTCGAGGGGATGTAGGCAATACTGTGTGAAAACGTCGTTGCCGGACCTGTTGACGTAGCACCGGTGGTGTTGAAGTTAGAACCCTTTAGGGTGAACACATTGGTCCAGGTACTGCTGTTAATGTCGCGAACGCGAAGGGTCAAGCTGTCGTCTGGGTAGCTGCTCATGTACTGGTGCGACCAGTCAACCACCGCGCGAGCTGCCGTCGTGATGGCGATTGGAGCCGACTGCAAAATGTAGGAGTACTGGTTCTTAGACCAGAAGTCGGCTTCAGCGTACGTAACGCCACCCGTAGTGTATCCCAACCAGTTGGCTGTTCCGGTGTTGTGGGACCAGCAGTTCGGCGGGAAGGTCGTGAAGGTTTCGGTCGTCGGAAGCGACAAGGTGGCACACAGCGTACACACATTGATTGGCCCTGCCCAGCCAGAGGTACCCGCAGCACCGCAGTTGCGGCGTACGTATACGTCGTAGCAGGTATTCGCGGTGAGTCCGGTGAGCTGCTTGCTCGTCGACGTACTAGTTACCGTAGTACCTGAGCCCAGCGTGAAGCCGGCAGGACCGTACTGAATGTCAAAGTTGGTTCCGAGTGAAACCCAGTTGATGGTGGCTTGGGTAGACGCAAGTCCTGAAGCACTCAATGTTCCGGGAATCGGGCAAGCCGGCGGTGTATTTGTGATGCGAATAGTGTAGTCGTGGGCAGAGCCGTAGCCGAAGGTAGAGCAAGGGGTTGTCGTCGTGGCGGTGCCGCTTTCGCGAAGTACCACACGAAGACGGGTGCGGCCTAGTACCGCACCGGTCGGCACGGTGAAGTTAAAGCTCGAGTTGCGGACGGTAGACGAAAGGGCCGCGGTCATTGCCGCCCCCCAAGTACCCAGCTCCTCTCCTGCGTCAGTAAAGTCGCCGTCCTTGTTGAAGTCGATCCAGGCCTTGGCAAACGACGTGTAGTTGCCGCCACAGGTTCCCATAAGCGCTTCAAGTGTGTAGGAGGTTCCAAGGCTGAGGTCCGCGGAATCGATTTGGGTGAAGTCGCGGAGGCCGACTACCGTTGGGCACGTCGTTGGGTTGCTTATGCCATAGTTATCTCCCTGCAAATAAACATCGCGAATTTCAGTATCAATAAGGGATGTCGGGCCAACTGTTGTACAGTAGGTCTGCGCTGTAGCGGTCACACCGAAGCCCAAGGTGACGATGCCTAGTAGCGCCGCAAATAGAGTAGGTTTGTACATATTTATAAGTGTGTAAGGGACTATAGATTCGGTAAATATCGGAATAAAAACATTTTATGCGTTTCACCTGTTATTCATTCTGCATGCTCGCTGGCGCATTAGCACTAGGCTCGGGGTGTGCGCTGCCCGCCCCTCCCGACGGAGGGCCCCGCGACGAAAATGGCCCAAAAGTGCTGAAATCCAGTGTTCCGATGGGCGCGACCGCGGTTCAAGTTCAGGAGCTAGAATGGACCTTTGACGAGTACGTCGTTCTGAACAACCCGGCGGCAAACTTGCGGGTTTCGCCGCCACTTCCTTCAGCACCCGACGTAAGATTAACCGGTAAAACGCTTAAAATCAACTGGAAGGGCTGGCTGAGTCCGGACCGCACGTACATGATCCAGTTCGGCAGTTCGGTCCGTGACCTGCACGAAGGCAACCCGATGTCGGAACCGTTTTGGGTGTTCTCCACCGGCACCGCAATCGATTCCGGCGTGGTCGCTGGTACGCTACTCGATCCGTGGACCGGCAAGCCACACGACGGCAAGGCTGTAGTGCTGTACACCGCGGAGGCAGCCGATTCCGCCATGTACCGCGACCCAGTTTATGGCACCCGAAGCAGCAAAGAAGGTCGGTTTACCCTGCCCTATTTGGCAAACGGAAGCTACCGAATATTGGCGTTTGACGACCCCGACGGGAACCTGAAGTTGGGGACGGGAGAACAATCGCCCATCGCGTGGCACACTGTCGACGTGAGTCCTGGCGATACCGCCGTGCAGCTCTGGCTCGGAGCAGCCGGAGCGGAGCCCGACAGCGCGATCGCCTACCGCGAACTTCCTGTGGATTCGGCTGGCGTGCTGAAGCTCAGCGTTGCGCCCGAAGCAAATGGACCGTGGGTGCACCAGCTGCGGCGCGACGGCATTGTACTGTGGCAAGGCTCCGGTGCCGGAACCTGGACCCTAGCGGGGCTAAAACCCGGAAAATACAGCCTTCGAAGCTTTGTAGATCGAAATAAAAATGGACAGCTCGACGCCGGCGACTGGTGGACGCGCACGGAGGCCGAACGGCCGCTTGACGACCCAGAGGCCGTAGAAATTACGGTTGGCTGGACGGTGGAACGGCTTTGGCGTCCGGGGGCAAGCCCGTCAGTTCAAACGGATCTTGGTCCGCAAGGAACGGGAAGCGCTTCCGCACCGCCGCAAGGTGGATCGGGTCCCACTCCGCAGTAACCAAGACTTCGCGGTGAAGGTCAGAGGCGGCGAGCAGGTCGCCCCAAGGGCCAATGAGCCGGCTTGCGCCACTGTGGGCTACGCCAAATCCATCGACGCCCACACGGTTTACGCCGGCCACGTAGCACTGGTTTTCCATGGCCCGAGCGGCCAGCAAGGTGGTCCACGCATTTTCGCGGGCTTCGGGCCAGTTGGCCACGACGAGCAGTCCGTCGTAGTCCGGTTGTCCGTCGGCGCCCAAGCGGTTGCGCAGCCATGCCGGAAAGCGAAGGTCAAAGCACACCGCCAAGCGAAGGCGCCATCCGCGCCAGGTGACCACAACGGCTTCGGTTCCGCGCGCAAAATCTTCGTGCTCTCCGGCCACAGCAAACAGGTGGCGTTTGTCTGCGGTGACCGTGTGTCCGTCGGGTTCTACCCAAAAAAACCGGTTGGCTACCTTGCCCGATTCGTGTGGAACAAAAACCGAGGCGCCGACGGCGTACCCACCTTTTGCCGCGATTTCCTTCAGAAAATCCAGGGCCCTCGGCGCCCAAACGGCCACTTCGCGGGCCCTTGGGGTGGCAAAACCCGTTGAAAACGCTTCGGGTAGAAGGAGTACGTCCGTGCTTCCGGGCGCAGGGCAGCGGGCGCGAATCCGATCGAAATTGGCCGATGGGTCGCACCATGCCAGTTCGAGTTGCAGCAGCGCCACGCGCAAAGGGGCGAGGTTAGCGGGCATCCGAAAGCAAAAGAGGAATGTCCTTGATCAGCTGGTCCACGGCCACGGGGTCGGTGCCGTCGTAGTAGCCGCGAAGACGCCCTTGAGCGTCCACCAGAACCAAGTTCTCGGTGTGAATGAACGAATGCTCGTCCCAGCCTTGGCCCTCTTCGAGAACCGCAAAGTAGCTGGTGCGCGCCAGGCGGTTAAGTTCCTCGGGCGGACCCGTAAGCAGCCACCATTGGTCGGGGTCGCAGCCGTTGCGGTCCCCGTAGTCGGCGAGCAGCGGCACCGAATCGTACTCTGGCATGGCCGTGTGCGACAAAATGCGCAGCCGGTCGTCGCCGGCAAAGGCGTCTTGCACGCGGCGCAGGCCCAAAGCCATATCGACACAAATCGTAGGACAGGTCGTGAAAAAGTAACTGACCACCCGGACCTTACCGTCCACATCGGCTTGGGTGCGCCGGGTTCCGCGCTGGTCCACCAAGTCAAAATCTTGAACGCGGTGGTCCATTCCTTGCCCCTCGAGGCTGTCGGCTACCAGTGCCGGATTGAGGTCAGACGGATTAAGTATTGGAAGCTGGCGGTCGGGGCGTTGAATTTGGTACGCTACCGTGACCCCAATCACAAAAATTGCCAATAAAATGACTATTTTTAGGTATTCGGACTTCGAAAGGCCCCAAGGTTTTTTTGGCACGGTCATGGTACGAAGTTCGGTAACCTTAACTTTACCCCGATGCGCAGTACTGTAGTTTTTTTCAGCCTTTTGACTCTGGCCGCCGCATGCACGCCGGAGGGGGCTGAAGTTCCGCTTGAAATCGTCGTGCAGCCCAAGTGGGCCGGCCAGGACATTGCCTACAGCAGCATGAGCCACGTGCAGCCAGAAACCGGCGACACGTTTCAGTGGGAACGCAGCGACATGCTCCTAGGCGAATTCGCACTGATCAAGGAAGACGGAAGCCTGATGCCGCTTATCGACGAGGCCGGCGACCCTGTCTATGCCTTCTTCACCAAGGGCAAACCCTGGTCAATCAGCATTCCAGATAACATCCCAAAAGGTCATTATCAAGGAATAACCTTTTCTGTCGGCCTAGATTCTGCCGTCAATTTTGGCGACCCTTCTCAGTGGCGCGTGGGCCATCCACTGAACCCTACCGTCAACAACCTCCACTGGGGATGGCAGGGTGGCTACGTGTTCATGGCCATCGAAGGCTTTTACCAAAAGCTGGGCGTTCGAGAGCCTTGGCTGTACCATGTGGCACTCCTGGAGAACCGTATGCCGGTGCGCATTGAGGGCGACCTTCACCTCGACGGTTCGCGCCGGCTCGTGCTGAACTGGAACGCTGACCGATTGTTTTATGGCGCGCACGAAATTCGCCCGTCTGAAGACGGCGCCTTCTCCCACAGCACGTTTGACGGCGGCGTAGCGCACCGAATTTCTGAAAACGTGCGCGCGTCTTTTAGTTGGGTTGCACTCGAGAACAAGAAATGAAGTACCTAGCCCTACTCGGATTGGCGCTTATCGTGGCGGGTTGTGGAGAAGATGCTCCGCCAACCACCCCGTTCGCGCTGCAGGTGCCGCAGGGATTTCCGCCGCCGCCCATTCCTGAAGATAACCCCTTGACGGTCGAGGGCGTGCTTCTTGGACGCCGGCTGTTCTATGACCCAGTATTGTCGCGCGACTCTACCCAAAGCTGCGGAAGTTGCCACAATACGGGCTTCGGGATGACCGACCACGGCCTGAAGTACTCGGTAGGCATTACGGGGGCCGTGGGCGACCGAAACAGCATGCCGTTGCACAACCTAGCCTACCATACCGCGTTTTTTTGGGACGGACGTGCCCCCAGCCTTCGCGCCCAATCGCTGCAGCCCATTGAGAATCCAATCGAAATGGACCACAGCGTCACGGCTGTACTCGCCTCGCTCAACGCCAATCCTGCGTACCGGGACATGTTTTGGAAGGCCTTTGGTGTGCGCAGCATTACTGCAGAGGAAGTCGGGCTCGCCATGGAGCAGTTTATGCTCAGCATCATGAGCGGTTCGAGCAAGTTTGACCGATTTGTGCGCGGACTCGAATCCCTGACCCCCGAAGAACAGCAGGGCATGCAGTTATTCAATGGCGAAGCCAACCCCAACGCGCCCACACGAGGTGCCGATTGCTTTCACTGCCATGGCGGCACCTTGTTCACCAACCACAAGTTCATGAACAACGGGCTGGACTCCGCGATCACCGATCCTGGTTTGGGCGGTGTGACGGGCAACCCCAACGACATGGGTAAGTTCAAGGTTCCGTCGCTTCGAAACATTGCGTACACGGCTCCCTACATGCACGACGGTCGCTTCCAAACCTTGATGCAGGTGGTTGAATTCTACAACAGCGGAACCCACGCTAATTCGCCGAATATCGACCCGTCGATGGGCGACATTGTTCGTTCGGGCGGACTCGGACTCAACCTTCAGGAGCGCATGGCGCTCGTGGCGTTTTTGAATACATTGACTGACACCTCCATCGAGAGCGATACACTTTTTCAAAATCCGTTCAATTGACATGAAAAAGCTCTTTGTTTGTTTCTGGCTACTCGTTACTGGTACTGCGTTGGCGCAGACCGCTGAAACCACCTTTTGGGTAGACGGCGTGTGCGGCATGTGCGAAAAGCGCATTGAATCCGCCTTGCTGAACACTCCGGGCGTTCGATTCGCGGAATGGTCCATTGAGACCCATGAAGTTAGAGTGGCCTACAACACCAAGAAATTGAGCGAGCAACGCCTCCACGAGGTTGTCGCCGCCGCCGGCCACGACACCAAAAAGCTGCGCGCGAAGGACGCAGACTACGCCAAGGTTCACGCTTGCTGCAAATACCGCGAGCTCAATGCGCACTAAAGCGGCCTGGCTGCTCGCCAGCCTGCCACTTTGGGCTCATGCTCAAGTAAGCGACACGGCGGTTACCCGAATGGGCGAAGTGGAAGTCCGCGCCGAGGCCCCTGACGCCGTGGTGCAGGCCCGGTCGACTACACTGACCACGTCGATTGGGCGCGGCGAGCTGAAAAAGGCTGCTTGCTGCAACCTTTCAGAGAGTTTTGAGACCAATCCGTCGATTGACGCTGCGTTTACCGACGCCGTGACGGGTACGCGCCAAATTCAGCTGCTCGGACTCGACGGCAAGTACGCCCAAATCCAAACCGAAATGACGCCGCTGGTGCGTGGGGTGCTGGCCAACAGCGGCCTGCAGTTTGTGCCCGGAACCTGGGTCGAGGGAATTCAGCTCACCAAAGGCATCGGCGCCGTGACCAACGGCTTTGAAAGCATGACCGGCCAAGTCAACGTGGAATTGATCAAGCCCGACGAAGGGTTGAGCGCCGAAAAACCCCGCCGTGCTCATGCGAACGCCTACCTAGCCAACTCGGGACGAATGGAACTCAACGGGGACTACGCCCAGCGCCTGAGCGAAAAGTGGTCTGTGGGGACCCTGCTGCACGCGAACCAAACGCGCTGGTTCCGCGACATGAACATGGACGGGTTCGCAGACAATCCCCTGGGCGGACAACTGAACGGGATGCTGCGGGCTCGGTACTGGGGCCAGAACGGCTGGGAAGGCCTGTTCACGCTGCATGCGCTACGCGACGTGCGCGATGGCGGACAGCTCGGCTCAAGCGCCCCTGCCCTGCCCTGGACGTCGTCGCTGGCCCAGCAGCGCACTGCATTCACGTCGAAAACGGGGTGGGTGAATCCCGACGACCCCGATATGAGTGTGGGCATCATCGTTCACGGCTACACGCAGTCCATTGACGCCCGATTGGGTCCGGTTCCCTTGGGGTCGCGGCAGTTTTTAGACGGCACCCAGCGCGGCGGCCTCGCTCAAGTCTTAATTCGCGACGGAGGCCAAGGCTGGACCCAAACGTCTGGCCTGAGTTTTTCGGTGGACCGGTATGTGATGGACTGGCACCACCCCGGAATTGCCCACGACGACGCCTGGCTAGAGTCGGCGCCCGGGGCGTTCAGTGAGTGGACCTTGGAGCCAAGCTCAACGTTCACGGCAGTACTGGGCGCACGGATCGACAAGCACCGCATTGCCGGCTGGCAGCCGAGTCCGCGGCTGCACCTGCGCTACGCGCCAACGTCGCGGCTCACGTTTCGGGGCGGACTTGGGCGCGGCTACCGCATGGCCATGCCGGCTGTGGAATCGCTCGGACGCTTCGCGAGTGCGCGGGTGATTAACCACACGGTAAACCCTTGGGGCACAAGGAGCAACGTAGAATCGGGATGGACGGCCAGCGCCTCGGCGGTACAGACGTATGTGGCCAACTACTACCCGGGGAGCCTGGTCGTCGACCTACAAGCCTCCAATTTGGATCGGGCGATGATCCTGGACTTTTACCGCGCGGCGTCGGAAGTGTATATCTACTCAAGCGAACTGCGCGCTCGCAGCGCCAGCGTTCAGTGGGAGCATCAGTTCTCTAAAAACTGGAAGGCGCGCGCAGCCTACCGAGTGCAGTCGGTCACCGCGAAGTACTTCGATCAATGGGATAAGGTTCCCTACATCGCGCCACAGCGCATCATGCTTCACGCCGAATACCAGTTCCGCCAACTATGGTTTGCCAACGCAACGTGGCAGTACTATGCCGGCATGCAGTTGCCTGCTGGCCCCGGCGGAACACTTCGCGAAACGAGTCCTGGCTTTGCCGTAGTTCACGCCCACCTGCGCCGCGAAACCAACTGGGGCGATGCCTACATTGGGGTAGAAAATTTGCTCAACGTGCGCCAAGCGCAGCCCATCGGCGGCGTGGTCGACCACCTCAACAACCACCAATTTTTGAGCGCCGACGACCCTTTGTTCACCAGCAATTTTGACGCAACGCGCGTGTGGGGACCGATTTTTGGGCGCATGGTCTACCTTGGCATCAACCTTGCGCTTACTGGCACCCATGATTGATTCCGTAATCCACCTCAGCGGTATTACCCGCGACTTTAAGCTGGGCGCCCAGACCGTGCACGTGCTCAAAGGCATTGACCTTGATATTCAGCGGGGAGAATACGTGGCCCTCATGGGGCCGTCGGGCTCGGGTAAGTCGACCTTGATGAACTTGTTGGGCTGCCTCGATACGCCGACGAGCGGAACCTACGTGTTGGCCGGCCGCGACGTGAGCCGAATGGCCGAAAACGAATTAGCCGAGGTGCGCAACCAAGAAATTGGATTTGTTTTTCAAACATTTAACCTGATTCCGCGCCAAACGGCCTTGGACAACGTGGCATTGCCCCTGGTCTACGCCGGGGTGGGCAAAGAAGAGCGCATGGACCGGGCCGCCGACGTGCTGCGCTCTGTCGGGCTCGGCGACCGCATGGACCACCGCCCCAATCAGCTTTCGGGCGGACAGCGCCAGCGCGTTGCCATTGCGCGTGCCTTAGTCAACAAGCCCTCGCTGATTTTGGCCGACGAACCCACGGGAAACCTCGACACTGCGACTTCAGAAGAAATCATGCGCCTGTTTGACGAAATCCACAGCCTCGGCAATACGCTCGTCGTAGTGACCCACGAGGAGGATATTGCGCAGCGAGCCAAGCGCATCATTCGACTTCGCGACGGGGTGGTCGCGAACTGAGGGGCCCATTGGGCGTTAACTTAGGTGTATGACTCCCAATTTCTCCTCAGAATTTCAAGCGCTTCGCGCAGCGGCACCGCGAATCGCTGCCCTTCCACTTAGCCACCGTCGGGCACGGCTGAAGGCCCTTCGCGCCGAATTGATTCGCCGCCGCCGCGAACTGCATGCTGCGATGCGTTCAGACCTCAACCGGCCTGAGGTAGACAGCGACTTGAACGAGCTGCTGCCCGTCAAGGAATCGATTGACCATGTGCTGGCCAATTTGGGGAGGTGGACGCGCACGGAACGCTTGCCTTTGCCACTGACGCTGATTCCGGGTCGAGCCGAGATCCACCATGAACCCAAAGGCGTGGCGCTGATCGTGTCGCCGTGGAATTTTCCGGTCAACCTGTGTTTGGTTCCCCTCGTGTATGCCGTGGGCGCCGGGAACACGGTCTGCCTCAAGCCCAGCGAGCTGGCGCCCGCGTCTGCCGCGTTTATCGCTTCGGTAGTTGAGGCCGTTTTTCCGCCCGACGAAGTCTGTGTTGTCCAAGGTGATGTGAGCGTGGCCGTAGCTCTCCTCGAGCAGCCCTGGAACCATATATTCTTCACCGGCTCGCCTGGCGTGGGCAGCAAGGTCATGGCGGCCGCGTCGAAGTACCTGGCCTCGGTAACTCTAGAACTTGGGGGAAAATCCCCGGTATTTGTGCACGAGGGCTACGGCGCAGAAGCTGCGGGTCGCCGCGTGGCTTGGGCCAAAGGGCTTAATGCGGGCCAGGTGTGCATTGCACCGGACTACGCGTTGGTTCCCGTGGCGCAGCGGGCGGACTTTATTAAGGGGTACCAAGCCGGTGTCGCACAGCACTACGGCGCGCAGCCTTCGACCAACCCCGATTGGGTGCGCATCATTCAGCCCCGGCATTGGGATCGATTGAAGGAATGGCTCGACGAGGCCCTCGAAGCCGGAGCACAGGTCTGGCAGCCGGACGCGCCCGACCGCGATCGCCTGTATTTTCCGCCAACGCTGGTTTGGGATGCCCCCGAACACCTTCAAGTGAGCTGCAGCGAGATCTTCGGCCCCATTTTACCGGTGTTTACCTACGAATCCACCGACCACGCCCTAGCACGTGTCAACGCAGGACCGCAGCCGCTCGTGCTGTACGTGCTGAGCCACGCCGCGTCGTGGACCGACCGAATCATCCTCGAAACGAGAGCCGGCGGAACCGTCGTCAACGACTTCTACCTGCACTACATGCACCCAGAACTGCCCTTTGGTGGGGTGAACAATTCCGGCATCGGCAAATCCCACGGAATTTGGGGATTCCGCGAATTCAGCAACGCTCGGAGTGTATACCGGCGCGGACGCATTGCCCCGACGATGCTTTTGACTCCGCCCTACAAAGGCTGGGTGAAGGCCGTGGTCGGTTGGCTCGTGCGCTAGTTCGAGCGCGAAAACTTTAGGATGCGAATGCCCTTGGCCGGAAAGCTGAGGTTCAAGCCGGTGGGCGATGTTCCGCCTTGGAGCAGGTCGCGAACCACCGTCTGGGGCCCAAGGCCAAGCTCCGTAAAACGCTCGACGGGCCACTGGTGAGCGCGGTCGTCGCCGTTGGCAAGCACCAGCACTACCTCACGGTCGGAATACCACGCGTAGGCAAACGACCCCATGTCGGGCGTGAACTGAATGAACGATCCGGCCCCGATGAGCGGTTCGGACGACCGTAGGGCTCCCAGCTGGCGCAGGTAGGCTTGTGCGCTGCGCTGGTCCGAGGTCAGCCCCTGGCCGGTGAAGCCCGAGGCTTTGTCGCCGGGCCAGCCCCCTGCGAAGTCCTTGCGCATCGATCCGTGGTCGTCGAGCGCGTCGTACAGCAGCTCGGTTCCGTAGTAAATGGACGGGATTCCGCGCAACGTGTACAGCATGCCCAATCCCAATTTGAAACGGTCCAGGTCCTTGCCCACCTTGCCAAAAAAGCGGCCCTCGTCGTGGTTGTCCAAGAAGGTTACGAGGTGGTCTCCTGCGCGATCGAATCCGTAGAGGTAGTCCGACGAAAGGGCGTTGTAGACGTCGGCCATTCCCTCGTTCCAGCCGCTCGGGCGCTCTACCGCCTTTTTCAAGCCCCAGTACATCGGGAAGTCGGCGGCACCGGGCAAGTCAGGATGGGTTTTGAGGTAAAAGGCTTGTGCGTGGGCACTGTGGACCCACGACTCACTGAACACATAGAACTGGGGCTCAAAGGCCTTCACTGCGGCCATCCAGTCGCGTAAAAACGCTTGATCGGGGTACAGCCAGGTATCGACGCGAAACCCGTCGAGTTGAGCCTCCTCGATCCACCACAGGCTGTTTTGAATGAGGTAGCGGGCGCAGTGCGGATCGCGTGCGTTCACGTCAGGCATCGACCCGACAAACCACCCGTCGGTCTGGCGTTCACGGTCGCGCACCGACGCATAGGGATCGTACAGGGTTTGGTAGCGGTGAATCGACGTAAACGCCGGGCGCGCTTCGCCGCGGGCATTCGTCGGGCCGCCGGTTGGCCAAGCGTTGAACCAGCTGGAATCTGGCGGACTCATGTAGAGGTAGTGCCCCGTGCCGACGTGGTTGAACACCATGTCTTTGAGGGCCTTCATTCCCCGCGCGTGGAGGCCATCAACCCAGCGTACGTAGTCTTCATGGGTTCCGTAGCGCGGATCAATTCGGTAGTGGTCCGTTATGGCGTAGCCGTGGTAGCTCGCCGCGAGCATGTTGTTTTCGAGCAGCGGCATCGGCCAAATTGCCGTGGCGCCCAGGGACTTGATGTAGTCCAGCTGGGCGGTCATTCCCGCGAGGTCGCCTCCGTGGCGTTTGTAGTTGTGGTTGCGGTCCACTCCGCGCTCCACCATTCCGGCAACGTCGTCGTTCGCGGGGTTTCCGTTGGCAAAACGGTCTGGCGTAAGCAGGTAAATGAGGTCGCGCTGGGTGAGCCCTGGGGCCATCGTCCGCGGTTTGCGTGCCTTGACGGGCCATTCAGCGCGGACTTTTCCTTTGGCCGTTCGGGCCACAACCGCCGCCGTCCCCGGCTTGCTGTCGGGCGCCAATTCCACGGTCACGTAGCGGTAGTTCGGGTTCTTTGCCGGTTCATCCGACACGAGCGTCACGCCAGCTCCCTGAATGTGGACCGCAGCAATCGGAGCGTCGGAGCCAACCAAGAGCTCGACGCGGTTGTACGTGGTTCCAACCCACCAATTCGGCGGGTCTATACGAAGGGTTTGGGCGGCGGCTGAGCCGCACGCAACAAGGGCTATAGCTAGAGTCCGAAGCATGGTTTAAAGGTAGGTAAAATGAAAAAGGCCCCCCAATTCGGAGGGCCCCTTCTTCAAACGCTTTAGCGAATTAGTGGCTTACCACAACGCGCTTCACGCTCTTCACGCCGTCAACGGCAACTTCAACGAAGTAGGTTCCGTTAGCTACGTTCATGTCGGCCTTGATGGTGTTCACACCAGCCTCAACGGCACGGTCGAGAACCATAACTGATTGGCCGAGGAGGTTCATCACCTTAACGGTAGCGGTACCAGCAGCGCGGGCGCTGAACGTCACGTTTACGTCACCAGCCGTGGGGTTCGGAGCAACGGTAAGTTCAACTACCTCCACCTCGTCAGAAGTAAGGGCAGGAGACGTTCCGTCGCACTGGAAGCAACGGTCGTAGCAGAACAAGAAGGCAGCATTGGCCGAAGGAATAACGAGGGTACGGTTGATGTTACCGCTACCGTCGTCTACACCGCAGCTGTCCGTAGCAATCGTAGAACCCGTGGTACCTTCGTTGGTACCCCAGTCGTTGTTCACAAACTTGTAAAGTTGCGTAGCGCCAACAGCCGTAGACGGGTAGGTAACCGTGATCGACCAGATGTTGCTGCCTTCGTCCGTCATAGCAGAGTACTGGTTCGAGGGAGACCAGTCTACCATGGCGTTCGTACCGGCGGTAGCACCTTGAGCGGCGAAGTTGCCACCAATGCGCATTCCGTTTGTTCCAAGCGTTGCACCGCCGGCCAAGTAGTCGGTGATGTCTACTTTGTAGGTCACGTTGACCTGTGCAAAAGCAGCACTAGCAACAAGAGCTGCAGCAAGAGTAAGGGTTTTTTTCATGGATGTAAAAATTGGTGTTGATTAATAGCCTGGGTTTTGCTCCAGGTTTGGGTTTGCATTGAGGTCTGCACCCGGCAATGGGTACAGGTTGAAGTGTTCCGGAACGGAAGTTCCAAATTGCTCTCCGCCCTTAAACTGCCAGAGGTAACTCGACGTGGTGAATTTACCGAAGCGAATCAGGTCTTGGCGACGGTGGCCTTCGGTGTAGAGTTCACGGCCGCGTTCGTCAAGAATCTCGTCAAGCGTCAACGAGGTTAGGTTTTGGCTCGTCCCCCCCACGGCGCGCGCACGAACCAAGTTGAAGTACCCCACGCCCGTTGCCAGGTTGTTCCCACTGCGAACTGCCGCTTCAGCATACATCAGGTATACGTCGGCGAGGCGGAAGATCGGAAAATCAATGTCGACAAACGTCGCAGGCTCCACGCCGGCCGTGCTGTCGCGGTTGATGTTTTTCCACTTCGTAATCCCAATGCCCTGGGTGAAGGTGCCCACGTCGGTAATGGTGTCTTCTTGACCGTCGAGGTAGAGGTACTGCGCACGCTGGTCGCCCGGAATAGTAAACTTGTTGGCCCAGTTAAACGTGCCGCGGTTGCCCTGCCAGCCCGAGGTCGTTCCAAAGTCCGATTGGTTCATGGAACCGCCAAGGTGCGAGTGCACGAGGAACGTAGTACCGCCGTAGTTGCGCGTGCGGTTGCCGTCAAACGTCGCCACAAAAATCATCTCGGGCGACAAGTGGTTGTCAGCCATAAAGTTGTACCCGTAGGTCGGCTCGAGGCTGTAGCCCGCGTTGATGATGCTCTGGCAATCCGCCATTACGTCAGACCACTTCGCCGTACCCGTGTAGACCTCGGCATTGAGGTTGAGTTTCGCGCGGAGCGCCCACAGTGCGCCCTTGTCGGCACGACCGTAGTCCGCCGTTCGCGCGTCAGGCAGGGTGGCCTCGATCGCGTTCAGTTCCGACATCACCCAATCAAAAAGATCGGCGCGCGCAATTTGAATAGGCGGCTCAGAACCCGGGCGCACGCTTTCGTCGGCGAACGGTACGTTGCCAAACAGATCCAGCGCGTGGTAGTAGCTCAACGCACGCAGGTAGCGGGCTTCTGCATTCATGCGGCGGATGTCAGCCTTCTCGGCCTCGGTGAAGTTCTTGGTCGCGAGGTAGTCGTCGTTGGAATAGCGAATGAACTCATTGGCCAAGCTGATCTGGTAGTAGATTCGGTAGTACATGGCGCTGACAAACGGCGAGTTGTCGTTCCAGTCCATGGTGTTCAGCTCGGGAATACCCGGGTCGGCCCAGCCACAAATTGACTCGTCGGTTGGAAGCTGCTGAAGGTTCCACATGACGCGGATGTACTGAGAGAAGCCCTCGTCGATGCCGCCGATATCTGGCATGCCCGCAGGGCCGTTGTTGCCCGAAATGGAGAGTCCGGCGTAAATCTTAGCCAGTACGTTGATGTAGTTTTCGGGCTTGGCGTACACCTGCTCTGCCGTCAAACCGTATTTCGGCTTGAGGTTCAGGTCGTCAGCACACGAAGCGGCCAGCAGCGATGCGCCGGCAACCAGAGCGAAAATTTTTGCAAACTTCATGAGGAGCTAAGCTTAAAGGGTTACGTTCAGTTGCAGGTTGAAGACGCGCGGACGCGGGAAAATCAAGTTGTCGATACCGCCCGCCAATTCGGGGTCAAGACCTGAGTAGCGCGTGAATACGAGGGCATTCTGCACCGAGAAGTTGATCGACGCGGGGTACTTGTCTTTGCCAAGGTTGCCGAGGTCGTAGGCTACGTAGAAGTTGTCGAGGCGCACGTAGTCTGCGCGCTCCACGAAGTAGTTCGACATCAGCTGCTCGGTCGTATTGAACATGAATTCCGTGTTCAAGAAGTCACGCGACATATTGTTCAAGTGGGGAAACGAACCGCCCACCGAGAAGTAGTTACCGTGGAGCGAATTGTTGTTGTTGTAGATGTAGTGGCCAAACTCGCCGCGCCAGGTCATGCCGCCGCTCCACTTCTTGTGGCGCCACGTCGTGGTGAATCCGAGCGTGTGGATCGGTTCTGGCTGGGCATCCATGTACACCAAGTCGTCAGAGTTGATGATGCCGTCGCCGTTTTGGTCGATATAGGCCTCGACGTCGTCGATCTTACCGTTGCCGTTCTCGTCTGCGCTCGCCGCAAAGCGGTCGAGCTTGCCGTTGCGCTCGATGATTTTACCGTTCTCGTCGTAGCGGTGCTCGTAGGTGTAGAACGTAAACATCGGGTGGCCCACTTGGTGGATTTGGATCGTATTGCCCACGCCGCCGGCGATGCCGCCCACGCGGATGCCCTTCGACGTAGAATCTGCCACGCGGCTCAGTTTGTCGATGCGGTTGCGGTTGATGGCGCCGTTAATGCCAAACTCGAGGCTCGTGGTGGCGTTGTCGATAGCAACGAGGTTCAGGTTGAGTTCCGCACCGCGGTTGGTCATCGCACCCACGTTGGTTAGCACCAAGTTGGAAAAGTTCGTGCCTGCGGCCACCGGAATCACACCCAAGAGGTCGTAGGTGTATTTTTCGTAGAGGTCTACGCTCGCATTAATTCGGTTCTTGAACATGCCAAAGTCCAAACCGAAGTTGGTGGTGCGCGTCTTCTCCCACTCCAGGAAGTAGTCATAGGCGTCGGGGCGAAGCACATCGTAGAAGTTGTCGCCAAACTGGTACTGAGCTGTTCCCGTGCCGTAGGCGTAGTTGGCAATGTAGCCGTAGTCGTTGTTAATATCCTGCTGGCCGGTCACCCCGATGCTGGCGCGCAGCTTGAGCGAAGAAACCTTGCCCTTCAGGGACTTGAATAGGTCTTCTTCAAGGACATTCCAACCCAAGGCTACCGACGGGAAGAGGCCCCAGCGGCTTTCGGGCGAGAAGCGGCTTGATCCATCTGAACGCAACGTGGCTGTAATGAGGTACTTACCGAGAATGTTGACGTTGCTCCGGCCGTAAAACGACATGAGCGCGTTGTCTACGTCGTAGGGGAAGGGGTTGGCCGGGGCCAGCGTGTCTCCGTTGTAGCGCAGACTCGGCAGGTTTTCAGCGTAGGAACGCCACTTTTGGAAGGAGTAACCGCCCGTCCAGTCGGTCTTGACGTTGCCAGCGGCGAGGTCCTTTTTGTAGTTAAAGTAGGTCTCGATCAGCTGGTTGCTGCGGGTATTGTAGTAGCGGTTGTTTTCGCCGCGGTTCACAAAACTCATCGCCGCGTAGTCAGGGACCACTACGGTGCCCTTGTTCGCCCCGAAGTCTCCGCCCACGTTAACGTAGAGGTGGAGGTCAGTCTCGCTCAACGGCTTGTAGTCAAACAGCACGTTGCCAATAAAGCGGTCGTTGGTTCCGCGGTCGTCGCGAAGGTTGAGCAAGCCCACCGGGTTGCGCGGAGAAAGGTTGCTGAGTGCCCCCGTCGGCAGCGCCCACTCGAAGTAGCCACCGTACTTCGACGTATCGCCCGAAAGCACCTCGCGCGTTGGGTCAAACCACACGGCCGAACCAATGGCGCCCTGGTTCGCATAGCGGTTGTAGGCGCGGTAGGTCTTCGCACTAATATTGGCCGTAAGGTTGCGCGCCAGCTTCGGCGACGCGTTGAGCGTCAGGCTGTAGCGGTCCAGCGACGACGTCTTGAGCACCCCGGTTTCAGAATAGTAGCCAATACCAAGGCGGTACGGAACTTTTTTCAAACCACCAGAAAGCGCCACGTTGATGTCTTGGGCCATACCGCGCTGGTAAATTTCATCCTGCCAGTTGGTATTGGTCGGGAGCGAGTCGCTGGCAATCAGCACGTCGCCCGTTCCGCCCACTTGGTAGTAGCCTTTGGCGGCAGCCAGGCGCTTGCGCTGGGCATTCGTGCCGAACTCGTTGATCGCTTCTACAAACTCGTCGGTAGAAAGCACGTTCATGCGGTTGCGGGTATTCCGCACAGAAGAGACTGCGCTCAGTTCAACCTTTAAAGGAGTGTCTTGGGCACCCTTCTTGGTGGTGATCAGGATTACCCCGTTGGCTGCACGCGAACCATAGATAGCCGTCGCCGAGGCATCCTTAAGGACCGTGAAGCTCTCAATGTCGTTGGGGTTAATCAAACCAAGGCCCTCCGAAGGCAGTCCGTCGATGACAATAAGCGGGTCGTTGCTGGCGTTGATGGAGGATCCGCCGCGGATGCGAATGCGCGCACCTTCACCCGGACGTCCTGAGCCCGAGGTAATGCGCACCCCAGGCGTTTTACCCACGATGAGCTGCGTTGGGCTGGCAAACGCGCCCTTTTGGAACGTTTTTGATTTCACGCTGACGAGCGAACCGGTGAGGTCGCGCGCCGTGGTGGTTCCGTAGCCCACAATCACCACTTCATCAAGCTGCTCTTGAGACTCCGCCAAACTAAAATTCACCGAAACCGAACCGGCTACTTGAACCGACTTTGTTTGGCTAACGTAGCCCATTAAACTAGCGGTAAGGTTCGCAGCCTTGGTCGCAACTTGAAAACTATAGCGGCCATTGGCGTCGGCCACCGTGGTGCTGCCTGATGCGGATTCCTTGACCACCGCCGAGGGAAGCGGGTTCCCTTCTGCGTCTCGAACAAATCCTGAAACTTGGCCTTGTGCCCAAGCAGATGCGGAGCCCAGCACAAGTGCCAAAGCCACCCAAATCGTACGCGTTTTCATCATGAGAGTTAACGTTAGGTTGACGCAATGTACAAAACAAACTTATATAGTGTACACAATACACCGTCTTGGTCCGGGCACAAAAAAAGCCCGGCCAGGCCGAGCTTTAGGTACATTTTGAGACTACTTAATGGCAGTATTCGTCGAAAGCCGCGGAGAGGTTTGTCGCCAGGGCTTCTGCACTCCGTCCTTCGATGTGGTGGCGCTCCACCATGTGCACCAATTCGCCGTCTTTGAACAGCGCTACCGACGGGGATGACGGAGGAAACGGCAGCATCAACCCACGGGCCATGTCGACGGCCGCTTTATCGTTGCCTGCAAAAGCGGTAACGGCACGGGTAGGCTTGGCGCCGGGGCTGGCCAAGGCTTGGCGCACTCCGGGGCGGCACGAACCCGCCGCGCATCCACACACTGAATTGATCACCACGAGCGTGGTGCCTTCGCTTTGAATGGCCGTTTTCATGGCCTCCGCGTCGCGGAGCTCGTCAAATCCAGCTTGGGTCAGTTCGGCGCGCATCGGCGCAATGAGGTCTTCGGGGTACATCGTGAAGTGTGCTTCGATTTTTCTAGTTGTAGGCTTTGCACGGTGAACCGAAGTTCGCCAGGCGGGCACATTGGTTATGCAAAAATACGGCCAGATTTTTGCGTGAAGTGAACGAATTTCACCCCATCGTGTTGGCATGTTATCAATGAACCGCTCCTTATTCTTTGGCCTCGTAGGTTGGGTGCTGCTGCCCGCCGCCGCTGTACTTGCCCAAAATCCGACCGAAATCCTCAGTAAGGCCGAAAAATCCGCCATCGGAGCCTCAAGCTACAGCGAGCTGGCGATGACCGCGAAGCGTGCGCGCTACACCCGCGAACTCGAGCTGAAGTCGTGGACCCATACCAACAAGTACGCGCTCATCGTAATCACCGGGCCCGAACGCGACCGCGGCACCCGCTACCTTCGAGCCGACAAGCAGATGTACAGTTTTGTTCCGCGTACCGGGAAAGTGGTCAAGCTGCCCCAAAGCATGCTGATGGCGGGCGGATTCATGGGAACCGACGCGTCGATGGACAACCTACTCGGCCAAGCGTCGCTCGCGAAGGATTTCACGCACCAGTACATCGGAACCGAAACCGTGAACGGCCTGCCCTGCCACAAAATTAAGTGTACGCCCAAAGCCGGGGTACCGGTGGCCGCCGACGCCGTGACCGCCTGGATCCACACGGGCGACAAGGGCTGGGTGCGCCTCAGCTTTCAAAGCACGCGCAACGGTGAACTTCAGCGCATGGACGTCCTAGAATTTGGCCGAATGGACGGCGTGCAAATGCCGGTCAAGCTTCAGTTCAGCACCCAAGGCGGCAAGCAAACGACGCTTATGACAGTAAAAACCTGGAGGAAGCAGCCCCAGTTGACGCCCGCCTGGTTCACGCCCGAGCGCCTCGAACAAACGCAGCCGTGAACGGAGTCCGACTTGCACTGCGCCTCGCCTGGCGCAACCTCGGCCGCAACCGCCGGAGGTCGCTGATTACCGGTGCGGCCATTTCGTTTGCGTTATTTTTTGCGGTGATTCTTCGGTCGCTGCAGCTCGGCGTGTACAACCACATGGTCGCCACGGTCGTAGGCAGCATGAGCGGCTACGTGCAGGTCAGCGACACCGCCTACTGGCCGAGCCAGAACCTCGATTTTGCCCTATTTGAAGACCCCAAGTGGCTGGACGGCCTGCGGGGCAACCCCGACGTGGCGAGTGCCTACCCCCGGCTTCAAGGCTTTGCGCTGCTGAGCGCCGGCGAGCGCAGCGGGGTGGCGCAGTGGATTGGCGTAAGCCCCGAAGAGGCGGCGGCGCCCCAATGGCAGGCCCGGCTAGCCAGCGGTTCGTGGAACGCCGCGCCCGGATCCGTGTGGCTCGGAAAACGACTGGCCGACCAGCTCCGCGTCACGGTGGGCGACAGCGTTGTCGCGTTGGGCCAGGGATACCAGGGCAGCATGGCCGGCGCGTCCTGGGTCGTGGCCGGCACGCTCAACCTCGGCAATCCCGAACTTGAAAAACGAAGTGCGGTCGTGGAACTGACCGAGGCCCAAGCTTTTGCGGGCGCTTACGGCATGTGGAGCTATGTGCAGGTCACGCCCCAGCGCGTGGAACTCAGCTCCGACCCCACCGCCGAATTGGCCGCCAAGCACCCCTTGGCCGGCGCCCATTTTTTGGGATGGCAAACCCGCATGCCCGAACTGATTCAAGCGATTCAGGCCGATTCCACCGGCGGCCGCGTGATTCTTTTCATTCTGTACGTCGTCATTGGGTTTGGCCTGCTCGGAACCATGATCATGCTCGCCAACGAGCGGCAGCGCGAATTCGCCATGCAGCTCGCCATGGGCATGGGGCGCGGAATGCTCGCCGGAACCGTCTTCATCGAAGTGCTGCTGCTCAGTGCGGCCGGCGCGGTGGCGGGCGGAATCTTGGGCCGCATCGCCGTACTGATCCTCGACCGCTACCCGCTGCGCCTGCAGGGCGAGGTGGCTGCCGCCATGGAACAGCAGGGCTGGGAGCCCATCCTTCCCCCCAGCCTAGACCCGTGGATCACGTTGACCCACGCGGGGGTGATCGTGCTGATCGCGCTGGCCGCGGCCGCATGGCCGCTCCGCACCGTATTTAAAACCAGCCCCGTACACCGATGAACCTCTTGATTCAAATGGCCTGGCGCAACATCTGGCGCAGCCCCTGGCGCAGCGGCGTGGTCATTGGCGCAATGGCCCTCGGCGTTTGGGCCGGAATTTTTATGATGGGCATGGCCCAGGGCGTGAACCGGGCGCGCACCGCGGCGGCCCTCGACGACTACGTGGGCCACGGGCAAATCTGCGACTCGGCCTTTTTGGAAAACCAAGAGGTACAGGCCCTGGTTGCCGACCCTGAGCGCTGGACCGCCGCACTTGAGGCAGACCCTCGCGTGGAATCCTGGTCGGCTCGCACCGTGGTGACCGCCGTACTTCAGGCCGGCGCCGCCTCGTCGCCCGTCCAGGTTTTGGCGGTGGATCCCGACCGCGAATCGGCCGTATTCCGCGCCCCCCGCACGCTGGTCGAAGGCCGGTTCAGCACAGAAGGCCTCACGGTTGGCGAAAAGCTCGCCGGCCAACTCGGCGTGGGCGTGGGCGACCGGGTGGTACTGACGTTTCAAGACGTTCGGGGCGACGTGCACAGCAGTCTTTTTTTGGTTTCGGGCGTGTACGACGGCGTCAGCAACCTGGTCGAAGGCGTGCAGGTCTACGCCCCCCTCGCGGTGCTGGCCCCCGAGGTTTTGGGCGACACGGCTGGGGCGGTCACGACCGCTATTGCGCACCAAATCCACTTTCGGGTGCGCGAGCTCGATTCGCTCGACGCGGTAGTCGCCGACCTGAAGTCGGGCGCGGGCCAAGGTTCCGCCCTAGTGCGCAGCTGGCGCGAAATCAGCCCGGACCTGGGCTACGCCGACGAGGTGCTGGCGCAGTCGCTGCTGCTGTTTATGGCGGTGATTTTGTTTGCCATGGCCTTCGGAATCCTGAACACGATGCTCATGGCCATCCTGGAGCGCACCCGCGAACTGGGCATGCTGATGGCCGTGGGCATGACGCGCCGCAAGGTGTTCCGCCTGGTCGTGTGGGAAACGCTGTTGCTCAGCTTTGCCGGAATGCCCGTGGGGCTGCTGCTCGGCCACCTGACGATTGCGGTGACGTCGCGCACTGGAATCACGCTCGAAGGCTACGATAAAGGCCTCGAGGAGTTTGGCCTTCAATCGACCATTTACCCGGTTTCGGTACCGGAATACTACCTGCCCATCGCCCTTCTGGTGGCGCTGCTTGGCCTGCTTTCGGCGCTGTACCCGGCGCGCAAAGCCCTGAAATTGAATCCTATTGAAAGTATGCGCGTGCTATGAATGCTTCGTCTCAACCCCTATTGCGCGTCGACGGCGTCGTGAAAACCTACGAATCCACGGCGGGCCCGGTGCACGCGGTGCAGGACGTGTCCTTTGAATTGCAGCGCGGAGCTTTTGCCGCCCTCGTCGGCCCGTCGGGCTGCGGAAAAACCACGCTGCTCAACGCCATTGGCGGACTGGACCGCGTGACGTCTGGCCGTATTTGGATCGACGGTACCGAAGTGACGGCCCTCAGCGACCGCGAAACCATCGAATTCCGACTGCGCCGCATCGGTTTTGTGTTCCAGGCCTACAACCTGGTTCCCGTGCTCAATGCCTGGGAAAACGTGGCCTTTGTCATGGAGCTGCAGGGCGTTGGGGTTTCAGAGCGCCGCAACCGAGCGTATGAACTGCTCGCGGCCGTGGGCCTCACCGGCAAGGAGCTCCAGCGCCCGTCTCAGTTGTCGGGCGGACAGCAGCAGCGCGTGGCCGTCGCCCGTGCGCTCGCCTCGAGGCCGTCGCTTATTTTGGCCGACGAGCCAACCGCCAATTTGGATTCGAAGAGCACCGAAACCCTTCTTGACATTATGCACGAGCTCAACCGCCAAGAGGGCACCACCTTTCTGTTCAGCACCCACGACCAGCGCGTGATTGATCGGGCGGAACAGCTCTTCCGTCTGGACGACGGTAAACTAGTTGCTCGTAACTAGTTACTGGTTCCCAGCGCCAATCGGATTGCATCCGCCTTCTTGGCTCCGACCGCGGCGGTGAGCGCTTCGGGCTTCGCCTTGCGTATTCCGGCCACGGATTTAAACGTTTCGAGCAGGACCTGCACGGTAGCGGGGCCGACTCCCGGAATGCCGTCCAACGCGCTGTTCAAGCTGGACTTGCTTCGCCGGGCTCGGTGGTGGGTAATGCCAAAGCGGTGGGCCTCATTCCGCGCTTGCTGCAGCACTTTAAGCGTTTCGGAACGCTTATCCAGGTAGAGCGGAACCGGATCATCTGGGAAAAAAAGTTCTTCAAGCCGTTTAGCAATGCCGATCAGGGCCACCCGTCCGCGAAGGCCGAGCTCGTCAAACACCTCGACCGCCGCCGAAAGTTGACCCTTGCCCCCGTCGATCAGCACCAGCTGCGGCAGCGGCAAGCCCTCGTTGAGCACGCGGGTGTAGCGCCGGGTCAGGGCCTCCTTCATGGTCGCGAAGTCGTCGGGCCCCTCCACGGTTTTCACGTTGAAGTGGCGGTACTCCGACTTGGCCGGCTTGCCGTCGATGAACACGACACACGCGCTTACCGGGTTGGTTCCCTGAATGTTGGAGTTGTCAAAGCACTCGATTCGACGGGGTTCGAACGGGAGCCTCAAGTCCTTTTGCATCTGGCGCATGATGCGGTCGCTGTGGCGCTCCGGGTCCACCAGCTGCACGTTTTTGAGGCGCTCCACCCGGTAGGCGCGCGCGTTGCGCTCTGAGAGCTCGACGGCGGCCCGCTTGTCGCCCCGCTGCGGAACCACTACCTCAATGTCGGGCGGCGCCACCTCGGGCTCTACCGACACCAAAACGAGTTTGGCCTCGCTGGGGAAGCGCTCGCGGAGTTCCGCCAAGCCCAGGGCCATGAGTTCGGCGTCGGTCTCCTCGAGGCGCTTGCGCAGCTCGAGCGTGAAGCTCTGAATCACCGCGC
>JACCDS011029789.1_pt1 | contig 25770 bp, 25 predicted proteins | sample 7446441 | NCBI WGS metagenome assembly JACCDS01 (sample SAMN15323445, study PRJNA562643) | freshwater metagenome | isolation source: river surface water | place: USA:Blue River Watershed | collected 2017-08-17 | reverse complement strand
GTCTTGTGGCGCCAGCAGTGCGGGTAGCTGTGGGTGATCTTTTGCGTGGCCATCAGGCGGTCGCTCTGCGCCAGCACTTCGAGCACGCGCGGCACGGCCTTCCAGATGTGCAGCCCGCCAAACAGCGGCAGCTCGTCGGTGTAGACGCCATTGCCCTGCACGGGGTTGAGGATGTCCTGGTAAGCCATGCCGTGGGCCACGCAGGAGTTGAAGTCGTCCAGACCGTAGGCGGGCGCCGAGTGCACGATACCGGTGCCGTCGGTGTCGCTCACATAGTCGGCCAGGTACAGCGGCGACAGGCGCTTGTAGCTGTAAGGGCCGGTGGCATTGTCCACGTCATACAGCGGGTGGCGGAACACCAGGCCGCGCAGGGCTTCGCCCTTGGCGGTGGCGATCACCTGGCCTTCGAGGCCGAAGCGCTCAAGGCATTTCTCGACCAGGCTGGCTGCCAGCAGGCAGACGCCGCGCGGCGTGTCGACCAGGGCGTAGTCGAGTTCGGGGTGGGCGTTGAGGGCCTGGTTGGCGGGAATCGTCCAGGCGGTGGTGGTCCAGATGACGGTGAAGGCTTTCTTGTTGCCATCGCCAGGGAGTTGGGCGAGGCCAAAGGCCTGGGCCAGTGCAGCAGGGTCGTTGGACTCGAAGGCCACGTCCAGCGTGTCGCTTTGCTTGTCGGCGTATTCGATCTCGAACTCGGCCAGCGACGAGCCGCAGTCGAAGCACCAGTACACGGGTTTTAGACCACGGTACACAAAGCCGCGCTCGATCACCTGTTTGAAGGCGCGGATCTCACCGGCCTCGTTGGCAAAGTCCATGGTGCGATAGGGCCGCTCCCAGTCGCCCAGCACGCCCAGACGCTTGAAGTCTTCGCGCTGCTGGTTGATCTGCTCGGTGGCAAAGGCACGGCTCTTGGCCTGCATGTCGTCACGGCTCAGGTTGCGGCCATGCAGTTTTTCAATCGCGTTTTCGATCGGCAGGCCGTGGCAGTCCCAGCCGGGGATGTACTGCGCGTCCATGCCCATGAGTTGGCGGCTCTTGACGATCATGTCCTTGAGCACTTTGTTGAGGGCGTGGCCGATGTGCAGCTTGCCGTTGGCATACGGCGGGCCATCGTGCAACACGAACAGCGGGGCGCCCTTGCGCGCTTCGCGCAGTTGCTTGTAGAGGTCCTGCTCGTTCCATTCCTGCACCCAGGCGGGTTCGCGCTTGGGCAGGTCGCCACGCATGGGGAAGGGCGTGTCGGGCAGGTTGAGGGTGGAGCGGTAATCAGTGGCTTGGTCGGACATGGCTTGAAACTCTAGGTCGGCCTTCAATGTGGGTAGGCCGTATGAATCGGATGACCCGGGTGGGTCCTGAGACGGGCAGGTGGCAGCCCGGGCGAACGCGGTGAGCGTCAAATTCGGTCGCGGGTGGTCTGGCGGTGGAAGGACTGGGCGTTATCGTTGCCGTGACGGGCGGCAAACCATGCGCGCGCATCGTCGCAGTCTTTGGCGATGCCTTGGGTCAGGGCTTCGAGACCGTCGTATTTGAGCTCGTCATGGAGTTTGTGCAGCAGATCCACGCGGATGATTTTACCGTACCCCCCTTCGTGCCCCAGCTCAGCGGGCCAGTCCAGCACATGGGTCTCCAGTAGCACCCGGCCGCCGTTGACGTCATTGGGGTCCAGCGAGGGGCGAATGCCCAAGTTGGCCACGCCGGCCAGGGGCTGGTTGCTGAGACCGTGAACTTCAACTGCGAAGATGCCGCTGGCGGCAGGTTTCCAGTGGGAGAAGCGCAAATTCAGGGTCCGGAAGCCGTTGCCTGCACCTTCATGGCTGGCGCCCAGTTCGCGACCCAGCTTGCGCCCGTGGACCACATGGCCACTGATGCAGAAGGGGCGGCCCAGCAAGGTGGCTACATCGGCCATGCGGGCTTCGGACAAGGCTTGGCGCACAGCCGAGCTGGACACGCGCAGGCCACGCACCTCGTAACTGTTCATGCGGGCGACGTCAAACCCCCATTGCTGGCCAGCAGCGTCGAGCATGGTGTAGTCGCCCGATCGTTTGGCGCCAAAGCGGAAGTCGTCACCCACCAGGACGTAGCGCACGCCCAAGCCTTTGACCAGAACCTGCTCAATGAAGGCTTGGGGCGACTGGCTGGCCAGGCGGGCGTCAAAAGGCAGCACCACCACCTGGTCCACCCCGCAGCGCTCGAGTTCGAGCAGCTTGTCGCGCAGGGTGGCGATGCGGGCGGGGGCCAGCTCGGGTTTGTTGAGCGCTTTGGCGAAATAGTCGCGGGGGTGGGGCTCAAACGTCATGACGCAACTTGGTACACCCCGGTGTGCTGCTTCGTTCCTGAGCAAAGCCAGCATGGCTTGATGGCCACGGTGCACGCCATCGAAATTGCCGATGGTCAAAGCGCAGGCTGGGGCCAGCTCAGGGTGGTGAAAACCGCGAAAGACTTTCATGTCGTCCGTGTCATGAATTTGAGAAATTTAAGGGGTATATTGTGACTGAGCCCGGCCTGCTAGCGTCTGCCAGCCTCAAGGTCGCGACTCACGAACCCGTGTCAGTGTCTTGATGACTGTTGATTGGAGGCGTGTGTGAAGGTTCTCAAACTGTCGGCGCAAGGTTTGCCCCAGTCCTGGATTTCGCTCGAAGAGGCCGTGTTGCACTACGCTGCCGACGAGGTGCGCTGGGAGGTGGGCCAGCAGGTGGCGGTGTTCCATGGCGGGCACAACGCCATCACGGGCGAGCAATCCATCATCACCATCAACAGCATCATTGGTACCAAGGGTGCGCCAAAGATCAATCCCTTTGACCTGCGCTCAAGCCTGACCAACACCAAGCTGTTTGTGCGCGACCGTTATGTCTGTGCCTACTGCGGCGATCATTTTCACGAGGCCGAGTTGACCCGCGAGCACATCGTGCCGGTGTCCCAAAAAGGCCGGGACGACTGGATGAACGTGGTCACAGCATGCAAAGCTTGCAACCACCGCAAACGCGACCGTACGCCCGAGCAGGCCAATATGCCTTTGCTCTACACCCCTTATGTGCCCAGCCTGTGGGAAGACTTCATCTTGCGCAACCGCCGCATCCTGGCCGATCAGATGGAATTTTTGATGGCGCATGTGCCCAGGAACTCGCGCTTGTTGGTCTGATCAGGCGAAAACGCCTGCCGTGTCCTGCATCCGTGCAGACACTTCACCCAGGTGGTGCAGGGTGTCGCCAAAGGTCATCTCCAGCTGGGTCAGTTTCTTGAAGTAGTGGCTGACGATGTACTCGTCCGTCACCCCGATGCCGCCGTGCAGCTGCACCGCCGACTGGCCCACAAAGCGCATGGCATTGCCCAGTTGGTAGCGGGTACGGGCGATGGCCTGACGGCGCTCGTCGGTCGGGGCTTGCAGCTTGAGGCTGGCGTAGTAGCTCATCGAGCGCGCCAGTTCGAGCTGCATCTTCATGTCGGCCACGCGGTGGCGCAGGGCCTGGAAAGTGGCGATTGGCACATTGAACTGCTTGCGCGTGTTCATGTACTCGGCGGTGATGGCGAGGGTCTTGTCCATCACGCCCACGCCTTCGGCGCAGACACAGGCTGAGCCGATGTCGGCAGCCTCTTCGAGCGCGGTCAGCCCTTTCTTCGTGATCAATTGGGCCGGGCTGTTGGCCAAGATGACTTCGGCGGCGCGGGCACCGTCTTGCGTCAGGTAGCCTTCGGTCTTGACGCCTGCGGCAGCACGTTCCACCAGGAACAGCGCCATCTGGCCACTGGCCAGGGCGGGCACGATGAAGGCATCGGACTGGTCGCCCACGGGCACGATGCTCTTGGTGCCACTCACGCTCCACTGACCGCCAAAATCCTTGGCTTCGGCCTTGCAGCGGTCCAGGTGATGGCGCGCACCACGCTCCTGATGTGCCAGCACTACCAGCGCTTCGCCACTTGCGATGCGAGGCAGCCAGTTGGATTGCAAATCGGCAGGGGCGTGCGATTGCAGCACGGCGCTGGCGATCAGGGTCTGGGCCAGAGGTTCCAGAACGATGCCGCGACCGAGCTCTTCCATGACCACCATGGCTTCCACCGGGCCCATGCCCATGCCGCCGTGGTCTTCGCTCACGTACAGACCGGCCAGGCCGAGTTCGGCCAGTTCGGTGTAGGCGGTGCGGTCAAAGCCACCTGCGTTCACGATGGAACGGCGACGCTCGAAGCCGTAGCCTTTGTCCACCCATTTGCGCACCGCGTCGCGCAGCTGTTGCTGGTCTTCAGAAAAATCGAAATCCATCTCAGTCTCTCCTTAGCCCAGAACGGTCTGACTCACGATGTTGCGTTGCACTTCGTTGCTGCCACCGTAAATGGTGGTCTTGCGCATGTTGAAGTAGTTGGAAGCCAGCGGCGCATTGGCCACCACGCCGCCCGGGAAGTTACCTTGCCAGCCGGCTTCCATGGCTTCAAAAATGAAGGGCAGGGCAAACGGCCCGGCAGCCTGCATCATCAGCTCGGTGTAGCGCTGCTGGATCTCGCTGCCGCGGATCTTCAACAGGCCAGCAATGTCCAGCGAGTTCTTGCCCGACTTTTCGGCCGAGAGCACGCGCAGCACCAGCATTTCGAGGGCCACGATGTCGACTTCGAGCTTGGCGATTTCGTCGCGGAAACGCATGTCGTCGTACACGCCTTCGGCCTTGGCAATGCGCTTGAGGCGCTCCAGTTCGCGCTTGGCACGGTTCACATCGGCGATGTTGGTGCGCTCATGGCTGAGCAGGTGCTTGGCGTAGGTCCAGCCCTTGTTCTCTTCGCCGATCAGGTTCTCGGCGGGCACTTCGACGTTGTCGAACCAGACCTCGTTGACCTCGTGCTCGCCGTCGAGCAGCTTGATTGGACGCACGGTGATGCCGGGCGACTTCATGTCGATCAGCAGGAAGGAGATGCCGGTCTGCGGCTTGCCTTCGGAGCTGGTGCGCACCAGGCAGAAGATCCATTCGCCATACTGGCCCAGGGTGGTCCAGGGCTTCTGGCCGTTGACGATGTACTTGTCGCCCTTGGGGGTGGAAACTCTTTCGGCACGGGTTTTCAGGGACGCCAGGTCAGAGCCCGAACCGGGTTCGCTGTAGCCCTGGCTCCACCAGACTTCGCCGCTGGCAATGCCCGGCAAAAAGCGCTGTTGTTGCTCAGCGTTGCCAAAAGCCATGATTACCGGGGCCACCATCACCGGTCCAAAAGGCACGATGCGCGGCGCACCGGCCAGCGCGCATTCCTCTTCAAACAGGTGCTTTTGCACCGCGTTCCAGCCCGGGCCGCCAAACTGCTTGGGCCAGCCATAACCGAGCCAGCCTTTTTGGCCGAGGATCCTGGCCCAGCGCTGCATGTCTTCGCGCGAGAGGCGCTGCGCGGCGTGGACCTTGTTCGAGATATCCTTGGGCAGGTTTGCGTGGACCCAGGTGCGGATCTCGTCGCGAAACGCGAGTTCTTCAGGGGTAAAAGCCAAATCCATCAGGTGCATCCAAATCTGAACAGAGGTTTGTTTTTAGCACGATCGTGCACAAGCTGAGGTCTGTAGGGTGACAGGCTGCAGGGATAATCGGTGACACATGAAAAACATCGTCATCCTGATTTCCGGCTCTGGCTCCAACATGGCTGCCATCGTGCGGCGAGCGCAGCAGGAGCGCTGGGAGACTCGGCTCGGTGCCCGTGTGGCAGCCGTCATTAGCAACAAGGCCGATGCCAAGGGTCTGGTGTTTGCCAAAGAGCAGGGCATTGCCACGGCGGTGCTCGACCACAAGGCCTACCCCAGCCGTGAAGTCTTTGATGCTGCGTTGGCCCAAGAGATCGACCGTCATGCACCCGCTCTGGTGGTGCTGGCTGGCTTCATGCGTATCCTCACGCCGGGTTTTGTGCAGCATTACGCGGGGCGCCTGCTCAACATCCACCCTTCGCTGCTGCCGGCCTTTGCGGGCCTGCACACGCATGAGCGGGCGATCGAGGCGGGTTGCAAGTTCGCGGGCGCCACGGTGCACGAGGTCACGGCCGAGCTCGATCATGGCCCGATCCTGGCGCAGGCGGTGGTGCCGGTCCTGCCGGACGACACACCGGATGTGCTGGCGGCGCGTGTGCTCACGCAGGAACACCGCATCTACCCGCAGGCGGTGGCGGATTTCCTGCAGCGTCTGGACTGATTGCCGGTCTTTCAGTCCCCGATCCGCTCGAAGCGCGGGCGCTCCACGCCCTCGATCACCACGGTTTCGCCAAACATGGCTGCGGGTCGAACCCACATGCCCTGTTGACCGTACAGGGCCTGGTAAAGCGTCATGGGCTCGAGGGTTTCGCTGTGTCGCACGGTCCCGAGCACGCGGTATTGTCCACCTTTGTAGTGGCGGTACAGGCCGGGCGGAGTTTCGATCAGTGGAGGCAGGTCGTCATCGGTCATGGGGCTTCGTGTGCCTTGGGCACAAATGGGACAATACGCAGCTATGCATCCTAAAGCCCTTCTTGATGCTTGTGCCGAACTGGTCAAGCTGTGTCTCCAATTCGACCATCCCGCTGACGCGGTGGTCTCCCGTTATTTCCGTGAACATCGCTCGCTGGGCCCGCGTGAACGTGCCACCCTGGCTGAAACAGCCTTTGCCGTGCTGCGCAAAAAATTGCTTTTTGAACAGCTCGCCCGCTCAGGCAGCGGCGCACGTGAGCGTCGCCTGGCCATATTGGGCTTCTCGGGGCCACGCGACTTTTTGAAGAGCGCCTTGAGCGAAACGGAAAAGGCCTGGCTGGACGCTTGTGACAAGGTCTCGCCCGCTGACTTGCTTGCGCCTCACAAACACAACCTTCCTGAGTGGATGGCCAAGGCCCTACAGCCGCAGCTCGGTGACGATTTCTGGGCCTGGGCGCAAGACCAGCAACAACCTGCGCCGCTGGACTTGCGCGTTAACACGCTGGTGGCCAAGCGAGAGGCTGTACTCAAGGAGCTCAAGCAAGCTGGCATTGAAGCGGATTCCACACCGTTTTCACCCTGGGGCTTACGCCTGAAAGGCAAACCCGCCCTGCAAAAGCTGGACGTGTTCACGCGGGGCGCCATTGAGGTGCAGGACGAAGGCTCGCAACTGCTGGCCTTGCTGGTAGACCCGCATCGCGGTGAGATGGTGGCTGACTTTTGCGCCGGTGCCGGGGGTAAAACCCTGGCGCTGGGTGCGGCCATGCGCAGCACAGGACGCCTGTATGCTTTTGACGTGTCAGGGCACCGCTTGGAGGCGCTCAAGCCCCGGCTGGCGCGAAGCGGCCTGTCCAATGTGCACCCGGCGGCGATTGCCCATGAGCGCGACGAGCGCATCAAACGCCTGGCTGGCAAGATGGATCGTGTCCTGGTGGATGCGCCTTGCTCCGGCCTGGGCACCCTGCGTCGCAATCCGGACCTGAAGTGGCGCCAGTCCGAGCAAGCCCTGCAGGAGCTCAATGCCAAGCAGAAGGCTATTTTGGAGAGTGCGGCCCGCCTGCTCAAGCCAGGGGGACGCCTGGTGTATGCCACCTGCAGCGTGTTGCAACAGGAAAACGACGACATTGCCCAGGCCTTTACCCAAGCACATCCGCAGTTCAAGCCCCTGTCTGTGGCGCAAGAGCTTGAACGCTTGAAGGTTCAAGACGCCGGAGGCTTGTGCACTGCCAACGGCGATTACCTGCGCTTGTGGTCACACCGCCATGGCACGGACGGTTTTTTTGCCGCCGTTTGGGAGCGGGTTTGATTTAAAGCACTGGCTTTCATCAGGGGAAATACTTAAAATCAGCGAATTGACCGCTTTTTGCGGTGTTCTGTAAAGGTATTGCCTTGATTTTTGCTGATTCCGAGATTTTCAATGCATTGGTGCAGTGGTTGGGCCATGGTCTGTTCGATCTGGCCTGGTGGCAGATCGTCCTCATCACCTTGCTGCTGACCCACATCACCATTGCCAGTGTCACGATTTACCTGCACCGTCACTCTGCGCACCGCGCACTGGACTTGCACCCCATCCCTGCGCACTTTTTCCGTTTCTGGTTGTGGATGACAACGGGCCAAGTGACCAAGGAGTGGACGGCTATCCACCGCAAGCACCACGCCAAGTGCGAGCGTGAAGGCGATCCTCATAGCCCTGTGGTCTATGGCATCGAGACCGTGTTCTGGAAAGGCGCCGAGTTGTACCGCGCCGAAGCCAAGAACAAGGAAACGCTCGAGCGTTACGGTCACAACACCCCCAATGACTGGATTGAGCGCCATGTCTACACGGGTCGCTCCGCCTTGGGCGTGAGCCTGATGCTCATTATCGATGTGCTGCTCTTCGGTTTTGCCGGCCTGACGGTGTGGGCTGTGCAGATGGCCTGGATCCCGATCACGGCCGCAGGCATCATCAACGGCATTGGCCACTGGTGGGGTTACCGCAACTTCGAGGCGCAAGACGCCAGCACCAATATTTCGCCTTGGGGCATCATTATTGGCGGTGAGGAGTTGCACAACAACCACCACACTTACCCGACCTCGGCCAAGTTGTCGGTCAAGCCCTATGAGTTCGACATTGGTTGGATGTACATCACCATCCTGAGCAAACTGGGGTTGGCTACCGTCAAGAAAACGCCGCCCAAAGCTGCTTATGGAGATGCCCGTCCAGTTGCAGACGAAAAAACCCTCGAAGCCCTGATTGCCAACCGTTACGAAGTCATGGCCAATTACGCCCGTGGTCTGCGTACCGTGGTCGCTCAGGAGGCTGGCAAACTGACGGACGCGAAGGTTTTGGGCGCGGCCAGTCGCTGGTTGCACCGTGATGCAGAAAAAGTGCCTAGTGATGCGGCTTCCGACTTGGTCAAGGCCCGTGCGGCCAGCCCAACACTGGACAAGATGGTGCAGATGCGTGAGGAGCTGCGCCAGATCTGGCTCAACACGCACGAGTCGCGTGAGCAACTGGCTGCTGATCTGCAGGCTTGGTGCAAGCGTGCTGAAGAAAGCGGAATTGCCGCGCTGCGTGAGTTCTCGACCAAGCTGCGTTCGGTCCGCGTGCGTACCGTCTGAGTGACATGATCGATTGCCCCTAGACGAGAGGGGCAATAAAAAAGCCGCTTCATCGAAGCGGCTTTTTTCATTGAGGTGGGCTGAATTACTTCAGCTTCACTTCCTTGTACTCGACGTGTTTGCGAGCTTTGGGATCAAACTTCATGATCGCCATTTTCTCGGGCATGGTCTTTTTGTTTTTGCTGGTCGTGTAGAAGTGACCAGTACCTGCTGTGGACTCCAGCTTGATTTTTTCGCGTCCGCCTTTGCTTGCCATGGTGTTTAGCTCCTATGTAAGGTTCAGGCTTGACCGCGAGCGCGCATGTCTGCGAGCACGGCATCGATGCCATTTTTGTCGATCAGGCGCAGGGCAGCGCTGGAAACGCGCAGGCGCACCCAACGGTTTTCGCTCTCGACCCAGAAACGACGGTATTGCAGGTTCGGCAGGAACCGGCGCTTGGTTTTGTTGTTGGCGTGGGAAACGTTGTTCCCGACCATGGGCTTCTTGCCCGTAACGTCACAGACGCGTGCCATATGGACACTCCAGTGTTTTCAAAACGGCTGGTGCCGAACGGATCTCGCGAATCTGCGGTCTCCAGGCGCTCCAGCCTCACCTCGCCAGGATGGGTGGCGGTATACCCTGATCACTGCATCTGACCCTGCCGACAGACTGGCAAACGCAGCAAAGCCTTGGATTATAACGAAAAAACGCCCTTGGCGGGGCGTTTTCTGTGGTGCGATGGCGGAGGGGCTGCAGATCAGCCGTTTTCCTGCTCCAGGAAACGCTGGGCGTCCAGGGCGGCCATGCAGCCTGTACCGGCACTGGTAATGGCTTGGCGATACACATGGTCCTGCACGTCGCCAGCGGCAAACACGCCGGGCACGCTGGTCTGGGTGGCAAAGCCTTTGTGGCCACCCTGGGTGACCAGGTAGCCGTTTTCCATGGCCAGCTGACCCTTGAAGATGTCGGTGTTGGGCGAATGGCCGATGGCGATGAAGCAGCCCTTGAGGGTGACGTCTTCGGTGCTGCCGTCCTGGGTGCTCTTCAGACGCACACCGGTCACACCGGAGGCGTCGCCCAGCACCTCGTCCAGGGTGCGGTGGGTTTTGAGTTCAATCTTGCCTTCAGCTACTTTGGCCATCAGCTTGTCGACCATGATGGGTTCAGCGGTAAATTTGTCGCGGCGGTGGATCAGATACACCTTGTTGGCGATGTTGGACAGGTACAGCGCTTCTTCCACGGCGGTATTGCCACCGCCAACCACGCAGCACACCTCGCCACGGTAGAAGAAACCGTCGCAGGTGGCGCAGGCGCTCACACCGCGGCCCTGGAATTCGGCCTCGGAAGGCAGACCCAGGTAGCGGGCCGAGGCGCCGGTGGCGATGATCAGGCTGTCGCAGGTGTAGGTGCCAGAGTCGCCTGTCAGGGTGAAGGGGCGCTTGGACAGGTCCACAGCGTTGATGTGGTCAAACACCATCTGGGTGTTAAAGCGTTCGGCATGTTCCTGAAAACGCTGCATCAGCTCGGGGCCTTGCACGCCATGCACATCGGCAGGCCAGTTGTCCACCTCGGTGGTCGTCATGAGTTGACCGCCCTGTGCCATGCCGGTGATCAGCAAGGGGTTCAGGTTGGCGCGGGCTGCGTAAACGGCGGCGGTGTAGCCGGCAGGGCCGGAGCCGAGGATCAGGACTTTGGCATGTTGGGCGTTGGCGCTCATGGCAGGACTTTTCAAAAAGGGTCAAAAACAGGCCCGCATAGGGGCTTTCGATGCCCTGATTGTAGGCAGGCCGACAAGACCGCATTTGTTTCAGGTCATGGGGGTGCTTGATCGGGTAAGCTTGCACCTAGACATGAGTTATTCCTTACACACCCTTAATGGTTCGGGAGAAGTTCCGGGCGCGTCCACCACGCCAGTGAGTGGCTTGCGACGCTTTACCCAGGAAGTTTCCTTGCTGGTCACCGGCGTGGCCTTGTTGCTGGCCATGCTGGCCTTGATCAGCCATAGCCCGGTCGACGCTGGGTGGTCCACTACAGGCTCTCAGGCTGACGTCCATAACTGGGGCGGTCGTGTGGGTGCCTGGTTTGCGGACTTAGCATATTTCCTGTTGGGGTACTCGGTGTGGTGGCTGGTGCTGGTAGCGCTGCGTTTGTGGGTGGGCGGGGCCAGGCGCTGGTTACACAGCGCTGATCTGCCCCGTGGGGGCTTGCTGCCGCCCAGAATGCACCGAACCCAAGCGTTGATGTTTGTGGGTTTGTTGTTGCTGGTGTCAGCGAGTGCGGCACTGGAGTGGTCTCGTCTTTACCGCCTGGATGCAGGCCTGCCGGGGCAGGCTGGCGGTGCGCTGGGACTGGTGCTTGGACAGTTGAGTGAGCATTGGCTGGGGTTCACCGGCAGTGCTTTGTTGACTTTGGGTGTGATGGTGGTTTCCAGTGCGTGGGTGTTTGGTTTTTCCTGGGGGCAGTGGGCGGAATTGATCGGTGAGCGCATTGACCGCCTTTTACGTGCCCGAGAGCAGCGCAAGGAAATGGAGCAGGATTTGGTCATGGGTCAACAGGCCCTGCGTGAGCGCGAAATGGTGGCGAGCCATTTCCAGCCTGTGGAGCCCATGCTGGATGCTGACATGCTCCAGGCCCCAGAGGGACAGCTTGATCTGGAGCCAGTCCAGGTCCCCGCGCCCAAGCCGGTCGCGGTGGTGATTGAAACGCCTGTGACCCAGGTGCAGCAAAGCGAGCGTGTGGTCAAGGAAAAGCAAAAGCCCTTGTTCAACGAGTTGCCCGATAGCAAGCTGCCGCAGGTGGATTTGCTCGATGCCATGTCAGGTCGACAAGAGACCGTGTCGCCTGAAACACTGGAAATGACCAGCCGCCTGATCGAGAAAAAGCTTTCTGATTTTGGCGTCAAAGTGCGTGTAGTGGCTGCTGCGCCGGGTCCGGTCATCACTCGTTACGAAATCGAACCGGATACGGGCGTCAAGGGCTCGCAAATCGTGAACCTGGCCAAGGATCTGGCGCGCTCGTTGTCGTTGGTGTCGATTCGTGTGATCGAGACCATTCCTGGCAAGAACTACATGGCGCTGGAGTTGCCCAATGCCAAGCGCCAGTCGATCAAGCTGAGCGAAATCCTGGGCTCTCAGGTCTACAACGAAGCCAAGTCTATGCTGACCATGGGCCTGGGCAAGGACATTGTGGGTAACCCGGTGGTGGCCGATCTGGCCAAGATGCCGCACGTGCTGGTGGCTGGTACCACCGGCTCGGGCAAGTCGGTCGGTATCAACGCCATGATCCTGTCGCTACTCTACAAGGCCGAAGCGCGTGATGTGCGTCTGTTGATGATCGACCCCAAGATGCTGGAGATGTCGGTCTACGAAGGCATTCCGCACTTGCTGGCGCCGGTGGTCACAGATATGCGCCAGGCCGCACATGGCCTGAACTGGTGCGTGGCTGAAATGGAAAAACGCTACAAGCTCATGAGCAAGCTGGGCGTGCGCAATCTGGCGGGCTACAACACGAAGATCGACGAGGCCACTGCGCGCGAAGAGTTCATCTACAACCCCTTCAGCCTGACGCCCGAAGACCCCGAGCCGCTCAAGCGACTGCCGCACATCGTCATCGTCATCGACGAACTGGCCGACTTGATGATGGTGGTGGGCAAGAAGATCGAAGAGTTGATTGCCCGTCTGGCACAAAAAGCGCGTGCTGCGGGCATCCACCTGATTTTGGCTACACAGCGCCCCAGTGTGGATGTGATCACCGGCCTGATCAAGGCCAACATTCCCACGCGCATTGCCTTCCAGGTCTCCAGCAAGATCGACAGCCGCACCATCCTGGACCAGATGGGTGCCGAAGCGCTGCTGGGCATGGGCGACATGCTTTACATGCCCTCGGGCACAGGTTTCCCCATCCGTGTGCACGGCGCCTTCGTCAGTGACGAAGAGGTGCACCGTGTTGTCCAATACCTGAAGGCGCAAGGCGAGCCGGACTACATCGAAGGCGTGCTGGAAGGCGGCACGGTCGATGGTGAAGACGGTGCGCTGGGTGAGGGCGCCGACGGCGGTGGCGAAAAAGACCCGATGTACGACCAGGCCGTTGAAGTCGTGCTCAAGCACCGCAAGGCCAGCATTTCGCTGGTGCAGCGCCACCTCAAGATTGGCTACAACCGCGCAGCCCGTCTGGTGGAAGACATGGAAAACGCGGGTCTGGTCAGCGCCATGAGTGGCAGTGGGCAGCGCGAAATCCTGGTGCCAGCCAGGGCGGAGTGATCAGAAATGCGCAAACCTTGGCAGTGGGGCTTTGGGGCATTGGTCATGCTGGTGTGTTCCCTGGCGCAGGCACAAGCCACACAGTGGCTGGACGATTACCTGCGCACCGTGCGCAGCGGCCGGGCCCAGTTTGTCCAAACGGTGACTTCGCCAGCCAGGGCCGGACAAACGCCCAGGGTCAAGACATCGAACGGAACGTTTGAATTCCAGCGCCCCGGCAAGTTCCGTTTTGTGTATCAGCGCCCTTACGAGCAGTGGCTGATTGCCGATGGCACCACCTTGTGGCTGTATGACCTCGATCTGCAACAGGTCACCGCACGTGCGCAGGCCCAGGCCCTGGGCACCTCTCCTGCGGCCTTATTGACGTCTTCGCAAGGGGTTCAGGGGCTGCAAAAATACTTCGCCCTGCAAGACCTGCCAGAGGCAGAAGGGCTTCATTGGGTACAGGCCACGCCTCGCGCAGCCGATGCGCCTTTGGCCTTGGTGAAGGCGGGCTTGCGTCGCAGTGCCTCGGGGGTGGATCTGGTGCGCCTGGATGTGCAAGATCGTCTCGGGCAACGCTCGGTGCTGACTTTCTCGGAGACCAAAAACAACCTGGACTTGCCGGCTGCCTTGTTCGTGTTCCACCCGCCCGCAGGGGCGGATGTGATTCGTCCATGAGTGACTTGTTTGCCCAGGCGCAGCCGTCCCGGTACTCGCCACTGGCCGAGGCCTTGCGGCCCCAGACACTCGACGAGATGATAGGCCAATCCCACCTGCTCGGTGAGGGCAAGCCCTTGCGCTTGGCGTTCCAGTCCGGCAAGCCGCACTCCATGATTTTTTGGGGGCCACCCGGGGTGGGTAAAACCACGCTGGCCCGATTGACGGCCACGGCGGTTGACTGTGCCTTCATTGCCCTGTCGGCCGTGTTTTCGGGTGTCAAGGACATCCGTGCCGCCATGGAACAGGCCGAGCAGAACCTGGCCATGGGCAGGCACACCATTTTGTTTGTGGACGAGATTCATCGGTTCAACAAGTCGCAGCAAGATGCGCTGTTGCCCTATGCGGAAAGCGGCCTGGTCACGTTCATTGGCGCGACCACCGAGAACCCCTCGTTCGAGGTGAATTCAGCCTTGCTCTCGCGTGCCCAGGTTTACGTGCTCAAGTCGCTCACCGATGAGGAGCTGCGGCAGCTCCTGGTGCGTGCGCAGGACAAGGCGCTAGGCGCGCTGGTGTTTGATGAGGTGGCCAGTGACACGCTCATTGGCTATGCCGATGGCGATGCCAGAAGGTTTCTCAATCTACTCGAGCAGTGTCAAACGGCGGCGGGTGCGGCAGGCGTCCAGACCATTGATGCGGACTTCGTGCAAAACGCCTTGACCCTCAACAGCAGGCGTTTTGACAAAGGCGGGGACAACTTCTACGACCAGATCTCTGCGCTGCACAAATCGGTGCGCGGTTCGCACCCGGATGCGGCGCTGTATTGGCTGACCCGGATGCTGGACGGCGGCGCCGACCCCCGCTATTTGGCTCGCCGCCTGGTGCGCATGGCGTGGGAAGACATCGGTCTGGCCGATCCGCGCGCCATGCAGATTGCCAACGATGCGGCTTTGACCTATGAGCGCTTGGGCAGTCCCGAAGGGGAACTGGCCCTGGGACAGGCCGTGATTTACCTGGCCATCGCCGCCAAGAGCAACGCCGGCTACAAGGCCTATAACCAGGCCAGGGCTTTTGTGAAGCAGGACAAGAGCCGGGAGGTGCCGGTGCATCTGCGCAATGCCCCGACCAAGCTGATGAAGGAGTTGGGCTACGGGCACGCTTACCGTTATGCCCATGACGAACCCCATGCGTATGCGGCGGGCGAGACTTACCTGCCCGAGGGCATGCAAGAACCTGCCTGGTACCAGCCCGTTTCCCGAGGGCTGGAAACCAAGATCGGTGAGAAGCTGGCTTTCCTTCGTCAGCTTGATGACGAGGCCAAGGCGGCCTCAAGTGGGAAGAAGCCTCTTTAACCGTAGGTTTTGCTGTGAAACGCTCGAAAAATAAAAAATTTCGTGGAATGCAAAGCTTTTTTTCCGCAATACCGCCATGTCTGCGGTGGAGGCTTCATTAGACTTCTTGCACTTAAAACAACGAAGGAGACGCACATGTCCAGCGGCGCTTTTGCCCCAAAGAGGGGCCAGGACGGGGCCCATTCCCAGCGCGATGAAGGTGTTCGGTCAGTAGACAGGGTAAACACCGGTTTTTCCGGGTCTGACACCAGGCTGACCCCCGTTACAATCGCTGCCACATCAACCCGACGCAGCGAAAGCTGGCGGGTTTTTTGCTAATGGAACAGAAGTGACCCACAAGGTCACTTGGGGTCTACAAACATCAACCGATGAACGGGCCAGGCATAAGCTGGTCGCAATGGAGTTTTTCGCGTATGGACATCTTGCTTCAACAGATCATCAATGGTCTGGTACTGGGCAGCATGTACGCCCTGGTGGCCTTGGGCTACACCATGGTGTACGGCATCATCAACCTTATCAACTTTGCACACGGCGAAGTGCTCATGGTCGGTGCACTGACCAGCTGGAGCGTTATCGGCATGATGCGCGAAAGCATGCCTTGGGCACCAGGTTGGGTCATTTTGCTCTTGGCCACGGTCATTGCCTGCGTGGTGGCGGCGACTTTGAATTTCACCATTGAAAAGGTGGCTTACCGTCCCCTGCGCAACAGCCCCAAGCTGGCCCCCTTGATCACCGCCATCGGTATGAGCATCTTGTTGCAGACGCTGGCCATGATCATCTGGAAGCCCAACTACAAAGCCTATCCAGCGCTGCTCTCCACCGATCCGGTGGCCATTGGTGGTGCGGTGATCACGCCTACGCAAATCATGATTCTTTGCGTGACGGCCCTCTCCCTGGGTATCTTGATGTGGTTGGTCAACTCAACCCGCCTGGGTCGCGCCATGCGTGCCACGGCCGAGAACCCTCGGGTCGCCTCGCTCATGGGCGTCAAGCCTGACATGGTCATTTCTGCCACCTTCATCATTGGTGCCGTACTGGCCGCCATTGCCGGGGTGATGTACGCCTCCAACTACGGTACGGCGCAGCATGCCATGGGCTTTATTCCGGGTCTCAAGGCCTTCACTGCTGCCGTGTTCGGTGGTATTGGCAACCTCGCCGGTGCTGTGGTGGGCGGCATTTTGCTGGGCCTGATCGAGTCGATCGGTTCTGGTTATCTGGGCCAACTTACAGGTGGCGTATTGGGCAGCCAGTACACCGACATTTTGGCCTTCATCGTGCTCATCATCATCCTGACGCTGCGTCCGTCCGGCCTGATGGGTGAACGCGTGGCTGACCGCGCTTAAAGGAGCAATGACCATGAAATTCAACGCTTCTTCCAAAAACATCGTGCTGATGATTGTGCTGGCATTGATGCTGCCGCTGGTGCTGCAGAACTTTGGCAATGCCTGGGTTCGCATTGCCGACATGGCGCTGCTCTACACCCTGCTGGCACTGGGCCTGAACATTGTGGTGGGTTATGCCGGTCTGCTGGACCTGGGCTATGTGGCCTTCTTTGCGGTGGGTGCTTACATGTACGCATTGCTGTCATCGCCGCACCTGACCAATACCTTCCCCATGATCGCTGCCATGTTCCCTGACGGCATGCACATGCCCTTGTGGCTCATCGTGCCGGTGGGCGCGGGTCTAGCGGGCTTGTTTGGCATGCTGCTGGGCGCGCCAACGCTTAAGCTGCGCGGCGACTACCTGGCCATCGTGACGCTGGGCTTTGGTGAAATCATTCGCGTGTTCATGAATAACCTGGACCAGCCGGTGAACATCACCAACGGGCCCAAGGGCATCGACATGATCGACTCGATCCATTTCTTTGGCTTCACTCTGAGCAAGCGATTGACCATTGGTGAATTCGATATTCCCTCAGTCACCTTGTACTACTACCTGTTCCTGGCGCTGGTATTGCTCAGTGTCCTGGTCTCCTACCGGCTGCAACACTCGCGGATTGGCCGTGCCTGGATGGCCATCCGTGAGGATGAAATTGCCGCCAAGGCCATGGGCCTGAACACCCGTAACCTCAAACTTGCCGCCTTCGGCATGGGCGCTACTTTCGGCGGTGTGTCTGGTGCCATGTTTGCGGGCTTCCAGGGATTTGTGTCGCCTGAGTCCTTCAGCCTGATGGAGTCGGTCATGATCGTCGCCATGGTGGTGCTCGGTGGTCTGGGTCATTTGCCTGGCGTGATTCTGGGGGCTGTGCTGTTGTCGGCTTTGCCCGAAGTTCTGCGCTATGTGGCGGGACCCTTGCAGGAGTTGACCGATGGTCGTCTGGATGCCGCCATCATGCGTCAGTTGTTGATCGCATTGGCCATGATCGTTGTCATGCTCTTGCGTCCGCGAGGTTTGTGGCCAGCCCCAGAGCATGGCAAGAACCTGCGCAAAGGCCACAAGTGAGGGAGCACGCCATGAATAAAGACATCGTATTGAAAGTGACCGGCGTCTCCAAGCGTTTTGGCGGTCTGCAAGCCCTCTCGGATGTGGGCATCACCATCGAGCGCGGTCAGGTCTATGGCCTGATCGGCCCCAATGGAGCGGGCAAGACAACCTTCTTCAACGTGATCACCGGTCTGTACACCCCAGATGGCGGCACCTTCGAGCTGGCCGGGCATCCCTACCAGCCAACTGCAGTACACACCGTGGCCAAGGCCGGTATTGCACGAACCTTCCAGAACATTCGTCTGTTTGCCGATATGACGGCGCTGGAAAACGTGATGGTGGGTCGCCACATCCGTACACGCTCAGGCTTGTTGGGGGCCATGTTCCACACACCCGGTTTCAAGCGCGAAGAAGCTGAAATTGCCGAGCGCGCACACGAGCTGCTGGACTACGTGGGTATTGGCAAGTACGCCAACTACAAAGCCCGTACGCTGTCCTACGGCGATCAGCGCCGACTGGAAATTGCCCGTGCTTTGGCCACCGACCCGCAACTCATTGCGCTGGACGAGCCCGCTGCCGGCATGAACGCCACCGAAAAAGTGCAGCTGCGCGAACTGATCGACCAGATCCGCGCGGACAACCGCACCATTTTGCTCATCGAGCACGATGTCAAGCTGGTGATGGGCCTGTGCGACCGCGTGACGGTGCTGGACTACGGCAAGCAGATTGCCGAAGGTACGCCTGCCGATGTGCAGAAAAACGAAAAAGTGATTGAAGCCTATCTGGGCACCGGAGGACACTGATATGGCCAAAACTCTGTTGAAAGTCAAAGGCCTGCAAGTGGCCTATGGTGGCATCCAGGCCGTCAAAGGTGTGGACATGGAAGTCCACGAAGGCGAGCTGGTGTCCTTGATCGGCTCCAATGGCGCGGGGAAAACCACATCGATGAAAGCGATCACCGGCACCTTGCCCATGCAGGGCGGTGACATCGAATACCTGGGCAAGAGCATCAAAGGCCAGGGCCCCTGGGACTTGGTCAAGCAGGGCCTGGCCATGGTGCCCGAGGGTCGCGGCGTATTTACGCGCATGACCATCATCGAGAACCTGCAGATGGGCGCCTACATCCGTGACGACAAGCAAGGAATTGCTGACGACATGGAGAAGATGCTCAATCTTTTTCCGCGTCTGCGCGAACGCAAAGACCAGCTGGCCGGCACCATGTCTGGTGGCGAACAGCAAATGCTTGCCATGGCACGGGCCCTGATGAGCCGCCCCAAGGTTTTGCTGCTGGACGAGCCCTCCATGGGGCTGTCCCCCATCATGGTGGACAAGATCTTTGAAGTGGTCAAAGACGTGTATGACCAAGGCGTCACGGTGTTGCTGGTGGAGCAAAACGCCAGCCGCGCCCTGGCGCTGGCCGACCGGGGCTATGTGATGGATTCTGGCCTGATCACCATGACTGGCGCCGGCAAGGACATGCTGGCTGACCCCAAGGTGCGTGCAGCCTATCTGGGCGAATAATCGCTTTCTGGCGACGGTAGCAAAAAGCCCGGCACAGCCGGGCTTTTTGCTTGGGCTACGAAGTTGCCATGGCCCTGTCTTCAGAAAAGTTCAAGCCTTGGCCTTGTCTGCCTCGGACGTGAACGAGTCGGCGTAGAACTCTTCGGGCGGGAGTTTGCCCTGGGCCACATATTCGCGCTGTGCGGACTCCACCACGATGGGGGCGCCACAGGCATAGACCTGAAAGCCCGACAAATCGGGGTGGTCTTGCAGCACGGCCTGATGCACAAACCCGGTGCGGCCTGTCCAGGCGTCCTCGGCTTCGGCGTTGGAAATCACCGGCACGTACTTCAGATTCGGCATGGCCGCGCATTGGGCTTCAATCCAGTCGGCCATGTACAGATCAGCGGGGCGGCGACCGCCCCAGTACAAGGTGGCTGGGCGTTGGCTGCCGATGTGCTGCATGTGCTCAATCAAGGCCTTGATGGGGGCGAAGCCCGTGCCCGAGGCCAGCAGGATCATGGGCTTGTCGGAGTCTTCGCGCAGGTAAAAGCTGCCGTAAGGCCCCTCGGCGCGCAGGATGTCTTTTTCCTTCATGGTCGAGAACACCGGATCGGTGAACTTGCCGCCGGGCATGTGGCGGATGTGCAGCTCCACAACAGGGGGCGACACCTCAAGCGTGTGCGGTGCATTGGCCATGCTGTAGCTGCGGCGCGAGTTGTCGCGCAAGATGAACTCGATGTACTGGCCTGCACGGAATTTCATGGGCTCGGTGGCCGGCAGTTGCACCTTGAGCACCATCACGTCATGCGACTTTTTCTCAAGGCTGGCCACACGCACCGGCATTTTCTTGACGGGCAAACCACCTTCTTCGGTCACTTGCCTGGACTCAAGCACCACATCGCTTTGTGCCGTGGCGCAGCAGGTCAGGATCAGGCCCTGGGCCTCTTCGGCAGCGGAGAGTGCCTTGTCCTGGTGTGGACCGTGCACCACGGTGCCGGAAATCTTCTTGCATTTGCACGAACCGCAGGCGCCATCCTTGCAGCCATAGGGCAGACCGATGCCCTGGCGAATGCCGGCGGTCAGCAGGGTTTCATTGCCCTCGGCAGAAAAACTGCGACCACTGGGTTCAACGGTGATTTGAAAGCTCATGTTTTAGGTATCCTTGCAGGGTTTTCTTCCCGGAATGCTCAATTTTGCCTTCAAATCAAACCCCTTTAGGTGCGCTGCCTTCACGATTTAGACGCCAGAGGGTGTTGATCGTCGGTTGCGGCGATGTGGGCTTGCGCACGGCAGGCACCTTGGGCGCACCAGACCCCCAACGTGTGCGACTGCTGGCACTGACGTCCAGTCCTGAGCGGGTTCGCCTCTTGCGTGCCTGTGGCTTGACGCCCTTGGTGTGCGATCTGGATGTGCCTGGTACCTTGTCGCGCTTGGCCGGCATTGCACACCGCGTGGTGCATTTGGCACCACCCGATGCCGAACGTCGCAAAACGGGTGAAACCGACCCCCGTACACGCAACTTGACGCGTGCCTTGCGTAAACGCACCTTGCCCCATGCCTTTGTCTATGGCTCTACCACAGGCGTTTATGGAGATTGCCAGGGCGAGCGTGTGAACGAGACACGGATTGTCCAGCCCCACACGCCGCGTGCAACACGCCGTGTGGATGCAGAAGCATGGGTACGTCTGTTTGGGCGTGCGGGTGTACGCAGCAGCATCCTGCGTGTGCCGGGAATTTACGCCCAAGACCGCGAGGGCGGTACACCACGCGAGCGCCTGCTTAAACGTACACCAGTGTTGCAAGCACAGGACGACGTCTACACCAACCATATTCACGCCAATGATCTGGCGCGTGCCTGTATGCTGGCCTTGTGGCGCGGCAAGCCGCAACGAGTGGTCAACGTCTGCGACGACACGGACATGAAAATGGGTGACTATTTTGATCTTGCGGCGGATTTGATGGGCCTGCAACGCCCGCCGCGCATTGCCCGCAACGAGGCAGATTCATCGTTGCCCTTGATGCTGCTGAGTTTCATGAACGAGTCTCGTCGTCTGGACAATCAGCGCATGAAGCAGGAGTTGCGTTTGCAGTTGCGTTACCCGCATGTACGCGATGGGTTGGTGTTGCAAAAACAGTTGCTCTAAAGAAAAAACCACACACATCGTTAGATGTGTGTGGTTTTTAAATGGTGCCCGGGGCCGGAATCGAACCGGCACGCCTTGCGGCGGGGGATTTTGAGTCCCCTGCGTCTACCAATTTCACCACCCGGGCAGGGTTCAGTGCGAAGGGCCAAATTATGGCACATTAACACCATGATTTATCCCACGATTGAAGATGCCATTGGCAAGACACCTTTGGTTGCGTTGCAGCGCCTCGGGTCAGAAGTTTGGACACCCCGACGCAACGTGATTTTGGGCAAGCTCGAGGGCAACAACCCTGCCGGTTCCGTCAAGGATCGGCCTGCCTTGTCCATGATTCGCCGAGCTGAAGAGCGTGGCGAGATCAAGCCCGGCGACACCCTGATTGAGGCCACTTCGGGCAACACCGGCATTGCGCTGGCCATGGCCGCAGCCATCAAGGGTTACCACATGATCCTGATCATGCCGGAGGACTTGTCTATCGAACGCGCCCAGACCATGAAGGCCTTTGGTGCCGAGCTGATCCTCACGCCCAAGAGCGGGGGCATGGAATACGCACGCGACCTGGCCGACGAACTGGTCGCGCAGGGCAAAGGTCGTGTGCTCGACCAGTTCGCCAACCCCGACAACCCCCGCATCCACTACGAAACCACCGGTCCGGAAATCTGGGAGCAGACCGGCGGCAAGATCACGCACTTCGTCAGTGCCATGGGCACCACGGGCACCATCACGGGCGTGTCGCGTTACCTCAAGGAAAAGAACCCGGCCATTCGCATCATCGGCGCCCAGCCTAGCGAGGGCTCACGCATTCCGGGCATTCGCAAGTGGCCACAGGAATATCTGCCCAAAATCTACGATCCGCGTGGTGTGGACGAGCTGGTATATGTGTCGCAAGACGATGCCGAAGACATGTGCCGGGATCTGGCACGTTCCGAAGGCATCTTTGCCGGTATCTCGGCGGCAGGCGCCTGCTGGGTGGCTCAGCAAATCGCCAAAACGGTCGAAGATGCCACCATTGTGTTTATTGTGTGCGACCGAGGCGATCGTTACCTGTCCACTGGCGTGTTCCCGGCCTGAGCCTGAACGTGAGCGAGTTCAGGTTTTGCCCCCAGTGCGCCACGCCCTTGCAGTGGCTCACTCAGCTGGAAGACGGCGGCGAGAAGTCGCGTTTGCGTTGCACCGCCTGCGACTTTACCCACTGGAACAACCCGACACCTGTGCTGGCTGCCATCGTCCAGGTGGGCGATAAGGTCTTGCTCGCCCGCAATGCCGCCTGGCCGGGCCGTCGCTTTGCCTTGATCACGGGCTTCATGGAAGCGGGCGAAACACCCGAAGAGGGCATCACCCGCGAGATCAAGGAAGAAACACAGCTCGATGTTTTGAGCCTGAAGCTGGTGGGTGTTTACGACTTCCAGCGCATGAACCAGGTCATCATCGCCTACCATGCGTTGGCCCAGGGCGAGGTGCAACTCTCGCCCGAGTTGCTGGAGTACAAAATGTTCGCGCTCGATGAGCTCATTTGCTGGCCAGCAGGCACTGGCTATGCGCTGGGGGATTGGCTCAAAACAAAAGGCTTCGAGCCCCGGTTCATGACCTGGGAAGAGCGCGAGCAGTTTGACCGCGAACAGACCGACACGGAGAAGTGATGCAGATCGACAAGGAAATTGACACCAGCGGACTCAATTGTCCCTTGCCCATATTGCGCGCCAAAAAAGCCCTCAGCGAGATGCAATCGGGCCAAGTGCTCAAGGTGATTGCCACCGATCCCGGTGCTTGGCGGGATTTTGAAGCGTTTGCTCGTCAGACGGGCAACACCTTGTTGCAGCAGGAAAAAACCGAAGATCAGTTTCTGTTCTGGTTGTCGCGTCGCTGAAGTTACGGGTCGTTCGGACTCAGAACTTCAGGCTCTGCAGGTATTGGCGGAAAGACTCGCCCACCTGCGGGTGTTTCAGGGCCAGTTCGACTGTGGCCTCCAGAAAGCCTTCCTTGCTGCCGCAGTCGTAACGTTTGCCAGCGTACTGGAAGGCGTATACCGCCTCGCGCTGCATCAGGCGGGCAATGGCATCGGTCAGTTGAATCTCGCCACCCACGCCCGTGGGCTGGTTGCGGATCTCTTCAAAAATGCCGGGGGTGAGGATATAGCGTCCAGCTACGCCCATGCGCGAAGGCGCTTTGTCGGGGCTGGGTTTTTCCACAATCTGCTCCACACGGATCATCTGGCGACCTGCAGGCTCGCCCGCCACGATGCCGTAGCGGCGCACCTGGTCTTGTGGCACTTCCTGCACCGCCAAGATTGAGCGGCCTTGTTGCGCGTGGGCGCGTACCATCTGGCTCATCACGCCCTCCTGTCCGGCAGGCCCCACCATCAAGTCGTCGGCCAGCAACACGGCAAAGGGCTCATTGCCCACCAAGGGCTCTGCACATAAAACCGCATGGCCCAGGCCGAGCATGCGGTTCTGGCGCACATAGGCGCAGACCATGTCGTCGGGCTGTACCGAGCGCACCAGGGCCAAAAGCTCTTGCTTTTGCGCTTGCTCCAGTTCGGTTTCAAGCTCGTAGGCCGTATCAAAGTGGTCTTCGATGGCGCGTTTGCTGCGGCCCGTTACAAACACCATGTGGCGAATGCCTGCGGCATAAGCCTCCTCAACAGCGTACTGGATCAATGGCTTGTCCACCACCGGCAGCATTTCCTTGGGAGCAGCCTTGGTGGCGGGCAAGAAACGTGTGCCCAGACCGGCGACCGGGAAAACTGCTTTACGGATGGGTTGCGACATGCCTGGAATCCTTTATCAAAACTGGAATATTGTCACCCCAAACGGGCCAGCTGCTCTTTGACCTTGGCCAGCGTGGCACCAAAATCGGCCACGCGCTTTTTTTCTTGCTCGATCACGGCGGGCGGCGCCTTGGCCACAAAGGCCTCGTTGGAGAGCTTGCCATTGGCCTTGGTGATCTCACCTTCAAGGCGGGCGGCTTCCTTGGCCAGACGGGCCTTTTCTGCGGCCACGTCGATCTCCATGAACAGGCACAGGCGGGCCATTTCCTCGCCGCTACCCACTACCGCCACCGGCGCGGCCTGCGCGGCAGCGGCCCAGTCGGCTTCGTTGTCAAAGACCTTGACCTCGCTGAGCTTGGCCAGGGCCTGCAGCACCGGGGCCGCGCTGTGCATGAAAGCGGTGTCGCCCACGACGAGCAGCGGCAGGCGCGTGGCGGGCGAGACATTCATCTCGCCGCGCAGGTTGCGGCAGGCGTCCACCAGGGCCTTGAGCTTGGCCACGTGGGCTTCGGCCGCTTCGTCGATGCGCTCGGGTTGGCTCAAAGGGTAGGTCGCGATGCTGACCGACTCGCCGGCGCGGCCGGCCACCGGTGCGACCTTCTGCCAGAGTTCCTCGGTGATGAAAGGGATGATCGGGTGCGCCAGGCGCATCAGGGTTTCCAGCGTGCGGATCAGCGTGCGGCGGGTGCCGCGTTGCTGGGCTTCGTTGCCGGTGTTGATTTGCACCTTGGCGATTTCGAGGTACCAATCGCAGAATTCGTTCCAGACGAAGTCGTAAATTGTGTTGGCCACGTTGTCCAGGCGGTATTCGGCAAAGCCCTTGGCAACTTCAGCCTCGACGCGTTGCAGGGCCGAGACGATCCAGCGGTCGGCCTGGCTGAATTCCAGATAGCCCCCACCGGGCAAGCACTCGGCCGCGCCGTGTTCCTTGAGGCCGCAGTCCTGGCCTTCGCAGTTCATCAGCACAAAACGGGTGGCATTCCACAGCTTGTTGCAGAAGTTGCGGTAGCCCTCGCAACGCTTGCTGTCGAAGTTGATGGAGCGGCCCAGCGTGGCCAGCGCGGCAAAGGTAAAACGCAGCGCGTCGGCGCCGTAGGCCGGAATGCCTTCAGGGAATTCCTTTTCGGTCTGCTTGCGGACCTTGGGCGCGGTCTCGGGCTTGCGCAGGCCCTGGGTGCGTTTGTCGAGCAGCGGTTCGAGCGAGATGCCGTCGATCAGGTCCACCGGGTCGAGCACGTTGCCTTCGGATTTGCTCATCTTCTTGCCTTGCGCGTCGAGCACCAGGCCGTGGATGTACACATGTTTGAACGGCACGCGCCCTGTGAAGTGCGTGGTCATCATGATCATCCGGGCGACCCAGAAGAAGATGATGTCGTAGCCGGTCACCAGCACGCTGCTGGGCAGGTACAGGTCGTAGTCTTGGGTTTTTTCAGGCCAGCCCATAGTGCTGAAGGGCACGAGGGCCGAGGAATACCAGGTGTCCAGCACGTCTTCGTCACGCTTGAGGGTTTTGCCGGGGGCTTTGGCTTGTGCTTCGGCTTCGTTGCGCGCCACATAGACCTTGCCGTCTTCGTCGTACCAGGCTGGGATCTGGTGGCCCCACCACAGCTCGCGCCAGATGCACCAGTCCGGGATGTTGTTCACGCACTGGTTGTAGGTGTTGACCCAGTTCTGGGGCACAAAACTCACGGCGCCGGATTGCACGGCGTC
>JACCDS012106802.1_pt1 | contig 25792 bp, 25 predicted proteins | sample 7446441 | NCBI WGS metagenome assembly JACCDS01 (sample SAMN15323445, study PRJNA562643) | freshwater metagenome | isolation source: river surface water | place: USA:Blue River Watershed | collected 2017-08-17 | reverse complement strand
TTCTGTTGTGGGAAAGTGCCACGGTGCATCAGATTTTCCACAGTTTCACGGGCATACGGGAACAGAATATTCGGGCAGAAAGATGCCAGCATATGGGCCATTTGTGCGTCCTGCAGTTCAGGCACTGCAAAGATACCGGCTTGTTGCACTTCACACAGGAAAGCTGTTTCGCCGCCAACAGTCGTGGTGACAGTCAGAGACAGGATGACTTCAAACATGTTGTCTTCCAGCTTCTCGCTGCGCGTGTCCAGGTCCAGCTTTACTTCTGGTTGCCATTCTTTGCGGAAAATTGCCGGAGCATTTGGAGATTCAAACGAAATGTCTTTAACATAAATGCGCTGGATTGCGAATGGGACTTGCTGCTCATCCGCAGCTGGGTTCAGTTGTTCGTCGGCCATGATGGTTCCCTGAAAATACGGTTAAAGTTGCAGCAGTGTGTCTAACCGACCCTGCGCGTCAAGCGCATGCAGGTCGTCACAGCCACCGATATGTTGATCGTTGATGAAGATTTGCGGCACAGTGCTACGCCCGCCCGATCTTGCAATCATTTCTGGTCTGAGCTCAGGTTGTGCGTCGATTTTAATTTCGTTAAACACAACACCTTTGTGGCTGAGCAGAGCCTTTGCGCGCACACAATACGGACAATATTCTTTGGTGTAAATAGTGACGCTGGGACTGCTCATGGACCTGCTCCGGTTATTTTTTTACCACAGGTAAACTGGCTTCAGCCCATTTACCCATACCACCGCCCAGCACAGATACGCGACTGAAACCAGCGGCTGACAGTTGTTTGGCCGCACCTTGCGCGGACATGCCTGCCTGACAGACCACTATAATGGGTGCGTCTTTGGACTTTTCAAGGCCACTGATTTGGCTGGATAACTGCGCCAGAGGAATATTGCGGGCGCCAGTGATGTGACCCCGTTTAAAGTCATCGTTGCTGCGGATGTCCAACACCAGCGCATCTTCACGGTTGACTTGTAAAGTCAGCTCGGTCGGGCTGACAAATTTGATTTTGGAAAAAAATGACTGCACATAACTGACGATAATCGCCAGCAGCAGACCTACCCAGATCACCACGACAATCGGGTGATTTCCGGCAAATTCGACGTATTGTTGCATAACATTCCGTTCAGTTGGTCAAAGCTCAGGCGCCGGAGTATAACGGGTTTCAATGGCAAAAACAGCCCTTCGCCTCCCGCCGAAACACCCATGTAGCAAAGGCTGCGGCTGATTGCGCAGTTTCTGCACAGCATTGATTGGAGTCACCGCTGAATTTCGGTAAGATAAACAGTGAATCGAGATTAAAAAGAATGTTGATCAAGCAACGAGAAAGCGGAGCATGTTATGGCGAAGTCTGGCAAACCCCTGGTACTTTTGATTCTGGATGGATGGGGCTATCGCGAAGACCCGGCTGATAATGCCATCGCGCAGGCCAATACCCCGGTGATGGACCGGTTGTGGCGTGATTGTCCGCACAGCCTGATTTCAGGCTCAGGTCTGGACGTGGGTCTGCCTGATGGTCAGATGGGCAATTCTGAAGTTGGCCATGTAAATTTAGGCTCAGGCCGTGTGGTGTATCAGGAACTGACCCGCATCACCAAAGCCATCAGTGATGGCGATTTCTTCGAAAACCCAGTGTTAACCGGTGCCGTGCAACAAGCAGTGCAAGCAGGTAAAGCTGTGCATTTAATGGGGTTACTATCCCCGGGTGGTGTGCACAGCCACGAAGATCACCTGATAGCGATGATAGAGCTGGCCGCACGCCAGGGCGCTGACAAAATTTATCTGCATGCGTTCCTCGATGGCCGCGACACACCGCCACGCAGTGCAGAAGCATCCTTATTGCGCGTGCAACAACGCTGCGTGGAACTTGGCAAAGGCCAGATCGCCAGTGTGATCGGCCGCTATTTTGCGATGGACCGCGACAAACGCTGGGACCGCGTCGAACAAGCCTATGATTTAATTGTTGATGGCGTCGCCGCATACACAGCAACCGACGCAGTGTCTGCACTGCAGGCTGCGTATGAGCGTGGTGAAAATGACGAATTCGTCAAAGCCACGGCGATTGGCGGCGACGATGGCAAGCCGGCACAGTTACAAGATGGCGATGCGCTGATCTTTATGAATTTCCGTGCCGATCGCGCCCGTCAGTTCAGCCGCACCTTCACTGAACCTGCCTTTGATGATTTTGCCCGCAAACGGGTGGTGCAGCTTGGTGCTTTTGTCCAACTGACCGAATATGCCGCCGATATCAAAGCACCGGTAGCCTATCCGCCAGAAAGCCTGAACAATGTGCTTGGCGAATGGCTGGCAAAACATCAGAAAACCCAGCTGCGCATTTCCGAAACGGAAAAATATGCTCATGTCACTTTCTTTTTCAGTGGCGGCCGTGAAGACGTATTCCCCGGCGAAGAACGGATTTTAGTGCCATCACCGAATGTCGCTACTTATGACCTGCAGCCGGAGATGAACTCCACACTGCTGACCGACAAACTAGTGGATGCCATTCACTCTGGCAAATTTGACGTCATTATCTGTAATTACCCGAACGGCGATATGGTCGGTCATACCGGTATTCTGTCTGCCGCTATCAAAGCAGTAGAAGCCGTAGATCACTGTATTGGCCGGGTAGTGGCCGCGCTGGAAAGCGTCGGTGGTGAATGTATTATCACCGCAGATCATGGCAATGCTGAGCAGATGGTCGACCACGAGTCCGGTCAGGCCCATACCGCGCACACTTCAGATCCGGTGCCACTGATTTATGTCGGCCGGCCGGCGGACGTGGTGGATGGTGGTATTCTCAGTGATATTGCGCCCACAATGCTGACTTTGCTTGGCATGCCGGTGCCAGCTGAAATGACCGGTAAAGTGTTGTTCCACGTCCGGTGATGCGACTTCATCGCCTGCGGGCACGGCTGGCACAATTCAGCATTAGCATGCTACTGAGCCTGTTGCTGAGCCTATCAGCACAGGCCCAGCAATCCGACACGGCCAAAGTCCGGCAAGAGCTCAAATCGGTGCAGCAGGATATCGCTCACACCGAACAACAGCGCCGGCAACAACAACAAAAGCTGCAGGATACAGAACAGCAGCTGAAGCAGGCAGACCTTCGTTTAGCTGAAGCGGCTGCTGCGGTTGCAGTGCAACAACAGCAGTTGCAGGCGCTGGACGAGAAAATGGCGGAACTGGCGAGCCGGCAACAACAGCTCGAGCAACAACGGCAAACCCAGCAGCAGCTGTTGGCCGCGCAAGTCAAAGCGGCTTACCAAGTCGGCGGGCACGACTACACCCAGTTACTGCTGAATCAGCAGGACGCGTTAAAACTAGAGCGTCTGCTGACTTATTATCAGTACTTCAATAACGCCCGCATCAAACAACTTCAGGCCGTGAAACAAACGGTTAGCGAGCTGGAGCAGTTGACGACAGTGCAGCAACAAACCCGGCACGAACAAAGTTTGCGACTGGATGAACTGACGTCACAGCAACAGGATTTAGTCACAGCGAAAAATCAGCAACAACAAAGTGTGCTGAAACTTCGCCAGTTGTTAGATGAACAAAAACAGCAGCTGGCTTACCTCAAGGATAATGAAAAAAGCCTGCAGAGCACTATTACCAAGCTAAAGGCTGAAGCGGCCAATCGCAGACTGGCTTATAAAGGCAAAAAACAAGGACAGCTGCCATGGCCGGTGCAGGGGGCGTTAACGCAGAAGTTTGGCGCAGCACAAGGCGGTCAAACCACGGCCAGTGGTATTTTAATCCAGGCCAGCAATGGCCAGCCGGTGCGCGCAGTCGCAGATGGCCAGGTGATATATGCTGATTGGTTGCGGGGTTATGGATGGGTCATTGTGCTCGATCACGGCAACGGCTTGATGAGTTTATACGGCCATAACCAGAGTTTGCTAAAATCCCCGGGCGATGTAGTGCGAAGTGGCGACCATGTCGCGCTGGTCGGCCAGAGTGGTGGTCGCGATCGCAGTGGGCTTTATTTCGAAATCAGGCAAAAAGGTGCAGCGGTTGACCCGCTGCGCTGGTTGCGAAATCCTTAACAACAGGCATAATGCCGGCCTGAAATTCAGCCGGCGCTTTGCCAAGATCAGTGAATCAATCCAGCGTGCGTATTTTCCAGTCGTTATGTGTTCTCAGTTGTTTCTGGTTGTCGGTACAGGCGCAATCGCTGCCACCGCAAGTGGCCATTATTATTGATGATATTGGCTACCAGAAAGTCGATCCGGACATTATCCGGCTGCCCTATCCGCTGACAGTCGCGGTCATGCCATTCACGCCAAATGGCATTGAAATGACAGCATTAGCCGGTCAGCATGGCAAAGAAATCATGTTGCATATGCCAATGGAAGCTGTGGCACAAAACCATTTACTCGGTAAAGGTGCGCTGCGCCGTCCGATGAACAAGCAACAGGTGCAGCAAGCGCTGCGCAAAGCGCTTGATAGCGTGCCACAGGCCATTGGTATTAATAACCATATGGGCAGCCTCTATACGTCACTGCCGGAACAAATGGATTGGGTGATCGAGGTGGTTGCCGAGCGCCGGCTGTACTTTATCGATAGCAAAACCACCGGCAAAAGTGTTGTTCCCGCCATCACCCTAAAACATGGGGTCAAAAGCCGCAGCCGTGACGTGTTCCTCGACAATGATAAGTCTTACAAAGCGCTGGATCGCCAGTTTAATCAACTGATCCAGCTGGCAAAACAACATGGTCATGCCGTCGCAATCGGCCATCCTTATCCGGAAACTTACCGCTATCTGAAGAAAAATTTACCGCGGTTGGCCCAGCAAGGGATTAAAGTGGTGCCGGCATCGGCCTTGCTTGATTTGCCGTCTGCCCCAGCTCAACTGATTGCCAGCACGGCCAAAATTACAGCGCCTGAGCCAGCAAAGCGACAACCGCAGCCAGCTCCTCAACCGGTTGAAACGGCCAATATGCCGGCTGCAACAATAGTGCAGGAGCAGGTCGCAACAGCAGCGCCGACGGTGCTGAGCGACATTAACGAGCCTGTACCTGAATTGATCCCATGGCACCCACCCTATCTGCCGCAACTACCGGGCTTTGACACACCAGCTGCATTACCAGTACCGGAACCGGTGTGGCGACGCTTCTACCCGCAACCGGCAGAACTGCCGGTTCCAGTGTCGCCAGTGCCATTATTACTGCGCTAAGGCGTTTCATCGCGAAAAAAAATGCCAGAGCAAGCTCTGGCATTTTTTTGTGATGATGGAAAACTCAGGCAACCATCGCTGCGTGTAATTTCTTCATCGCATTCTTTTCCAGCTGACGTACCCGCTCAGCCGACACCTGATAACGGTCTGCCAGTTCCTGCAGCGTCAGTTTTTCATTATCCAGCCAACGGGCGCGGATAATGTCCTGACTGCGTTCATCCAGCGTGCGTACCGCAGCCTGTAAGCGTTCCAATGCAGCACCTTCGCTTTGATCTTCTTCAAAGTTATTCGCCAGATCAGAGTTTTTATCATCGAGGAAAAACACCGGCGCACTGAAATTGTTGTCATCATCATCGTCCTGCGCATCAAACGCCAGGTCATGGTTGCTCATACGCGCTTCCATTTCCCGCACTTCATATTCAGGCACACCTAAGGATGCAGCGACGTTTTTCACTTCATCGTGGCTGAACCAACCCAGATTTTTCTTCGATTTACGCAGATTAAAGAACAGTTTGCGCTGTGCTTTGGTTGTTGCAACTTTGACGATACGCCAGTTTTTCAGCACAAACTCATGAATTTCGGCTTTGATCCAGTGTACGGCAAAAGACACAAGGCGCACGCCAACAGCAGGGTCAAAACGTTTAACTGCTTTCATCAGGCCGATATTGCCTTCCTGCACCAGGTCGCCAATCGGCAAACCGTAACCTGAATAGCTGCGGGCGATGTGCACGACAAACCGTAAGTGCGACATAATCAGCTGGCGGGCGGCATCAAGGTCACCGTGCTGCTGCAGACGTTCAGCCAGAGCGCGTTCCTCTTCAGCCGATAGCATCGATATAGTGCTGACAGCGTGAGTATAAGCTTCGAGGCTACCGCTACCGGCGACTGACAATGTCATCAATTGATTCGCTTTGGTCATGAACAAACTCCTGTGGAGACTTGAAAGTGGACTCATGTTAGCACTCTTTGACAGAGAGTGCTAACGGCAGTTCCCGCGTTTTTAAGAACCGAATTGTATTAAAATGTGAATTTGAGAATATAACTTCATAAGACAAACGCCGATTTTCCGATATGCTCAAAGTATCTCATCAGCTGTCTGGTCCACTTTATTACATCGGACGTTGGCCTACGCCAGACCTGAATACCGCTTTGCTTACGGCCGCTTGCGGCCTTTGGTTCAGGAGTTGTCGATGTATTGTTACCTGGCACGCCAGCCGATCTTAGATCAGCACAAAAATTTGTTTGGTTATGAACTGTTGTTCCGCGACGGCGTGCAAAACAGTTTTCCCAATATCAATGCGGATGAAGCCACGTCAAAACTGATCACCGAACATCACTTGTTGATGGGCGTGGAGAAAATTACCGGCGGCCATCAGGCCTTTATCAATTTCTCTGCCGACACCTTAATTCACCATTTCCCGACATCGATCGACCCTAAAAGCATGGTGATTGAAGTACTGGAAACCGTGCCGATCAGTATGGAACTACTGACTGCCTGTCGCGAATTACACCGGATGGGCTATCAGCTGGCGCTGGATGATCACGATTTTGACCCGAAATGGGATATTTTCCTGCCTTATATCAGCTTTATCAAAGTCGACGTGCAACAGTTTAATATCCTGCAGATCAGTAAATATGTGTCGCGGGTGAAACATCATCCGGTCACCTTACTGGCTGAAAAAGTCGAAACTCAGGCTGAATTCGAAAAACTGCTACAACTTGGTTTTACCCTATTTCAAGGTTACTTCTTTGCCCGACCAGAAATGCTCAAACATAAGAAAATCGCCAGCAGTAAGTTGAATCTGCTGTTACTGATCGCAGAATCCAGCGCTATCCGGCTGGATTTTGAAAAGTTGACGGCGATTGTTGAACGCGACCTGGGCTTGTCTTACAAGCTGCTGCGTTTTGTCAACAGCGCTAGCTTTGCCAGGGAACAGCCCATCGGCTCTCTGAAACATGCCATGGTCTACATGGGTGAAGGGGAACTGAAGAAATTTATCGCGCTGCTGGCATTGGCCAACCTGAAAGAAGATGGCCCGGATGAACTGTTACATATGTCGATTGTTCGAGCACGGTTTTGCGACCAGTTGGCAGCCATGATGGGCGACGCCGACAACCCGCCGGCCGCATTTTTAACCGGCTTGTTTTCGCTGGTTGATGCCTTGTTAGAACAACCACTGCAACTACTGCTGGATGATTTACCGATCCTGCCTGAGATTAAAGCCGCACTGCTGGAACATCAAGGGCGCTTGGGCTTATATCTGTTGCTAACCAAAGCTTTTGAGAATGGCGAATGGGAGCAACAGCAACAACTTACCATGCAGCTGTTTGGTAAAACCGGCGATTTAAGCATGGCTTATCTGGATGCGGTCAGTTGGGCACATGGCCTGATGCAGGAAGCTGCAGGTGGCTGATGCGTCGATCTGGCCTAACAGGGTTCAATCGCTTTAATATGACTCCGGACGGCCAGGTATGAACCAACCAAACCCAGGCCAATGGCGATCAACATTAGGATGCCAAACTCTTGCAGTGTCAGCACATTTAAACTGAAGCCGCTTTGATACAGCTGAGTGACATTCGCAATAGCGCCACGTAACCAGAACAACATCAGTTCAATCACCAGAAACGCCAGAAAACCACCAAATACCCCCAGCCAGATCCCGGTATACAAAAACGGCCGCTGGATAAAACTATCGGTGGCCCCCACCAGTTTCATCACTTCGATTTCGGCCTTTTTATCCATGATGAGCAAACGGATGGTATTGCCAATCACCAGTAAAGCACCGCAGAGCAGCAACGCAGCTATGGTATAGACCACTTGCTGCACCAGCGACATAATAGCGGCGAGCCGCTCCAGCCAGCTGATATCCAGTTTGGCCAGCTCAACAAAACGCTCTTGTTGCAGTTTATTCAGTAGTGCTTCGGCTGCGGCCGGTTTGCTCTGGCTAGGAGTCACCAGTAACACATCCGGCAACGGATTTTGGTCTAAAAAGGTGATCGCTTCGCCAAAGCCGGACTCTTGCTTAAATTCAGCCATCGCCGCAGTTTTGTCGATCAACCGTACTTTGCCGACATCGCGGTCGCCCTGCAGTAACGTGACCAGGGTCGCGATATCAGTTTCGGTGACATCATTTTTCAGAAACAGGCTAATCTCAAAAGATTGGTCGTAATTGCTGCTGACTTGCTGCAGGTTTTTCACCAATACATGCAATGTCGCCGGCAGCGTCATACTGACGCCGAGTACCGCGATAGTGACCATAGTCCAGACCGGACTGCGCCACAATTCACCGAGGCTCGATACCGCCTGACGCAGATGCGTCACAATCCCCATCATAAACTTCTGCAGTAGACCGGGCGCGCTGTCACTGGCGCCGCTGGCGCGGCCGTTAAATAGGATACTCATAAAGTTTCCTCGTCATGCATCAGGCCATCGTTGATCATTTTGCCGGATTTCAGCGTCATAGTGCGATAGCGCATTCGGGCAATCAGGCTTAAGTCATGACTGGCGACCAGCACTGATACACCGGCCTGATTAAAGGCTTCAAACACCCGCATGATATCTTTGGAGAGATCCGGATCGAGGTTACCGGTCGGTTCATCCGCCAGCAATAATGGTGGTTTATTCACCACAGCACGGGCAATACCAACCCGTTGCGCTTCGCCACCGGATAAAGTCGCCGGTAAACAACGTGCTTTGTCGAGCAAACCGACCTGATCGAGCGCCGCGTGTACCCGACGCGCCATATCCCGACCGGTAAATCCTTCAATCACCAGCGGCAATGCCACATTATCAAACACTGTGTGATTCATCAGCAGGCGGTGGTCCTGGAAAATCATCCCGATATCGCGCCGTACATAAGGAATTTGGCTGGGTTTGATGCCGGACAGGTCGATGCCATTGATGACAACCCGCCCCGTCGATGGCCGTTCGATCAGGCTGATGAGCTTGAGCATAGTACTTTTGCCGGCCCCGGAGTGACCGGTTAAAAAGGCCATTTCGCCTTTTTGCAGTTCAAAACTGACCCGATCCAAAGCGACAAAACCACCCGGATAGCTTTTGCTCACCTGCTCAAATCGAAGCATGCTCAGAATTCCCTGTTAAACAGCGCGCGGATAAAGTCTCTACTCTGGAACACCCGTAAATCGTCAATGCCTTCACCAACGCCGATATAACGGATTGGTAAACTGAACTGGTCTGCAATCGCGAAGATCACGCCACCTTTGGCCGTGCCATCGAGTTTGGTCAGCGTAATACCGGTCAGCTGTACTGCTTCGTGGAATAATTTAGCCTGACTGAGTGCATTTTGACCGGTGCCGGCGTCCAGCGTCAACATCACTTCATGCGGTGCGGCACCGTCGATTTTTTTCATCACCCGGACGATCTTTTTCAGCTCTTCCATCAGATGCGCTTTGTTCTGCAGACGGCCGGCAGTGTCGGCAATCAACACGTCCACTTTGCGCGCTTTGGCGGCCTGATAGGCATCAAAAATCACCGATGCACTGTCGGCGCCACTATGCTGGGCAATCACCGGGATCTCATTGCGTTCGCCCCAGACCTGCAGCTGTTCGACTGCAGCAGCACGGAAAGTGTCGCCCGCCGCCAGCATCACAGATTTACCCTGTTGCTTAAATTGTTGCGCCAGTTTGCCGATGGTGGTGGTTTTACCGACACCGTTCACACCAACCATCAGAATGACATAAGGCCCAGTGCTGCTGTCGATTTGCAGTGGTTGCTCCACTTTATCCAGTAACAAGGCCATCTCGTCCTGCAGTTTTTCGTACAGCACTTCGGCGTCTTTCAGCTGACGACGATTCGCATCCGCGACCAACTGTTTAATCAGTTTTTGTGTGGTTTCTACGCCGACGTCAGCGAGTAACAGCTGAGTTTCCAGCTCTTCGTACAGCTCGTCGTCGATTTTTTTGCCGAGAAATAAACTAGCAAGGCCAGCGCCTAAATTCTGGCTGGTTTTCGCCAGACCTTGTTTCAGCCTTGCAAAAAAGCCAGGTTTTTTCGGGTTGTCAGTGCTGGCTGGTGCAACGGTCGCTGCAGCAATCACTGGCACTGGCTCTGGCTCTGGCTCTGGCTCTGGCTCTGCAATCGCCTGTGGCGTCACTTCGATTTCAATCGCTACCGCAGATTCAGTGGCGGCAACGACCTCAGGCGCAGCGACAGGCGTCAGCAAGACCTCAGCGGCTACAGCATCAACCTGCGTGGCTTCCACAGCTGGTGTTGCCGGATTGTCTGTCGAAACTGTGGGCTCTGCCGCTACTGCAATCGCCGATTCAGCAGTGGCCGTTTTGGTCTGAATCTCTTCAGAGGCCGGGGTGGCCGGGAAAGCCTCGGGCTTGGTGTCCGCCACAGCCTCAGGCGTGACCGGGGTGGTATCTTTTTTGCCAAAACCCAGCCAGGAAAATAGTTTATTCGGTTTAGTCATAAGGTTCGCTGTCAGATTGTCGAAACTGCGGTAAAATCGACGCTTATAGTATCACCTTTATTCTAAGTGCATAAACCCTGATGAAAAGCCGTTCCCCCGCCCCGCAGTCCCGTCCGAAGACAACCCCCACCGTATCAGCACAACCGGGGGAAGTCCGTATCATCAGCGGGCAGTGGCGCGGCCGCAAACTGCCGGTGCTGGATGTAATGGGTTTAAGGCCAACCACAGACCGGGTCAAAGAAACCTTGTTTAACTGGCTGATGCAGGATACGCATGGACGGGTGGTCCTGGACTGTTTCAGCGGCAGTGGTAGCCTCGCCTTTGAGGCTTTGTCTCGCCACGCACAAAGTGCGTTATTGCTCGAACGCGACAGTAAAGCCGCCGCCCAGCTGAAACAAAATCTGGCGCGAATACAGTGCAATAATGCAGAAGTCCGGCAGACCGATACGATGCAGTTCCTCGCGGGGCCCGCCTTGCAGCAATTTGATTTGGTATTTATCGACCCGCCATTTCGCCAGGGGCTGGCACTGCCTTGTGCGGCGCTGTTGCAGCAAGGCTGGCTGAAAACCGATGCGCTGATTTATCTGGAAACAGAAAAAGAATTGGATATCAGCGGTTTGCCAGAGAGTTGGCGTTTAATCAAAGATAAAATTGCCGGTCAGCTGGCCTACCGGCTGTTTGTCTATCAACCGGTAGCAGCTTAAGCGGCCTACAGGCTGAACTCAGTTCAGCTCCATGCCCAGATTAGTCACGCCCTGCTCTTTGACCCAGGCTTTGAGTTGCTGGATCTGTTCGCGGTCAAATGATTGAATAGCCCCACAGATCTCAATCAGTTCCGCCAGACAATCCATTTCATAAGCCATTAATTCATGGTCACGCACTACTTTTTTCAGTTCAGCTTCAGTGGTGATATCCAGATCGGCGGATTCGTGTTCAATCAAGCGGGCAACCGACGCCTGCGAAATTTTCGCGACGTTAATAAATTCCATGCTGTCCTGCTCGCGGATACCGTTCAGCATGCTGTCGAGCGCAATCATCGCATCCACGGCCGGATACACACCAAACATGTCAAAGTGCGTCACTTCCGGGGTGATCAGCTCCAGTTCGTCCTGCAACCGCTCAAAGTTAATTTTGGCGCGGCGCACCTGCAACCATTCCCACACCAAATCCAGCGTATGCCGCGGCAATGCCGCATCGCCAAAACTACTGACTTCAGCAAATAACTGATAATTAGGCAGCATCCGCTCTAACAAGACAATGGCAACGGCGGCTTGCTGATAAAAGCTCAGCTCGCGCATCTTCTGGAAATTATTGGCTTTTGACATGAATGTGGTGTCCGTAACAGGCTATGCAGCAATGCCGGTCATCATACACAAAGCACAGCGGCACAGCCAGTTTGACGGGTTTGCCCGGCTAACTGTTTGACTGCTGCACCAGCTGTTTTTGCGCGTAATCAAATTTCAGACGGAATTCGGTCGCCTGCTGTTGTAACAATTGGATCTGTTCCTGCGCTTCCACTTGTTGTGCTTGTAATTGTTGCCGCAGCTGGCGAATCGTCTCGCGCGACTGCTCCGCTTCGGCCTGCTGGCGTTCTTCAATACTTTCAACGCGGGCCTGGGCGCGGAATAACTGACTTTCCAGTTTATGCTGTTGTTGCAGCCACGCCTGTTGTTGCTGTTGTAGTGTGGTTAGTTCAGTGACGAGCAGCTGTTGTGCCTGATACTCCGCCTGCTGCGCACTATGCAGCGCAACGGTCTCTGCCTGTTGCTGTTGCAGCGTCGCGTATGCGGTCTGCAGAGCCAGAAACTGCGCCTGCAGTTCACTGGTCTCCTGCTGCTGTTGCTGCAGCTGATGATGTTGCTGTTGCAATTGAGCCAGTTGCTGCTCCAGCGCCGTATGCTCAGTACTGAGTTGTTGCTGACGTTGTTGCAGACCAGCCAATGCTTGCTGATCTTGCCGCGCAGTCGTTAACTCCTGCTGCAGCGCCAGAATGTCAGTCTGTTGCTGCGTGGTCAGCACCAGTTGTTGTGCCAGCTGCTGTTCCAGTTTCTGCCGTTGCAAGGCGGCCTGTTCAAGTTGCTGCAGTTGCTGTTCCAACTGCAGCTGTACTTGCTGATCTGCCGACGTCAGCTGTTGCAACTGTTCACGCAATTGGGCGAGTTGCCGCTGGGCCTGCTCTGACTGCTGTATCGACGATTGCCGATCTTCAACCAGCTGTAGCTGAGCATCTTGCAGTTCGGCCTGCATTGTCGCCAGCACGCCACTCTCCTGGCGTTGTTGAGCAAGTTCTGCCCTGAGCTGTTCCAGCTGCTGCTGCAACGCCAGTCCCTGCTGTTTTTCCTGACGAAACTCATCCTGACTCAGCCGCAATTGATCGGCCAACCGGCGCATGGCATCCAATGCTTCGTCGCGTTCTTCCTGCGCTGACTGACTTTGCGCTGTCGCTGCAGTCAACGCCTGTTGCTCGGCCAGCGCTTGTTTCTGTAAGTCGCTCAGTTGTTGCCGGGTTTGCTGCAGGTCGTGTTGTAATGCTGCCAGTTCAGGCGCGGCTGATGTCGCCTCAGTCCGCCGCAGCTCTTCCTGCCACAGCTGTTGTTGCTGCTGCAGCTGCTGCGCCAGTCCCTGCAGCTGCGCTCGCAGTTGCAGTTCCGTTTGCTCCAGCCATTGCTGGATCACAGGATCCTGTTGCATCACTCAATCCCACTTAAAATAATGACTGATGCCATTTAACAGCATTTGCACTGAAATGATAACCAGAATCATGCCCATCAGCCGCTCCATTGCGGTAAGACCACGCTCTCCCAGGATCCGGTGCAAGGCCGGCGCAAATAACAAGATGGCCGAACTAATCAGCCAGGCACCTAATAACGCCAAGGTCCAGTCCAGCATTTGGCCAGGTTGCTGGTTCGCCAGCAGAATTAATGCTGCCAGAATCGAAGGTCCGGCGATCATCGGCACCGCCAACGGAAACAAAAATGGTTCCTCACCTTCTTTTAAGCCAATGACGCCGCCTTCCTGCGGAAATATCATCCGCAACGCAATCAGGAATAAAATAATACCGCCGGCAATACTGACCGCCTCTTCTTTTACCCCCAAAACGCTGAGGAATGCCTGGCCGCCATACAAAAACAGCAACAAGATCACCAGCGACAGCAGCAATTCGCGCACCAGCACCTTCATCCGGCGCTCCGCTTTGATGTTTTTCAGAATAGCGACCACTATCGGTAAATTGCCGAGTGGGTCCATGATCAGAAATAACGTGAGCATCGCGCTCCACAAATCAACCGCCATGCCGGATTCTCCTGTGCATTTGCTATGAAGATCTGAGTATGATCAAAAACTTGCACTGCTGCAGCAGTTTTCGCACTATGGCAGTTGCCCCCGGTAAAACGCCGTTCAGAGGAAAATGACTATGATGACCATCACCACCCCGGCATTGCTGTTCCCCGCCATCTCATTGTTATTACTGGCGTATACCAATCGTTTTTTGGTATTGGCGCAACTGATTCGCCAGCTGAATAACCGTGAAGGGCATCAGGTGCGCGATCTGGCCAAACGGCAAATTGAAAATCTGCGTCAACGCATTGTGCTGATCCGCTCGATGCAGCGCTGGGGGGTGATCAGCTTTATTTTATGCACTTTGTCGATGTTTACATTATTTATGCAATGGGATCTGGCAGGTCAGTGGTTTTTTGGCGCCAGTCTGGCCAGTCTGGTGTTGAGTTTGACAGTATCTTTGTACGAAATTCAGATCTCCTGCAATGCCATTAATATTGAACTGGAATCGCTGGAAGCCGCTGACCGACAATCATGATGTGGTTCATCACAGAGGTTTTTTTTGACAGGCCTGCTACATTCAAAGCAGTAGTTGTATTAACCGGACACTCAGGCCGCCTCTATGTCGAATCAGGATTTTTTGTTTAGTGCTGATCAAGAGTTTCAGTCCCTCCCGGACACTCCATCTTCCGCACCGGCTGCAGAACCATGGCTGGTGCTGATTGTTGATGACGATGAGAGCATTCATCAAATTACCAATCTGGTGCTCAAAGGCTTCCAGTTTGAAGGGCGTCCGCTGCACTTACTGCACGCCTACAGTGCCAAAGCCGCATTGCTGGTATTAGAACAACACCGGGATATTGCAGTCGCTATTGTTGACGTGGTGATGGAATCCAATCACGCCGGCCTCGATTTAGTCAAAACCATCCGCAGCGATTTAAAAAACCACCAAATCCGCTTAATTCTGCGTACCGGCCAACCGGGCGAGGCGCCGGAAGAGCATGTGATCCGCGATTACGACATTAACGACTACAAAAACAAAACCGAAGTCACTGCGATTAAATTAAAAACGCTGCTGTATTCTGCACTGCGTGCTTATCGCGATATCTGCATTATTGAAAACAACAAAAAGGGCCTGGAACGGGTAATCGCCTCCACCGTCAGTTTCCTCGAATGTGACAGCTTGCAGGAATTCGCTTCGATCATTCTCGGCCAGGCCGCGAGCTTACTTGGGCTTGAACATTCACAGATTTTTTGTTGTGCCGCGACCGGCGATCCGAAACAACAACAACTGTCGTTGGATATCATCGCTGCCAGTGGCTGTGCGACCGGACCAGAGTTTCAGCTGCCGGCAGAAGTGGAACAAAAACTGGCGCAGGTCCATCAATTAAAACGATCATTTCATGGCGACGATTATTTTGTCGGATACTTCACGACGAATCGCGGGCTGGAAAATTTCCTCTATGTCAGCAAAGACAGTAAATTTGACCAGATTGACCATCACCTGCTGAGTTATTTCGCCAGTAATATCGCCGTGGCTTATGAAAATGTGCGGCTGCGTGAGCTGATTAAAGAAAGCCAGCGTGAACTGTCGTATATCCTTGGCGAAGCCGTCGAAAAACGGTCGAAAGAAACCGGCAGTCATGTCAAACGGGTGGCCAATTTCAGTTATCTGCTGGCGATCAAATACGGTTTGTCAGGTTACGACGCGGAAAAAATCAAGCTGGCGTCGCCACTGCACGATGTCGGGAAAATCGCCATCCCAGATTATATTCTGAACAAACCCGGTAAGCACGACGCCGACGAATGGGCCATCATGCGTACGCATGCCGAAGTCGGTCGGCAAATCTTACAAAAATCGCAAAATGAAATTCTGCAATATGGCGCAGTCATCGCGCATGAACATCATGAGCGCTGGGACGGCATGGGCTACCCGCGTGGCCTGAAAGGTGAGGAAATTCATATTGCCGGCCGGATCACGGCGCTGGCCGACGTGTTTGATGCGCTGGCCAGTGAACGCTGTTACAAGCCTGCCTGGCCGATGCCCAAAGTTATGCAATATATGCATGAACAAAAAGGCGCGCAGTTTGACCCGGTGCTAACAGACATCCTGCTTAGCCATATCGATGAGTTTCTGGCGATCCGCGACGCGTTCCCGGACGACAGTACTCAAGCCTGAACGCGGGCTCAGGCCTGAACCGATCTCAGGCTTGAGGCGCCGAGCGTTCTGTCTGTTGATACCGCTGAATAAAATCTTTACACGACGCGTTGGCGTCCTGCTGCTGAATCGACAACGTCAGCTCTCCGACCGTCAGCCCGTATTTATGTAACGTCGAGCGATTCACCAGTTGCTGCGGCGTGACCAGATATAACCAGTCTTTGACCGCCACATCGATACTGCCATCGACCTGCGGAATTCGCAGCACATATTCCCAATACAGCGTGTTGCCCGCGATCCGCCCGCCGGCGGCGCCCACCACATCTTCAGCACTGCCACTGATTTGACCATCCGCGCCGACCTGCAACTGCCAGTGACGTTTATCGGTGCGGCCATCGCTGTATAAAAATATCTCATACAAATCGCCGCGGTTGCCTTGCCACTGGCCACAGAGCTCGGCAGAAAAATGCAAAGTCTGCTGACCACGCCAATTCTGCAGCACGCCAAAGGCCTGACTGCTACCGCTAAAAAATCCGGGTAATGTCAATTTGGGTTGCATCTGCTGGTAGTCATCCAGCGATTGACTACAACCGCTGAGCAAGAGCAGGATAATGGGCGCAGTGACAAATTTCATTTACAGGTCCGGAATTGATTGCAGATACGGTAGCTACGCTGCACATCTCTTGTTGGATCTACCAGAGCCACCGATGCAGCCTGATGTTGATCGCTTTGCCCGGCATGCCACCCCATTTGCCCGCCTCTTGCTGTGGCATGTGTTTAAGCTAGGGCGTGCTGGCGGAGCACAAAACGAGAAACTGGCAGCGCATGAAATAAAATGATTTTTGGGCATAATTGCAAAACAATCGAATTTTTTTCGATTTTGCCAAACTATATCCATTCGTGGCCCGACCAAGGCATATCAACAACACAATAACAGACAACACAGTGTTTAAACGCAGCGACGAAACCCTAATAGAAAAAGCCATCCATGGCGACGAGCGGGCCTGGCACCAGCTGGTCGGTCGCTATCAGTCGGCTTTGTACTATTACAGCCTGCGGTTGACGGGCAATCCGGACGACGCCCGTGACTTGTTGCAGGACGTATTGTTAGTGTTGTGCCGGAATTTGTCACAGTTTCGCGGTGACAGCAGTTTTAAAACCTGGTTATTCGGCATTGCAAACTATCGCGCCATGGACATGTTACGAAAACGCAAGCCGACGCAGGACCTGGATGATTTACCGGAACTGGAACATGAAGATCAACCCAGCCACGAACAGCGTTTATCAGCACAACAAACACAGCTGCTGGTGCAGCAAAAACTAACAACATTACCGCCAGAGCAAAAACTGGTGGTCGAGTTGCGGTTTTATCAGCACTTTACCTTTGACGAAATTGCAGACCAACTAGCGATTTCAAGCAATACAGTGAAATCAAGATTTTACAGCGCCCTGGATAAACTCCGGGTGCAATTGGAGGACCACGATGTCGAACAGTCAGCAAGTTTTTGACGCCTGGCTCGCCGGTGATCTGACCACCGATGCCTGCCGCAACGCCCTCTCGCACGACCCGGTTTGGCGGGCGCGTTTTGAGACGGCCGCCCAGCTGCAACAACTGGCCCGCCAGCCGAATTATCCGCCGGTGCCACAAGTAGACACCAGCAGCATGTTCCGCCAGCAGTGGGGCCATAAAACCGCCCACACTGCATCCTGGTGGCCGCGCCTCAGTGTCGGGATGTCGGCGCTGGCGCTGGTGATTAGCATGTCGCCGCTCAGTCTGCAGGTGCAAAACGGTGGTATTGCGCTGCGCTGGAGCGAAGTCGACCCACTGGAAGTGCAACTGCAGGTGCAGCAACAAGTGGCAGCACAGTTGGCCAGCTATAAAACCGAACAACAACAGTATCTGCAGACCCAAATGCAGACACAACAACAACAACAGGCTTCGCAGCTGATCCTGCTGAAAGATTATCTGACTGAAGCTGAACAGAAAAATCGGCGCGGTGACATGCTGGAACTGGTGGAATACCTGAACCAGCAACGACAGGCCGACTGGCAATACTGGCAGGACAATGTCCAGCCAACCCAGGCGCGACTGAATTACAGCCCGGACAACCGCATCAATCGCCAAAATTAATACCCCAACTAACGGAGTTGTGTGATGAAACTTATCTCTTCTGTGGCAGCCGCCGTGCTGCTGACTTTATCGACGGGTGGCCATGCGGCGACGCAGGTCAGTGACAAACTGAAGCAAAATCTGGAAATTATGCGGGATATTCTGCAGAAATCGATGGAACACTCAGGCCATTCGTCTGGCGTCGGCCGGATTGAGCTGAGTTATCTGGCCGGTCAGGGCGTGTTGTTCCAAACCCGCACATCCGGTGGTTTTGGTCACTTTTTTGCGGTAGCGCCGGTCGCACCGATCCCGCCGGTTGCGCCAATTTCCGCACCGGACCTGCAAGCCATCACTGATCAGGCCAACGCAGTAGCGCAAGCCGCTATCGCTGGCCATGCCGTTGATGAAGACCAGCTACAGGAATTGCAGGAGCAGGCCGAACTCGCCGCTGAACAAATGATGGAACAGCACGAACGGATGCGCGACCAAAGCCGCGAGCTGCGTGAGCAAAAACGCGATTTGGAGCGCGATTTACGTGATGTGCAGCGGGAAAAACGCGATGTCGAGTTCTCCGGTAAAGTCGGCAAACTGGATGCCGAGCAGCAAAAACAGTTAACCCAACTGACGGCAAAAGAAGCTGCTCTGGCAAAACAAGTCAAAGAGATGCAGCAAAAATATGATGCGGCCGAACAGGAAATGCTGAAAAAACGGCAGGAACAGGCCAAAATTGCCCAGCAAAAACAAACTGAGCTGATTGCACAGGTCGGCAGCAAATTTGCCGCTACATTATGTGATTACGGTGCCAGTTTACGGGAATTAAAAGACAGTGAGTTTGTCTCGCTGCAACTGTCCACTGATGGTGGCCGCGACAGCAGGGATATTTATTGGGTATTCAAAAAATCTGATATTAATCAATGCATCAGCGGCAAGTTAGGCGCAGAATCTTTACTGAAAAAAGCTGACTATTATCAGTATTAAGCACAGCAGAGCTAACTAACACCACGACACCGGGTCTGCCATGCAGACCCGGTTTTTGCCTGTACCAGAGATTGTTCCTCAAATTAATCCACCAGCAGACTTGACAGCTTCGCCGCCGCTGCGTAAAAAGCCCCCTCCAGTAAGCGCCATCACTGTGGAGATCTGAGATGACTGTTAGCCAATTGCCTGAGCCTGTCTGGTTAACCGATGCTGTTGAACAGTTTTATCTGCATGGACTGGTCGTGATCGCCGAAGCATTACCAGCCAGCCTGTGTCAGCAATTGTGCGATGAAGCTCAGCAAGCGCAGTTAAAACCCGCCGGTATCGGCCGCGGTCAGGACTTGCAGCTCGATCCTGACATTCGCCGTGATCAGACCTTATGGCTCGATGGCAGCTCTGCTGCGCAACAGCAATATCTGGCGCTCATGTCGTTAATGCAGCAGGCTGCCAACCGCCGTTGTTTTCTTGGCCTGACCCATCACGAAGCGCATTTTGCCCGCTATCAGCGCGGCGATTTTTATCAGAAACATCTGGACGCCTTTACCGGCCGTTCCAGTCGGGTGCTGACCACTGTGTGTTATCTCAATGACGTCGCCAGCGGCGGCGCCTTACAGATTTACAGTGAAAACGACACTCCATTGCTGCAAGTCCAGCCACAGGCCAGCACACTGGTGTTGTTTGAAAGTGCGCGCTTTCCGCATGAAGTACTACCGGCGGACTCGACCCGTTTCAGCATCGCGGGCTGGTTTCGCATAGATTAGAAATAACTGATTTTTCCCTGACAAAACATCTGGCTGAGCTATGCTCAGCGATGATTCCCCCCGATTTTCATACATTTACCAAAAAGGATTTAACCGGATGCGCCAGAATTTGCCAATAACCACGCGCGAGCGGACCTTTCCTGTCGGTCAGAAATTGATTTCGACCACAGACTTAAAGGGCACTATCACTTACGCCAACGATGCATTTGTGGCCATTAGCGGCTTCTCCCGCAGTGAACTCGTTGGCCAGCATCACAACATTGTCCGCCATCCCGAGATGCCGGCAGCTGCTTTTAAAACCATGTGGCAACATTTACAACAAGGCAAGGCCTGGATGGGTCTGGTGAAAAACCGCTGTAAAAACGGTGATTTTTATTGGGTGCACGCCTATGTCACCCCCATCAGCGAGATGGGCAAAGTGGTTGGTTACGAATCGGTACGGGTGGTGCCGGACCGTCAGTTGATCCAACATGCCAATGAGATGTACGCGCAGATCAATGCCGGCAAAACGCCAAAAGGCCGCAGTTCTGCGCTGGCTTACCAGCTCGGTTGGTACGCGTTGCCCGGTTTGTCGCTGACAGGTGCAGCGGTTTGTTTCGCGGTGGGCAGCGTCGGCTGGACCGCCGGACTCGCTGCAGTCGCGGCAATCGCCGCGATGGCCACCATGCAGCTGCGCAGCAACAGCGAACTCGCCGTATTGCGTCAGGCGATGCAACATCCGTTTACCGATAACCTGGCGGTATTGACCTATGCCCGGCATGGCGGTGCTTTAGGTGAACTGGAAGTCGCGCTGACCGCCAGTAATTCGCATCTGGATACCATGCTGACGCGGATTGAAGATTCCGCCACAGTCGTCGCACAGCGTTCAGTGTCTGCTTATGAATTGTCCAATCAGTCAGTCCAGCATCTGCAACAACAGCAGCAACAGACAGAGCTGGTTGCCACTGCAATGCATCAGATGACGACGACTATCGCCGAAGTTGCCAGCCATGTGCAGGAAACTGCGACCAAAGCTAATGACGCCGACGTGCTGGCGCGGCAAGGCTCAGCGATAGCACGCCAAACCCGCGAGGCTATTTTGCAGCTGCAGCAAACCGTGAACGGTGTGAGTCAGGCGGTTACTACGCTCGCCGGTCAAACCAGCTTGATTAACCAGGCGGCACAAATCATTGAACAAATCGCAGATCAAACCAATCTGCTGGCATTAAACGCAGCGATCGAAGCGGCGCGTGCCGGAGAACAAGGCCGCGGTTTTGCCGTAGTTGCCGATGAAGTGCGTCATCTGGCATCCCGTACCACCGAATCCACCCGGCAGATCTATCAAATCATCCGGCAGCTGTCTGATCAGGCGAAAAGCTCAGTCACAGTGGCTGAAAATGGTGTGCAGGATGCGGCCGTCGGGGTGTCAAAAGTGCAGGAAGCCGAGCAAATGCTGAGCGGCATCAGCGATGTGGTGATTGGCATTGCCAGTATGGCGACGCAAATGGCCGCAGCGGTAGAACAACAATCCCACGTTGCTGAAGACATTAATCAGCAAGTCGTCTCAATCTCTACGCTGGCCAATGACAGCATGCAAAGCGGTAAAGAGGTGTGTAACAGCAGCGAACAGTTAAACAACACAGCAGAAGAACTGCATGAGCTGGTGCTGCGGTTTCGCCGTGATGTCTGACAGACTCTAAGGCCTGAAGTTGGCGCCACCAAAGACGGTTTATCGGTTTTGGTGGCGTTGTTGTTTCTGCTGATACATCCGTTCATCCGCAATACGGATCAGTTGCTCGGCATCTGATCCGTCATCCGGAAACAGCGCCTGACCAATACTACAGCCAATCTGCACTGTGGCCATGCTCAGCACAAAAGGTTGAGATAAAGCAGCTGTGATTTTCTCAGCGACCCGGCCCACTTCCAACGGCGACTCCAGTTGTGGCAGTAAGACGACAAATTCGTCGCCACCAAGCCGGGCTACAGTGTCCGATGCCCGCAATAACTTGCGTAAAGATTCCCCGGTAGCTTTAAGTAACTCATCTCCGGCCGCATGACCGTATTCATCATTGACCGGCTTAAATTTATTCAAATCGAGCAGCAAAACCGCCAGCTGGCGCTGATGCCGGCTGCAATAAGTTAGCGCTTGATGCAGCCGATCCATAAACAGCGCCCGGTTAGGTAAACCAGTTAAGCTGTCGTGCTGCGCCATATAACGCATTTGTTGTTCAGTTTTGCGGCGTTCTGTCAGATCCCGTGCAACTCCGACGACACCGATAAATTCGCCGGCTTCATTGTAGATCCCAGCAGTTTTCACTTCGCTCCAGACAGTGCCGCCGTTTTTATGCGGCTGTTCCAGATCAGCGACAAATTCCGGATACGGCTTACCGGCCGCAACCAGTGCAGTGGCCTGCAACATTTGATTCCAAACCAGTTGTGCTGAATCCGGTGTCAGCGCTTCAGTGACGTGTTGCTGCATCACTTCTTCAGCGGTAAAACCGCGCTGGCGTTGCACCGATGGACTGACATAAGTGATATTGCCGACCAGATCCATCGTCCAAATCACGTCGCTGGCATGATCCGTCAGCAAACGGTGCCGGGCTTCACTTTGTTTTAACGCCTCACGGTTACGCTGACGCTCAAGCCCGATGGCCACCATGGAACCGACATCGCTCAGCACGTCATAATCCTGCGTCTGAAAGGCCTGCGCCTGCCAGACCAATAACACGCCGGGAATTTGCCCACAGTCGCCCTGTAATGGAAAAGCGCAAAACTGTAGCTGCCCGACCGCCGCATCGCTAAACGCCGGGCTAGGGTTACCAAGCTGGGGGATACGCAACACATTCAGGCCCGGTGTATCACAATCATCGCCAAACACCGCGATGCGGTGCTGCATGTCGGCCCAGCCTGCCGCCGTTAAATCAACATGAACGATCTGCGGCAGCTCTTTATGGCGATCAAGCAATAAAATCGGGTGGTAAGAAGGACGGAACTGCTGCAACAACTGCAGCACCGTGGTCATTAATTCATTGGGTGCGGTTTCGTCCCGCAACAGCTGCTGCAGGATTTGACTGCGCACATGCTGCCAGCTTTGTTGTTGGCGTTTTTGTGCCAATAGTTGATGCAGGCGGCGGTTAACCTGAGTGATATAAGCCAGCAGTGCCAGCGCCAACAGCAACCCCAGCAGCACAAGCAATGCAATCAGCACCCAGGTTAAATCGATGGGCGTCGACGCCTGATATAAAAAGCCAGCCAGATCAGGCACTGCGCTGAGTAATCCCTGCTGCTGATAGACCGAAGCAATGTGTTGCCAACGCTCTGGATTGATGTAACCCGGTTCAATCAAATCCGTTTGCAACAGCGACTGCATTGCAGCCGCCTCAGCTAGCAACATGGCTCGGCTGGTATCAGTCGGATAACGTTGCTGCATATATTCAATCACTTCTGCCGGATGCTGCATCGCATAGGACCAGCCACGCAAACTAGCCGCCCGGAATTTTTCCACCAACTCTGGTTTTTTTTGCCACAAATTGTTGCTGGTAAATAGATTGTCACCATAAAAATCAATGCCGGCGCTGCGTGGCGTAAACTGATAAAAAGCCACGCCGGCCTGCTGTAAAATCAGCGGTTCATTGCTGCTATAGGCAGAGATAGCGGCGACCTGACCGTTAATCAGATCAGGCAATGACGTGCGGTGTGCTATGAGCTGATAGTCCTTTGCGGTCAGGCCTTCGCGACTCAGGTAGGCCTGCAGTTCCTCTGCGCCGCTTTCCAGCATCACTTTCTGACCACGCAGCGCCTGAATATTTGGTTCCGCAGCCGTTGGCCGCGCCAACAGCACCAACGCCGAGTGCTGAAATACATTGGCCAGCAAGCGCACATCCTGACCTTTGGCGTAATCCAGTAGCAGGCTGCTGGTACCAACGCCAAACTGCGCCCGGCCAGCCATCACTTCGTCGAGTACTTTCAAACCCGGAGTTGCGGCAACCAGCTCGACTTTTAACCCGGCCTGCTCGTAATAACCCTGTTGTTCCGCCGCGTAATAACCAGCGAACTGAAAGCCGTGTTGCCACTTTAGCTGCAGGCGGACTTTTTCCGCAGCGAACAACAGCTCGGCCGGCCAACACAGCAACAACAGAGTCCAGAACCAACGGCTATTCACCGATATCCTCGAACCACAAAGCAGGACGTGCCGCAATAAACTGCTGCATCAGGGACTTACAACGTTCATCCTGCAAGTTCACCAGTTCAACACCCCGGCTTTGCAGATAAGCTTCCGGCCCCTGAAATGTCTGGTTCTCGCCGATCACCACTTTCGGGATGCCATACAGCAGTACAGTGCCACTGCACATATCGCAGGGTGATAAAGTCGAATACAGCACGGCACGGCGATAATCGGCGGCCTGCAAACGGCCGGCATTTTCCAGACAATCCATTTCGGCATGCAAAGTACAGCTACCTTTTTGCACCCGCTGGTTATGGCCCCGCCCAACGATTTTGCCGTCAATGACCAACACAGATCCAATCGGAATACCGCCTTCGGCCAGCCCCAGTTCAGCTTGTTCTATCGCCGCCTGCATAAATGGATCAGACATCTCGCGCTCCGCTGCTAAGTTCTGCTTAAGCCTGTGCCGTCAATGGCATGCCGTCAAGGTTGCGGCAGCAAAGGCGTGATTAAATTCCTATATCACCAGGCCGGATTGCTCCAGCGTTCGTTCAGGACGACACTGTGTTGCCATCTGACAGCATTCCGGGCCCCCCGGTTGGCTTTGATGAGATAGCCTGAACAATGCACTGCGCTCTTTGTTGATTAATCAGCAACAACAATTCGGCCGTTGCGGCAGCATCGGCGAAAGCACGGTGGTGCTGTGTCAGTTCAATACCAAAATGCGCCGTCAGATTGCCGAGGCTATAGGAGGCTAAACCTGGGAAATAGCGCCGGCTCTCCACCACTGTACAAAGCTGCGGTAACTGCAAGGTATAACCGCAGCGGGCCAACTCGGCGCGGATAAAACCATAATCAAACCGCACATTGTGCGCGACAAAAATACAGCCTTGCAGCAGGTGCCACAGTTCAGCGGCGATGTCACTGAATCGGGGCGCTGTTGCCACCATGCTATCGGTGATGCCGGTGAGCTTACTGATAAAAGGCGGAATGCGCCGCTGTGGGTTAATCAGCGTCGAATAGCGCGCAATTTCGCGGCCATACTGCAGTTTAACCAAACCAATTTCCGTCACGCGATCATTACCGGCCGTGCCGCCGGTGGTTTCGACGTCGATCACCGCATAGATCCGCGCCGGGTCCAGTACCCACTGCACCCGCTCCAGCCGCAGCGAAAAGCCAAGGTCGCGCAGGCCATAAAGCCGGCTTAACTGATTGCGCCGCACACTGTCGCCCGGTGCTTTGATCTCAATAAACTGCAGCTCCTGCACCGGATCGTCGCCATTGCCGTTGCCATTGCCATTGCCATTGCCATTGCCATCAGCATCGCGCCACAACATTAGATCCGGATAGCCACTGCTATGACGACGAAAATCCATCGCCATTTTGCGCAATACCGCGGCCAGTGCGCCGGGTGGCGCGCCCTGCACCAGCGCCAACAGTGGCCTGGTTAATTCCGGATACCAGCTAAAAATTGCGTTCTGTTTGCCATAGTGGCGGGTACTTTGCGCCAGCAGATAACGGCAAGCCGCGGCTTTGTCATCCAGCAGCGTCAGCTGCGCCTCAATCGCGGCGCCATGACGCTGATAAAACAGCGGTGTGGTTAAATCACGCGGCCGGCGTTCAAATTCGTTGTAAATACTGCTGTCGGGCGCTTCAAACAACTGTGGCCATAACAACAAGCCAAACAAAGCCAGCCACAGGTTGTTTTCCAGGTGTTCAGCTTGATAACCCTGCTGCCGGTAGTAATGCAG